>Ga0181588_10000136_pt1 | contig 60332 bp, 61 predicted proteins | sample 071ome_26_FD_148607 | JGI IMG/M metagenome (GOLD analysis project Ga0181588, IMG submission 148607) | Coastal salt marsh microbial communities from the Groves Creek Marsh, Skidaway Island, Georgia - 071409BT metaG (spades assembly) | ecosystem: Environmental > Aquatic > Marine > Intertidal zone...
GACCAGATTGAGACGCTCCGCCTGGGCCAGATCCTGCTTCACGATTCTTGCCCACGCACTAGTGATCTTCGATGGGCCACCGAGCAGGAGCTCCACATCGCCCCCGTCTTCATGCCAATCGCGTACTATGCGGCGGATTGCAAAGAATTGGGAGCCTCCATTGCCGACCCATTTTTCCAGTTCGACAAACCATTCGACAAATCGGCCGACGGCCGCTCCTTCAAGCGCGACGCCCAGATCACACCAGCCGTTTTCCTGCGGAGTCGCGAAGTAATGGTCAGAGACATTGAAACCACCAGTGATAACCCGTTCATCATCGGCGATCACGAATTTCTGATGATTGCGAATAAGGTAGCGCACATTCCAGTGCGACTGGAACACGCTAACCTTTCCGCCGGCACGAATGATCGGATCCATGAAACTTTGCGGAGCATCGCTGCCGAAGGCATCGATAATCAGATGCACCTGCACACCGCGCTGCGCGGCCCGGATCAATGCGCCGCGCACTATCGTGCCCGAGTGATCCGCCTGAAACATGTAGAAACACATTTTGAGCGAAGTCGTGGCACTGTCGATCAGCGCAATGAGCCCGTCCAGCCGCTCTTGCCCTGACAACATGAAACGCAAGTCATGGCCTTTGGCTTGTACCGCGAAACCCGGCAGATCGCGGTAATCAACCTCGGGATCAGGATTGGTCAGTGTTCCGCCAGGTTCGGTCATTGCGTTCGCTTTAGCCAAAGGCGGGCCGTTTGTGCAATTTCTTGACTCAATGCGCCGCGCAAACTATCTGGCGCGCTTCCCCGCAAACCTATTTGCATGAGAGGCCTTCATGGCACGCGTTACCGTTGAAGATTGCGTAGACAAGGTTCCGAACCGTTTCGATCTCGTTTTGCTGGCTGCCCAGCGCGCCCGCGAGATTTCCGGCGGTGCAGAAATGACCATTGATCGCGACCGGGACAAGAACCCCGTTGTTGCTCTGCGCGAAATCGCCGAGCAGACCATCAAGCCGAAAGAACTGCATGAAGCGATTGTGACCAATCTGCAGAAGATTTTGCCTGATGACGAAGACGAGGCCGATGATATCGGTTCGTTGAGCCAGTCGGCTGAGGCGATGCGTATCACGGCCTCCGCGCCGACGCGTACCAATTCGATTGCGACCGATTTCGACGGCTGATTTTTCAGCTACTCTGGTTACGAAGAGGCCGCCCCGCAACGGGCGGCCTTTTTGTTTGCGCGAAACCTGCTTATCATTGTTCCCGCGTTCGAAATGCAGGCAGGGCACTGATGAGCGACATTACCGAAGCGTTAGGAACAGCGGCTGAAGGCGGACTACTCGCTAGAGCTATATCGAGGGAAGGCACGCCAATTGAGAAAGGCCACTTTGCCGAAGGGGCATGCCTCAATTGCGGTACAGAGCTGACCAGCAAGCATTGCCACGAATGTGGCCAGAAGGCGCACTTGCGCCGCACGATAGGAGCATTTTTCCATGACCTGCTGCACGGCGCTCTGCATCTTGACGGCAAGGTCTGGCGCACGCTCCCGCTCTTGATCTTCAAACCGGGCCAATTGACGCGGCGCTATGTTGAAGGCGAAAGAAAGTCATTTGTCAGCCCTATGGCTTTGTTTCTTTTCAGCGTGTTCCTGATGTTTGCAGTGTTTCAGGCGCTGGGCATCTCCGCACCGACCGACCTGAGCGGCGATGCTCGTGAAGAAGTCCAGCGTATCGTCGCAAACGAACAGAGCCGAATCGAAGATGAGATCTCAGAGCTGAACGAAAAGCTTGAAGAGCCCGAACTCGGCGATGCTTCGCGTTCCGCCCTCGAGCAGGAAAGGACAGAATTACTCGCCGAGCGGGATCTGCTCGATGCTAGAGGCACCGGAATCGCGCAATGGATCACGTCACGCGGAAATGATGCTGCCGATGACCTCCAGATAGCGGGGCGTGCTCAGATAGATGCCGCAAAAGAGCGGCTCGCTGCGATGCCCGCGGATGCTCCGGAGCGAGCAGACCTCGCAGCTGAAATCGAAGCCGCGGAGCTCGCTATTCAGCAATTCGAACGTTTCGAGGAGGCGACAGCGGAAACGATCAAGATCAATGAAGACGGTACCGCGCAGATGACGATCGAGGAATCGGGCATCGGCTGGATCGATGAAGCCCTGACCAAATGGCGCAGCAACCCGAGCCTGATGCTCTACAAAGTGCAAGCGAATGCATATAAATTCAGCTGGCTACCGATCCCGATATCGATCCCGTTTGTCTGGATTCTGTTCGCATGGAAGCGGCGCTTCAAAGCCTATGATCACGCGATATTCGTAACCTATTCGATCGCATTTGTTTCGCTACTTTTCATCGCGCTGTCGCTGGTTACGGCAGCGGGTATCGGTGGGGGTTGGGTATTCCTCGCACTCGCGATCATTCCTCCGCTTCACCTCTACAAGCATCTGAAATATGCCTACGGATTGACGCGGTTTGGAGCGCTGTTACGACTGGCGCTGCTGCACGTTTTCATACTCATGATCCTGCTGCTGTTCTTCCAGATTCTGCTGCTGCTTGGTGCATTTTGAATTAGAAAAAGGCGCCCGGATTGCTCCGAGCGCCTTTAGATAATTCAATTGAACGGCGGGTAGAGTGCTATGCCCCCTGAGGTGCTGCACCACCTTCGCCACCGAACCTCTTGCCGGCCTTCGGAACTGTAGATCCGGAAGTCGGCGCAACAGGTGTCGGGCCGGAAGGGTGATCGGGACGATCAATCTTGCCCTTCTTCATCAGCTGATCGATCTCTTCACCGGTCAGCGTTTCGTATTCGAGCATAGCTTGCGCAAGCAGGTGCAACTTGTCTTCCTGACTTGTCAGTATTTCAGTCGCCCGCTTTAATCCGCCTTCGACCAATTCCTTGATCTCTGCGTCGATCATCTTGTTGGTCTCTTCGCCGGACATCGTGCGCGCGGCCTGCCCCATACCAAGATAGCCTTCCTGGCTTTGCTCGTACTGGAGCGGACCAAGCTTGTCCGACATTCCCCATTTTGTGACCATATTGCGCGCCAGATCAGTCGCATACTGGATGTCGCCAGAGGCGCCGGACGAAACCTTGTCGTGCCCGAAGATGATTTCTTCAGCCACGCGTCCACCCATGGCAACCGCCAGGTTCGCGTGCATCTTGTCGCGATGGTATGAGTAATTGTCCCGTTCCGGCAGGCGCATCACCATGCCCAGCGCGCGGCCGCGCGGAATAATCGTCGCCTTGTGAATCGGGTCAGATGCCGGCTCATTGATGCTGACCAAAGCATGGCCAGCCTCATGATAGGCCGTCATCTTCTTTTCCTCATCAGTCATGACCATAGAGCGGCGCTCTGTGCCCATCATAACCTTGTCTTTGGCGTCTTCAAACTCGTGCATCGCAACAAGTCGCTTGTTGCGTCGCGCAGCCAATAGAGCCGCTTCATTGACGAGGTTTGCAAGGTCTGCGCCTGAGAAGCCCGGCGTACCGCGCGCAATTGTGCGGGGGTTCACATCGGGAGCCAGCGGTACTTTCTTCATGTGCACGCCGAGAATCTTTTCGCGTCCATCGATGTCCGGAATGGGCACAACAACCTGACGGTCAAAACGGCCCGGACGCAGCAATGCGGGGTCCAGGACATCGGGACGGTTGGTTGCGGCAATGATAATGATGCCTTCATTGGCTTCAAAACCATCCATCTCGACCAGCAGTTGGTTCAGCGTTTGCTCGCGCTCATCGTTCGAGTTGCCAAGGCCATGGCCACGCGAGCGGCCGACCGCATCAATTTCGTCAATGAAGAGGATACATGGCGCGTTCTTCTTCGCCTGCTCGAACATGTCGCGCACGCGGCTCGCGCCGACGCCAACAAACATTTCTACGAAGTCTGAACCTGAAATGGTGTAGAAAGGAACGCCTGCTTCGCCTGCGATCGCGCGGGCCAGCAGGGTCTTACCGGTACCAGGGGAACCGACCAGTAGCGCGCCTTTCGGGATTTGACCGCCAAGCTTGGAGAAACGCTGTGGATCCTTCAGAAATTCGACGATTTCTTCGAGCTCTTCACGCGCTTCATCAATGCCAGCAACATCATCAAACGTGACCCGCCCCTGCCGCTCTGTCAGCATCTTGGCTTTGGATTTGCCGAAGCCCATGGCTCCGCCGCCGCCGCCTTTTTGCACTTGCCTCAAAGCGAAGATCGCAATGCCGAGGATCAACAGGAAAGGCAGCGAATTGATCAGGATATAAGCGAGAATGCCCATCTCCTGCTTTTCTGCCCCGGAATATTTTACGCCATTGTCATCCAACAGAGCTGTCAAACCGGGATCATTCGCCACGGGAATCGTGCTGAAAGTCTCATTGTTCTTCATCACACCGGTAATGCGATCCGGCGCGACCTGAACTTCCTTGACTGTCCCCTCGGCAACTTTCTCACGAAATTCCGAGTATGCGATTGCCGTTCCCGGCGTTTGGCCAGTGTTGCTGAACATCGAAACAGTCAGCAGAAGCGCCATGAATATGCCGCCCCAGATCATCAAAGTCTTGATCATCGGGTTCGGCCCCTCAGGGCCTTGGCCGCCGTTCGGGTCGCGTGGATCGTTCTGGTCGCTCATCGGACAAAGATTCCTTTCGTGCCGCATAATGTAGGCGCGCACAGGTGAATGGCAAGATAACCGCGCCTCATTGATTTGATACGGTTAGCTGGCAACTTTGGTTGCATAGGCACGCAAGAAAACTTTTACAGCGTTCTCCAGGCGCGCGTGGTCGACCTCTTCGTTGAGATCCATACCGAAACGACGCTCAAGATCGCCCATCCCTTTGACCATCGAAACGAATTGTTCCGCAGCGATGGCGCAATCGTCAATATCAAGCTCTCCTGAACCGACCAGGCTCTCGAGCAAAGCTGTGAAGGCCCCTTTCATCCGGTAGGGCCCGGCATTCAGAAACGCTCTTCCAATTTCGGGATCTCGCTCCGTTTCGGCGGCTACGCGCCGGTCAAACCTGACCAGTTCGGGACGGGCAAGAAACTCGCTCATCCCGGCACCAATCAAGGTCAATCGCTGCGCCAAAGACCCCGCAGAATTCGGGTCTATCGCAAATAGGCCGCGCAGGCGTTCACATTCATGCTCAACAGCCGCACCGAATAGAGAGCGTTTGTCGCCAAAGTGGTTGTAAACCGTAACCTTTGAAACCCCGGCGTCTGCCGCGATCTGTTCGATTGAAGTTGCTTCATACCCGATATCGAAAAAGCTCCGTGCCGCTGCGGCAACCATCGCTTCGCGCTTGGCAAGATCGGCCGGGCGCCCACGCCCCTTCGGCGCAGTAATATCTGCGCGCACGGAACTCGCTGGCTCTTTGTCAGTTGACAAGCTGAACGCCTCCGTTCAATTAAACGTTACCGTTCAATAATGATGTTGTTTCGCACATTCGGCAACCCCACCCAGTCGCAAAGGTTTCTCCCATGCTGTGGATCGCTATCCGCATGCTCACCGGTGACAAGACCAAATTCTATGGTCTTTTGTTCGGTATCGCCTTCTCTACCCTGCTGATCACCCAACAGCTGACGATATTCGTCAATCTTATCGAGCGTGGCGCCAGCGGCGTGTACAATGAACCAAATGCGCAAGTCTGGGTGATGGACCCGGTCAGCCGCACGACCGACGTAAATTACGCCTTGCCTGCCACTGCCTTGGATCAGGTGCGAGCAGTTCCCGGCGTCGAATGGGCAGTTCCGCATCTTCGCTCGGTTGCTTCAGTGCGAACGCGGGAAGGTGAACTTGAACAAGTGGCGATCATCGGCGTGGACGATACTACGCTGATCGGTTTGCCCAAGAGCCTGTTCAAAGGATCGCGAAGTGTTCTTTCAGAACCCGACGCCGTGATTATTGATGATGGCGGCACCATCAACATGTTCGGGGCCGGCTTTGATCCCGTGGACGAGCGGTTGGAGCTCAATGACCAACGCGCGGTCATAATGGGTATGGCCGATACGATCCCAGCCTTCACCAGCACCGCGGTTCTTTATACCAAATATAGTCGGGCGCTGAATTTCGTCCCGGGCACCCGCAACCGTATGAGCTTCGTCCTGGTGGGCATCACCGAAGGCGAGACACCCGAAGCGGTCGCTCAGCGTATCGAGGCCCAGACAGGCCTCAAAGCCGAAACCCGTGAGGAATTTGCCAGAGCGGGTGTCAACTTCATCATTCAGAACACCGGCATCCCTATCAATTTCGGGATCACGGTTATTTTGGGATTCGTGGTGGGTGTAGCGATTGTCGGCCTAACATTCAGCCTGTTCATCCGCGACAATATCAAGCAATTTGGCGCGCTGAAGGCGATCGGTGTGTCCAATGCCAAGATCCGGCGGATGGTTGTAGCGCAAGCGTCACTGGTTGGTTTCATTGGCTACGCTTTGGGCGTGCTCGGCACAGTCTGGTTCATGTGGTCCTTCAGCGGAAACCCGTTCTTCAAAGGTTTCTATATTCCCTGGCAAATTCCGTTGATCAGCATGGTAGCGGTCGTGATTATCCTTGCGATCACAGGCTGGCTCAGCCTGCGCAGCGTCCTCAAAACAGAACCAGCGGCGGTGTTCAGATGATGATTGATACCAGAGCCATCGGGGGCTGTGACCCGAATGCCGCGATCTGCGCGCGCAATATCTCGCGCGATTTCCAAACCGGTCAGCAAACGCAACGCGTGTTGCACAATATCGATGTCGATATCGAACCAGGCAAGATGACTTACCTTGTCGGCGAGAGCGGTTCGGGCAAGACCACGCTGATCTCGATCATGTGCGGCATTCTCTATCCGACCGAAGGCGATGTTCGCGTGTTCGGAACTGAGATTTACGATCTGGAGGACACCAAACTCGTCAACTTCAGGCTCGACAATATCGGCTTCATTTTCCAGCAATACAATCTGATCCCATCGATCGATGCCGCATCCAACGCGGCTGTTCCGTTGATTGCACGTGGCGAGGATCGCCATAAAGCGCGTGAAAAAGCGGTCGCGATGCTGGAAAAACTGAACATTGGCGATCAGGCGGGAAAGCTTCCCAACCAGCTCTCTGGCGGGCAACAACAGCGCGTCGCGATTGCCCGTGCGCTTGTGCACGAACCGCGTCTGGTTGTGTGCGATGAACCGACCGCTGCGCTTGATGCCACATCAGGGCGGCGCGTCATGGACTTGCTGCGCGAAGTGGCGGTCTCAGAAGACCGGGCCTGCATCATCGTCACACATGACAACCGAATTTTTGACCTCGCTGACCGCATCCTCGTTCTGGAGGACGGACGCATAACCCATGACGGCACAGAGATGCCGAAGGACCACTGATATGACTATCCTCCCAGAAAATATCAGCTTCTCTCGGAAGGCGCTTCCAATAATTGCCGTGATTGGCTTGATCATCGCGGTGTTCTTCATCTGGAGCAATCTGCCGGATCGAGACTTGGCCGAGCCGGAAGAAACTCCCCTGAAAGCAAGCGGCGAGCTGGCAGATTCGCCGCGCGTTGCTGGAGCTGGCGTAGTCGAGCCTTCGAGCGAGATCATCGATATCGGCACCGCACTATCGGGACTAGTCACAGACCTGCGCGTGGTGCCGGGTGACTTTGTTGACATGGGCGAGCCTCTTTTCGTGGTAGACCAACGGGCGGCGCGCGCGCGCCTCAGCGAAGCGAATGCCGCCATCGCTGAAGCGCGTGCTGCCATCGCTGAAGCGCAGACCGCGCGCGATACCGCTCAGCAGCAGCTCAACCTTTATACCGCAATCGAAGACCCAGCAGCCGTCAGTCGTACAGAAGTGATCCGCGCAGAGGGCTCGGCTGCATCTGCCGCGTCACGCCTGCAGCTTTCGCAAGCCCGCCTCGCGGCGGCGCAGGCTGCTGCCGGCAGTGCACGCACAGAGCTAGAGCGCCTGACTGTGCGCGCGCCGATTGCGGGCGAGATACTGGCAGTCAATATCCGGCCAGGCGAATTCGTTTCGACGATGGGCGGGAACAGCGAGCCCTTTATTCGCATGGGTGAAACCCGTCCGCTGCACATCCGCATCGACATCGACGAGGATGAAGCGACACGCGTCGCTCAAGGAAAACCAGCAATTGTTTCGCCAAGAGGCGCCGCCGAACAACGTTTCGAAGCCACTTTTGTAAGAGCAGAGCCACTTGTCGTTCCCAAGAAATCACTGACCAATTCAGCGGCCGAACGGGTTGATGTGCGGGTAATGCAGATGATCTTTGCCCTACCCGCTGAGGCTCGCGAGGTCTTCCGTGTCGGCCAGCAAGTCGATGCCTTCATTCCGGCGGCGGAAGCGAAAGAGCAATGATGCCTCGTTCAACATCCTTTTTGGCTGCTGCTTCGCTTGCGCTTGCGGGCTGCGTTGCAGGTCCACCGCCTGAAATCGCGACCCCGGCACCCGAACTGCCGGAAGAATTCATCTATTCGCCAGAAACAGAAGAAGCGGCCAGCATGGCGCAATTGTTGCCTGCGTATGACCCGGCTTTTGCTGTGTTCGCTGAACTCGCGCTTCAAGACGCGCCTAGTCTAGCCGAGGCCGTGGCACGCGTTGATGCCGCCCGCGCCAATGCAAGCGGAGCCGGAGCCGCCCGTCTTCCGTCTGTCGGCGCATCTGCATCGGTCACAGCGAACCGAACCAATCCTGCACAATTCGGGGGCGATTTACCCGGTGGTGCGGCGTTTGACACTGAGCGAACATCGTATGCAGGAAACCTGACGGCTAGCTGGGAGATCGATATCTTTGGGCGCCTGAAGGCGAGCGAGCGCGCTGCCCTTGCGCGGCTTGATGCAGCCAGCGCCAACTCGGAAGCTGTTCGAATTACCTTACTCGCCGAGATTGCCGGCGCTGTCATCGACTGGCGAACCAACGATGCACGCACGCGGGCACTGGCGCAGGACCTTTATGCAGCCGAACGGTTGGCTGAACTTGCGACCAAGCGCGAGGAAGCTGGACTTGCCCCGGGCTTCGATCGCGTTCGTGCAGAGGCAGCGGCGAGCCAGTCACGCTCGCGCATCGCTGCGCTGTCGGGCGAAAGGGCACGAATTCTTGGTAGATTAGTGGCATTGACTGCTCATTCGCCGCTGACCGTTGGCAGCCAGCTTCTCGAAGAACCAGAGGATGATCGGGTGTCGGCAGCCCCTGTTGCGCTTCCTTCGCTTCTGCTGACCCACCGACCCGACGTGCGTGTTGCCGAAGCTGAGCTTGCCGCCGCGGACGCTGACCTTGCCGCTGCAGCAAGATTGCGCTTTCCTCGGCTCACTTTATCGGGTGCGCTGGGCCTGTTGGCCTTCGATTTCAGCAAGCTGTTCGACGACGGTAGCGATGTCTATACAGCCGCAGGTAGTCTGATCGCACCATTGCTCGATTTCGGACGCATCGAAGCGCAAATCGATGGCGCGGCTGCCGGTAAACGCGCCGCGTTTGCGGCCTATCGCGGTGCAGTATTCAATGCCTTGGGCGAGACCGAATCTGCCTATGGCGCAGTGACAGGAAGCGATGCTCAAGTGGATTCCGCTGCGCGCGAGAATGCAGAGCTGGAGCGAGCCTTTGTCCTGGCAGAGACACGTTACCGCGCAGGTCTCGCCGATTTCCTCACCGTGCTGGAAGCACGCCGTGCTGCCGATGCCAGCGGAGAGCGGCTGGCCATCGCAATTGGACAAGCCAACCGGGCACGCGTCCAACTATGGCTAGCGCTTGGCGGCGATAGTCATGAAATGACCCGGTAGACCAGCCAGTATGCGGCAGTGATCCCGATCGCATAGGTCGTAAATTTCAGCGCGGGTGCTTCAGCCTTTGGCACCAGCCGTTGAATGGCTGAACGCAGCAGAAGTACGGCTGCGACAACCATTAGCTGTCCTGCTTCGACGCCCAGATTGAATGCCAGCAACGCCGCCGGGACTTCGCCTTCGGGCAAGCCGATCTCGCGCAAGGCTCCGGCAAAGCCAAATCCGTGCAATAGTCCGAACCCGAAAGCGACAATCCATGGCCAGCGCCGCGTCCACGTCTCGCGGTCTGTTGTCGTTAGCTCAACCGCTAGGAAAACAATCGAGAGCGCAATCAGGGCTTCCACCGGGCCTTGCGGCAATCCTGCATAGCCCAGGGTTGATGCGACCAATGTGATGGAATGCGCCACTGTGAACGCGGTGGCCGCCTTAACAACCGCCCATCCCTTCTGCACGAGCAGCACCAGCGCGATCACGAACAGCAAGTGATCCCAGCCAAACAGAATGTGCTCTGCACCGATGACCAGATAGGTGGTGAACACCTGCCACGCGCCCGGCTGCGCGGAGATGGTGGCGGAGGGTTCGCTTGCAGTCAGACGATGGGTTTGCGCAGGCGCATCCAGAGGCAGAACTCGCAGCAAAGCATCGGCCCCGCCCAGCAGCTGCGGCAACGCAAAAGTGTGGCCCGCGATGTTACCGTCACACGCTACGTCAGCATGGCCAATGATAGCGAGATTGACTGTCCTGACCACTGGCTCACCTTCGAGAGAACAATTCTCTGGAATTCGGGGCAGAATGATTTCGGTTCCGTTGAGCGCCGAAACAGGTTGCTTCCAGTTGAGTGCCCAGACGCCTTTTTCTTGTTCCGCGAATTCGATCGAGAACGGCCGAATTTCGTCTGCCATAGCTGGAAACGCGGCAAAAAATGCCAAAGCCAGAGCGAGAAGTGCTCTCACTTTTTGACCGTCACCTTGTAGGAATCCCGTAATAGCTGGAAAGCCTCTTCCTTGCGGCGGGCGATTGTCTGAGTGCGCCAGTGATCTTCAACATCGGACCGAACATTTTCAAACGGAGGCACTTTGGAAGCGTCACGAACTCTAAGCCGAACCAGGTGCCAGCCCAGCCCCGATCCAACCGGCCCCTGCCAATTTTCACCAGGCTCAAGACCATCCAGATTTTGTGTGAACTGGATCCCGAACCTGTCCGCAAGCTCTTTGCTCGTCATCGCATCGACCGATGGTGGCAGGCTAATACTTTGGCCAAGTTGAAACGCGTCATCAGCTGTCTCGACATAGGTCAGGGCTCGCTCTGCACCCTTTCTGTCCTCGAACCACAGCTGATCCAGCGTGTATCTCACGTCACTCGCGAAGGCTTGCGGATTGGCATCGTAATGTGCGCGCAATGTCTCTTCCGAAGGCTGGACTGTTTCGGCTTGCGAGCTGGCAAGGATGTCCATCTTCTGCGCCATGCGCTGCCGGACCACCGCATCGCCCTGGTCGAGCCCCAGCCGCAAAGCCTCGCGATAGAGAACCTCATCGCGAATATAGCGCTCTATCTGCGTATCCAGCTCCGCATCGGTCGGCGCACGTTTCATTGTCCGCTCAAACACTAAAGCAATTTGCGCTTGCTGTTCGCGGTCGACTTCGATTGTACGGCTGGCAGGATCGACATCACCGCCCCGCCACGCCAGCAGCGCAAAGATGACGATGCCGACTACCAGAAAATGTACGAGAGGCTCGCGCGCCCAGTTTGGTAGCGTCACTGTTGCTCCGTAATCGCTGGCGGTGCCGGCTTAAGCCATATGGGAGATGAGTAAGCGCGCTCCTGCGCTACTGCATCCGCCATCGGATCTTCAGGCAACTTGATGCCGAAGCGTACCGCATCGAACAGTGTCCAGCGAGGCGTAGGTATCTCGATCACACGCACGTAGTAGAAGGCGCGCTGCCCCTCGACATAATCCGGATCTGTCCACGCTGTTCGTAGCTCAGCGGCGCCAATATCGTTGGTATAGGTCGCGGTGGCGCGATCAACGGTGTCACCTACTGCCGGGACCTTTCCGCCCACTCGAGAGCGCTTGTCCATGTCGCTCCAGGATACGTCATACACGCGTTCTTGCAGCTCGCCTGAGCTATCTACCCAGCCTTTGACGACCTGAACACGGTCAAGGTTCGCGCCGTCGGGGTCCTTAAGCGCCGAAATCAGGAAGGTCGGCGCGTTGCCGCGGTCTTCCAGCTCTCCGCCCATAGGTACGCCGCGGGTATAGCCTGCACGCACCCAATCACCGTCCCAGTCGGCTTCAGAAAAGTCAAAGCCGCCGAACAGGCGCACCGTCATGCGCGGACCGGTCGTGGCATAGACTTCGCGCCTTTGAAACGCGTCGAATATCTCTGCGCGGGTATTGCCCCGCGCCCAAGCCGCTGCATAGCCGCCAGCCAGATAATGCCAGCCAAAGCGCCCAATACGCGTTCCTAAATTCTGGCCCTGGAGTGCGCGATCCTGATAGCTCGGCTCATTCCCGGTATGCTTTCCGTAGAAATTGTCCTCGTCGCCTGTTGCCAGCGAAGTGTGGCTGTCAGTCGAGCCGATCATCCCGAAAGCATAGGGATTTACACCCAATTGTTCTTCGAGCGACAATCCGCGCTTCAAAGCCTCGCGTATGTAATTGCCCGCGAGCATATCGTTGGTGGTTTCGCGGGTCAGTGGCAGATTGCCCAGTTCCCAGCCCTTGACACCAAAGCCCGCCATCTCGTCATTGGGCGACAGGAACGGATGCGCTTCACTGTCTCCTTTGATCTGGGTAACTTCGACCACCGGCTCCGCCGCTGCACGCTTACGCGCGTACTCAGCCGTTATCGGCCCGCCTCCGGGCATAGTCAGCTCGAACATCAAACCATTAGAGAGGTTTGAATTATGTGGGATGGCAAGCACCTGCCCTCCCGTTACTTGCTCATAGGCAAGCATATAGTCCCAAAGACCTTCGACATCCGAATTGATCCCCGGGTAAGGCAGGACTTGCCCAGTCCTGTTCAGCCCGTCACGAAACATCACCACGCGGTGGAGATTGTTTCCGTCGGGCATCAGCGAATATTCGAACCCAGCAAAGGCCGTGAATTTGCCCGGCTTATTGTAGCGATCAAGCATTTTCAGGTGCGCGCCCCAGATTTCGGCTGTGGCAGCGTCCTGCTCCTCTGGATTGCTCGTCATCGCCTCCGGGAGGGTTCCGTTAGCAGCAGCAGTGATCAACTCGCCGATCGCGCGCTGTGACTGCTCTGGGCTCTCGTGCATCATGTCATACCAACGCAGCATAGTCTCATCGCCCATGGCAACGACGCCAAGCCGAGGCGCATCGTAGAGCCTGCGTGTTGCACCTAGCCCGTCGGAATGATCCGAGATGACAAGGAAATCGAGCGGACGTGCGAGTTTGGCCCGCATCCCGGTTGTTGCGGTGGCTTCCTGACCGCTGGCGAACATCAGCGCCTCTTCCGGTCCAAGCCGTACACCGAAGCCGAAGGCGTCGATAGAATTGTCTGTGTGCAGGTGGGTATCGCCCCAATATGGCCGATCAGGGAACTCTGCGAGTTCGATCGTTCCTTCGCCGGTGCCTTGCTGATCCGTGTCAACGCCTTGACTGCAAGCAGCCAGTGCGAATGTCACGGCCCCCAATAGAAAATATTGCTTAGCCTGCTTGTGCATGCGTTTTCTCCCTCTCCAATGCAGAGTGTGCGCGCATCAGGGGGATTGCGTCAAGAGAGAGGCGATCACCACGTCTTTGCCGTAGCGTCAGCCTGTGCTGCGCAGCAACAGGGCAGAGCGTTCACAGCGGCAAACCACTTCGTCCCGCTGGTTGTGCATCTCGTGAACAAAGGTCACGATTCCCGCTTCGGGGCGCGACTTGCTCTCACGCAGATCCTTGACTTCGCTCGATGCCCGCAAAGTGTCACTGATGAAGACCGGCTTTGGCGTCACGACATTGTTGAAGCCTAGATTGGCAACCAAAGTACCTAGCGTCGTATCCCCGACCGAAAGCCCCACCAGCAGTGAAAATGTGAAGGTAGAATTGACCAAGATCTGCCCGAAACCGCTCTTCTTGGCGGCTTCGATATCCAAATGGAGCGGTTGCGGATTGTGGGTCATGGTTGAGAACAACAGGTTGTCGGTCTCAGTTACAGTGCGGTGAATCTCATGCTGGATCCGGTCGCCGACTTGCCATTCATCAAAGTATCTGCCCGCCATGACCTCTACCCTTCCTTGTTCCAGCGTGCCACGACGTCTGCACCATCCTTAGCGCTATCACGGATCGTGCCAGGAGTACGGCTGAAGCGTGGTGCGGGAGCAGTGTGCCAAATGCCATCGCGCTCTTCATATGCCCCGCGCGCTTTCATATGCGGATGGTCACGCGCCTCATCAAGCGACAGGACGGGTGCAAAACAGGCGTCGCTTCCTTCCAGAAGCTCGCTCCATTCAGACTGGCTCTTGGTCTTGAACATCGCTGCAAGTCTACCAGTGTAGTCATCCCAATTGCGCGGGTCCATTTGCCCTTCGCGCAGCTCGGCCGGAGCATCTGCCTTCTCAAGAAGCTTGGCGTAGAACTGGGGTTCAATCGCGCCGACTGAAATTTCCTTCCCGTCAGCACATTCATAACAACGATAGAAATGCGCCGCGCCGCTTAGCATGCCTTGCCCGCGTTCTGTGGTGAGATAGGGCCGAGACCGCACACCGAAAAAGAAGCTCATCAGACTTGTCGCACCATCCACAATGGCCGCGTCGACGACTTGGCCTTTGCCCGAGCGTTCTCGCTCATAAAGCGCCGCAAGAATACCAAACGCACAATACATTGATCCCCCGCCAAAATCGCCGACAAGGTTTTGCGGCGGGGCCGCTGTTTCACCGGACTTACCGACAGCAGAAAGCGCACCGGTAATTGCGATGTAGTTGATATCGTGACCGGCAGCCTGCGCCATTGGGCCTTCCTGGCCCCAGCCAGTCATACGGGCATAAACCAGTCGCTCATTGATCGAGAGCATCTCTTGGGGGCCCATGCCAAGGCGCTCCATGACGCCCGGGCGAAACCCCTCCAGAAGGACATCGGCATTAGCCACCGCGTCGCGGCAGAATTTCTTGCCTTGCTCTGATTTCACATTGACTGCGACCCGGTGCCGCGCGCGTTCAACCACGGGGTTCATGATCTGACCGCCTTGGCGCTCGATCCTGACAACTTCTGCGCCCAGATCGGCCAGCAACATCGCCACATGGGGGCCAGGCCCGATCCCTACGAACTCAACAACTCTAAGACCGGTTAATGGACCATTTGATCGCGACATAAACTACCACTCCTCTCACATAGCTCGCATGCCGCTTCGCAGCCTAAGTGACAAGTGTTTCTCGTCCAGATTGCAGGTTACCAGTTGGTGAAACAGCAGGCCAAGTTTTACCAACATCAACTTTGCAGAATTCGGCCCAAATGACCTCCAACGAATGTTAAAAACTTGTGAAGGTCGATGTATAAGTGAATGGTGCCCAGAAGAGTCATCACATTGGGCCTCTTTTTCCATCTATTTTCAAATATTTAGGGAATTCGGATTATGCAAAGAGCCCGCAAAAGGCCCGCAAAAACCGTCTAATGCATTGGTTCGATGCGTTTTTTGGGACTTATGATCGAATTTTCGGCCTTGAACGCTGGCTGATATCAATGTCTGCTATTCGCCCTCATATCGGTCATCCCGGCGTGGACAGTTGATCCTGGAAGCTGCCGATCGTCACCGCGTGTCCGCCAGCATGACCTTGGCATTCAGAGATAGCTTCTATGGCTTAGATATGAGGTCGTGATTTAGGGAGAGTCTGGACTTCGTTGTAGTTACGAAGAGACGATGGTGAAGCGGAAAGCTTCAAAGTGCGACTCGCTTGCCCCGGAAAATGGTAAAGGCCATTCACCGCACGATTCATCGGCACTTTTCTGCGGAAAGAAATATCCGCCGCGTGCTGTATGGTTTACGAGGCGATGACCGCATCGTCGGGCTGTACCGCGTCAGCTAGGAGCCGATACTGTCAATTCTGCACGGCGGCTTAGCCAGTCTTCCTCGCCGTCCGGGTTCGCAGAAGCATCAAAAGTTTCGACGCTGATTGAGCCTAGCGGTGCACCCAGGCCAACGAGGATGCCGACCAGTTTTTCACCTCTCTGCTCTGCGATCTCAGGGCGTTCTGTGAGAATGTCTCCATTGTCGAGCAAGGTGGCGCCGCGAGAGGCGCGCACCGTGATCTGCACGCCGGACGTCGCCTCCGCAAGGCGCGCCAGCTCCAGCAAGACCATGGCATCCGGTGCAGTGGCACGGTCCCGTTCGAAAGCGAAGTAAATCGTCTCGGTTCGGCCAAGGGCCACTTCGGGTACCGGCAACGCTCTCAGCCTCATTACCTGGAGCGAGCTAGACGGATCGGCCGCGATCCTTGCGCGCTGTTCTTGAGTTATTCCTGGCCGCCGCCCGAGCTCTAGGGCCAATATCTCAGGTGTTGCAGGTGCAATCTCGTTACATTCGAGTGAGAGTTCCGGCATGACAGATGCGCGCCCTTCAATCCGCACGCCGCCGCATTCCTGCGCGCTCTCGTTGACGGCTCCTTCGACCAGCAATTTGTGGCCGAGTTGCGGATTGCCCCAGTCAATCGGCAGGGAGACACCGTATCGTACACCGTTATGCATCACAAAGAAACAGACGTCGCTGCGTTCGCCGGTATCCTGAGCCACCGGGCAGGTGATGAAGCTTAGATGCTGCTGCGCCATTGCCTGAGTGGAAACGGCGAGCGCACCGAGCGCGAAACACGAAAAGAACGGACGGACGGGCAGCATCACAAAACGCTCATGAAGTTGATCAGGTCCTGCTTTTCCTGTTCGGTGTAACCGATGTTGAAGCGACGATCGTAAAAGTCGACCATCTCGCGCAACGTGTCGGATTCTCCGCCCATAAAATAAGGTGCCCGGGCAGCAAGGCCGCGCATCTGCTGCGTCATGCTGGCGCCGATATCCCGGCACTTTCCGGTAACGAGAGCGCGCCCCGGATCATGCGTGTAGATAACCCGGCCCAGATAGGACTGCGGCACGGCGTCGTCGTGGCAAGTCGCCTTGAAAAGGGGAAGGTCGTCCCGCTTGTTCCACGGCCAGTTATTCAGCCCCAGATCCATGAAGCCCGGTGCCAGGTCCATACCCGTGAGAACGGTGTTGTGACAGCCTGATGCGCAGCTGCGCTTGAAAGGATTGCCAAGACCCTTGTCATTATAGACGCCGACGTCCCTTATGAAGAAGCGCTTGTCAAAAAACACATCTGCCCCGCGGGCCACGGATGCGCGAAATTCTTCCTGCGGTGTCGGTCTCACGCCTGCGTAGTTGTCCGGGTTGAGCCACATCTCGAATGTCCCGAAAACACGATTAACTGGATTGTTGCCCAGCTCTCCGGGAGGGCCGTCACGCAACGCTTCGGGGCCTAGACCCGGCGGATTGCCGGGGCCGCTCAATTCTCCGGCCTGATTGCTGTAGCCCTGGGCCACATAGATCGCGCGCTCGAAGGCCTCAATTTGGCGAAGTTCGGCGTCAGTTAGATCGGCCAGCATTTCCAGATGCATAAATCCCGCATCGCCCGCCTGGCTCCGCAAGGTTGGCAGCCTGCCGTCCGACATGAGCTGCACCGAGACAAACTCGCCCGTTTCAGGATCCTTGGGCAGAAGGGTCTTGTCATTGTACAGGAAATATTCGTGCGGAGTCACGCCGTTAGGCAGGCTGAGCATGTATTTCATGTTCGCTACCGGCCGCGGGCGACGAAAGACCGAAACGGTCGGACTATCGCTGAAAAGGCCGTATTCCGGATCGGTATTGCAGCCAGTCGGATCGCTGACCACTTCGAGATCGAACTCCAGCTCGACCAGACTGCCATCTGTTCCCTTTGGAGGCCACGGACGTGCAATGCGAAACAGGCCCTTTTCGAGCAGCAACGAATGCGAGGCCTTCTCGCCTTGAGGCAAGCTAGGGCAGTTGGAGCCATCGATTGCTGCGAACAACGGATCCTTGCCGCCAGTCGCCTCCCAGCGGGCTCTCGCAGTGTCTGCAGACAGGCTCATCGCATCGGCCGGCTGATGACACGTCACGCAGGCGCGGCCATTCTCCCCGATCGGTTCAAAGAAGGGGTGCCCAGCCGTCCTGATCGGCTCGCCAGTATTGATGAGCCGCAGACGGCCAAACTCGTTTGCAAATTCGATCTGGTCGCCAATCACGTAGTTCTCGCCAGGCTCCCACCACTGCGTCCTGCCCGTCTCGGCGCCCCGTGTCGTCGCGCTCACGGCCAGCAGGAGCGACGCACCGACCAAAAGAACGCTCGACGCGGGTTGCTGCGAAATCCGGCTCACTGCCTCCTCCTGTGCGCAGACTTCATTCCTCAGGCTGCGCGAGCAGTTCGCGCTCCCTCATCCAATCAATCAGACGCTCACCCCAGAGATCCGGCGTCATCGAAAAGTTTGGCACTTCATATACGTGCAACTCGGCCGACTTGCGTTCTGCGATCCACATCTGGAACAGGGCGACAAGTCCATCTGTCACAGGACCATGCCAGGCCTCAGTAATCAGGAACAGCGGAGGGGCGTTTTCCGGCACAGTGATATCCTGCAGGGCCGGACCGAAATTTGAAACGATGAAATCTGGCGTAGCCCCTTCCGCATTCTCCATCATCGTGCCGAAGGCTACTCCGCCCCCGGCCGATGTGCCGAACATTCCGACGCGGTCAGGATCGATGTTCCATTCAGCGGCATGCCGCCGCACCAATCTAAGTGCCTCCTGACCGTCATTGACCGCAAAAGCGAGAACCTCGTTCAGCGCAGGATCGTCAGGAGAGGGGTTGGCATTGGCATGGCGTATTTCCATGCTCGGGAATTCGATTGGACCGGTCGCCTCAGGGCGCGGCGCTGTCGCCCGAGCGATCTCTTCCGGCGTACGTTGCAACGTCCGATACTCGAGCACGAAAACAGCGATGCCGTTCTCGTTCAGCAACTCGACGGTGTCATGCATTTCCGCGCCAATGCTCAGAACGCGAAGACCTCCGCCAGGCAGCATGACGATGGCTGCACCATTGGCCTGATCCGGCTCAGGCAGAAAAACCTGTAAGCGTGGCTGCGTGGTATTGAACCGGCTTTCACCGCCTTCACGCGGATAGACGACCAATGGCTCTGACCAATCCTGCGAGCCTTTGGCAGGACCGCTATAGAGATCCAGAACATACTGCTGGGCCGATACCGGAGTGGATGAAGCAAATGCGATGCATATCGCAAGCAATGCAGGCACCAGCATTTTGCCGAACATGAAATCAGAAGCCTTTCGCTGCATAGGTCCAATCCGCATCCTGACACAGCCTGCAATTCTCTCCGACGAACCACAGTGATGCTGCTTCGTCACCGCGAAGCTGCCATTCCAGCCAGTTGACTGCAACAGCGGCGGCCCGACCGCCATATGGCTGCTGGAATGTTCCGCCGTGTCCTACATCGAGATTTGCCACGGCCACAGGTACGTGGCCAATTCGTTCGAAATCATCCATGCCATTCGGGTAGGCGATATCACTTTCGCCTCCGAGAATATAAAGAACAGGCCCATGCATCGCGCGAAGCTCAGCCTTGGCGACGGAAAAACCGTTGATTGGGTTGAATGCGTCGGGGTCCAGAACACCGCTATTATGGACGATCGTCGTGGCGATGCGTGGGTCGGCGGAAACGGCGATTGCCTGAAGGCCGCCGCAACTGTGTCCCGCAACCGCAATCATATTCGAATTGATGAGACCTTCGAATGGGCTGCCCGCGCGCTCGTTCTCGCCCAAAATCCAGTCGAGGCCGGCGATGAGATCGGAAGGCATTGTCTTAACGGGGGGAAACTTCTCGCCCGGACGGTGCGGCACTCTTGGCGGCGCAGTAATAGCGCCAGGTCCGCTATAGGCCTTGCCCGGTGCAATCGCGACATAACCGTGGGATGCGATTTCCAAGAGGTGGAGCCGGGCCGATGCTGCATCGTCATAGCATCCGCCATTGCCCCAAAGGACTACGCCCAGCGGGCGATCGCCGAGCGCTTCCAGATTGCGAGGACGATAGACAATGTGATCCGGTAATCCCGAGGGCACCTCGCGCATTGCAGGAAAGTTGCCTGTACCCGGAAGGTCCGGCGTGGTGGCAAGTTCGGCATCTGCTGACCCTTCGGCTTGCGGCTCGCTGGCATGCATGATGCCCGCAACGGAGGGAGCGCAGCTCGCGAGAAGCCCTGCCGCAGCCAGAAGAATGCAATCGAAACCTTTGCTTTTCATATCTTCATCCGAAAAACGGCCGGCAAGGAGAGAGGCTTGCCGGCCGTTTCACTCAGAACCCGAAGCGTACGCCGACCGCGATTGTGCGGCCGATAGGGCTGTGCGCATTGGGGTCAAACGCCAGATTGCCGTTTTGTACATATGGCGGATCGTTGTCGAAAATGTCCTGCACATCCAGCGAGAACGTTATGCCGTCGCGGAAGAACGCCTGTTCCAGCGTATAGCGCAGCGCAAGATCGAACTCGGTATGCGAAGGTACGTCCTGTACAGGAGCGACACTGTCATTGTCGTACCCGCCATAATGGTTTGCATAGACCGTGGCCGAGAAGCCGCTGACTTCCGCCCCGGCATAGGCACGAGCGATAAAGCCGGCAGGATTGTTGATCGTGTTCAGTACATCACGCAGCGGTGAGCCTGTAATGATCGAGCGATCGAACGACAGGATCTTCGTCGCGTTGAAACCTACACGCCACGCTCCCCAGTCAGCGTCAGCTTCATAGCTGCCGATGAATTCAAGCCCGTCGGTCTTGTTCGCACCCAGGTTCACCTTGCGACCGTCGACGATGACGGTGGTCGCAAGTTCTGCCGGGCTCGGCGGACGGCTGAAGAGGCCTTGCGAGATGATCGCATTGAGCTCCGCATCGGTCGGATTGCGGTTCACGATCGGGGCCAGCTCAGGCAATTGCAGCGCCAGGAAGTTGTTGCCCGGTGTGGCGATCCGGTTGGTGTAATCAACATTATAATATGTGACAGACAGGTTGATGCCCGGAACTGAAACTGGCTCCCAATCAGCACCAAGAGACCAGGTGGTGGCTTCTTCCGGCACCAGATCAGGGTTGCCGCCGCGAGTAAACAGCACGTTTCGAAGGGTGTTGTCGCTATCGACGAACTGCCTGAACTGATTGAAAGGCAGACCGGTGTCCGAAAGTGTCGGCGCGCGGAATGATGTGCCGTAGCTGCCACGCAGAGTGAGCGACTCCACAGGGCGGAACGTCACTCCGAATTTCGGATTAAGCGTATCGCCCACATCATTATAGTCATCGTAGCGCAGGGCAGCGGATACGTTGAGCTCTGGCCCGTCACCGCCGATGACCGGAATGAAGACTTCGCCAAATACCGAATTGATTTTGCGATCGAAATCGGTCTGGAACGGCGCGAGATCCTTGAAGTTGATCTCTTGGCGGGCGACCCCCAGAGCCACGCGGACTTCGCCACCGGGCAGTTCGAACACAGGCCCGTCCACCGACGCGCCGTATTCGTGGATGCCGTAATCGGTATCGACGCGGAAGGAGCCAACGAACGGAGTGATTGTAGCGAGACTGTTGTTGCCCGTTGAGCTGAACGGATTGAAAGCCGTAGCAGGATTGGGGTCAGCCAGCGCCGCAGCGAGAGCCGCACCCGCCGGTCCTTGACCAAGGTTGCGGGTCAACGACCGTTCTTTGTCGTGGCCATAGGCATAAAAGGCATTGCCAGACCAGCCGCCGCCAAAATCTGCGTTCAGGCCCGCGGTGATATGATAAGCCTGCTGCGACGACGGGCTCATTTCAGGGCCAAGCTCGTTCAGGAAGGAATAGGATACTGAGACCGGCTGTCCCGCCAAACCGGGATTGACGAAAAACGGATTGGTTTCCGGCACGACGAATTGTGCGTTCAGCGGTGCCGTGGTGAGTACGCCGTCACGTTCGGCATAGAAGCCCTGAGCATAGATTTCGAAGTTGCTGGTGATTTCCTGTTGGAACGTGGCGGCCACGCTGTAGCGTTCCTGCGCCGGGAGAGCATCTGCACCAAGGTAGACGCTCTGCAGGTTGCGTGTGCCAGCGGCGAAATCAGCAGGGGTCAGGTTCTCGCCATCTCCGGTCGGGATAGCGTAAGAGACGCCGCCAACTGTCACGTTTCCGGGGGCAGAGAAGAGCGAGCGGAGATCTGGGCCACCGAAGGGCGTCAGATTGTCAGTGTAGAAGTCACGCTCGGACGCTTTCAGGGCGCCACGATCATTGTACTCCCCTGCGACCATGATGGAGCCGGTGCTCCAGGTCTTGCCGATGGCAAGGCCGGCTTGGTATTCTTCAAAACCGTCGGCAAAGCGCACGCGGCCCATTGCCTCCACGCCGTCGAAATCTTTCCTCAGAAGGATGTTGACCACGCCGCCTACAGCGTCAGAGCCGTAAATGCCGGAGCTACCATCTGCCAGGACTTCAAGGCGCGCGATTGCCATGGTCGGAATGACAGAAGGATCGAAGAACTGGCTCTGCGTACCAGCAGCAGGAAGCCGCCGACCATCAAGAAGCGTGAGAGTGGATTCAGTACCCAGCCCACGCAAGTTGATACCCGTGCCGAAGGTACGGTTGGCGTTTTGGTTATTGGCAGACGTGAAAGATGCGTCAGTAGCGCCAAAGTTGAATACCTGCGGCAATTCCGAAAGCAATTCCGTGGTGGTGGACGCTGTGCTGAGCTCGATATCGTCTCGGCTGAGGCCGATAACAGGAGAGCCGACCGGTTCGATCCCGCTAATACGGCTACCGGTTACGACGATGGCCGCATCCTCTCCATCCTCACTACCGGCATCTTGCGCAAATGCCGCAGTCGGAACGAGCAGAGCCATCAAGGAGCTGCCGCCTAGCAGCAGGCCGAAATTGGTTTTCCTATTCTTTGTCATATTCAAAATTCCTCCTTTTGTGTTTCTTCATAAAATTCAAATTCATAGATCTGGAACCCGCTCGCATGATCACATCCATTCCGATTCACGGTGCGTTGCCTGCGCGCTCAACCGAATGGCGGCATTTGCGGCACCAAAGGCATCGTAGTCGCGGCGCTGAACCACTTCGAAGAACACCCGTTTGGCGACCGCGCGGCTGTAGAATTGAAAGTATTCACCCTGTTCATCGCGGTCGTAGAGAATGTTAGCGGCTCGCAGGCGCTCCAGAAGTTCAGGCTCAAGCGCAAAGCGCGCTTCGATATCGTCGTAATAATTCGGGCCGATCTCAAGGAACGGCAGGCCTGCTTCGCGGGCAGTATCTGCGGCAGCAAAGATGTCGTCGGTCGCAAGGGCGATATGCTGCACGCCTGCGCCGAAGTAATTGCGAATAAATCGCGAACTCAGGGATTGATGAGCCAGCGAACCGTTCAGGGTAAACCGGACGCTGCGATCGGCGTTCTGTACAGCCTGACTGTAAACAAGGCCCATGGGATCAGCGATTTCCAGCTGCGCGGTCGTTTCCATGTCGAACAGCGAGACATAGAAAAGTAGCCAGCTCAGAAATTCGCCCTGCTGCATGGTCTGCGCGATGTGATCCACTCGCGTCAGCACGGGAGCTTCGACTTCGGCTTCCTGGACGTGAGGAAATTCCTCCGCCCACATCGTCTCGCTCTGCGCTGAATCAACCAGGTACAATACGCTACCGCCAACACCGCGCAGGCCAGGGATATTCCATTCATCTGGTGCCACGGCCTGCTCGAAACGCTGTATGCCGAGAGCATCGGCGCGTTGGAGAGCGCCTTTGGTGTCTGTAACGCCAAGACCAATCGCGCAAACTGACCCGCCATGGACGATTTCATGACTGTGGGCGTGACCGTCCGGTTCGGAGTTGAGAACGAAATTGATGTCGCCCTGCTTCCACCGGGTCACATCTTTGCTGCGATGCTTGGCCACCGGCGTGAAGCCCAGCGCACGGAAGTATCGGGTAAACTCTTCCGCATCTGCATGACTGGCTGCAAATTCGATGAATTCGGTGCTGGTTGTCGAAACGCGGTCCGGCAGCGCCGGGGGGCGTCCCAATTGACGCGCCGCCTCATCTTCAAGAAAACGCAAAGACCGGTGCCCATCCACGGCAAGTTGTCCTGCAGACGCGGCCCGAAACTGGTCGTTGAAAATTTCCAGACTGAACCACCCATCGTAGCCTGTGCGCTGAATGGCCGCGACGTAATCGGATACCGGCCAGTCGCCTTGTCCCGGCAGAACCCGGAAATGCCGGCTCCAGCTGAGCGAATCCATCGACAGGCGAGGAGCATCGGCAAGTTGGACGAAGAACAGTTTGTCGGCGCGAATGTCCCCAATGCTGCTGTTGGGCACGTCGCGGGCAAGGGAATGGAAAGTATCAAGCACCAGGCCGACCGAGTGATGGTCTACGTCGCGCACCAGCGACCAAGCATCGCGATGGTCGTTGACATAACGCCCCCAGGCCAGCGCCTCGTAACCGATACGTTTGCCATAACGAGCTGCCAGCTCGCCTGCCTCGTGCAAATCATCCAGCATCCGTTGGCGGTCAGACAGTGCAGCGGGCGAACAGTTTGAACACAGCAGCACCAAATCGGTGCCAAGCGCTTCCATGATTTCAAACTTGCGCTCCATTCGCGCAAAGGCCGCGCTCCGCTGTGGCTCGGGCATGCCTTCCAGATCCCGGAACGGCTGGAACATGGTGCATTCCAGACCCAGGTCGCGCATGATCCTGGCGATTTCACGTGCGTCCTGCGGGGCGCCGATCAGATCGTTCTCAAAAATCTCCACGCCACCAAAACCGGCTTTCGCCGCAGCTTCCAGCTTGTCGGCGAGTGGCCCGCTCAGGCAGACAGAGGCGATTGAGGTTTTCACGCGCGGGCGCTCATCACTTGCGTTGCGCCATCATTGAGGGCTTCGAGCATCCGATCGCGATCAGGCTCCAGGCCGGTGAACAAGCGGAAAGCCTCGGCCGCCTGGCCTATCACCATTGGCGCGCCGTCGGCGGTGGCCAGTCCGCGCTCGCGTGCGGCCTTCAACAGCTCGGTCTCGCGAGGGAAGTAGATAACATCGGCGAGCCATTGCTTGCTATCCAGCAGGTCCGGATCGAATGGCACTCCAGGATGGTCTTGCATCCCTACAGGCGTGGATTGAACGACGCCGCATGACCCTAAGATGGCTTTTTCCGGAGTTTCGCAGGCGATAACTTCAGCGTGCGGAAACGCCGTCCGGAGGCGGCCGGCCAAGGCTTCGATGCGTTGAGGCGATGCGTCATGAATGCGCAGTTCACCCGTCCCGGACTGAAGGAGGGCAAAAGCGGTAGCGGACCCTGCGCCGCCGGATCCAATTTGCGCTACCGTGGCGCGGGTATGCCCCGGCAATGCCCGGTCGAGCATGAACTGAAAACCGATCCAGTCGGAATTGCTGCCGACCATGCGACCATCGCGAAAAGTCACGCAGTTCACCGCGCCAAGCGACGCCGCGATGTCCTCCACCTCGTCCAGCATGGGGATAACCGCTTGCTTGAACGGATGCGTGATATTCACCCCGCTGAAGCCGCGGTCAGCGACTTCGGCAAGCACATCTCCGAGCGCTTCGTCAGCCAGACCGAGGACGTCGAAATCGAACAGGCTATAGCCAAGGGGAATACCAAGCTGGGACGCTTCAGCCTCGTGGATCACAGGCGAGGAAGACGCAGTGATCCCGCGTCCCAAGAGGCCAACCAGCGTAGGAGACACTCCCTCGGTCATGCTGCCTTCTCTGGCACGACGATCAGCATCACGAGCATACCGGCAAGGACTGCCGGGACCGCGTAAATCGCAAAGATTGCCCCGACTGAGAGATCGGCCGCGACCAGATAGCCTCCAACTAGCGGGCCCAGTACCGCGCCGACCCTGCCAACACCCATGGACCAGCCAATGCCGGTGCTGCGGATTTCCGTCGGGAAGAACCGGGCAGAAAGCGCCCAGAAGCCATTAAAGCCACCCTGCACCGTCACACCGACCGCCAGAGCGCAAAGCAATGTCAGTGCAAGAGGCATCGAGACATTGCCGAAAATCATCATCGCCGCAGCGGCACTGAAGAAAAACAGCGAGATTACTCTCGGCAGAGCGAAGCGAACCGCAAGCCAACCCATGGCGCTCGTCCCTAGAAACGCGCCCAGATTATAGGTTGCACCTGCGTAGATCGCCTGATCCACCGGCAAGCCGGCACGGGTCGTCAATTCCGGGATCCAGCTGATCACGAAGTAGAGCACGAAGTAACCGAGGGCGACCGCTAGCCAAAGGATGAGGCCGGAGCGCAGGCGCCCCTCGTCGAACAGGCGCAGCACGCCAATTTTTCCCGCAGCCTGTGGTTTGAGCGGCAACGTATCCATCGGCGCCCGGCCAAGGCGCGAGCCAAGAGTGTTGGCACGTTCCAGAGCATTGCGCGGCTGGCGACGCAGAAGGAATTCGACCGATTCGGGCATGAGGAAGAGAACAATGACCAGCAGCACCAGGCTCAATATGCCGATGGTGAGCAACACGGCGCGCCAGCCGTAATCCGGCAGCAAGGCAACAGTGAGAAAAGCTGTGATGATGGAGCCGAAGGGCCAGCCAGCCTGAACGAAGCCAACGGCAAAATCCTGATACCGGGGAGGCGCAAATTCAGACGCCATGGCTGTCATCGTGACGCCAATCGTGCCGACGCCAAGGCCAACGGCGAACCGGGCAAGCACCATCGCCTCCACCGAATTCACCTGCGAAGACACCGTCATTGAAACGGCCACTACGGCCAGCGCACCAACGATAAGTGGCCGCCGACCGAAACGGTCCGCCAATGGAGCGATCAGCAAACAACCACCGGCCATCCCGGCGAGGCTGGCGCTGAAAATGATGCCCAGGTCAGTGGGTGCAATCACCCATTCATCAGACAGCACGGGCGCCACGAAAGACATCACGAGCAGATCTGCGCCATCAAGCATGTTGAGGAGAAAGCAGAGACCGACAGCAACGATCTGTAGCGGCTTCCAACCGCTATGCTCGGCCGGGTCAGGTATGGCTACCGAAGCTGTCAACCGACCATCCACCTTGTTTGGCGGCAAACACAGCTTGTGCCTGTCATGATCATGAATTCTCTTTCCCGTTTCGCCTCCATTTTCCGGAGGTCGGTCATATTGCTATAATAGATATCATTCTTAGCCGTCAATAACAAACAAACCGGTTGGAATGTTATTGAGCCAGGATAGCACCATGGGCTAAAGCCACAGCCGAATCGGGCTGGGCTGAATACGGCTGGGGTCAATGGGGAGATGGAACCTTGCACGTAGCATCAAAGGAACGCCGCACACGTAACGCCTCAATCACACGCACAGATCTGATCGCAGCGGCCACTACCGAGTTTGCTGAGAAAGGGCTGGCTGGCGCAAGGGTAGAGGAAATCGCCTCTCGAACGGCGACCAGCAAGCATATGATCTACTACCATTTCGGTAGCAAAGACGGCCTCTACCGGGCGGTTCTGGAAGAAGCCTATAGAGAATTTCGCATAGCTGAAGGCTCTATCGACTACGGTGCGCTACCTGCGCGCAAGGCCCTCGCGGCGTTGGTCGGTGCCACTTTCGACGTGCACGCAAGAAGTCCACAAATCGTGCGCATTATCATGGCGGAAAACATCAATCGCGGAGAGCAGATCGGCAACCTCGACAGTTTCGAGCAACGTGAACTGGCGGTCGAAACGATGCGACGCATTCTGGAGCGAGGGCAAGCGGAAGGAACGCTGCGACATGGCCTGGACCCGCTTCAGATTCATCTGACGGTCAGCGCTCTTTGTTTCCATTACATCGCAAACGTCCACACGTTCGGCCACGTCTTCGAGATCGAGGCGCACGCGCCCGAGGCGATGAAGGCTCGCCGGGAAGAGATAATTGCAACGGTCATCAGCCGATGCGCTGCAGAAACGACATTGGAAGAGTCATGAAACGCCTCAAACTTTTCGCGTCAGCCAGTATCCCATTCTTTCTCGCTGGGTGCGGTGCTTCCGTTCCGATCGAGCCTAATACCATTCCTGCTGCGTCATCTCTTTCCGACCGCTGCAGCGCTCTTGGAACGGAATTGCTGGCAAAGGGCCCGATCAACGATCTCGTCATTACAGCGAGTGAGGTGAAAGACGCAGCCGTAGTCGAAGGGTCGGAAGAAAATACGCAAATCACGCTAAGTCCCCATTGCCTTGTCGAAGGCCACTACGGTGAGCATGCCGGACGCATAGGCGGCCCCTACCGGACCGCTTTCCGCATGCGGCTGCCACTCGACTGGAACGGTCGCTTCCTATTCGAAGGCGGAGGCGGCTCCAATGGCGTCATTCGCGATGCCACCGGGCGCAACGGGCCGGGAAATGTGTTGGCATTGGAGCGCGGATACGCCGTGATCGCGCATGATAGCGGGCATGACAACGATCTTAACAATGTCGCGAGCCATGGGGGGCAACTGGTCTTCGGTCATGATCCCAGGGCTCGCAGGGAATACGGCCATGCCAGCCTGAAACCGACTTACGATCTGGGTCAGCAAATCGTGGCCGCGTTTTACGGTCGAGAGAGCGAAACCAACCTCTTCTGGGGCTGTTCCAAGGGCGGACAGGAAGGGATGGCCTTTGCCCAGCGCTACCCCGATGCCTTTGACGGTATCGTGGCTATTGCGCCGGGCATGTCCCTACCCCGCGCCGCCTTGGCGCAAACCTGGGATACACAGGCGCTGGCCGAGATTTTCACCCGGCGCGGCGAGAAGCCGACTGTCGACAGTATGCGCACGCTATTCACAGATGCCCAATCCAATCTCGTAAGCGATTCCGTATTGGAAGCATGCGATGCTCTGGATGGGGCCGAAGACGGAATGATCTCCACCATCGGACTATGCACCACGGCCCGCGTGGAACCGCAATTGCGAGCAAGGCAATGTACAGTTTCAGGCGCGGAAGGGTGTCTTGAAACCGCCCAAGTGGATGCCTTGATCAAGATCATGGGCGGCCCTCGCGATGTTGAAGGGAACGCTCTTTACTCGGACTGGGCATGGGATGCCGGTGTCGGGTCATCCGGATGGCGCGTCTGGAAAACCGGTCTGGTCGATGGTCCACCGCCGCTGAATGTGGTCATCGGCGGCAACGCGTTGGCATCCATCTTCACGACCTTGCCCACACCGGTCCAGCCGGACGAGGCGGGTTTGCTTGCCTGGCAGCTCGACTTCAATTTCGACACAGACGCACAGGCAATCTATCGGACCGTCCCGCCCTACACTACGAGCGCGTGGCAGGACATCGGCATGCGCTCACCGGATCTATCAGCGTTCCGTGCGAATGGCGGGAAGCTGATCGTGCCGCATGGCAGCAGCGACCCGGTGTTCTCCGTGCTTGATACCATCAGTTGGTGGAACGAAGTGAATGCCCTGAACGGCGGCGATGCCGCGAGCTTCGCGAGGGTGTTTCCCGTTCCGGGCATGGCGCATTGCCGCGGCGGACCTTCGACAGACAGGTTCGATTCGCTGTCCGCACTCGAAAACTGGGTCGTCAATTACACAGCTCCGGGCTCGATCCCTGCCAGGGCTGCCAACGATACACCCTGGCCCGGCCGCGAAATGCCTCTTTGTCCTTATCCGGAAATTCCCCTTGCCGACGGGGCGGCAGGCTATCGTTGCGGGACCCCGAAACCCTGAATTCCCCGGAGTATTGGTGATGCGAGCATTTCCTGCAGCAGCGATCTTGATAGCTACCGTGCCCACTCAAACGGTCCAGGCACAGCAGGTCGTAACCGTGCAGGAAGCGCGCACTATCGCGTCCAACGCAAGGGACGATGCGACCGCAAGGATTCCGGATCTGCCCGGCACGGGGCCATATCCAGCCATCTACGAAATCCGTTCGGAATTCCCGGACCATGTCATCTTCCGCCCGGATGACATCGAACAGTTCAAGGACGCGCCTTTACCATTGGTGGTTTGGGGCAATGGCGGCTGCCAGGACGATGTCGGACGGTATCGTCTGGCATTGCTGGAGATTGCATCCCACGGATACATAATCGTTGCCCCCGGAGGCATCTATTCCGGACCGCTAGCTGACACGTCCGCCCGGAGAACCGTGGAGCGTGACGGCCTTGCTCCCGGCAAGACCAGCGCGGCTCAGATCGCAGCTGGCATCGATTGGGCCATGGCTGCCAATGAAGATCCGCAAAGCCCCTTCTTCAACCGCATAGATACCGGTGCCATCGCCTCGTCGGGCCGCAGCTGCGGTGGCGGGCAAGCCATCCGGGTTGCGGCTGATCCGCGTGTGACGACCGGTGTCTTTCACAACACGGGCATCCTGAATGGAGGCGAATTCCGGATCGACGGGACCGTCATGCAGAAATCCGAGCTTGATGCCCTCCACACACCGGTCCTCTACATCATGGGCGGCCCGTCAGACGTCGCCTATCTGAATGGATTGGACGATTTTGCGCGCATTAATCACGTTCCAGCCATTCTTGTCGATGTGAATACGGGGCATCTTGGTACGTATCGGGAGCTGTTCGGTGGGCGTAACACACAGATCGAGCTCGATTGGCTGGATTGGCAACTGAAAGGTGACCGCACCGCAGCGCGCACCTTCGTTGGACCAGCCTGTCGCCTTTGTCTTCAGCCAGATTTGCGCGTCATGAAGAAGGGTATCGATTAGGTTCGATATTGCAGTCAGGACACCTGCGGCGCGTAACCCGACCGAGCGTTAGCCAGCAATGTCGGATGAAGCAGCGGGTCAGATGCCCGCACGGTGCCCAACGGCGCAAAGGTACCACCACTGTCCAATCACACGGGCGCAGCCGCTGCGTTGCGCTTCAGGCCGAGGATGGCAATAGCAGCGATGACGGAGCCAAGGCCCATGATTACAGCGACAATCGGCAAGCCGTAATTGCTGGCAAACAGGAAGCCGGCAATCACCGGCCCCAATGCCGCTCCGCCCCGACCAACGCCGATGACCACTCCCGTTCCACCGGCGCGCAGATGCGGCGGATAGGATGCCGCGATCAGCGCATAAAGACCAACAACACCTGCATTGGTGAAGAAGCCAGCGATTGCTGCCGAACGTTGCAATGCATCCAGACCCTCGCCGGTCATGCCGAATAGCGTGACGAGCCCAAAGCTCAGCAAGAATACTCCCACCATCAAAGGGCGAAGTGGAAGCTTTGTCGTGAGGAAGCTGAACAGCAGCGAGCCCGCAATTCCGCCGATATTGGCCCACACCAGCACGCCTCCGGCACTCGATGGTTCAAAGCCCATGTCGACCACGATTTTGGGTATCCACTTCAGAATGAAATAGAACGTCGTCATGTGGAAGAAATAGGCGAGTATCAGCAGGATCGTCACGCGCCGCATGGGCCCGGTGAAGAGCCCGGTCCGGTCTGCCTTGGCTGCTGCCACGACAGGCGACACCGTTTCCACGGCGGCATGGCCAAGCTTGCGGAGCGCCTTGTTCACTTTGGCGAGGGCATCCGAAGGCGCGTTGCGGCGAATGGTGATCTCGAAAGATTCTGGGACGATTAGCAGGATCGGCGGAAGGAAGATAATCGTCATACCGGCGCCGAGCCAGAATATGTCCCGCCACGTCCCATCAACCAGCAGGTCAGAAGCAATCGACCCGCCCACGATGGCACCCAGCGGATACCCGGCTGCCATGATGGCTATCGCTGCGGACCGAAATTTTGCGGACGACGCCTCCGCCACGACGGCGCTTGTTGTCGCCAGCATCCCGCCGATGCCAATGCCGGTCAGGAAGCGAATGGTGGCAAGCATGAGAATATCTGTCGACATGGCGGCTGCGGCCATGCCGATCGCCATGACCAGAAGGCTTGCGACCATCACGGGCCGACGGCCAATTTTGTCGGCAGCCAGGCCCAAAGCAATTGACCCCACCGACATTCCGATCAGCTCCATCGAGAGGATTATGCCAAGCGCGGCCCGATCGACGCCCCAGTCGGCAGATATTCCGGGTGAGGCAAAGCTGATGGATAGGACATCGAAACCATCAAGACCGTTGAGCAGGACACATAGCCCAATCACCAAGATCTGGCGCCAGGTAATGGCACCCTGCTCTATCAGAGAGCGCGGATCGTTCTGTTCGCTTGTCAAAGTGCCCGCCACAGTTTTTCTCCCATTCCAAGACCGTCTGCCTGATCAGATGGGATAGTGACCATCCTGCGTGGAAACGGTGACCCAGCGAGTTTCGGTGAATGCATCGATACCGTGGCGGCCTCCAAACCGACCGTAACCGGACGCGCCCATACCGCCGAAGGGCATTTGCGGCTCGTCTGCGACAGTGGCGCCATTCACGTGACAGATGCCAGCGCGGACGCGCATGGCCAGTGTCAATCCGCGAGCCACGTCGCTGGTGAAAATGGCGGACGACAAGCCGAATTTCGTATCGTTCGCCAATTCGATTGCATGATCGGCGTCACGTGCCCGGGCAATGCCGACGACCGGGCCGAAACTTTCGTCACGGAACAACTTCATATCCGGTGTCACGCCGTCGATCAGGTGAGCCGGCATCAAGACCCCGTCAGCATCGCCGCCGGTCAGTTGGATGGCACCCTTTTCGAGTGCATCCTCGATCAGCGACATGCAGTGATCTACGGTCTTCCGGTCGACTACCGCGCCAAGCGGGGTCGAGCCATCACGCGGATCGCCCACATGCAGGGTGCTGACCTTATCCTTAAACCGCTTTGCAAACTCGTCGGCAATTTCCTCGACTACGATGATCCGCTCTGTCGACATGCAGATCTGGCCTTGGTTCATGTATGCGCCGAATGCAGCTGCTTTGACTGCCTCGTCGAGATCGGCATCTTCAAGCACGATCAGCGGGGCCTTACCGCCAAGTTCAAGCAGACAGGGCTTCAAATGCTCGGCGGCGCGCTTTGCGATGATCCGACCCACTTCGGTGGATCCGGTGAAATTCACACGGGTCACTTCAGGCGCATCGATCAGCGCGCCCACCACGTCGCCGGCATCTTCGGGCGCATTGGTCACGCACTGGATCACGTCTTCTGGAAGATCCGCCTCCGCAAACGCCTCGACGATCAGGCGGTGCGTTTCCGGGCAAACTTCACTTGCCTTGAGGATGACGGCATTGCCACAAGCCAGCGGTACCGCAATCGCGCGTACTCCAAGAATGACCGGGGCATTCCATGGCGCGATACCAAGCACCACGCCAGCCGGTTCACGCAATGACATCGCGATAACGCCTGGCCGATCCGACGGAATAACTTCGCCCGAGATCTGGGTTGTCAGCGCCGCCGCTTCCCGGATCATCCCTACGGCAAGCATAACGTTGAAACGCGCCCAACCCTCGGTCGCGCCGATTTCAGTCATCATCGCTTCGACAAAGGCATCGGCGCGGGAATCAAGTGCTTCGGCTGCGCGATTGAGGTGCGTACGGCGGGCGTTGGGACCCATCGCTCCCCACGCAGGCTGGGCAGCAGCGGCACGAGAGGCGACGGAGGCCATAGCATCCGCATGCATTGCTTCAGCGCGGGTCGCAGCATCGCCGGTAAGCGGATTGATTCGGGTAAATTCCATCAGCCAAACCTCTCGTGAATTGGACCTCTTTTGTGGGTCTTTGGACCATCGATAGGTCACAATATCGCTATTGACAATAGCTATTATACGGAGCGATCATGGTTTGGGAGATTGAATGCAGCAGGTTTGCATGACACAAGCTGTCGCAGAAAGCGCTCTGCTCTTCCTTCGCGCAAATACAAATGGGGAATTGGTCGTTGTCGAAGCCTGGTAAACCCGACCCACTCAATAGCAGGCTCGGTTACCTGCTGAAGCGGGTCTCCACAGCTGCCATGGGAGACCTTTCGCTTCGCCTACAGGAAGTCGATCTTCGCGAGGTTGATGCGACAGTCCTGCTTCTGATCGAACGGACTCCCAACATTATCGCAAGCCGGATCGGGCGAATTCTCGACATCAAGACGGCCAATATGGTTCCGCTGCTGCGAAAGCTTGAAGACAAAGGCCTGATCAGGCGCGAGCCGATCGATGGAAAGTCGAACGGACTGCAATTGACCGCGGCCGGCGCTCGGAAACTTTCGGAAACGCGCGCGATCCTAGATGAGTTCGAAAGGGATCTGGAACAGCGAGTCCCCGAAGAACACCGGGACCATATCGTGCCCGCGCTACAAGCCATCTGGGCCACCGCACGCCGTTCAGACAAGAAATCCTAGGCAGGCGCAACCTCCATCAGCGCGTCGAGGGCGACAACCCCATGCGTACCGACGATAACCGGGTTCAGATCAACTTCCACAATGCGCTCATTGGCGCGCATTACATCACCTAGTCTTGCGACCAGATTGGCAAGTGCAGCCACGTCAACCTTGGGTGACCCCCGGAAACCTGTCAGGAGTTGAGCCTGCCGCAACGACAGGATCTCGCGCTCTATGTCTGCCGCGCCCATGTCGGGTGCGATCAAGCAGACATCCCCTAGTAGTTCGGCCGTCACTCCGCCGAAACCGACGAGAAGCACAGAGCCCCAATCGGGGTCGCGCCGCGCGCCAACAATCATTTCGATCCCGCGCTCCCCCATCGCTTCGACCAGCATCCCGTCGAGCGAAACGCTCGCATCGTAGGCCTTCACACTGGTTTCGACTGACTGCCAGCCTGCTCGGAAGGCTGCTTCGTCAGCGAGGTTCAGCTTGACCCCGCCGGCATCGCTTTTGTGACCCAGATTGGCCGATTGCGCTTTGAGCGCGACCGGATAGCCGAGTTTATCAGCGGCATTCACGGCTGCCTCGACATCGGTCGCGAAAGTGCCGGCCGGGAAAGCGATGCCGGCAGGCGCCAGGAGCGCCTTCGCGCGATATTCGGGAATGACACCTGACTGGTCGGCCAGCGCCTCGAGCGCAATACCGGGCCGCGCCTGCGACTCCCCGATATCGCCGTGCGATGCGATGATCTTGAGCGCGCGGAAAACACGCTCGTTCGAGGGGAAAACCGGGATGCCCACATTCCGCAGCTCAGTGAGCATGGCCTCCGGTACGTCCGCTCCTTCATCCAGCCCGGCATAGATGAGGGGCTTTGTCAGGGTTCGGCCTTCCATTGCCCTGATGAAAGCAGGGAATTTGAGCCGAGCCGTCGTCTCATCGGTCTGAATGATTCCAAGAACAACGGCAGATACATTGTCGTCATCCAGCAGTGCCGTCAGCGTATCGGTATAGATGTTGGGCTGGGACAAGCCCATCGCCGTGATATCCAACGGGTTCGATACCGGAACAAAGTCTGGCAAAGCTGCGCGCAAGGCAGGGTTATCCTGCTCTGAAAGAGTGGCTAGCTGAACGCCAAGCTGCTCCAGCAGATCCAGAGTGAGCGCCTTGAACGCCCCGGATTCGCCGACGACGGCGACACCGCCGCTTTGCACGGGCGGACACAAGAGTCCCAGCTCCACCACATCGCCAAGTTCCTGCAAGGTGTCGCACAGCAGCACCCCTGCATCGCGGCTGAGAGTGCGCATGACTGCATGGTCGCCGGCAATCGCCCCTGTATGCGTAGCTGCGCTTTCACGGGCAGCTGCGGACCGGCCCGGATGCAGCAGGATCACGCGCTTGCCCGCCGCCGCCAGGTTTCGGGCACTGGCCAGAAAGCGCTGGGGTTTGCGGAAATGTTCGACGATCATGACCACGGAGCTTGTAGCAGCGTCTTGCTCAAGCCATTCGAGGTAATCCTCCACACCGCTGACAGCTTCATTTCCGGTGGAGATCGAATAGCTGATCGGCAGACCGCGAGATTGCAACGTGGTCGACAACACAGCCGCCATCGCCCCGCTTTGCGAGACAATGGCAACACCATCGCCTTCTGGCTTGCGGCATTCGGTCTCGACAAAGGTCATGGCCTTGCCGGTAACGTGATTGACGCAGCCTAGGCAGTTGGGACCCTCCACTAGCATCCCTGCGTGAGCGGCAATCTCGGCAAGTTCGTTCTGTTCCGCGATCCCGGCATCGCCATCCTCGGCAAATCCGGCGGAAAAAATGATGGCCGACCCGACCTTACGAGCAGCAAGGCTTCGCATGGTTTCGAGCACAGCGGGCCGGGGAATTGCGAGCACGGCGCAATCGACACCTTCCGGCAAATCGTCGGCAGATGCCAGGCATGGATGCCCGCCGATACTGTCCCGCTTCGGATTGATCAGATGGATAGTCCCGTCGAAACCATTGCGCTCCAGATTGGCCAGGACGCTGGCCCCAAGGGCGCCCGACTTGTCAGACGCGCCCACAATCGCAATCGATGCGGGATCTATCAGGCGCGCAATGGCTTGCGCCCCGAAACGGGAGGTCGATGCATCTTGCGTCATGGCCCCGCCCTTAATTCTGGCCGTCGATTTTGCTCTTGTCGAAGGTGCCAAGGCCCGGCTTGTATGACTTTTCGTCGAGGAACTGGCGCGTTGCTTCCTTGCGCGCCTCAACACCGCCAAAGCTATGCAAGGCCTCCTGTGCACGGATCAGATAATCCTGCGCATTATCGTATGTCATTTCCTTCACCCGGCGGATTGCCCACTTCGTGGCACGAAGAGCATGGCTGTCTTTTGCCTTAAGAGTATCGGCGACTGACTGCACACGGGATTTCAACTGGTCAGCAGGGACAGATTCGTTCACCAGCCCCCACTCTGCCGCCATCTTGCCGTCGAGGTTTTCGCCCATCATCGCGTGATACATAGCTTTGCGCATGGGCATCAATTCGGCAACGACCTTGCTTGCGCCGCCACCGGGCAGGATGCCCCAGTTGATTTCGGACAGGCCAAACTGCGCATCGTCGGAACAGAAAGCGAGATCACATCCAAACAAGGGGCCATAGGCGCCACCAAAGCACCAACCATTGATCATGGCGACCGTCGGTTTCTCGAACCAGCGAAGCCGCTCCCACCAACCATAAGCCTCGCGCTGCGCCTGACGGATTGCGTGCAGCCCCTCTTCCTCGGTCATCCGGAAATATTCGAGCAAATCCATACCTGCCGAGAAAGCCTCGCCCTCGCCGGACAGGACGAGAACCTGGACATCGTTGCGAAATTCAAGCTCTTCGATCACGGCCATCATCCGCCGGTTGAGCTTGGGGCTCATGCAATTGCGCTTGTCGGGGCGATTGAAATACACCCATGCGACGCCGTCATTGACCTCGAAACGGACAGTCTCCTGCTCGGGTCGCGGATCGGGCTGTGATGGCTTTGTCATGGCAGGCTCCTCCAGATCACGTGCACTCTCACGGGTGCATCACGGGTTCGATAACAGTCAGAATAGCTATGTGCAATAGCAATAAAGGTTACTGGCACAAGTCCACTGGGCCAGGCACGTCCGCCCGCCACTCTTGAAGCAGTCGCGGTCATCCGCCTTCATCGGGCTGATCGCGACCTGGTTGATGTGGCACCTTTGCGTGCGCGGGCAGCAGTATAGACGCGCCTGCCGGGCACGTCCTGGAACTGCTTGAGATACGCGCGGGCGTTCTTCACCTGCTTATCGTCGCTTAGTGTGATGCTGCTTTGCGCTCCCTCGCCGTAGCGGCGGACCACCCGGTGAGACGCGCCACCGGGTGGTCTACCGGCTCAGACACCCTTGGTTCGCCAGCCATCGGCGTAACTGTCGCGCGCAACTTCCGAATAGGGAGCGGGTGCGACCACGGCCTTGATCTCGGTCTGGACATGCGGTTCGACCGTGGGCTTGGTGGTGCCGCCATCGGGTTCGCCCCACAGGAGCGAAACCTCGGTGCCCGGCTCGGCAACCGATTCATCCACCATCGCCAGCGCAAGGAAACGTCCGGCGTTGACGGTATAACCGATCCAGGTGGAGATTCCGACCGTGTCGCCGTCTTTCAGCACAGCATCGTAAGGATGCATTGCGTAGACCGCGTTGGGGAATTCGAGGAACTTGGCCTTGTCGCCCTTCTGCAGCATCGAGCTCATCACGCGCAGGATGTCCTCGTTGTCCAGCGCGAGCGTGACCTTCTGGCGCTTAGGCTGCTGGTCAAGCTTTTCCAGTGCCTCGCGACCCACGAAATCGTGATCGAACTTGACCATGATGCCGTAGCCGAGATCCCAAGGCGTGAGGTAATAATCCTCGATATTCTCCGAGACATAGGATCCACCGATCGAGCATATGCCGGCATAGGATTTTTCGCCCAGCCATTCGCGGAAAGCCTTGGTACCTTCGCCGGTATAGACGGCGGGTAGTGGCGAGGGAATCCAGCCGGACTCGAGCGTGTTGGAAGGATAGGTGCGGCCACCGACAAGCGTCAGGCCGTCATCCTTGCCTGCCTCGACCAGCGCCGCATGGACTGTGTCGTGGTCCTTCCACGGGCCGAAGAGTTCGTAGCCGGGCTGGCCCGCCATGCCATGGCGCAGCGCGCGCACTTCGACGCCGCTGATCGTGATCGGCGCCATGCGGAAGAACTTGAGGTCTGGCGGGGTCTCACCCATCGCCTTTTCCAGGATTGTCATGGCGTTCGGGCCCTGCAACTGGAAACGATAGTTGCGACGATAGCCTTTCTCCGCTTCGGGGCGCGCTGCGGTGCGTTCGTCGCGCTCCACTGTCACATCCCAATTGCCGGTCGCAGCGTGGTATTCGACCCACTCGATTGCGGGCGCGCGGCCGACGAGTTCGAACTTCTCCTCTTCCAGATAGAACAGGATGACGTCGCCGATGACGTAGCCCTCGGGCGTAACCGGCGCGAACTGCTTGGCCATGTTCAACTTGAAGTTCTTGAAGCTGTTGGGAGCAAGGTAGGCGAGCATTTCGAACGCGTCGGGGCCAGTCACCAGAAGGTCCACCATGTGATAGCATTGGTTGAAGAGTACCGCCGTCTCTGCCCAAGCGCGCTGTTCGTCGCGCCAGTTGGAATACTCGCCGGGCACGCCGGGATAAACATTCGGGCCAAGCTGCTGGTTGCGCAGGAACGTCACGATATCACCGGCGTCGGCCAGCTTCTGGTTCAGTTTCTTGTCGCTCATTTTCATCTCTCCTAGTACGAGTTATAATGTTGGTTCGCGCTGAATTTCGGGCATGGGGAGCCTTTCGCCGAGGGCCGCGTGGAAATCTTCCCGTTGTTCCGCAGGCAGCATATGCCCGGCAGCGAGCGCGATCCGCCCGGCACGCTATGGGCCCTTTCGGATACCTTCGAGAGCCACACGCGCGCCCATCGAGTTGCCGACCAGCGCAAAGCAAACCGGCAATTGGGCAAGCGGAAAGTCCGCCATGGCTTCGATGCTATCAACCCGTCCATAAAATCCATCCAAGCGGGCATTGCGCCGCGCCCGGCAAACAGCCGAAAATCGAATCTCAAACCCGGAAGGAAAGCGAAGATCAACAGGAAGGGCTTATTCGTATACATGAACATTTCATCTATACGAAGTTATGATGTTCCGCTAGAGGGTTTCGCAATCGAGTGAAAAAGGGCGGCAGGCACATGGGGAGAGAAGCGGTGAAAATTCCGGTCATCCATCGAAACTGGTCCGAACCGGCAGAGATCATGACCGACGGCTTTTCGCTGGAGATCACGGCAAAAGACGTCGACGCACTGCGTGAAGCTTCTCCCAACATCCCGGGCGAAAATCCGATCGCAATCACCTTCCTACCGGGAGAGGATTTCAATGCGCGCATTGCCGCGACGAGGACGGTACGAGAACTGGGGTTCGAACCGATGCCGCATTTCTCTGCGCGACGGATAAGGTCGGAGCACGAGTTCCAAGACTATCTGGGCGCGGTCGTGGAACAGGCGAATGTGCGTCGCTGCTTCGTCGTAGCGGGCGACCCTGCAACGCCAGAAGGGCCTTATTCGACGTCGGGTGAGTTGATTGAAAGCGGTGCCTTCGACCAGCTCGGCATCACGGCGATTGGCATTGGCGGACATCCAGAAGGCCACCCGAACATGGACGAAAACGAGTGCTTCAACGTGCTGCAAGCCAAGCGCGACGCAATCGAGAGCCGCGGGATGGCCCCGCTGATTGTCACGCAATTCGCCTTCGATGCCGACCGCGTGCTCGCATGGCTGGCCGTGCTGCGCCGCCGTGGCATCGACGCGCCAGTACGGCTCGGCGTGCCGGGCCCGGCCGGAATCAAGACGCTGCTGCGCTTCGCCAAGCGCTGCGGCGTCGGTGCTTCGGCGTCAGTCATGACCAAATACGGTGTGTCTCTCTCTCGCTTGATGGGCAGCGCCGGACCGGACAAGCTCGTTGACAGCATCTCACAGGGGCTCGGACCAGAACATGGGGCTGTGCGGCTGCATTTCTATCCCTTCGGCGGCGTCGCGCGCACAGTCGAATGGATCAATGATTACGCCGCGCGGCACTCGCGCTCTGGCCAGACTTTGGGAGAATGATCTTGGAGCAATGCATCCTCACCCTGCAATGCAATGATCGATCGGGACTGGTGGCAGACGTTTCCAGCTTCCTCGCCACCAATGGCTGCAACATCGTCGATGCACAGCAGTTCAACGACGCCAACAATGCTCGTTTCTTCATGCGGGTCGCGTTCGACGCCGCCAATTGCGACGAGATCGCGCGGGGTTTTGCTGAAATGTCATTGGCAAAGGATGCACAATGGGAAATCCGCCGCGCCGAGCGACCGCGCAAGGTGCTGCTGCTGGTCAGCAAATTCGACCATTGCCTCGGCGACCTGCTCTATCGCCACCGCATTGGCGAACTCGATATGGATGTGGTCGGCATCGTCTCCAACCACCCGGAGGCCGCTCTGAGAATCTCGATAATCGGCGACATTCCCTACCACCACCTGCCGATCACCAAAGAAACAAAGCCGCAGCAGGAAGCACAGATCAAGGCAATCGTCGATGAGACCGGTGCCGAACTCGTGGTGCTGGCGCGGTATATGCAGATCCTGTCAGATGATCTCGCCGCCTTTCTATCGGGCCGGTGCATCAACATCCACCACTCCTTCCTGCCCGGCTTCAAGGGAGCAAAGCCCTATCACCAGGCATTTGAGCGCGGCGTCAAGATGATCGGGGCCACCGCGCATTACGTGACCGCGGACCTGGATGAAGGGCCGATCATCCATCAGGACGTCGAGGCGATAAGTCATTCGGACACGCCGGAAGAACTTGTCGCCAAGGGACGCGACATCGAACGGCGCGTCCTTGCCTCGGCCGTGAAGCATCACCTTGCCGGGCGCGTATTCCTCAACGGATCGCGAACAGTCGTCTTCAAGGCGTGAGGTAAATTCCATGCCCCATTTACCCGTCACCCATGTCGGCTCGATGCGGTGCACCAATATTGTCATCGATGTGATTTCCCCTGTAGAGGCGACAGAGAAGAGCGCAGTCGCCCTTTTCATGGGGGACACGGCACCCAAGCTCGGACGGTTTCATGATCGGTTCGTTCGAAGCAAAGGTCGGTGGTTGTTCGCAACGACTTGGCAGTCTCAGCTTCTGATTTCTCGCGGCCGACACACGACCAAGCAGGCATAGGATGAACGCAGTCCAGTCCAGCCCCGTCAAATCCGCCCTCCGCACTCTGGATGTGATCGAATTCGTCGTAGCCCATCCCGGCGGTGTCGTGGCGCGGGACATCGCGGGCGGCCTCGACATTCCGCTCAGCAGCCTGTCCTACCTTCTCGCCACGCTGACCGAACGCGAATATCTGGTGCGTAAGGGACGGTTCTATTCTGCCGGGCCCAGTCTCGACCGATTGCGCTCCCGTCGCGCGGACTTGTCGCTGAAAGACCGGGCCGCACCTATAGTTCGGTCGCTTGCGGCCGAGCTGGACGAGACAGCTTCCTTCATGGCGCGCGAAGGCTGGCAGGCGCGCATCGTCGCCAGCCGGTCGAGTGGACAGGCGCTGCGTTACGCAATAGCAGAAGGCGAAACGAAGCCGCTCCATGTACTCGCAGGCGGCAAGGCAATATTGTCGGCACTGTCCGAGAAAATGCTGGCAAGTTATTTCGATGATACTCGCGGCCAGCGCGAAAGCCTCACCCAGACAACGATTACCGGGCGGACTCAGCTGCGCAGGCAGATCGCCACCGTTCGCGAGCAAGGTTTTGCGACCGCAATAGAGGAAAGCACCGTCGGCATTTCCAGCATCGCCCGACCTGTTCGGCTTGGCGACACAATCGGCGCAATAAGCATTGCAGTGCCGTCAATCCGCTTTCTGCCAGAACTGCAGGATCGCGCAAAACGTGCGCTCGGGCGCGCGGTCGCCGCGCTTCGCGACGAACCCCCAAGCGACGACGACTAATATGCACTTAACCCGAAAATGGCGAAGAGGGCTGGAATAGTATCGTCTGCCTGAGGGATTAACTCCCTCTGCTCTTCCATCAATGCCTGCATCGCGTTGCGCTCCGGCTGGACTCTATCGGCGCGGTAAGCAACAAGACTGCATATGAGAAAGCTTATGATCATTTTAGCTGGGATGAGCGTCCTCGTTTTTCTAGCAGCTTTTGTTTGGAGCCTTGTGGCTAATAACGTCGAAACTCCTGACTACGAAGTGGTCGCCAAAGAAGGGCAGATCGAAATTCGTCGATATGGAGCAATGATCGTTGCCGAAGCGAATGTCGAAGGTGAACGCGAAAAGGCCATCAGAGATGGGTTTGGTATAATCGCAGACTATATCTTCGGTAATAATCTTGCGTCAGAAAATGTCGCAATGACCGCTCCAGTAACACAGCAGGTGAACGAGACGATTGCTATGACTGCGCCGGTCACTCAACAGAACGATGGGACATCTTGGAAAGTTCGGTTTGTCATGCCTTCGGAATATACGATGGCAACGCTCCCTCAGCCCGTAAATCCAGAAGTTCAGTTAATCGAAGTGCCCTCTAGTCGGTTTGGCGTGGTCCAGTTTTCAGGTTTTGGCAACCAGTCGTCACTCGATAAACACACTGCGCAGTTGCTCGACTATCTCAAACGGGAAGATTTGCGGCCTATAGGTCAGCCAACATACGCCTTTTACAATGCGCCTTGGACGCTACCGTTCATGCGACGGAACGAGGTCATGATTGAAATCGATGAATGAGATCCGGCAGAGTGTCGTCATGCGCAGAATAGTAAGCATATGTCCGTCGTCAGATAAATTGAGACACGCTGAGTGTTTTGCTTAGCGAGTGCTTGGACATCGGGTTCAGGCATTCGCAGGGCTTGCGGTTGCGAAACCCAGAAGGTGGATAAAAGGGTGGATAGAAAATAGTCCGAGAAACACAATGCTCTGTTTTTCTTCAAATTTTCTGAAATAAATGGTGCCCAGAAGAGGACTCGAACCTCCACATCCTTGCGAATACTAGCACCTGAAGCTAGCGCGTCTACCAATTCCGCCATCTGGGCATAGGCTCTTCGCAAAACATATTTCGCGAGAACGAGCGAGGCGCGCGGTTAGCCCCGCTAGGCGGCCCTTGTCAACGACTCATTTCCGCCATTTGCCTACCTCCAAACACTTGCGGCCGCGCGCTGCTTGGGGCAATGCGCTGCCAATCGACCAGGCAACCTTTCGGAAAAGCAACATGACCCGCCCCTCTTCGCTCAAGGACAAACTCGTCACTCTGTTTGGGGGCAGCGGTTTCCTTGGGCAATATCTGGCGCAGGCGCTTTTGGAACGGGGAGCCCGGCTACGCATCGCCAGCCGCAATCCGGAAAAGAGCCACAGGCTAAAGCCGCTTGCCAATTTAGGGCAGATCCAATTTGCCCGCTGCAACATCAATGATGCACGCCAAGTGCATGGGGCCGTTTCCGGAGCAGATGCTGTCGTCAATCTGGTGGGCAGCTTTGGTGGCGACTTGATGCAGCTTATGGGCAATTCCGCCGGAGAAGTGGCTTCGGCAGCGAAGGCTTCAGGGGCAGAAGCGCTGGTTCATATCAGCGCAATCGGCGCCGATGCGGATTCTGCTTCAACCTATGCTAGAGCCAATGCGCTTGGCGAGGAATTGGTGCGTGAGAATTTCGTCAACGCGTCGATCCTGCGTCCATCGGCGCTGTTTGGAGAAGACGACAATTTCGTAAACATGTTCGCCGGATTGGTCCAAATGATGCCTGTACTGCCGGTTTTTGGGCCAAGTTCACGTCTACAGCCAGCCTTTGTCGATGATTTAGCCGAAGCGATTGCGAACGCCCTTGAAGATCCAGGCAAGCATGGCGGAAAAACTTTCGAGCTCGGTGGTCCGGAAGTGATCACTATGATGGAATTGAATCAGCGAATCGCTGACTCGCAAGGCCGCAAGAGAACATTCTTGCCTGTGCCTGACACAGCCTCAGCCGTGTTCGCTGCATTGCCTTTGACGCCGATCAATCGTGATCAATGGGTCATGTTGAAAGAAGGCAATTGCGCGTCTGGCGACTACCCCGGCTTCAAGAAACTTGGCGTCACACCGCGCCCACTCGGTCTGTTTCTAGACAAATGGATGGTCCGTTATCGCAAGCACGGCCGGTTCAACGAAGGGCTTGCTAGCTAGGCCTGTTTGCCGCCAGCATCGTCAGTATCCCCGGCAGGGCTGTCAGCGATCAGATTGAACGGCTCCACCATCAGAATAGTGCCATCGCTTCCGGTGATGCGAACACGCTTCCCCTCTCCAATATCGGGTCCGCGCGCAATCCACTCGCTATCTCCATATTTGACGCGACCTGAACCACCGACGATTGCCTGAGTGACCAAGGCATTTTCACCGATCAGACGTGTGCCGCGCTGATTGAGCAGCGGGTCCGAGCTTTCGATCGGGGAATCGCGCAGGAAACGCTTTGCGCTGAACGCTACGATCAATGACAAAGAAACAAACACCACGACTTGTGCCGGCAGCGCAAGGTCGATGCCCAAAGTAAGCAAGCCGGTTATAATCGCCGCGATTGCAAGCCAGATCAGATAGACGCCCGGAACCAGCATCTCCAAAGCGGCCAGGATCAGACCGATTGCGATCCAAACCCAGTGCGCATCAAATCCTTCGAGCCCGTTCATCATGTGTCGCCTGTCCGCGGCACGCTTGCTCGTGCACGATCTTTCGGCAGGGGTTGACCAGTGCGGGATCCGGTTGTGACATCACCTTGGTTCGGATCCATCGCATCGCGAACCAGCTCACCAATACCGCCTAGCGTCCCAATCAACTGCGTAGCTTCGAAAGGGAAGAGGATAGTCTTGGCATTGGGGCTGTCAGCAAACTTACCGACAGCTTTGGTATACTCCTGCGCGATAAAATAGTTTATCGCCTGATTGCCTGAAGAAGCAATCGCATCCGACACCATTTGGGTTGCCCGAGCCTCGGCCTCTGCGGCGCGTTCGCGCGCCTCGGCATCGCGGAATGCGGCTTCGCGTTTGCCCTCCGCTTCGAGGATTGCCGATTGCTTAGAGCCTTCCGAACGCAAGATTGCGCTGGTCTTGTCGCCCTCTGCCTCGAGGATTTCTGCACGCTTCAAGCGCTCTGCCTTCATCTGGCGCGCCATAGCTTCAGAAATGTCATGGGGTGGCCGGATATCCTTGATTTCAACGCGCGTGATCTTGACGCCCCAGGGCGAGGTCGCGTGATCAACAACCGACAGCAGGCGAGCGTTGATCTCGTCACGCTTTGAAAGTGTCTCATCCAGGTCCATCGAGCCCATAACGGTGCGCAAGTTTGTAGTCGTTAGCGCCATGATCGCCTGGTAAAGATGGGTCACTTCATATGCTGCTTTGCCTGCATCGAGCACCTGAAAAAACACCACGGCATCAACGCCGACCATAGCATTATCTGCAGTGATGATTTCCTGACCCGGAATATCAAGCACTTGCTCCATCATATTCACTTTCTGGCCAACACGGTCGATGAAAGGGATAATCAGGTGCAATCCAGGCTGGGCAGCGATGGTAAACCTGCCAAGCCGTTCGATCGTATAGACATAACCTTGTTTAACCACGCGCACTGCCATGAGCAGGAAGACAATAAGCAAGAACAGCAACGCGATCAGCACAAATTCCATGGGTCAAACTCCGCTAAGACCAGAGACGGTAACGTAACGGCCAAACAGCCAGACGCCAATCAAAAGCGGAAACCTGTCACAAATGTGGAGATGGACAAAGGCAGCAGCGCAAGGCAGTCTGGAGAAACAAGTGCAGATAAATCGGCACCGGGGAGAGCGCAAAAATGAGAAAGTTCGGAATTGCCTTAGCGGCAGCACTAACGCTGAGCGCGTGCAGCGAGAGCGGAGTGGATGGTGAAGCATTGCTCAACGCCGGCGATGATGGTGCGAACTGGATCACTTACGGCCGGACCTATGACGAGCAACGCTTCTCGCCGCTTGATCAAATCAACACTGCGAACGTCGAGGAGTTGGGCTTGGCGTGGTTTGCAGACATGGACACAGCGCGGGGACAAGAAGCCACGCCGCTGGTCATTGACGGCAAACTTTATCTCACAACCGCATGGAGCAAGGTCAAAGCATATGATGGTGTAACCGGCGCTCTTCTGTGGGAATATGATCCGGAAGTCCCGGGCGAAACCGCCGTCAAAGCCTGCTGCGATGTCGTCAACCGCGGACTGGCGACCTGGGGCGACAGCCTATTTTTGGGCACTTTGGATGGCCGCCTGGTGAAGCTTGATCGCGAAACGGGCGCAGTCGCGTGGAGCAAACAAACGACCGACCCGGAACAAAGCTATACTGTCACCGGCGCTCCTCGGATTATCGATGGCAAGGTCTTGATCGGTAACGGTGGCGCGGAGTTCGGCGTACGCGGATACATCACGGCCTATGATGCTGGCTCAGGCCAGGAGCTATGGCGCTTCTACACCGTTCCTGAGGGTACAGAGGACGAAACTTCGCCCGAGTACCTTCAGGCTGCCGCCGAAACCTGGAACACAGAGGTCCTTGCAGGTTCAGACGCGATCGGCGGCGGCGGAACGGTTTGGGATTCGATGGCATACGATCCCGACCTGAATCTGCTCTATATCGGTGTCGGAAACGGCTCACCCTGGAACCGGGCTTATCGCTCTCCAGGCGAAGATGGTACCGGTGAAGGGGATAATCTTTATCTTTCCAGCATTGTCGCAATCCGGCCCGATACAGGCGAATATGTTTGGCACTATCAGACTACACCGGGCGAAACATGGGATTACACCGCGACGCAGCATATTATGCTCGCCGACATGGAAATCGACGGCGCCCAACGTCAGGTACTGATGCAGGCTCCGAAGAATGGATTCTTTTACGTGCTCGATCGGGCCACAGGCGAATTCATTAGCGCCAAGCCATATGTCACAGTGAACTGGGCAACCGGAATCGACGAAAGCGGCCGCCCGATCGAGAATCCCGAAACGCGCATCGACAAGACTGGCCAGGCAGCCATCGTAACGCCGGGCGCTTTGGGCGGACACAATTGGCACCCGATGGCCTACCATCCGGACGAAAACCTAGTCTACATTCCGGCATTTGAAGCGGGGATGGTCTATTCGCCTGAAGCCGACTGGAAACCGGACAGGGACCGCGGGTTCAACGTCGGTTTTGATTTGAGCGCGGGCGACCTGCCGCCTGATCTTGGATTCCGAAAGGAGATCACAGGTACGCTGAAGGGTATGCTGGTAGCTTGGGATCCAGTGGCGCAGGAGCCGCGCTGGACCGTTGAACATCCAGGGCCCTGGAACGGCGGGTTGCTGGCCACGGCAGGCGGACTGGTGTTTCAGGGTACCGCAGGAAGCGAGTTCAACGCTTACAACGCCACGAATGGTGAGAAGCTATGGAGCTTCCCGGCACAAACCGGAGTGGTCGCGCCGCCGGTCACCTATACTATTGACGGCGAACAATATGTTGCTGTGTTGGCTGGCTGGGGCGGTGCCTATGCACTGTCCGTCGATGGACAGGCAATCCGCGATCTTGCTCCTGTACGCAACATCAGCCGCCTGCTTGTATTCAAGCTCGGGGCGGATGGAGCCTTGCCACCGGAACTAGAGCTGGCGAATCTCCCGCTTGATCCTCCGCCCAGCCGCGCAAATTCAGCGACCATTTCCTTGGGCGGGGAAAAATACGCACGCTACTGCGCGGTTTGCCACGCACCAGGCGCTGTGGGATCGACCGTACTGCCAGACCTCAGGCGCTCGGGTACGCTGTCGAACCCGGCTAGCTGGCAAGCGGTTGTGCGTGAAGGCATGTTACAGAGCCGCGGCATGGCAAATTTTGCCGGCAGCCTGAGCGCTGAGGAATCCAACGCGATCCGCGAATGGGTGGTCTTCCGCGCGAATGAAGACAAAGCTGGAGGGTTGAACTAACCTTTCAAGACCACAGTTCGGCTGCCATTGAGGAGCACGCGCTCTTCCAAATGCAGCCGGACAGCTTCAGCCAGAACGCGGCGTTCAATGTCTCGTCCTTTGCGGACAAGTTCATCGGGACTGTCTGCATGCGTGATAGGTTCGACATCCTGATGAATTATCGGGCCTTCATCCAGGTCAGTTGTGACGTAGTGCGCCGTGGCGCCGATCATTTTCACACCACGAGCGTGCGCCTGATGATAGGGTTTTGCGCCTTTGAAGCCGGGCAGAAAGCTGTGGTGGATGTTGATGCACCGCCCAGTGAAGTGGGCCGCTTGCTCATCTGACAAGATCTACATGTAGCGCGCCAGAACTACCAACTCTGCTTGTTTTTCCTGAGCGATCGCACGAACCTGAGATTCTTGCGCGGCTTTTTCGCCCGTGCGGATAGGTAAGTGATGGAACGGGATTTCGGCGAAATCCAGATGTTCGAAGGTTTCGCGCGGATGGTTTGAAACGATCGCCACAGGATCCATCGGCAGTTCGCCAATACGCCAGCGATATAGCAAGTCTGCCAGACAATGATCAAACGCGCTCACCATCAGCATGACGCGACGTGGCCGGTCCCGCAATGCGAGTTTCCATTCCATTGCATAGTCGCTGGCGACAACCGAAAAGGCAGTGCGTAAATCATCGTGCGATGCGGAAACAGTTTCGAATTCGACGCGCATGAAGAAACGATCACTCTCGCGATCATTGAACTGCTGTGCTTCGAGGACATTTCCCCCGTTCTCAAACAGAAAACCGGTCACCTTCGCGGTGATACCCGTCCTGTCCGGGCACCATAAAGTAAGGACTAGAGGCGCCTTCATCGGTTCAGCGACTAGTCTTTGCAACGATGAAGATCAATCCAGCGCTACATTCCTAGTCGCGATAGACTATCCGGACCGCCTTGGCCGCCTGCCTTGCCAGACTGCGTGCATCGTCGGGCGTTTCCGCGCGTGCCAGCGCGACACCCATTCGCCGGTATAGCCGCGTAACTGGCTTTCCGAATAGCCGAACATCGCAATTGCCCTCGCCTGTCGTCAGGGCGTCATGCAATCCGTCAAAGGAAAAATCCCCGCCGTCGCGATCTGCCAAAATAACCGCAGAGGCAGATGATAGCGCAGCAACTTTCTCTGGAACGGGCAAGCCCATGATGGCGCGGGCGTGCAAATCGAATTCGGTCAGGTCCTGCGACACAAGCGTGACCATACCGGTGTCGTGCGGACGCGGTGACAATTCAGAGAAGATTACTTCTTCGCCTCTAATGAAGAACTCCACACCGAACAGACCCCAGCCTTTGCCATTGCCTTGCAGTGCGGTGACAACCTTCGCAGCCATCTCTTGTGCCTTCGCAATCGCCGCACTGCTCATCGGTGTGGGTTGCCAACTCTCCTGATAGTCGCCTCGTTCCTGTCTGTGACCGATAGCAGGGCAGAAGGTGATCCCTGCTTTGTGACGCACAGTCAGAAGCGTGATCTCATAGTCGAAGTCCACAAACTGCTCCACAATGACGCGGGTGCGATCGCCACGCATATTGGCAACGGCATAATTCCACGCCTCCTCGAGTTCCGCTGCATGATCGACTTTGCTCTGCCCCTTGCCTGAAGACGACATCACCGGCTTGATCACACAAGGGAAGCCGGTTTCTTGCGCCGCGGCGCACACACCCTCGAAATTTTCTGCATAGCCATAGATCGAAGTGGTTAGCCCCAGCTCGTCTGCGGCCATGTCTCGGATCGCATCACGATTCATGGTCAACTGCGTTGCCTTCGCAGACGGCACGACATTAAAGCCCTCCGCCTCTAGCTCGCCCAGTACCTCTGTTCGGATCGCTTCAATTTCAGGGACAATCAGGTCGGGCTGGTGTTTCTCAATTGTCGCTCGCAGCGCATTCCCATCAAGCATGGAGAACACTTCGCTCGCATCGGCGACCTGCATTGCAGGGGCATTCTCATAGGCATCACAAGCTATGACGTAAGCGCCCAAACGTTTGGCAGAGATGACAAACTCGCGGCCCAATTCGCCTGAACCAAGCAGCAAGATTTTCTGTGTGAAAGGCATTGGAACACCATAGCGCGTGCTAAGGTCCAATCCAAGCGCACCACAAAAAAGAAAGGTGCCGGCTTGCGGTGCAATCGATTGTCTGTAATCCGCCGTGCGACTGGATAATGGGACTGATGATTATGTCGCTTAAACTCAAGATTTTCGTTGGCGTTTGATTGTTGTTGCTCGCGCTGGCCGCATTGGCAGCTTGGCATCTTTGGTCTGCCCTCTTTCCTCCGGAAAATATCGATGTTGGTGTCGCCATTGGCGAGAAAGTTCCGCTCGATCAGCCAATACGAAATGCAGCTGGCGAGCTCACCTCTCTTACAGAGATCGCGGGTCCGAACGGAACTGTTCTTGTATTGGTTCGCTCCGCGCACTGGTGCCCGTTCTGTAAAGTGCAATTGGCCAATGATGCTGAGATTGCAGGTGATCTGGATCAACGGGGCTACACTCTCGCAAGCCTTTCCTACGACCAACCAAAAAAGCTGGCCGAGTTTGCCGCAGTTATGGAGCAATCCTATCTGATTCTCAGCGACACAGAGAGCGTTTTCATCGACGCAGTCGGTCTGCGCGATCCGCAATATTCAGAAGATCACTTTGCATATGGCGTGCCGCGCGCGAGCGTGCTGATGTTTTCACCGGACGGCACTGCCCAGGCCAAGTTGGTATCGGCTGACTATCGCCAACGCCCAAGCAATGAATATGTACTCCGGATGGTCGAAAGCGCAGCCGACTAGCTAAGCTGCTTCGTCACTTGCATCGAGGCCATAGGCCGTATGCAACACGCGCACCGCCAGTTCGGTCTCGTCTTCATCGATCAAGACAGAAACCTTGATCTCTGACGTTGAAATCGCCTGAATGTTTATGCCGCGATCAGAAAGCGCGCGGAACATCGTGCTAGCAACACCCGCATGGCTCTTCATTCCCACACCAACAACGCTGACCTTCGCGATCTTGCTGTCAGTAATTATGCGATTGAACCCGATTTCTTCGCGCTTGTCTTCAAGCAAGGCTTGCGCGCGCGCCAGATCGGTTTGCGGAACAGTGAACGTAACGTCCGTCTCACCCTTGTCGCGGCCCACGTTCTGAATGATCATGTCGACGTTGATTGAAGCATCGGCGAGCGGTTCAAAGATATGCGCCACGGCGCCGGGCTTGTCTGGTACGCGCGTCAAGATCACCTTCGCTTCATTCTTGTCATGCGCAATACCGGTAACGTGCTGGCGTTCCATTTCGCCACTCTCCACTAGCTGGTTCATCTCATCATCCGACACGATCATCGTGCCGGGCAGTTCGTCTGCGGGAATCGCATCTTCGCCAAGAAAGCTGGACAATACCTGCAATCGCACGCCAGCCTTCATCGCCAAACCGACCGAACGCGTTTGCAGAACCTTGGCCCCCACAGACGCCAGTTCCAGCATTTCTTCATAGGTTACAGCCTTGAGCTTGTGCGCTTTGGCCACAATCCGTGGGTCCGTGGTATAGACGCCATCGACATCTGTATAAATGTCGCAGCGATCAGCCTTGACCGCAGCAGCCACAGCCACAGCTGACGTATCCGAACCGCCACGGCCCAGCGTTGTAATCCGGTTGTTGTCGCCGAGCCCCTGAAAACCAGGGATCACAGCGATTTCTCCAGCCGCCATCGATGCTATCAATGCGTCGGCATCGATCGCGTCGACGCGCGCCTTCGAATGCGCTTCGATTGTATGGACTGGCAACTGCCAGCCAAGCCAGCTGCGCGCTTTGCAACCCATGGATTGCAGCGTCAGTGCCAGCAATCCGCTGGTGACCTGTTCACCACTCGATACAACCACGTCATATTCGGCAGGGTCATAAAGCGCATTGGCTTCGCGGCAGAAGTTGACGAGTCGGTCCGTTTCGCCGGCCATTGCGGAAACCACCACAGCAACCTCATGCCCGGCCGCCTGTTGCTTGCGCACAATATTGGCCACGCGACGAATGCGCTCGGTCCCGGCCATAGAGGTGCCGCCGAATTTCATCACGATACGTGCCAAGGCTTGAAAGCTCCTGCTGGTTCAAATCCCCGAGCGCTGTTAGGGGTGCGGAATGACAAACGCAAATGTCACAAATGTAACTATCCGCCCAGAGGAAGAAGCACATTTTTCTTCATTGGCGCGCGAATGGTGGAATTCGAAGGGGCCGATGGCTTCTCTGCATGAAGTCAATCCGGTGAGACTTGCTTTCCTGCGTGAGGCAATCGACATGCATTGGGGAGACAATGTTGAAGCCAGAAAGCCGTTGAGCGGCAGGTCTGCCTTGGACGTGGGCTGTGGTGCTGGTCTAGTGTGTGAGCCGATGGCCAGGCTGGGTGCAGATGTTACCGGTGTTGATGCCTCGGCAGAAAACATCGGCGTAGCAAGCGCGCATGCGGAAAGCTCTGGCCTGGACATCCGTTATATGGCGGGAGAACTCGCGAGCTTCAATCTCGGCACATTCGATCTGGTCACAAGCTTTGAAGTTATTGAGCACGTGGCTGAAAAACCGGCATTTCTCGAGCAACTGGCCGCCAGCCTGAAGCCTGATGGCATGCTTGTCATGTCGACACCCAATCGCACTGCGGCTAGCCGTTTGCTGCTTGTCGAAGCGGCAGAGCGGGCGGGATATGTCCCGCGCGGCACGCATGACTGGAATGACTTTGTCACACCTGAAGAACTTGGCGATTTGCTGGCACAAGCAGGTCTGGAAATGGGCAATCCTCGCGGCATTGCTTGGCGACCTAGCAAGGGGTTGCACCTATCAGATGACCTATCGCTAAACTACGCTTTCACCGCCCGTCACGCGCGCTGATAGCGCCCTTCGGATCATCGGTGAACAAACCGGTGACGCCCGCACCAGCCAGCATTCGATAGAGTGCCGTTTGGTCGCCTCTTCCCGAATCACCACCTTGGCCATGCAATGCTGGCGGCAGAAACGCGTTTTCCGGGCGCAGCGTCCACGCATGAACCGGCAAACCTGCCGCCCTGGCATCGGCGACCAGAGTGGTGGGTGAACCGTCCGGATTGAGGATCATGGTGATGTTCGCACCCAGACCATCGGCATATTCGGCGATTTCTTCCAGCCCCGATGGCGTCATCATTTCGGTATAGCGCATGCTTGGTTCGTCAGCTGGTCCGTCTTCCGGTTTCACCAACTGGATCAATCGGAACTCGCTGCGTTTGTCGAGCCGTTGCAACGTACCCACTTCGAAACTCTGGATCATGACAAGATCGTCTGGCCCCAGTCCCAGATCGCGAAACTCCCTCAGCACCAGATCCACGATATCAATGCCCGCTTCCTCAAGCAGAAAGGTCGGATTCTTGAGCTCGGGATAAAGCCCAATCTTGCGCCCGGTTTCGACTTCCTTGGCGCGGACCAGCTTCACAATCTCTTCCAGGTTCGGCACTTGATAAAGACCGTTGTAGCGCGCGTTTGCGGGGCGAATGCGCGCAATGCGCTCCTTCGCGCGCAGGGTACGAATTTCCGCTAACGTGAAGTCTTCGGCAAACCATCCCGCCACAAGCTGACCGTCGATCATCTTGTCACGGCGGCGATCCTCAAACTCCTCCCGGTTGGCGACGTCGGTTGTGCCGGACAGCTCGTTCTCATGCCGAGAAATCAGCTCGAGATCCTTGGTCACCACCAGGTCTGGCTCGATATAGTCCGCGCCTTGATCAATCGCGAGCTCATAGGCCGCAAGCGTATGTTCGGGGCGCTCCGCACTCGCCCCGCGATGGGCAATGATCAGCATGTCATTCTCCTGCGCCGCCGCTGGTGAGTAAGGCATTGTAATTGATACGAATAATCCGACAGCCAACAACAAGACCCGCATTAACCCTTGATTAGGCAGTTTTACGGTATTTTTCGAAGCCATGTTCAAGAAGCTACTCCTAGCGTCGCTCATCGTTGTGATTGGCCTCTATGGGGCCGGTTACGATGTCATGGGTGCAAAAGACGATATCATCGGCGCGGCTAACAAACAGGCCGAAGCGATGTCTCCTCGCAAAGTCGACGAGAGAGCCGATTGGGGTTCTGACGCGTTCTGACGCACTGGTTGACTGGAGGCTGATCACAGCGCCGATTCCCATTCGCTTTCCTTAAAGCCAACTAAAATTCCCCCCGAGTGCTCCGCAACGGGTCGTTTGATCATGCTCGGATGCTGTTCCAGCAATATGACAGCTTTGGCTGCATCTATATCGGCCTTCTCCGCATCGGACAGTTTGCGAAAGGTCGTGCCGCTACGGTTTAACACCACGTCCACCCCATGCGCATCAATCCAGGCGGCCAACTTGGCCGGATCGGCACCTTCCTTTTTATAGTCGTGGAATGCGTATTCGATACCCTTCGTATCGAGCCATTTGCGCGCTTTCTTCACGGTGTCGCAATTGGGAATGCCGTAGAGGTGTATCACAAGCGAAGTCCTACTGGATGGAACACATGGAACACTGTCCTAGCGGGAGAAACCTTGCCCGCAAATGAGCGAATATTTCCCCCTCGAAACCGATGCTGCTGGATTGGATGATTGCCCATGCCCGCGCCTTACATAAGCCACTGCATGTAGGACAGATCAGCGTGGCGCAAGATGCGCATCGGCAATCGCCACCGCGAGCGCATCAGCCGCGTCAGCACCTGCGATCTGCGCTCCTGGCAACAACACTTTGAGCATGGCCTGGACCTGAACCTTGTCCGCACCGCCTGTGCCGACAACAGACTTTTTGACGAGCCGCGCGGCATGCTCATTCACCACCAAGTTCGCTGCGCCGCAGGCCGCCAATACTGCGCCGCGCGCTTGCGCCAGCTTCAAGGTCGATTGGGGGTTCTTGTTTACGAACACTTCTTCAGCCGCAGCGCGATCAGGCCCATGTGCCGCGACCACGGCCGCGATCGCACTGTGCAGCTGATCCAGCCGTTCTGCCATAGGCGTCCTGGCATCGGTCTTTACTTCGCCATTGGCGACATGGCTAAGCCGCGATCCCTCGGCACGGATCACGCCCCAGCCGGTGCAGCTGAGCGACGGATCAAGGCCTAGGATTAGCGTCACCGGCAAGCTCAGCCCTCAAGCTTTGCCATGACCTCGTCAGAAATCTCGTAATTGCCCCAGACGGTTTGAACGTCATCATCATCGTCCAGCACATCGATCAGCTTGAGCAGCGTTCCTGCGTTCTTCTCGTCCAGCTCGACAGTCAGATTGGGCTTCCAGGCGAGTTTGACTTCCTTGGCTTCGCCAAGCGACTTCTCCAGACTGCCGGCAACTTCATGCAGATCTTCTGCTGCTGTCCAAATTTCGTGGCCGTCTTCTGATGAGGAAATGTCTTCCGCGCCCGCTTCCATCGCGGCTTCGAGCACTTTCTCTTCGTCACCAGCTTCCGGACCATACTCGATGAAGCCCAAACGTTCGAAACCATGCGCCACCGAGCCTTCAGTGCCCAGATTACCGCCATTCTTGCTGAAAGCTGTGCGAACTGCAGTTGCAGTACGGTTACGGTTGTCGGTCAGTGTTTCGACGATGATTGCACTGCCACCGGGGCCATAGCCTTCGTAGCGGACTTCTTCGTAATTCTCGTCATCGCCCGCGCTGGCTTTATCAATCGCGCGCTGGATATTGTCCTTCGGCATCGACTGAGCTTTTGCCGTATTGACCGCCAGCCGCAGGCGCGGATTCATATCCGGATCGGGCGTGCCCATCTTCGCCGCCACGGTGATTTCGCGGCTCAGTTTGGAAAACAGGTTAGAGCGCTTCTTGTCCTGCGCACCCTTGCGGTGCATGATGTTCTTGAATTTGGAATGGCCTGCCATGGGTTGTCATTCTTCCGCATTTGAAAGTTTGCAAATCTGAGGGTCGCATTAGCCGCATGACAGGTGAATCCACAAGCCTTCCGTCGCTCATTACGATGCGCGCGGAATGGGGCCATTTTCTCGGCTTTCTCAAGCGACCTTCTCTACCAGATAATCAGGCGAGTGATCTGCGCGAAGGCGCACGCGCAGTGTCGCGCATATTAGCGCTCGATCTGATTGCAATGGTAACGCTGCTGGCGATTGCCGGGGCGGTAATGGCATCGGGGATAGAGATACCCGAGACAGCGTTGGCGGGCATCGAGATCACGCCGGGAATCATCTTTGCAGTGATCCTTGTCGCACCGGTCAGCGAGGAAATCCTGTTCCGCAGCTGGCTGTCGGGCCGGCCGCGCTATTTGATCGCGTTTCCGATACTATTGGTCGCCGGACTGACCGCTGCCATGCTGGCCGCAAACAACACGGGCGAGAACGCAGAAGTGTCGGTTGGCCTCGCGATCATTGCCGGCGCGTTGCTGAGCCTGATCATGTTCGGTGTGCTTTGGCGGCGACCACCGATGCGCTGGTTCCGCACATTATTCCCGGCGATGTTCTGGCTCAGCACTATCGCCTTCGCCTGCATCCACCTGGCGAACTTCAGCGAAGGCAATTGGATGACCTTGCTACCATTGGTCCTACCACAATTCATCCTTGGGGCTCTGCTTGGCTATCTGCGCGTCAACTATGGTCTGTGGACCGCGATCGCGCTCCACATGATCCACAACGGGTTGATTATCACTATTGTGTTGGCTGCCAGCAAAGCTGCAGGGGCAGCTTAGACCTTCACCGCTGTTCCACTGGCCGATACCATCAGCATCGAGCCGGTATCGCCGATCACTTCGTAATCAAGATCGATGCCCACCACGGCATTGCCGCCGCGCGCCGCGCATTCCGCTTGCAGCTCTTCAATCGCCTGATTGCGCGCGTCCGCCAGAATACGCTCATAACTGCCCGAACGCCCACCTACGATATCGCGGATATTGGCGAACAGATCGCGGAACAGGTTCGCGCCGACGATCACTTCGCCAACCACGATCCCGCAATATTCCTGGATCGGCTTGCCTTCGATTGTGGGCGTTGTGGTTACAATAATCTCGCGCGCATCTTTCCAAGGACCGGCCATAAATTTCTCCTTCTTACTGTATTACCTAGATAATACGCGAAAGCGAAAAATCAACCGAGACCCAGCGCCGCCTTATAGGTGTCGAGCACCATTTCCATTTCATTGCGATCATCAGGCTTCATTTTGCGCAAGCGGACGACCTGACGCATGATCTTGGGGTCGTAACCGACCGCCTTCGCTTCTGCATAAACATCGCGAATATCATCAGCGATGCCTTTCTTCTCTTCTTCAAGGCGTTCGATGCGCTCGATCAAAAGGCGCAGGCGATCATCGGTGGCGTCGGCCATTTTTACTTGTCTCCATTGGAATGAGAATCACTTTGGACACGCGATAGCCAGCAAGGTCAGCCGCGTGAACCGGGCACGCGATCAATCCACTCTATTTTTCGCGACACTCGCTTCCATCGCAGCCAGTTGTTCTTCGGTAGCGGGTTTTTGCCGGGTCGCTTTCCACTCATCTTGTGGCATGCCGTGGATCAGTTCGCGCGCCGCTGCTTTGTCACCATCGAAGCCCGCATCGCGGATCCAGTCGGCCAGGCAATTACGGCAGAATCCCGCCAATCCCATCAGCTCGATATTCTGCGCGTCATGGCGATGCTGTAGGTGGCGCACCAGCCGGCGAAACGCCGCAGCCGCTATTGCGTCATCCAGATGATCAAGCGCGTCTGGTGAATTCGTATCCATCACATAGTATCCCTTGTGACTATTCCTTGAGTTGCAACACAACTGTGTCATAGCATCAACGCATGTCACGCACTGCACTCAATCGGCTTGATCCACGCAGCCGCAAAGTCAAGATTTTGGCAACCATCGGTCCGGCTAGCCGATCGCCGGATGTGCTGCGCCGTTTGTTGAAGGCAGGTGCAGATGCGTTTCGTGTCAACATGAGCCACGGCGAGCACAAAGACCATGCCGCAACAATCGCGGGCATTCGTGCGCTGGAAAAGGAATTCAACCGCCCGATCGCGATCCTTGCGGACTTGCAAGGGCCCAAACTGCGGGTGGGTCAATTCAAGGATGGCCAGGCTGTCATCCGGCATTCAGGCCACTTCACGCTCGATCGCAATCCCGAGCCGGGTGATGAGACTCGCGTTTGCTTGCCGCATCCCGAACTGTTTGGTGTGCTCGAGAAGGGTCAGCGACTGCTGATCAATGACGGCAAAATCCGATTGCGGGTCATCAAGGCCAGTGAAGACGAGATCCTCTGCTCGGCTGAGGTCGGCGGTGTGATTTCGGATCGCAAGGGCGTTAATGTTCCTGACGCCGAAGTTCCGATCCCGGCATTGACCGAGAAGGACCGTAGAGACCTGGCCTTTGCGATGGAACAGGGTGCAGATTGGATCGGCCTTTCCTTCGTACAGCGCCCTGAAGATCTGGCCGAAGCGCGCAAGCTGATGGGCGGACATGGTGCATTGTGCGCAAAGATTGAAAAGCAGATGGCCGTGCGCCGCCTGAGCGAAATCATCGAGATGTCTGACGGGATCATGGTTGCGCGCGGCGATCTGGGTGTCGAGCTTGAACCCCAGGAAGTGCCGCCGCTGCAGAAGAAGATCGTCAATGCTGCACGCACAGCGGGTAAGCCGGTGATCGTCGCGACGCAAATGCTGGAAAGCATGATCGAGAGCCCAACCCCGACGCGCGCGGAAGTTTCCGATGTTGCCAACGCGGTTTACGACGGTGCCGATGCCGTGATGCTGTCTGCTGAAACCGCAGCGGGCGAATGGCCCGAAGAAGCGGTCACTATGATGGACAAGATCGCCGAGCAGGTTGAACGCAGCGAAGATTATCGCGCCCGCGTGCGTTTTCTCGATACGCCGCCTGATGCCACGACTTCGGACGCATTGGCCCATGCTTGTATGACCATCGCAGACACGGTTGCGATCAGCGCGATCAATGTCTTCACATCGTCCGGCTCGACCGCCCGGCGCGTGGCGCGCGAACGCCCTGACACGCCGATGCTGGTGTTGACCCCGTCGATCAAGACCGCACGGCGGGTTGCTTTGCTTTGGGGTGCGCATTCTGTCGCGACAAAAGACATTGGCAGCTTTGAAGAGATGATCGCCAAGGGCAAGCGCATGGCGCTGCGCCATGGTTTCGGCAAGGCAGGCAGCAAGCTGATCGCGCTGGCCGGTGTTCCCTTCGGCACGCCCGGAGCGACCAACTTGCTGCATGTCGTGACGCTTACCGGTGACGAGCTGAACAAGCGCGAGGTATAGCAGGACCGCTTGCCGATCATTTGACTTCGGTTCATCATCTTTTCGGAAATCCAACGGGATAGCTTGCCTATAGGCGAGATTGCGCGCATGAGTTGATCGTCATCTGTCGCGATTGACGGTTTCGGTTCAAGACCAACGAGCCACTCCCATCTTTTCCGCCACTTGGCTGCGCTGTCGCGGTCGATTTCGGCTGCTCGCCAGCAAGGGGAGTTCAAATGAGAGTATTCGGCACCGTCAGAGGTTTCGATTGTGTAGCGGGCACCGGTTTTCTGGGCCCTGAGATCGGAGGGCTACTCATTCCATTCCGAAGGGTCGATGTTCTGCGAGACAACGATGCAGAAATCTTCAAGTCTCAACGTTTGAGCTACGAAGTCGAAGAAACCGTTTGCGGCGAACAACAAGCAGTCAATCTTCGGATCGCTTGACCCCTAGCTAGCTATGTTTGGAGAAGCGGCCATGGCCGAAATTGCAGGATTCACCATATTTCACCGCACTGATGGATCAGAAGTCGCATGCCGGACCTCCGCAATCCTCTTCATCGGCAGAGGTGAACGTGGAGCGGTCCTGAACTTCGCAGGTGGAACACAGGTCAATGTCCACGAAGATTTTGATGCGGTGATAGGGATTTTGACTGCGCAAGAGTGAACGTTCTTGGCAGCGGAAATGTTGCCGAATGCAGAGGCTACGCCGCCATCCGGCTCAACGAATTGAGGTGCTCCAGTGTCGGCTCATAAAGCATTTCTTCAAACGCGATGCCTGCCTTGCCATCTTCGATCCAGACCAGTTCGGCGGCAGCCCAGCTAAGGCTGGGTAGCTTGACAGAAATCATCTCGCCCTCTCGGATTGACCAGGAACGTGCATCGACCATGCAGCCGCCCAGGCTGATATCGAGCACTGGCAGCTTCAGTTTGCGGCCCGAGTGATAGCGCACTTCCCCCTCATATGCGGCGGTGTGGCGGTTATTCTGCCTGCGCTCCATATTTGATCCCGTTATTGTGGTTTCTTGCTTGCTCTTGAGTAACGCAGCACACTTGTATTTCCGCCACCAACCATGGCGGGTATCTGGTAAAGCAGGTTGGTTAAGGCGGGGTTGACGTGGCCTGGGAGCTACCCCGAATGGGCGGCGCGTTGCAGCCTCGCCCGCACTTC
>Ga0181588_10000137_pt1 | contig 60222 bp, 53 predicted proteins | sample 071ome_26_FD_148607 | JGI IMG/M metagenome (GOLD analysis project Ga0181588, IMG submission 148607) | Coastal salt marsh microbial communities from the Groves Creek Marsh, Skidaway Island, Georgia - 071409BT metaG (spades assembly) | ecosystem: Environmental > Aquatic > Marine > Intertidal zone...
TGGCGGGGGAAGAACTCCCCGTTGATGTAGATCTCGATCGTCTCGTTGCGCTCGTCGGCGAGCGCCTGGTGTGTGCTGCGGGCCATGGCCGCCACGTTACGCCGAGGTGGTGGCGGCGCGGTCAGCCAGTGGCAGGTTGCCGAACCGACCCCGGCGCAGTTTCGGGCCCACGCTTCGGTTGTCGAGACCGACCCCTCATAGACTCGGCCCATGCTCGAACCGGTCGTGACCTCCGAGGGTGTCGCTGTCGTTCATCTTTTCTGCACCCGAACGGCCGACACCGACGACGAGCGCGTCATCGCTGCGGTCGAGGCTGCGGAGGCTGCAGAGGTGCAGGTCGTGACTGTTGCGATTCTCGGTCACAAGGCGGAGCTGTGTTTCATGGCGCTGCACGCCGATTCCTGGAAACTCCGTGACCTCCAGACGGGGCTGACCAAGGCGGGCCTTGTCGTGGTCGACAGCTTCGTGTCGATCACCGAGCTCTCGGAGTACGCGCAGGGGATTCCGGAGGAGATGCGGAACATGCGGCTCTATCCGGAGCTGCCGCCGGACGGGAAGAGCGCATGGTGCTTCTATCCGATGACCAAACGGCGTCAGGCCGAGCAGAACTGGTACCGGCTCCCCTACGACGAACGCAAGGAACTGATGTACGAGCACGGTTCGTCGGGTCGCAAGTTTGCTGGGCGGATCGTGCAGCTGATCACGGCCTCCACCGGTCTCGACGACTGGGAGTGGGGCGTCACGCTGTTCGGGGCCAAGCTCGACGATCTCAAGGACACCGTCTACACGATGCGCTACGACACCGCATCGGCGCTGTATGCGGACTTCGGGCCCTTCTACACTGGTATGACCGGGCCCGTCGCAGAGGTGCTTGCCCGCACTCGCTGAGCGGTTGCCTGTCGCCCAATGCACCGTGGCAGGTCTATACTCGGGAGTTCTACGGCCCCGCGGTGCCGTCCCATCCACCGCGCAACCGTCCCAATGGAGGGGATTGAACCTATGAAGCTTTCACGCAAGCTCATGATGCTGCTTGCCGTGCTGCTTTCCTTCTCGCTGATCGCCGCTGCGTGTGGCGATGACGATGAGGACACCAGTGCGGACTCTGGCGATGACATGGCCGACGACAGCGCCGATTACCTCGGCGATGGCTCGCTCGGCACCGTTACCGTCGAAGCCGGCGCCGCCATCCAGGTCCGTTCGCTGAACGCGATCTCCGGCGACGTTGCCTTCCTCGGTATTCCGAACGAGCGTGGCGTTGCTGCTGCGATCGCCGACTACGGACCGATCCACGGCTTCGACGTCGATCTCGGCGCCGGTCTCGACGACCTGTGCTCCGCCGACGGTGGCCAGGCCGCCGCTCAGCAGATCGTCGCTGACGAGCAGGTCGTCGGTGTTCTGGGCACGTCGTGCTCGGGTGCCGCTACCGCTGCTGCTCCGCTGATCAGCGAGGCCGGTCTTGTGATGATCTCCGGTTCGAACACCTCGCCGGCGCTCACCTCGGACCTCGCTGGCACCGCCGGTGAGAACTACAACGAGGGCTACTACCGCACCGCGCACAACGACCTGTACCAGGGTGCTGCCATGGCGAAGTTCGTGTACAGCGAGCTTGGTATGACCACTGCGGCCGCCATCCACGACGGCGACCCCTACACGCAGGGTCTTGCGCAGGCCTTCGCCGACGCCTTCGAGGAGCTCGGTGGCACCATGACCGGCTTCACTGGTGTGAACAAGGAAGACACCGACATGGTGCCGGTCCTCACCGAGATCGCCGCTGGCTCTCCCGAGGCGCTGTTCTTCCCGATCTTCCAGCCGGCCGGTGACTTCGTTGCCGATCAGGCGCCTGGCGTCGCTGGTCTCGAGAACACCCAGCTCCTTGCAGCTGACGGCCTTCTGGTCACCGGCTTCTTCGAGCTCGAGCAGTCCGAGGGCATGTACTTCTCGGGTCCCGACGTTCGCTTCGGTGACAACCTGAACGAGAGCACCGGTAAGACCGCTGCTCAGGTTCTGGCCGACTACGAGGCCGCTCACGGTGAGGCTCCGTCCGCTCCGTTCTGGGGCCACAGCTACGACTCGGCTGCGATGTTGCTCGACGCCATCGATGCCGCCAGCTACGTCGACGGTGACGGCAACCTCATCATCGACCGCGCCGGTATTCGCATGTACCTCGACAGCATCTCGGGCTACAGCGGTGTCATCGGCTCCATCAGCTGTGACGACTTCGGTGACTGCGGCTCGCAGAAGATCACCATCGTTCTGCACACCGATTCCGGTGATGTGGACATGGGCATGTCGAACGTCGTGTTCGACTACGCCCCGTAAGACCTGATCCGATGCTGATCATCTGATCAGCACCCGAATCGCGCAAACGGCCTCCGCTCCCTGTGGGCGGGGGCCGTTTCGCGTTACGCTGTCGCCGCTACACGCCTGGGTTGGAGGGGAAGCAAGTGACAGCAGCTGTTCGATCCAAGGCGGCGCCGCGCACCGGCGTCGACTGGTTCCTCACCTTCATGCGGGTGGGCCTGAGCTTTTTCTTCATCTCAGGCGTCATCATGTTCGTTCTGCAACAGATCGATCCGCAGAACCCGATCGCCGGGGTGCTCAACCCGGACGCCACTGGCCTGACCGCCGATCAGTTCGAGGGTTTGATCATCTCCGGGCTCTCGCAGGGAGCCATGTACGGCCTGATCGCCCTCGGGTACTCGATGGTCTACGGCGTGCTCGGGTTCATCAACTTCGCCCACGGTGAAGTGTTCATGGTCGGCGCAATGACCGGCATGATCACGTCGAACAAGCTCGAAGAGGCAGGTCTGTGGGAAGACGCCTTCTTCGTGTCACTGGTGTTCATCATCCTCGTCGCCATCGTCTGCTCGACGGCCACTGCCGTGATCATGGAGCGGGTCGCGTATCGGCCGTTGCGAGGGTCCCCACGGTTGATTCCACTCATCACCTCGATCGGTGTGTCGTTCCTGATTCAGAACATTTCGATCGTCTTGCTCGGGCCGGGGGCCAAGGCCTATCCCTCCCTGCCGGAGTGGCTGTCGCAGAAGCGAACGGTCCTTTTCCTCGAGGTCGAGGGCACCAAGCTGATGGTGATTCTCGTCGCAGCCATCTCGATGGCCGGCCTGTGGTACCTCGTCGAGCGCACCAAGACGGGCCGAGCGATGCGAGCTGTTGCGGAGGACAAGGAGATCGCCTCGCTGATGGGCATCGATGTCAACCGCACGATCGTCACGACCTTCGCGGTGGGCGGCGCAATGGCCGGTGTGGCCGGCATCCTGTGGGGCATCCTCTTCCGGTCGGTGATCCATACCACCGGGTTCCTGCCGGGCATCAAGGCGTTCAGCGCTGCGGTGGTCGGTGGTATCGGCAACCTGGGTGGCGCGATGGCCGGTGGCCTCACGCTCGGTTCGGCCGAATCGCTCGCACCACTGATGGTGCTCGAACCGTGGGGCATCAACGGGGTGTCGCAGCTGCGGGACGCCGTCGCCTTCCTGGTATTGATCTTTGTTCTGTTGGTGAGGCCCACCGGCTTGTTCGGTGAGCGTCTGTCTGCGGAGGATCGGGCATGAGTGCACCCATGGCAACCAACGAGACCCTTCCGGCTCGCGCCGCGCTCGACCAGGAGTGGCGCAAGGTCGTCAACCACGGCTTGCTCCTGGCACTGGTGCTGGTCTTCGTGTCGCTGGCGAACATGCCGGTCAGCCTCGATTCCCGCATGATCATCGAGCCCATGCTGAGCATGGGCTACCTCTCGTTGCTCTGGATCCCCGTCGTGATGGGATTCATCGTTTCGTCGGAGAAGGTGCTGGAGGGGATCGCGTACCACGCCAAGGGTGCCCGTGAGGTCCTCGCCGGTGGGCTCGTCGGTGTGATCGGCGGGCTCGGTTTGTCGCTGCTGGTCATCCTGATCGACAACTTCAATCTCCGCGATCCACTCGTCAACTGGAGTCCCGCACTGCTCGACCTGTTGCAATTCGGCAATGGCATCGGGTTCGGTGTGATCATCTGGCCCGTTCTCGGCTTCGGACTCGGCGTGTTCGGCGGCGCCTTGCACATCTTCACGGCAATGACCCGCACGATCGTCGGGTGGGTCGTCGGAGCAGTTCTCGGCGTTGCGGTTTTCGAGACCGTGATCATCGACCTGCTCACCGAACGGCTTCCGTTCGAGTTCATCACCGACTGGTTCTATTTCATCCGAGGGGGCCTCTCGCAACAGGGCGCGGTCACCGCAGCGCTCATCGGCGGCGGTCTCGGGTACCTCCGAGTCCTCGCCCAGCGGGGCGTGGTGCCGACCCCGGTGCAGGACTACAAGCAGCTGGTCGGTCCGGAGCGCACCCGGGCCAACACGATCATCATCATCACCTGTGGGGTGGCCACCGCGATCCTGCCCCTGCTGCTCGGCCGGATCACCAACGAACTCCTTGCCAACGTGGGGCTGTTCGTGCTGTTGGCGCTCGGCCTGAACGTCGTGGTCGGCCTCGCCGGCATTCTCGATCTCGGGTACGTGGCCTTCTTCGCCGTCGGCGGCTACGCCACTGCGATCCTCACCTCGCCCAATCGCGGTGACTCGTGGCCCGACTGGGTACCACAGAGTCATTGGTTCGCCGCCCTGCTCGTGGTGATCTTGTTGGCCATTTTGACCGGCTTGTTCATCGGGGCCCCAGTCATCCGTATGCGCGGTGACTATCTGGCGATCGTGACCCTCGGCTTCGGTGAGATCATTCGTCTGCTGTTCCTGTCGGATTGGCTCGGGGGGTACACCGGTGGTGCGCAGGGTGTCACGAACATCCCCGGGGTCGATCTCGGCTTCGTCGAGATCAAGGGCACTGACCCGAGGGCGATCTTCTACCTCGTGGCCGTGTTCTGCGCGCTTGCGATCTATGTCTCGTGGCGGCTCGAAAAGTCGCGACTCGGCCGAGCCTGGATGGCGATTCGCGAAGACGAGTCGGTTGCCGAAGCGATGGGCATCAACACGGTGAACGTGAAGCTGATGGCGTTCGTGGTCGGTGCGGTGTTGGCGTCGTTCTCAGGCGCCATCTTTGCCGCCAAGGTCGGTTCGATCTTCCCGACGTCGTTCATCATTTTGGTGTCGATCGTGATCCTCGTGGTCGTCATCGTGGGCGGTATGGGCAACATCCTCGGTGTGATCGCCGGTGCCGCCGTGCTGATCGGGGTGCTCGGGGGTCCGAAACAACCCGGGCTGCTTGCGGAGTTCTCCGAGTTCAAGCTTCTGATCTACGGCGCGTTGCTGATCTTCATGATGCTCAAGCGGCCCGAAGGTCTCGTTCCGAACGTTCGCCGAACCCGAGAACTCCACCAGGAGGAGTTCTTGCAGGACGCCTGGCTTCGAAGTCAGGTCGATGCCGATGAACAAGACGGAGCTGCGAGCGGGGAGGTGGCGCCCGCATGAGCGAACGGCTGCTCACCATCGACAATCTGAGCGTCACCTTCGGTGGCCTCCACGCCCTGAAGAACCTCGACTTTCACGTCGACAAGGGCGAGATCGTCTCGGTTATCGGGCCCAACGGCGCAGGCAAGACAACGTTCTTCAACATGATCTCCGGCATGGTCGAGCCGACCGAAGGTGACATCGTCTTCAAAGGCGAGTCGCTGATCGGACTCGACCCCAACCAGGTCACGGCTCGAGGGATCGCCCGGACGTTCCAGAACGTCCGGCTGTTCGCAAACATGACGATCCTCGAGAACGTCATGGTGGCGCAGCACTGTCGGACCAAGCAGGGCGTGTTCGGCGCCCTGTTCAACACCGGTGGGTTCAAGCAGGAAGAGGCCGAGATCCGCGAGTGGGGCGAAAAGGTACTCGGCTTCTTCGGATCCCGACTCGTGGGGTACCGGCTCGATCAGCCTGCGTCGGTTCTCTCCTACGCCAACCGGCGCCGCCTCGAGGTTGCCCGGGCGATGGCCACCAAACCGGAGGTCATCCTGCTCGACGAGCCTGTTGCGGGCATGAACCCCAGGGAATCCGAGGAGCTCACCGGCTTGATCGGCCAGCTCCGCGACGAGTGGGGTTTCACGATCGTGATGATCGAACACGACATGGGCGTTGTGCGCGACGTCTCCGATCGTGTTGTCGTGCTCGACCACGGCGAGACGATTGCCCAGGGGAGCTACGAGGACGTCTCGACCAACCCCGACGTGATCGAGGCGTACCTCGGTCGTCCTGCGGAGGAAGCATCATGAGCGACGTGACCGACACCTCGACCCCGCTGCTCGAGTTCCGGGGGGTCAACACCCACTACGGCGCAGTCCACATCCTGAAAGATGTCGATCTCGCGATCTACCCCGGTGAGCTCGTGTGTCTGCTCGGTGGCAACGCCTCGGGAAAGTCGACCACCCTCAAGACACTGCTCGGGATGGTCACGCCCACCACCGGCGAGGTCGTGCTCGACGGCGAGGTCGTCAACAACAAGCCGACGTCGTATCTCGTCGAACGAGGGGTCACCATGGTCCCCGAGAACCGTCGGCTCTTCAAACGGCTGTCGGTGAAGGAGAATCTCGAACTCGGCGCCTACCTCCGGACCGACAAGGAAGGGATCGAGGAAGATCTCGAGCGGATCTACGAGATGTTCCCCAGAGTCAAGGAGCGTCTGAACCAGAAGTCCGGAACCCTTTCGGGGGGTGAGCAGCAGATGGTCGCCATGGGCCGTGCCCTGATGGCCCGACCTCGTGTCCTGCTGATGGATGAGCCGTCCATGGGGTTGGCTCCGGCGCTGGTGCAAACCAACTTCGAGTTGATCCAGCAGATCCACGAAGCAGGTGTGGCGATTTTCATGGTCGAGCAGAACGCCAACATGGCGCTCTCGATTGCGGACCGCGGGTGGGTGCTGCAGACGGGTCGGGTTGTGCTCGACGACACGGCGCCCAATCTGCTCGCCAACCCGGACCTTCGGGCCAGCTACCTCGGCGAGGGCGACCGCTAGCTCTGGTGACGAGCCGCCGCCGGTCGGGAGGCGCTCAGGCTCGCAGATCGTCGACGGACGCCCACGGCGTCAGGCGATCCGGTGGCATGACCAGATGGAGCAGCGCACCTGTTGGAGACGCCATCGCTCGCTGCATTGCCGGACCGAACTGCTCGGTGCGGTCGACTCGTTCGGCGTGCATACCGTAGGCGGCGGCGATCGCGACGAAGTCCGGGTTGACGATCGGCGTCCCACTGATGCGGGCGGGGTACGAGCGTTCCTGGTGGGCTCGGATCGTGCCGTACATGGCGTTGTCGAACACGAGCACGATGGGCTCGAGTCCGGCCTGTCGAGCCGTGCCCAACTCCTGCATCGTCATCTGGAAATCACCGTCACCGGCGAAACAGACGACCGTTCGGTCGGGGTGAGCGGCCTTGGCTGCGATCGCAGCGGGCAGGCCGTAGCCCATGGTCCCGTTCTGAGGAGCGAGGAGCCGGGCTCGGCTTCCGTACCGGAAGAGCTTCCCGTTCCAGATCGAGAAGTTCCCGGCGCCGTTGGTGATGATCACATCGTCAGGCAGGTTGGCCTGGAGCCAGCGCATGCCCTCGGCCATGTCGAGATCACCGGGCTGGGGTGGTGCGCCGAAGCCGTCGAGGAAGGCAGCTCGACGGGTGGCCCGCCATTCGGCCCGCTGCTCGGCTTCCGCCACGGTGCGATTGCGGAGCAGACCGATGGTGACCGACGGGTCACCGCAGACGCCCACGGTGGTCGGGTAGATCCGGCCGATCTGGGTTCGCTCGGGGTGAATATGGACAATCCGCTGCGTCGGTTCGTCGAGATCGATCAGGGTCCAGGCTGCCGTCGTCATCTCGCCGAATCGGATACCGAGTCCAACGATGACATCGGCGTCCACGATCGTGTCGCGCACCGCTGGCACCATGGCAATGCCCGCTTCACCGACGTAGTGGTCGCTGTGGTTGTCCATCAGGTCGTGGAACCGCCACGCAGCGACGACCGGGATGTCGTTGGCCTCGGCGAATGCAGCCAGATCGTCGCGCGCGTCGAGTGTCCAGCGACCGCCGCCGGCGATGATGACGGGACGTTCGGCCGCTTCCAGCTCGGCGATGATGGCATCGATCTCGGCATCGGTCGGGGTGGCTCGCTCGACCTCGAGTGGCGTCACGTCGGTCACTGCGGTGGAGGCTCGGAGCATGTCTTCGGGCAGCGCGATGGCCACCGGTCCGGGCCGGCCCGACACGGCGATCTTGAATGCGTGTTGCATGGTTTCGGCGAGATCGTCGACACGGTCGACCTGGTGGACCCATTTGGTGAGCGAACCGAGCACGCGCTGGTAGTCGAGTTCCTGGAAGGCTTCGCGCCCGATCTCCTGGGTACTGACCTGTCCGATCAGCACCACCATCGGTTGGGAGTTTTCGCGGGCCGCGTGGATCCCGACCGACGCGTTGGTCGCTCCGGGCCCGCGGGTGACCATGCAGATGCCGGGCGTGCCGGTGAGTCGGCCCCAGGCTTCGGCCATGTAGGCAGCTCCGCCTTCCTGACGGCAGATGACGAAGTCGATGTCGGTGTCGTGCAGTGCGTCGAGCACCGCAAGGTAGCTCTCGCCGGGAACGCCGAAGGCATGGGTGACGCCGTGGGCGACGAGGGCGTCGACGACGATCTGGCCACCGGTGCGGATCTCGCCCACGGGCTAGAGGTCTTCGATTGCGGGAAACGTGTCGGGGTGGACGATGTCGACGGTTGCCGAACGTTGCTGGGCGAGCATGCCGCCGTCGACCTTGATGACGTCACCGGTGACGTAGGCCGCGTCGTCGCTGGCGAGGAACAGTGCCGGTCCGGTCATGTCGTACGGGTCCCCGATTCGCCCTGCCGGGATGTTGACGCCGCGGTAGGCCCGTGCCTCCTCGTCCAGACCGGCGGTGTCGATCGAGCCGGGCATCAACGCGTTGACCCGAACGTTGTAGGGGCCGAGATCGAGGGCCATGGCCCGCGTGAGGGCCTCGATCCCACCCTTGCTTGCGTCGTAGGCGGTGAAGCTCCGGTGGGCCCTCGTGGCCCCGCCTGAGCTCATGTTGATGATCGAACCGCCACCCTTTTTGGCCATGATGCGGGCGGCGACATGGCAGCACAGGAAGTGCCCGGTGAGGTTCACGTCGATGATTCGTCGCCACCACGCTTCGTCGGCATCGAAGAAGTGCAACATCGGGCTGACGAGACCGGCATTGTTGACCAGCACGTCGACGGTGCCGAAGGTGTCGATCGTCTGGTCGAACATGGCTTGGACCTGCGCGCTGTCGGATACGTCGGCGGGTGCGGCGATCGCAGTCCCGCCGGCGTCGTTGATCCCGGCGGCCACCCCCTCCGCCGCTGTTTCGTCGATGTCGTTGACGACGACCGACGAGCCGACAGAACCGAAGCGTTCGGCGATCGCCTGGCCGATTCCCTTGCCGGCGCCGGTGACGACGACGACCTTCCCTGCGAGGTCGGGGTGAGTCATGCGCCGTACGCTAGCGTCCGCGTTCTGCAGGAGGAGCGGTCATGGCGTGGATCGAACGGATTCCGGACGACGAATGGATCGGCGATCTCGCGGCGCTCCGGGAACGGGTCGTGGATCGCGACGCAAACCGGATCGACAACATCATGAGTGTCCATTCACTCAACCCCGCCAGCGTCGCCGCCCACGATGCGGTGTATCGGTCGGCGATGGCGGGTACGAGGACGTTGCGCAAGGTTGAACGAGAGTTGATCGCCTATGTCGTCTCCGACATCAACGGCTGTCACTATTGACTCACGCATCACCGGCGCGGTCTGCGCCGACTGCTCAAGGACGATGCACTGCTCGCCCGTATCGACGAGGATTGGGAAACGGCCGGACTCGACCCGAAGCGGATCGCGATGCTCACCTACGCCGTCAAACTCACGCGGACACCGGGCGAGATGGTCGAGGCCGACGTCGATGCGCTGCGAGCGGTCGACTTCACCGACCGCGATGTTCTCGACATCTGCGACGTGACGGCCTACTACGCGTACGCCAATCGGATCGCCGACGGCCTCGGGATCGGGGTGGAAGACTGGTATCCACCGGAGCCACCGATGGGTCATTGGGGGGACGACACGTGAGGTTCTTCACCGATGCCGACATCGGCGCGGCGCTGCCGTGGCCCGAACTGATCGAATCGATCGAACGGATCATGGTCGAGCCCGACGCCACTGCACCGGCTCGCACGCTGCACACGGTGCCCGACGGCAACGGCAACGATGCCTCGTTCCTGTTGAAGCCTGGATGGGTCGCCGGGGAGTTGATCGGGGTGAAGGCGGTGACCGTCTTTCCCGACAACGGCGCACAGGAGCTGCCGATGGTGCAAGCCGGGGTCCTGCTGTTCGACGGCACAACGGGGTCGCTCGTCGGAGCCTGCGAGGCAAACGTGCTGACCACGCGCCGTACCGCAGCAGCGTCTGCGGTCGCGGCAAAGCGACTCGCCCGAGCCGATGCCCGAACGCTGCTGGTGGTCGGATCTGGTGCCCTGGCACCGATGGCCGTGCAGGCCCATGCGGCGGTTCGGGACTTCGACGTCATTTGGGTGTGGGGGCGAGATCGAGCGAAGGCTGCCGCAGTTGTCGATGCAGTTGCTTCAGAGGGCTTGTCGGCCGAGGTGGCCGTCGATCTCGACGCCGCCGTGGCCAAGGCGGATGTCATCTCCTGCGTCACCGGCGCAACCCAGCCGATCATCCGCGGTGAGTTGTTGCGACCGGGCTCGCATGTCGATCTGATCGGTGGCTTCAATCACGCCATGCGAGAAGCCGACGATGACGTCGTTCGCCGTGCGTCGGTGTTCGTCGACACCTACGACGATGCGGTGATCGCCGGCGACATCGCCCAGCCCCTCGAGTCCGGTGTGCTCACCCGAGACGATCTGGCCGCCGACTTGGCCGAGCTTGTCGCCGGTGCCCATCCAGGCCGCACCCGAGACGACGAGATCACGATGTTCAAGTCGGCGGGAACGGCACTCGAGGATCTGGCGGCTGCTCGCCTCGCACTCGGCTGAACACTGACCTGGCTGGTCGAACCGATTGTGCGGCTCGACGGGGTCGTCCCGGTCGATCCCGAACGCTTCGCTGCGTCAGCCGGTGGTGATCGTGCCGTCGGGTGCCATCACGACCGCGTCGGCTGTGGTGAGGTCACGGTAGGTCGCATCATCGACGGTGAAGATCGGCACGGTGATGTCGTAGAGCTCTTCGGCGACGAGCGCACCGATCACGAGAATCTCGTCGGCGTGCTGCATCACGATCCCAGCTGGACCGATCCCGGCGCGGAGGACCTCGGTCAGCACCGACGACCCGCTGCTCGAGCCTCGCCCTGCGGGAAGGAGGAGGATGCGGCCGACGATGGACTCCCCGACCTGGGGGTGGGCCTGGTCGATGATGATGCCGGTCCACGGGTCGAGGCCGCCCCAGAAGCTGATCGGTTCTTCGAGATGAAGCATCGGACCGCGGGCCTCGCCGGCCATCAACACCCGCTCGGCTTCAGGCATCGACCCACACACCGTCGTCGCGGACGATCTCGCCGCGTACCGCTGACTCGATGCACTCTTCGACCGAACCGAACGCCACGTCGACGCCCAGATTGCCGGGCGCGTAGTAGGCCCATTTCGCCGAGTCGGTCATCGCAACGCCCTCGACATCTTCCATGATCGGCGTGATGTAGGTGCAGGTGTCGGTGACGATCTGCACCCCGCTGGCTTCCAAGCGAGCGACCCAGCCCCGCAGTGCGATCTCGTTGGCAACACTGCGACCGGTGTTGATGTAGAGACGAACATGGGGGTGGACCTTCCGATCGTCGAGGATGTCGACCACCCGCCCGAACTCGGCCACCGAGTAATGCGGTGTCCCCAGGCTCACGACCCCGAGCCGGGACGAGGTCGAGGTCGTCAGTTGATCGCGGGCCAGTCGAAGATCGTCGGCCGTCACCACGTGGGTCTCGGCTGCAGGAGCGCCAAGGAGAGCTGCGTCGAGGGTCGGAGCCTCCGGGGTCGAGCCGACGAAGTGGAACATGGCGAGCGCGCCGGCAGCTGCGCCGGCCGCGCCGAGGGCCTTGAGGAGATGTTCGGGGACCTGATCGGGGCCGCCGACCACCACCGGGACCGACCGGCCGACTCGCTTGCCGATGTGATGGCCGAGCAGCGGGTAGAAGGCGTCGAGGGTGATCAGGCGTTCGGGCACGGCACTCACATCGAAGACGACCGTTGCGCGGCGATGTTCGTCGAGATGCAGACCGGCGAGCGGAGCGCGTCCCGTGATCGCAGCAGAGATGTCGAGGAAATCGCCGTAGCGGTGCGTGCGGGCACCGAGGACCGAGTTGGCGAAGACGATGGCGTTGGACTCGGCCCATGCCACGTGCTCGCCCGGGTTCGGGCGGTTGTCGTGCTGGTACGGAGCGCACGTGAAGGTCGGCCGGCAGCCCATGCCTTCGTACAACTCCATCAACAATCGCCCCTGTGACGCGGTGTGGTCATCGCCCCGAAAGAGTTCGGGGTGGATCAGGTCGAGCGAGCTGACATTGAGGGTGGAAGGCACCACCACCTGTGCACCGCCCTCGGTGAGACGCTGGGGGAAGTCGACACTCGCCTGCCCGTTGTAGAGGCACGAGTCGATGTGGGCACCGGTGATGTCGACCAACCGCTCGGCCCGCATCACCTCTGCGGTCCGGCTGACGACGCGCATTGCGAGGGCGGCGGCCGGACCGCCGTCGCCGTTGAGGAGCGCTTGGTCGCGATCGTCGAGGGTGAGGGGCATCGGTGTCACCGTAGTCTGGCCGTATGGACGCGCAGCCCGAAGCGACGCTCGCTGACGATGAGGCGCAGCTGGCTGCGTTTGCGCTCGACCTCGGTGATCGCATCGAGGCTGCGATCCCGGACTGGGTCGAGCGTTCACTTCGAGCACGAGGGGGTGCGGCATTCGATGTGGTGGCGGCTGCCGATGTGGCAGCTGCGACCGCAGAGGAGATCATGTCGCCGCTGCGTGTGGTCCTCGCAGCTGATGTCGATCGTGCTGCGGGCTCCCCGCTGGCGGCCCTGAGAACGGGTGTCGGCCCGATGACCAGATGTCTGGACGCCTGGGGTGTGCAACGGCCGATGAGGGACGAGTTCCATCAGCGTCAGTTTCCGAATGATCCGTTCGAACTCGGCCCGGCGGCCTTCAGCGAGGTCGATCCGTCGCTTCATGAACCGGGACTCGTGTGGGGGGCGGCCCGGGCTCATGTTCACCTTCGACGTCGTCGGGAGGCCAGCGGTGGCTGAGCGGGTGGTGATCACCCGAGACCTGATGGATGCCAGCCGTTTTCGATCGGTTGCGCCCGGCGTTGCCATCGTGCGTTCGGCGACCGACGATGCGCTCTGCGATGCCACCGTGGTGCTGGTCGACCTCACACTCGGAATCGATCTGGCGTCGATCGTGACCGAAGGACGGACGGTCATCGCCTATGGCCCGCATGTCGACGATGGTGCCCTCGTTGCGGCCAAGGAGGCGGGTTGTGCCGACGCACTGGCGCGGTCGGTCGTCTTTCGCCGCGCCGCCGAGCTGCTCCGCTGAGCGGGTGTCAGTCCAGTAACAGACGCATCAGCCTCCGGAAACACTCTGGAAATCTTCGGTCTTTACCGTTCGGCCAGACCCTGGGGGAGCCGCGGGGCGAAGGACTGGAGGAAGTCGATGGAAGGCAACACCGCATGGATGTTGATGAGCACGGCGCTCGTGTTGTTCATGGTGCCGGGTCTGGCCCTGTTCTACGGGGGCATGGTCCGTTCGAAGAACGTCCTGAACATGCTGAACATGAACACCTACTGTCTCGGCATCGTGCCGCTGCTGTGGGTGCTGCTCACGTTTTCGCTGGGCAACAGTGGCGACGGTGAGGGGTTGGAGGCCTTCATCGGCAACCTCGACGCGCTCGGTCTCGCCGACGTCAAGGGCACCGATGCGCTGATTGCCGTTGCCTTCTCGATGACCTTTGCAGCGATCACACCGGCACTGATCGCGGGCGCCGTCGCCGATCGAATGAAGTTCGCGGCATGGGCGGTCTTCGTGCCCCTCTGGAGCCTCCTCGTCTACACCCCGGTGTTCTACTGGGTCTACGTCGGCTGGCATCACAGCAAGCTCGACCCGGCCGCCATCGATTTTGCGGGCGGCACTGCGATCCACATCAATGCCGGTGTTGCGTCACTGGCGCTGGTGATGGTGCTCGGCAAGCGGGCCGGGTGGCCGAGTACGGCCATGCCGCCCCACAACCTGCCGTTCGTCATGCTGGGTGCAGGCATCCTTTGGTTCGGGTGGTTTGGCTTCAACGGTGGATCGGCCTTTGCCGCTGACGGGGTTGCGGCCCAGGCTGTCCTCAACACCTTCGTGGCCGGCGCTGCGGGCATGATGGCCTGGCTGTTGATCGAGCGCATTCGCGACGGTCACGCCACGACCCTGGGCGGCGCGTCGGGCGTGGTCGCCGGTCTCGTTGCCATCACCCCGGCTGCGGGCTTCGTCGGCGGGCTCTCGCCGATCGTCTTTGGTGGCCTTGCGTCGGTCTGCTGCTACTACGCGATCCAGCTGAAGACGCGGTACGGCTATGACGACAGCCTCGACGTTGTCGGTATCCACATGGTCGGCGGCATCGTCGGTGGTGTACTGCTCGGGTTCTTCGCCGATGCGAGCATCGGGGGCGTCGATGGATTGTTCTTCGGTGACGGCGCCCTCGTGGTCAGCCAGGTCATCGCCATCGTCTCGGTCATCGCCTTCTCGTTCGTGGTCACCTTCGTCATCGCCAAGGTGCTCGACAACGTGATGGGGATTCGGGTCAGCGACGACGACGAGATGGCCGGCCTCGATCAGACCCAGCACGCCGAGACGGCCTACGTCGACTGATCGGCAACCGGTACCCTCGGCGGTGTGTGCTGTCGGCGGTTCCGTTGAACGATGAAGACCATCCCCGCAACCGCCGCCGTCGTCGCCGACCGTTCTCTGGTCGGGACGGCGCTGGCGGCGGCGTACACCGCTGAGGTCGACAGCTGGTTGCGTTCGGTGATCGACGAAGTCGGTGATCTTCCCGGCTTCGCGCTCGCCGCAGTCGGAGGCTATGGCCGCGGTGACCTCAGCCCTGGCTCCGATCTCGACCTGTTGCTCGTATGCCAATTCGAGGGTTCGGCTGCAGGGGTTGCCGAGCGCATCTGGTACCCGATCTGGGATTCGGGCATGAAGCTCGGCCATGCCGTTCGTACGGTCGACGAGGCCCTCGATCTCGCGGCGGGGGATCTCGACACGGCGACATCACTTCTCGAGATTCGCTGCCTCGGTGGTAGCGAGACGCTCGTCGACGACCTCCGGCGACGCGCCCTCACGCAGTGGCGAGACAATCGCGACGGCATGCTCGATCAACTGACCGTGCGTTGCCGTGAACGGCACGCGTCGTCCGGTGAGCTTGCCTTCCTCCTCGAACCCGATCTCAAGCTCTCTCAGGGCGGACTGCGCGACCTCCACACGCTTCGGTGGATCGACCTCGCCGATCCTGAACTTCTCGAGGACAGCGAACGTCAGGCGCTCGACTGGCCCCACCATGTCTTGCTGTCGGCCCGCATCGAGCTCCATCGCTCGACGGGTCGGGCCAACAACCAACTCCTGTTGCAGGAGCAGGACGAAGTCGCCGATCGCCTCGGCTACGGCGACGCCGACGACCTGATGGCCGATGTGACGACCGCAGGCCGGACCGTGCAGGGCATTCAGGATGCGGTGTTGCATCGCATCCATCTTCGGGGCCAGCGTCGTCGCCGACTGCGCAAGACCCGAGCGCTCGGACATGGCATCGAGCTTGCCGACGACGCAGTGCGACTCGCCCCCGATGCGGATGCAAGCGACCCGATCATGCCGCTTCGCATTGCGCTCCACGCCGCACGGCACGACGCGTTCATCGAGCGTGATGTGCTCGATCGCATCGCCGAGGAAGGCACCGCGCTGCCCGACCCGTGGCCCGATGAGGCTCGCGATCTTTTCGTCGATCTGCTGCTCACCGGCCACGACATGATTCGCGTGATGGAGGCGCTCGACCAGGTCGACCTTGTCACCCGGCTCATCCCCGAGTGGGCGCCCAATCGCCACCGACCGCAGCGCAACGCCTATCACCGCTTCACGGTCGATCGTCATCTGCTCGAGGCTGCCGCAGAAGCAGCCGAGCTCGTCGACCGGGTCGAGCGGCCCGATCTGCTGGTGCTCGGTGGCCTCTTTCACGACATCGGGAAGGGCTATCCGGGCGATCACAGCGAGGTGGGCGTCGGGCTGGTCAACACGATCGCTCTGCGCATGGGGTACCCGCCCGAGGACGTCGAGATTCTGGAGGCGTTGGTGCGTCACCATCTGCTGTTGCCCGATCTTGCCGCCCGCCGTGATCTCGAGGACATCGGCACGATCATCGCGGTTGCCGATGCGGTCGGTTCGGTCGGTACCACCGAATTGCTGGCTGCGTTGACCGAGGCCGACTCGATCGCCACCAGCAAGTCGGCGTGGGGTGGGTGGAAAGCCGAACTCGTCAACGACCTTGCCAACCGAGTCGTCGCCTATCTGCGCGGTGAGCACGAGGAACATGCGGAGTCGGTCTTCCCGTCGGACGATCTGCTCGAGCGAGCGTCATCGGGCCAACAGTTGGTAGAGATCGAGGGCAACCTCATCACGATCGTCACCCCAGATCGCCCAGGTGTGTTCAGCCGGGTGGCGGGCGCGTTGGCGTTGCACGGCATCGACATTCTCGATGCCAACCTCACCACCGCCGGTCACATGGCGATCGACGAGATCCGCGTCGAGGGGGGTGTCGCCCTCCATGAACGGCCCGAGGCTGTCACCCGCGACATCGACCGTGCCCTTCGTCGCGAACTCGCCATCACCGCCCGGCTGCTACGGCGGGCCAAGTCATATCGCTTCCAGCGGGTGACGACGGCGCGTCCGGCGGACCCCAGAGTGATCGTCGACAACGACATCTCTGCGATCGCAACGGTCCTCGAGGTGCGAGGACCTGACTCGATCGGCTTTTTGTACCGAGTGACCCGGGCATTCGTGGAACTCGACCTCGACATCACTCGGGCGAAGGTCCAGACACTCGGTGCCGATGTGGTCGACACCTTCTATGTGCGGGGCCCGAGCGGCACGAAGGTCACCGATCCCGACTACCTTGCGGAAATCGAACTCGCTGTGCTGTCGGCCATCGGCGCCGACGCCTGATTTGCTGCCACGATCTCCGTGAACGACCGCCCTGCCACCGAACGAGAACTGCTGCGCTGGGCGGAGGCGTTGTCGGCCACTGCGATCACGGGGCTCGGTTTCACCGACAATCTGTACGAACGGGAGCGTTTCGAGCAGGTGCTCGAGATCGCGGCCGACATTCGTGCCCACGTGTCGGGTGGACTCGATCCGAGTCGTCAGGTGCAGGAGTGGCTCGACCGCATCGGGAGTGGGGTCGCGGGCTATCAGACACCGAAGATCACCGTTGGCGCCGTTGTCGGCAACGACGACGGCGAACTGCTCATGGTGAAGCGAGCCGATTCCGGTGTGTGGCTGTACCCGACCGGGTGGGCCGACATCGGATACTCACCAGCCGAGGTCGTGATGAAGGAAGTGAAGGAGGAGACCGGCATCGAGTGTGATGTTGTGCGACCGATTGCCGTCCTCGACGGTCAACGTCGCGGGTTCACCCGCATCCCGCTCGTCTCCCTCGTCTTTCACTGTCGAGCCACCGGTGGCGTGCTCGAACCTCACCCGCTCGAGTGTGCCGATGTCGGCTTCTTCGCCGAACATTCGCTTCCGGAGCCGACGGTTGGCGTCGACCTGTGGGCCGAACATGCATTCCGAGCGATCCGAGGCGAAGATGTCCCTGTTTTGTTCGATTCGCCCCGCGATCCTGTCTGGAGGGGTGACCCCATGTTGGAGATCGAGTGACCGTTACGGCAACCATCGACCACGGAACGACGCGCGACGGACTGATCCAGCTCCGTCGCCGCTGGAGCCCGTCCGGCCCAGCCACAGCGACGGCGCTGCTGGTTCACGGGATGGGTGAGCACAGTGGCCGTTACGAGCATGTTGGAACTCGACTCGCCGAGCGCGGGATCGACACGGTTGCGATCGACAACCGGGGGTACGGCCAATCGGGTGGGAAGCGGGCCTACGTCGCCGATTGGGAGCACTTTCACAACGACATCGAGGACCAACTGGCCGAGATCGGCTCACTCGGGCTGCCGACGGTGCTGATCGGTCACTCGCTCGGTGGTCTGATGGCCGTCGGGTACTGCGGCTCCAGCCGTCCACAGCCCGACGCACTGATCGTGTCGGGTCCTGCACTCGCGGCAGAACTCGACGGTCGGGCAAAGACGCTTGTCACCCTCGGCCCGGCCATCCGTCGCTTTGCGCCTGGCTATGAACATCGCGATCCGTGGGACGCCACCGTCTACGCCGAGGATGTCTCGGTCGGGGAGCGGTTCATGGAAGATCCGCTGCGCGTCGACTTTGTGACGATCTCCTTGGCCCTCGAATCGATCGATGCGATCCGTCGAGCTCGGGCCACGGTCGGAGACATCGACATCCCGGTCCTGTGCGTCCACGGGGCCAGGGACAAGCTGGTTCCGGTCCGGGCGTCGGAGATTCTGTCGACGGTGCCTGGTGCGAGGCGCATCGTGTACGACCACCTCGGCCATGAGGTCTTCAATGAGCCGGAAGGGCTCGACATCGTCGACACCTGCGCCGAGTGGGCCGTCGACGTGCTCGGCGCCTGACGATCAGTCGACGTCGCGAAGGAACTCCTCGACCTCGGCGACCAGAAGTTCTGGGTCGTTGTCGAGGTTGTCGGCGTCGTCGAGGTCCCACGCCTCCTCGAGGTCGCGAACGTACTCGAGGGTGTCGTCATCTTCGGTGACGAGTTCGTCCACCTGGCGCTCATAGGCGGCAGCGGCGATCTCGAGGTCGGTGACGAAGACGCTGGTACCGAGGAGTTCGCAGACCTTGTGCACCAGGGCCAGGCCCGCTTTCGGGGATGGGGCGCCCGGAACGTATGACGGGACAGCGGCCCAGAACGACGCAGTGGGGAAGCCGGCTGCGGCGGCTTCGGTGGAGAGGACACCGACGATGCCGGTTGGTCCTTCATAGCTCGACGGTGCGAGGTCGAGTTGGCTCATCAGTACCGGGTCGTCGGTGGCGCCGTAGATCTCCACGGGCCGAGTGTGCGGCACGTCGGCCAGGAGCGCCCCGAGGGTGACGATTCGGCTGGCGCCGATCTGGCGAGCGGCAGCGACGACCTGTTCGCAGAACGTGCGCCACCGCAGTTGCGGTTCGAGGCCGAGCAGTACGGCGATGTCGTGGCCGCTCGACGGTGCTCGCCCGACGAGGAGTTCGTTCTCGGGCCAGGTGATCGAGCGGTTGCGGTCCTCGTCGAGGTGGACGAGCGGCCGGGTGGTACTGAAGTCGTAATAGCGTTCGGGGTCGATCAGTGCGAGCGGGGTAGCGTCGAACCGTTCGGCGAGGTGGCGTGCTGCGATCGTTGCGGCGTCGCCGGCGTCATTCCAGCCCTCGAACGCAACGACGAGAACAGGGTCACGAAGATCGGGTGTGGGGCGGAGCCACTTCAGATCGTCGGCAGAGTTCTCGGCCACCGAATCAAGCTATCGGCGTGTCGATCGAACCAATCGGTGGATCGGTTCGGCGGGGTCAGGGTCCGGTGGACAGTTCGGGCTTGTGGTACCGGTAGACGTTGGTGTCTCGTGCTTCGAACCCGATGCGCTGATACAGGCGATTCGCCGCCTCACGCGATGGACGAGAGGTCAGATCGACGGTGATCGCCCCTTGACCGAAGGCATGTTCGATGGCTGCTTCGTTGAGGAGTCGACCGACGCCCTTTCCGCGGGCTGCGTCGTCGACGATGACGTCTTCGATCCATGCCCGAATACCGGTCGGGATGGGGAACACGACGAGGGTCAGGACGCCAACGATGCCGGTCTCGTCGGAGGCCACGAAGAACGAGTTCGCCTCATGGCGGCACACACGGTCGAGTTCATCGAACGACGGTGGCGGATTCGACGACGACAGTTGCGGCACCAGGCGCTGCATTGCCGCATGGAGATCGTCGGATGCTCCGGTTGCGATGGTGACGTCGACCATGCCGCCACGGTATTACGCCGGGAGGGGCGTCGGTCGTTCCTCGCAGGAACAAACCGACGGATCAGGCCGGCACGAGCCGGACGACAGCCCCGGACAGCGACAGCGCGACCATCTCACCGTTCGGATCGACACTGAAGTCGACGAGATTCCCACCCGGCATGGAGATGTCGAGGTCGACAAAGACGACCTCGCCGGAGGCGACCGAGATGGCCCACAGGTCCGAGGTGCAGTAGTCGCCGAAGACGTAGGCACCGACGAGGCCGGGAATCGCATCGCCGCGGTACACCTCGCCGCCGGTGATGCTGCAGCCACCGACTTCGCCGCTGTGGCTGTAGACGAACACCGGGTCGATGTTGCCCTCGGGGCGTTCACCCCGGAATGCTTCGGTGCCCTCCCGGAGATTCCAGCCGAGGTTTGCGCCGAGGCCCCACCCGTTTGCACCGAGGAGGAGGGTGACCTCTTCCCAGCGGTCCTGCCCGACGTCGGCGATCCAGAAGTCACCGGTTGCACTGTCGAACGACATTCGCCACGGGTTCCGGACGCCGATCAGAAAGGCCTCGGGAATGCCACCTCCGCCGGCAAACGGGTTGTCCGTCGGGATCGCATAGGGCCCGCTGGGCGCAGAAGGTGTCGGGTCGATCCGGAGAATCGTTCCGAGCGCGGTTTCGGGGTCTTGGCCGGCTCCGAGGGGGTCGCCCGAGCCGCCTCCGTCCCCCACCCCGACGTACAGGTGTCCGTCGGGTCCGATCGCAAGGGCCCCACCGTTGTGGTTGCCGAAGGGCTGCTCGAGGGTCAGCAGCACCACCCGCCGGCCGGGTCGACCGGTTTCGTCGAGCAGGAACGCCTCGATGCGGGTGTCACCTCGCCGGTCGGTGTAGTTGATGTAGAGCGCATCGTCGTCGACTGCGAGGCCGAGGAGTCCCCGTTCGCCGCCGCTGCTGGCCTCGTCGTCGAGATCGAGCACGGTGTCGCCGACCGCGCCGCTGTCGGGATCGACGACGATGACCCGGCCGGCCCGTTCGGCGATCCACCACTCGCCGTTGGGTGCAACTACGGCGTCGATCGGCGATTCGAGTTCGACGACCCGTTCGATCGTGAGGTCGACACTGCGGAATGCGGCGGTGTGGGCTGCGTCCGAACGGCCGGCGGTCGCTGTTGCTGCATCTGCGGGTTCGTCGATCGACGGCTTGGCGTCGCCCGTCTCGGCGCTGTCGCCACCGAGACCCTCGGCCCCGTCGGCCGCCACCGTCACCTGAGGGACGGTGGTGTCGACGGTGAGCGAAGCGAAGACCGTCTCGTCGTCGGCGCCGCAGGCGATGGCGAGGCCCATGGTCGCAGCGAGGACAGCAGCGAGGCGCCTCATGACGGACCGATGCGCCGGATGAGTCCTTCCTGCACGACGTTGGCGATCAATCGCCCGTCGCGCGTGAACACTCGACCGGTGGCGAGGCCGCGCCCGCCGCTGGCCGATGGCGTGTGCTGGTCGTAGAGCAACCATTCGTCGGCACGAAACGGTCCGTGGAACCACATGGCGTGGTCGAGGCTCGCCATCATCAGCTCCCCTTCGGGTGGGCGGCCATGGGGAAGGAGGGAGCTGTCGAGCAGGGTCATGTCGGATGCGTACGTGAGCAGGCAGGTGTGCAGCACGAGTCCGTCGGGAAGCTCACCGTTGGTTCGGAGCCACACCTGCTGGGTGGGTGGTTCCGGACCGGTCCGCTGCAGGGGATCGGTGGTGACGTACCGCATGTCGATCGCACTCGGCCCCCAGCGGTCGTCGAGACCTGCGGCTGCGAACCGTTGCTCACGGGTCGGGAGCTCGTCGGGGCCGATCACAACGGGCATCGGATCGCTGTGGGAATAGCCAGGTTCGTTCACGTGGAACGAGGCCGACATGTGGAAGATGGCCCGACCGTGTTGGATGGCCACCACGCGCCGGGTCGTGAAGGACCGGCCGTCGCGTATGCGGTCGACCTCGTACAACACCGGGACACTGGGATCTCCCGGCCGCAAGAAGTAGGCGTGGAGGGAGTGGACGGGGCGGTCGTCGTCGACGGTTCGCGCTGCCGCGACCAGCGCCTGCCCGGCCACCTGACCGCCGAAGATTCGCTGGCGATCCTCGTCGGGATTGACGCCGCGGAAGATGTTGACCTCGATCGACTCCAGGTCCAACAGATCGACGAGGGAGTCGACGAGGGCTTGCTGCATGACGTCAGTCTGCCCGCTCTGGGCGGTGAGTCGGACTCGACCGGGCCGACGCGATGGTGGTGACAGTAACCTGCACGCTCGTGGCACCGACGATCGCACCGAGCAAGAACTTCATCGCCGAGCACGGCGAGAAGCTGTTGCGGTACTGCGGTGTGTCGGTCGTCAACGTGGTCTTCGGACAGGGACTCCTTGCGCTGTGTCTTGCCGTGCTCGGGTTGGGTGGGGTGGTGTCGCAGGTGATCGCGGCAAGTGTGTCGGCGATTCCTGCCTACCTCCTCAGCCGTCGGTGGGTGTGGAAGCAGCGTGGCCCCGATTCCCTGCGCGCCGAGGTGCTGCCGTTCTGGGTCATGGCGCTCGTGGGCCTGGCGTTTGCGGTGTCGGCCATCGCCGTGATGGAGCGGTTCACCGAGTCGACGCTCGTACTGATGGCTACCAGCCTTGCTGCCTATGGGGTGGTGTGGGTCGCCAAGTACGTGGTGCTCGACAAGATCATGTGGCACACGCCGTCCAGTACCGATACCTCCTCGGCCTGACATGGTGATGGACGCAACCCTGCTCGCCCATGCCGAGGCCGCCCGAGGCTTCATGCCGCCCGACGAAGGGTTGGCGTTGTTCGAAGCAGCAGAAGCGGTGGAGGTGGGGGGCCCGTTTCTCGAGGTCGGCAGCTACTGCGGCAAGTCCGCGGTGTACCTCGGTGCGGCTGCCAAGGCGGCTGGTCGCGTGCTGTTCGCACTGGACCATCACCGAGGGAGTGAGGAGAACCAGGCCGGGTGGGAGCACCACGAGGCCGATCTTGTCGATCCTTCGATCGACAAGATGGACACATTGCCGACCTTTCGTCGCACGATCCACGATGCGGGACTCGAAGGCACTGTCGTTGCGCTCGTCGGTGATTCGCCGACCGTTGGCTCGATCTGGCAGATCCCGTTGGCCCTGCTTTTCATCGATGGCGGCCATGGCAGCGAGCCCGCCCATCGTGACTACGAGACATGGGTGCCGCACGTGGCACTGGGCGGCACGCTGCTGATCCACGACGTGTTCCCTGACCCGGCCGACGGCGGCCGGCCGCCGTTCGAGATCTACTGCCGCGCCATGGAGTCCGGGGCGTTTCGCGAGGTCGGCGTCACCGGGTCGCTGCGCCGGCTCGAGCGGATCGCCGGCGGGATCTGATCACGTCCTCGGAGACCGGAACACGCTGCGACGCGTTTCGCCCCGTTGGATCCGTCGAATGCCGTTGGTCAGTCGAGGACGGACACGTCGGTGTCGACCGGGTCGATGTCGATGATCGGGGGGAGGAACGAGTGGTCCGCGAACAGGCGGGCCGCCGGACTCGTGCCCTCGATCGCCTCGGCGCACAGCACGACGGCGGCGGCGCTGTAGGTCGATCGCTCGTCGGTGGGGAAGAGAATGCGCTCGGGGTGGACGATGCCGGTGATGTACTTGCCGTCGTGTTCCCGGGTTGCCTGGGCGGCTCGGAACAACTCGATGGCGATCTCGCGCTCACCGACGCCCAGGTGGGCCAGCGCACACTCACAGGTCTCGGCGGTGGTGATCCAGGGGCGATCGCTGACACAGCGGATGCCCTTGTCCTCGAGGTTGAAGGTGTCGAAGCGTGCGGCAAGGTGCGCTCGCCCCGCCTCGCCGGAGATCACGCCGGAGAGGACCGGGTAGTACCAGTCCATCGCCCAACGATGCTTCGGCGAGAATGCGTCGGCTCGCTCGTGTCGGATGGCGTGGGCGAGTTGGCCGAGGGAGAGTTCCCAGTCGGGTCGCTCCTGCCCGAGTTCCTGGGCGATGGCGATGGCGCAGCGCAGTGAATGGGCGATCGATGACGACCCGGTGAGCAGGGCGAATGACCACGGCGTGCCGTCGGGGTGACGAGCCCACAGGATCTCACCGCGTGGTTGTTGCAGGTCGAGGACGAACTCGATGGCGCTGTCCACCACCGGCCACAGCGACTCGATGAAACCCTGATCACGGTAGAGCAGGAAGTGATGCCAGGCGCCCGCAGCGATGTAGGCGATGACGTTGGCATCGAGCTTGTCCTGCTCGACTTCGTGTTCGAGGTAGTACTGGTGCCAGGACCCGTCGGGACGTTGGATGTCGACGAGCCACTGGTATGCCGACTCGGCCTCGTTGCGATGCTCGCCGATCGCAAGCGCCATCGCCGCCTCGACGTGATTCCACGGGTCGGCGTGGCCGCCGGGGAACCACGGGATCATGCCCGACGGCAGCTGCCAGTCGGCGATGTGGGCCGCGGTGTCGCGGATCTGCGCGGCGGAGATCAGGCCGGGGAGGTCAGGAGCCGGCATTGGCAGCCTCTCGGATCTCGGTCAGCCGCTCGGTGCGCAGCGGCGACTTCGTCGCCTGAACGATCAAGCTCTTGCCCAGCACAGGGTTGAGCAGCTTCTCGGCCGTGCGGGTCAGCCACGGCTGTTTCACGATGTCCCATTCGAGGAGCTTGTGGTAGGAGCGAACCGACCAGTTGTCGTCGATCTCGTTGTTGACGCCGACCGCACAGCGGATCCACCAGTACGGCGAATGCAGTGCGTGCGCCTTGTACGAGACGGTGGGATCGAGCCCGGCCCCCGACAGCTTCTCGCGCACCTCCGACTCGGTGTAGATCCGAACGTGACCACCGACCGCCTTGGGGGCGTGGTACTCGTCGCTGATCTTCCAGCACAGCCGCTCGGGGAGGGTCGCCGGGATGGTTGCGGCGATCGTGCCTCCGGGCTTCAGAATTCGAAAGAACTCGTCGTACGCCGCAATGTCGTCGGGAATGTGCTCGAGGACTTCGCTGGCGATGATCTTGTCGAACGTGTTGTCGGGGAATGGCAGGGACGTGCCGTCACCCTGCACCTGCACGTGCAGCAGTTGTTCGTCGAACAGGCCGTCGTCGATCAGCATCGGCGCCGTGTTGCGGATCGCCTCGAGTTCGGGCAGCGCCATGTCGCAACTCACGACATGGGCGCCCCGCACCAGCGCCTCGTAGGTGTGGCGACCGAACCCGCACCCGAGGTCGAGCAGGAGGTCACCGGCTCGCACGTCGAACTTCGTGTAATCGACGGTCAACATCAGCCGTTGATCCGCTCTGCATGCTCGGCCAGTACCGCCCGGTACTGGTCGACGGTCTTGATGGCGGTGTGGCGCCACGACCATTGGTGTTTCACCCGGTCGCGACCGGCCGAACCGACCTTGGCCCGAAGCTCTGGATCGTCGAGGGCATCACGAATCGTGGCGGCCAGTGCATCGCTGTTGCCGGGTTCGGTCTGGAAGCAGGTCTCGCCGTGGTTGCCGGTGACCTCGGGAAGGGCTCCACCGGTCGTGGCCACCAGGGGCACGCCACACGACATCGCCTCGATCGCGGGCAACGAGAAGCCTTCGTAGAGCGATGGCACGCAGGCCAGTTCGGCTTCGCTGTAGAGCTCGACGATGCGTTCGTCGGGCACCCCGCTGACGAAGTTGACACAGTCGTCGAGCCCGAGCGCGGTCATGGTCTGCGACGCATGGGAGTCGGGCCGGCGCTTCCCGATGATGGTGAGTTCCATGTGGCGTTCGGTCCGGAGTTTGGCGACGGCCTCGAGCAAGAACTTGAGGCCTTTCATGGCGACATCGGCCGAGGCTGTGGTGACGATGTGGCCGGGTCGCCGTTCGACGCCGGGTACCGGCAGGAACAGGTCGGGATCGACACCGACGGGAACGACATGGATCTTGTCGAGGTCGACTCCCTTGTCTGCGGCGATGTCCTGTTTGGAATTCTCCGACACCGAGAGGATGCGGGGCATGCGCCGCGCGACCTGGGTCTGCATTTTGGTGAAGGCGTACCAGCGGCGTTTGCCGAACGCCTCCCACGGGGTCCGGGCGTGTTCGAGTTCGAGCTTGCGGTCGACGGTGATCGGGTGGTGGATCGTCTCGAGGATCGGCCATCCCTCTCGGTGGAGCCGCAGGATGCCCCAGCCGAGGGTCTGGTTGTCCTGGATCAGGTCGAAGTCGTTGCGGCGCGTGCGCAGTTCTCGCCAGGCCCGCCAACTGAACGCCATCGGCTCGGAGAAGTTGCCGGTTGCGAACGACAGGTGCTCGAGTGCGTCGGTCCAGTCCTTCCACTCCCACAACCGCGGCTTGCGCATCGGGTGCGGATCGGCCCAGATGTCGAGGCTGGGAAGCGGGTGAAACGGGATGCGGTCGTCGATGATGGGGTAGGGCGGCCCGCCGAACACCTCGACGTGGTGGCCGAGATCGACGAGCGCCTTGGTGAGGTGACGGCTGTAGACACCCTGGCCGCCGACGTGGGGCTTGCCCCGGTAGGTCAGGTACGCGATCCGAAGTGGCGCGTCGGGATCGGGGGGCGTCCACGGCATAGGGCGTCAAGGCTACGGCTACCGGGGGGTAGGTTGCGACCCGTGAGAGCGTTGGTCCAGCGAGTACGTGAGGCATCGGTCACCGTCGACGGGGACGTCGTCGGCCGAATCGGGCCGGGGGTCGTGGCTCTGGTCGGCGTCACCCACGATGACACTGAGACCCTTGCTGTCAAGCTGGCCGACAAGATCTGGAACCTGCGGATCTTCGACGATGCCGATGGGGTGATGAACCGCAGCGCAGCCGATGACGGTCTCGAGGTGCTCGTGGTCAGTCAGTTCACACTGTATGGCGACACTCGCAGGGGACGCCGCCCGGGGTACTCCGATGCCGCCCGTCCCGAGTTCGCCGAGCCGCTCGTCGAGGTGGTCGTCGATGCGTTACGGGCCAGTGGTGCCGTCGTCGAGACCGGACGCTTCCGGACCGAGATGGCGGTCGCTCTGGTCAATGACGGGCCGGTCACGCTCCTGATCGAGGTGTGAGTCGGTTCGGCCCGGTCGCCAGGCCACGGCCAGCGCCACTACTCCGAAGACGATCATGGGCCAGGCGCCCCACCGGACCGCAAGGGTCGTGCCGCTGCGCAGTTCGATCGTGTCGTACAGCACCTTCTGCTCGCTGATGGCCGTGCGTTGTTCGACGTGACCGTCGGGGTGCACGACGGCTGAGAAGCCGGTGGGTGCGGCTTGGAGGACCCAGCGGTCGGTCTCGATCGCTCGGAGACGGCTCGATGCCACCTGTTGGGTCTGCACGATCGTGAGCCAGTAGCTCGATCCGTTGGTGGGATTGAGGAGTGCCTGACCGCCGTTGCCGATCGCGTCTCGGGCGCGATGGTCGAAGAACACCTCCCAGGAGATGACGACCCCGAATCGGCCGATGTCGGTGTCGAGCACGGCCGGCTCGGTGCCGGGCCGGACGTCGCGAGACGGCAGTTCGTCGGAGAAGCGTTCGATCATCGAACGCAGCGGCACGAACTCGCCGAAGGGGACCAGACGCACCTTGTCGTAGCGATCGGTCACCGTGCCGTCGGGCGATTGCGCGATCGAATAGTTGGCGTTCGCACGACCGTCGTCGGTGCGTCGGAACCAGCCGCTGATGACGACAGCGTCGACGTCGGCGGCGTGCTGGGTGAGCCGTTCGGTTGCCTCGGTGATGCCGAGCAGCGGGTCGGTGCACCGGTCAGGGGTCGGCCGCTCGTCGGGGGCGGGGTGGACGACATCCTCGGGCCAGAGCACAAGGTCGACACGACGGTCGATCGATGCACTGGCTTCCATGTGCCGCTCGAATACGGCGCGGGTCTCGCAAATGTCGGCTCGGGTGTTCTGGGGCCCGCCGCCCTGCACCACGGCAACATCGATCGTGCCGATGGTTTTGGTGGCGTTGCCGGCGAGGTTGCCCCCGATCGTGCCAAGGGCAAGGGCGGTGGCAATTCCCAGTGCCGGCAGCCATCGGCGTTCGAAGAGGTCGGCCACACCGACGCCGGCAAGGGCGACGAGCCCGGCCAGCAGTGGCGAGCCGAAGAGTCGGGCGCTCAGCGCCCATGGTGTCCCGACGCCGATCATGGCGTAGGTCGCGATGGGTGTGCCGCCGAACGGATAGTTCCAGCGAAGCAACTCGATCAGAACGAGCGCCCCGACGAAGGCGCACCGTCGGGTCCACCCGTCATCGGCGGGGGTGGCGGCGCCGATGACGCCGGTCAACGCGGCGAAGATGAGCACGGCGATCGGCCATCCCGGGGCGGTGAGGTCGACCATCCACAGGGTGGCAGGCGTCGCCCATGCCAGGCCGACTATGGCCGAAAGGCCGAAACGATGACGCGCCGACGAGACCCGTACGAGCCGGAACCAGATGGCGATGCCGAGCAGCGCCAGTGGTCCCCAACCCCACGGCGGAAGCCCTGCGGCGATCAGCAGACCGGACGCAACGGCCTGAGTTCGGCGATTCGTCATCACCTGGCGTTTCGCGGCCGATGCACAGCCGCGAGGCTAGCGACCTAGACCTTCTTGCCGCAGACGGGCCATGGCTGACGACCGCGTTCGCTCCACAGGGCCCGGGTCATGGCGTCTTGCCACCATGGTTCGACGTTGATCGGGTCGATGCCGGTGAGCCAGGGAAAGTGCCGGCCGGCGACGTCGTCCCAGGTGGTCTGGTCGAACTGGTAGGCGCCGCGGTAGGTGCCAGACGGCGAGATCGCTCGATAGTTGTCGGTCGACTCGCACATCCGGAGCCGAAGCAGTTCGTCGGACGACAGCACCTCGCGGGTCGGGGCGGTCGACTCGAGGTACAGCGCCATTTCCTGGGGGGTGCAGGCCGAGCCGATCAGCATGACGCCCACGGCGAACGCGGCAAGGCGGATTCGGATGCTCATGAGGGGTTCCTCCTCGGGCAGGGGCCCGATCGAGCGTCTGTTCTGGCGATCCGTTCTCACGACCGCTGGTCGTGGGCAGGGGGCGGGCGAATCACCGACGCCAACAAGCTCACGAAAAGCTACGCCGTGTTTGTCACACAATCGCAACATTGTGGCAGACGTCACAGCGACGTGACGGGCGCTGCGGGAAGAGGTCGTGACGGTTCGAGCCGAGGAACGTCCCGAACTGGTAGGCGATCGACCTACTCGGCGCCGGCCAGACGGCCCTGCCGCACGCAGGCGGGAAGTCCGAGTCCGCGCATCTGTGCACCGGTCAACCTGACACCGGGCATGGAGACTGCGAGCTTGTCGTCGAGGGCGTCGCAGCGATCGAGATGACCGGGCCGGTACTGGGGGAGCGATTGCTTCCACGGGGTCAGACGCACGATCGGTTCGCCGCGAAGGCCCACCGTCTCGGCGAGTTCGGCACAGAGCTGGGCGACAAGCTTCTCGGGAGTCAGCTCGAGCCACCGCAGATCGTCGGTGCGGCCCGCCGACACCCGCAGGATCGCATGGGTGCCGTCGTCGTAGTGGGCCCACTTCGACGATGCCCACGAGCACGCCGTCATCAGCAGACCCTCGGTGCGCGGTACGAGAAACCCCGACCCGTCGAGTGGGTGCTCGATGTTGGCCCTGTCGATCACGAAGGTGACGAGGACTGCGTCGCCGTAGGCGAGTTCGCTGAGGAGGGAAGCAGCGTCGGGCGCATGGGGCGAGACGAGATCGGCGCTGACCCAGGCGGGGGTCGCAAGCACAACGCGGTCGGCCGGATAGCTCGCAGCTTCGGTGCGCACCAACCAGCGGGTGCCGTCGCGTTCGAGTCGCCCGACGGCCTCGCCGGTTCGAACTTGATCGCCGAGTGTGGTGTGGAGGGCGTCGATGATGCGACGGTTCCCGCCGCTCACACCGTTGAACACCGGTCCGGCAGCAGCTGCCTGCGCCTCACTCACCTGTCTGCGGAGCGCGTCCCGCAGCGAGCCACCGACCCTCGCGGCGGCGGCGAGTTGGGCTGCGCCGGCGTCGATCGACAAACCGTCGGCGTTACCTGCGTTGATCCCGCCGAGCAGCGGGTCGATCAGGCGTTCGAAGACCTCGTCACCGACACGGGGTCGCAAGACCTCTCCCACCGATGCATCCGCGACGAGTGGCGCGGCAACCGTGTCGATCCGCGCCGCAAAATCGGTGACCCCGGCCTCGGACACGATGCCGCTGACCGCGACGGCATCGACGTCGAACGGGACGCCGAGCACCGATGGTGAGGGGATGCTGCGCAGTCCTCCGTTCGCCCAGATGAACGCCTGCGCACCGGTGGGCGACACGAGGTCGTTGCCGAGCCCGAGTTCGTGGCACAGATCGACGACCTCGGGCTGGCGAGCCAGGAAGCCGTCGGCGGCCATGTCGACCGGAAAGGGGAGGGCGGCACCGTCGACGAAGCCAGAGTCGATCTTGCCGCCGACGCGACCGGTCGCCTCCAACACCGTCACATCCCGTCCGAGACGGGCGGCCTCGTGGGCTGCGGCAAGGCCGGAGATGCCTCCGCCCACGACCACGACCCGGTCGCTCACGGGGTCTCGGATGCTCTGTGGTCGACGGTGCCCTCCTGGTGGACCACCCGAACGACCTCGGCAAGGACGTCGGGATCGGTCGCCGGCATCACCCCGTGGCCGAGGTTGAACACGTGACCGGGGTGCCCGGCGTTTGCCGCGAGCACGTCGCGAGCGGCGTCGCAGGCGATCTCGACGCCGGCGAAGGCGACGGTGGGGTCGAGGTTGCCCTGCAGTGCTGTGCCGTCGCCGACCCGTTCACGGGCGGCCCCGAGCGGAACCCGCCAGTCGACACCGACGACGTCAGCCCCGGTGGCTGCGATCTGTGGGAGCAGTTCACCGGTGGTCACGCCGAAATGGATGCGGGGCACGCCGGTGTCGGCGATCGCGTCGAGCACTTTCTGGCTGTGCGGGAAGACGTAGCGCTGGTACTGCGCCGGGCTGAGCGATCCTGCCCACGAATCGAAGAGTTGGACCGCCGAGGCACCGTTGTCGATCTGGCTGCGAAGTGAGGTGATCGCCAGGTCGGCGAGGCGGTCACACAGGGCGTGCCAGAGTCCCTCGTTGGCGAACATCATTGCCTTGGTGTTCACATAGTCGCGGCTCGGGCGACCTTCGATCAGGTAGGACGCGACGGTGAAGGGTGCCCCGGCGAACCCGATGAGCGGCCGGTCGAGTTCGGCGACAAGTTGCCGGACGGTCTCGAGCACGTACGGCGTGTCGGCTTCGGGGTCGAGTGGACGGAGACGGGTGAGGTCGTCCTCGTGGCGGAATGGTTTCTCCACCTCGGGACCGACACCGGGGGTGACGGTGAGGCCGAATCCGATCGCATGGGCGGGAACGACGATGTCGGAGTAGAGAATTGCTGCGTCGACGTCGTAGCGGCGGATCGGTTGCAGTGTGATCTCGGTCGACAGGTCCGGGTCGGCGATTGCATCGAGAATGGTGCCGCTGCCGCGAATGGCACGGTATTCCGGCAGCGACCGCCCGGCCTGACGCATGAACCACACCGGGACCCGGTCGTGGGGAAGTCCCCGGCAGGCCCGGATGAAGGGATGGTCGTCGAACCGCTCGTGCACGACGTCGAGGCTACCGGTGCAGGGTGAGTCAACGAGGAGGTGGGAGGCTCGTACGATGCGGGCCATGCGGCGCATCCCCCTCGTCACGATTGCAGTTGGGGTGATGGGGTTGGTCGGGTGTGGCACGGTGTCGGTCGAGACCACGACCGGCTCCGACGTCGGCAAGGTCGGGATCGAGGCGGCACCGAGCCCAGGTGCTGGTGCTGTGGTCGAGACGACTGCACCGGTCTCGACCACCAGTTGGGCGCCGAATCTGCCCGAGGGGAGGGTGTCTCCCGGCGGTGACGAAGGCGAGACCGAGCCGTCCGGCTCACCCGATGCCGTCCCGAGCGACTCGACCACGACGGGTGCGCCGACGGTCTCGACGACGACCGGGGCACCTGGGGGTCAACCGACCACGACGCTGAGCCCCACAACAACGACGACCACGGCGACGACGGTGCCGCTCGAATACCACGAGGTGGGCCACATCCAGTTCGCATGGGCCGGGGATCTCGCTGTCCTCTTGCCCGTCGCTCGATACGAGACGGTCGGGTTCCACGAGTCGGGCCACGACGGCGCCTTTCAACTCGACGTCGTGGGAATCACCGACTGGGTGACGCTGGCGTCGCGCGGGCGGGGGACCGGGTCGCGCACAGCCGCCGACATCGTGGTGCCCCCCGACGAAGCGATCATCGCTCCCGTCACCGGTGTGGTGATCCGCGCCGGGACCTACACGCTCTACTGCGACCACTCCGACAACTTCGTGGTGATCGAACCTGCGGGCCGTCCCGGCTGGGAACTGAAGATCTTCCACTTCGAAGGTCTGGCGGTCGGTGTGGGCGACAACGTCGTTGCCGGCACGACGATGATCGGTTCGTCGGGTCGGGTGCTGCCCTTCGAGTCACAGGTCGACGAGTTCACCGCCGAGCCGTCGAACGCGCACGTTCATCTCGAGGTGATCGACACATCGATTCCCGACCGCCCCAGCACCGGAGGCGGTTGCTAGCGGATCACTTGGCGGCGGTGCCGAGGATCGCTCGGATGCCGTCGCCGTCTCGACCGGCGAGCACTCGCTCGGTGGCGGCGCGCCCGGCTTGGCAGGCCCGACGACGCAGCGTGTCGTCGGTTCGCGACAGTTCGGCCAGCTCGGGTTCGGCCGGCTCGATGACGACGACTGCGGTGCCTCTGCTTCGGATCTCGGCGACTTCACTGTCGAGTTTGTTGCTGAACCACGAACGCTCTGCATCGCCGGTCCAGCTGCGAGCGTCCGGGGTTGCCGTCTTGACCGACGAGATGATCACGAGGTCGAACCCGAGCGTGGCGACCAGATCGGCGTTGGTCGACGAGTGGACGGCACCGTCGATGTACTCCCGACTGCCGATCGTGGTCGGTGTGTAGATCGCTGGGATGGCAGATGACGCCTGCGATGCCTGACCCGGCGTCCCACGAACGTCGTCTCGCCCGAAGACGATCCGCTTCCCGTCGTTTGTTCGTACGGCGACGATCCACAGGGGTTGCGCCGGCCAGCCGTCGGGAAGGAGTTCGTCGATGCGGGTGGCGATCGCCTCGCCACTGCGGGTGCCGTTGGGGAGCAGTCCGAACGCAACCCGAACGGGATCGATGCTCCACGGGGGCCACGCAGCGCGCAGAGCCATCTTCGGCGATGATGGCACGAGCGCTCGGTCGGCAATCGGCTCGGCGTAGGGCGTCACGATTCGGCTCGTGATCGCCTGACCGTCGGGTGTGAGTTCGCGGCCCAGGTGCCGGTTCTCGACGTCGCCCGGGGCAAGACCGGCGCGCAGTGCCGTCGAAGTGAACGATCCGGCGGAGGTGCCCACCAGCAATTCGGCTGTGCGGGCGTCGAACTGGGTGTGCTCGGCGAGCGCGCCGACCACGCCGCTGTGCCATGGGTCGCCCTTCGGGCCACCAGCACTGAAAACGACGCCGACCGAGACCATGCAGGCAGGGTACCGAGCCGATCCGGCGAGGCGTTTCGTCCAGTCCGGATCGAGTCCAGATCTCGCTAGGCTCGTCTGCTCCCCTTCTGAGGAAAGTCCGTGTCGGAGCGTCATCCCGAACTCGATGCCGAGCAGGCGTACCTCGATTGGGCGTACGCGTGCCTGGAAGACGCCAGAGAGCGCGCCGCGGGGGTCACCAGCGGCTACGAACCCCAGCGGGGTGGTACCGAGCAGCATCGTCATGAGCGCGAGTCCATCGTGGAGGTGGCCGTGCAGCGGCTCACCCAACTGAACCTCGGCGATCGGGCGCTCGTCTTTGGTCGCATCGACCTCGAAGGGACGGGCGAAGCCTTCTACATCGGTCGTCTCGGAGTCTGGGATCGCACGCAGGATCCGGTGGTCGTCGACTGGCGGGCACCGATCGCCGAGCCGTTCTATCGGGCGACGGGACGCGAATCGATGGGCATCGAGCGACGGCGGCACTTCGCCACGCGCGGCCGCACGCTGCTCGGGATCGACGACGAATTGTTCGGCGAGCTCGCCTCGGGAACGGCTGAGGGAGAGGTGCGGGGGCAGGGGGCGCTGGTCGCCGCCATCGAAGCGTCGCGTACCGGCCGCCTGGGCGACATCGTCGCCACGATCCAGGGCGAGCAAGACGAGATCATCCGCGCCCCGATGGCCGGTGTTCTGCTGGTGCAGGGTGGGCCGGGGACGGGCAAGACCGTTGTGGCACTGCACCGCGCCGCCTACCTGCTCTACACCCACCGGTTCCCGCTCGAGGGTCAGGGCGTGCTCGTTGTCGGCCCCAACCGTTTGTTCCTCGCCTACATCGAGCAGGTGCTGCCGTCGCTCGGTGAGGCCGGAGTCGAGATCGCCGTGCTCGGTGACCTGTTGCGGCCGAGGGTGCGGGTCGACCGCCTCGACGACGAAGCGACCGCAGCCGTGAAGGGCGATCTCCGCATGACCAAGGTGCTCGCAAAGGCGGTCGATGATCGCGAGCGGCCACTTCGCGAAGACCTTCATGTCGGCTTCGGTGTGCAACGCCTGCGCCTCACCGTGGGCGACTCCCGAGCGATCATCCGAGAGGCCCGACGGCGGTCGCGGGGCCACAATTCCGGCCGCAAGATCGTGGAAGAACTGGTCTTTGCGAAGCTGGCGGCGAGTGCTCGCAAGCCGGTCGAGGCCGCTGCGGTGCGGGAGCGGTTGCGTGGCGAGTTGCCCCTGCGTGAAGCCCTCGAATGGATGTGGCCGGTCCTGACCCCGGCCCACCTGCTCCACGACCTCTTCGGATCCACGGCGCTGCTTCGCTCGGCAAATCGGGCCGGCAAGGGCGCAACGTTCACCGACGACGAGATCGTGCGGCTGTATCGGCCTCGTTCGACACATGCCGAAGCTGTCATCTGGCGGTTCTCCGACGTGCCGTTGCTCGACGAGGCACGAGCGCTGCTCGGCTATCGACCCGGCAAACGGGACGAAGACGCCGTTCGTACGTACGGCCACATCTGTATCGACGAGGCCCAGGATCTCTCACCGATGGAGCTCCGCATGGTCGGACGACGCTCGCTGCACGGTTCGATGACCGTGGTCGGCGACATCGCGCAGGCCACCGGGGCGTGGGCCAACGACGGGTGGGACAACGTTCTCGACCGACTGCCCCGCAAGCGCGAGGTGCAACGTCGGGAACTGTCGATCGGCTATCGGATCCCGGGTCCGGCCATGACGCTCGCCAACCGAGTGCTGCCCCATGCTGCGCCGGGCCTTCGGCCCCCTCGACCGGTGCGTGACGACGGCGATCCCCCCACGATTCGCCGGCTCGAACGTCTGGCTGACGGTCTTGTCGATGTGGTGTTGTCGGAACTCGAAGCGGTTGGCGAGGGCAATGTCGCCGTGATCGTGCCCGACTCGCTCGTCACGGCGGTCAATGCTGTGTTCGAGTCGGCTGCCATCGCGATCGGTGGTGCCAACCGGCACGGTCTCGACCAGCGGGTCACCCTGGTGCCGGTTCGGCTTGTGAAGGGCCTCGAGGTCGACGCAGCTGTCGTGGTCGAACCGGCGCGGATCATCGAGGAGGAAGTGCAGGGGGTTCGATCGCTGTACGTTGCGCTCACGCGGGCCACAAAACGAATCGCGGTCGTGCATGTCGATCCGCTTCCTGCGATGCTGCGCGAATGACGGACACGGCAAACCCTCCGTACGACGTGTCGCTGTTGCCGCCCGCCGGTGATGCGCCTCGATGTGCCGTGCACACGGCATCGATTGCCGTCGATCCGGCCGGTTCGGCGCTGCATGTCGACGAAGTGATGATGATCGATGTGCCGTTGCCGTGGCCCAAACCGGTGTGGGCAGCCGATGGGTTCACCCATGTGCCTGAAGCCGTCCTGGCTGCCGGCGACAACGGTCGCCGGGTGCGGGCACTGGCGGCGGTGCCGCTCGACGATGGTGTTCGGCGCATCGTTGCCTACGAACGTGTCGATGGGCTCGGCCCGATGGTGCGTCACGAGTGGCACGCCCCCGAGGAGGAGATCCCCGCCTTGGCCGACCGGCTCGTGCGGGCCGGCGTGGGCGCCGGTGACCACGCTCTGGTCGATGGGGGATCGGGTCGTCGTGAGGTCGCCATCTGTGCGCAGGGCTCACATGACGTCTGTTGCGGTGCCGACGGGATGCGGCTTGTCAACGACGTGCGCGAGGCTCGGCCGGGCCTGTCGATCCGGATGGTGAGCCATACCGGTGGGCATCGCTTTGCCCCGACCGGCCTGACCTTTCCCGATGGCCGCATGTGGGGGTTCGTTTCCGTCGAGGAGATGGTCCGCATCGTTGACCGAGTTGGCTCACCGGCCACCGTCGTCGATCGTTGTCGGGGCTGGATGGGAACCGAACCCGTGGGTCAGGTTGCCGAGCGGGCCGTGTTCGCTGCGGTCGACGACTGGTCGGTCGACGACGTGGTCCGCACGGTCGAGGTGCGCGACAGCTCGGAGGGCTGGGCATGCGTGGTCCGGCTCGAGGGGCGGGTGTTCGATGTCGAGGTCGTGCCGGGACGGGCAGTGCCCTCGATTGCCTGCAGGGCCGACGGTGGCCTGCCGGCGAAGCCGGGTCGAGAGTTCCGGGTGGTGTCCGTGGCCCAACGGTGACCGTCCCGCCGTTCGACTGTCAGGCGGGTTGCTGTTTCGGCTCAGTCCCGTTCGGCGGGTTGCCGGTGTGAAGTGATCAAGGGTGCTGCCGATAGCGTGTAAAGCATGCCTGACACGGCGCTGACTCCGAAAGGGTTCTCGGTCGACTCGGTTTGCGTTCGTCTTGCCGGCGGTGACGTGCTTCGTGGGATCGATCTGCGCGCCGACCCTGGGCAACAACTCGCTGTGCTCGGCCCGAGTGGCTGCGGCAAGACCACGCTGCTGCGGGCCCTGGCCGGCTTGCAGTCGATCGATGCTGGTGAGATTGCCATCGGTGAGCGGGTCGTGGCGTCTGCTTCGAAACATCTTGCAGCGGAGGATCGTGGCGTCGGCCTGGTGTTCCAGGACTGGGCGCTGTTCCCTCATCTGACGGTTGCGGCCAATGTGGCCTACGGCCTTCCCGCTGGTGTGCGCGGTCGCTGGTCGTTCGGTCGTCGGGGCCAGGCCCGCATGCGCTCGTCGGTGCAGCACCTCCTCGACATGGTCGGTATCGGTGAACTTGCCGACCGGATGCCTGGTTCGCTGTCGGGTGGCCAACAGCAGCGGGTTGCGCTCGCTCGTGCCCTCGCCCCTGCCCCCTCGGTTTTGCTTCTCGACGAGCCGTTTTCGAGCCTCGACACCAGCCTGCGGACCTCGCTGCGAACAGAGGTGGCCGCACTGTTGCGCGAACTTGCGATCACTGCGGTCTTCGTCACCCATGATCAGGATGAGGCGTTCGTGCTCGGTGACGAGGTTGCGGTGATGCGCGACGGTGTGGTCGTCCAACAGGCCCCACCCGCCGAGCTGTACGCCCATCCAGCCACGCCGTGGTTGGCCCGGTTCGTCGGAGATGCCGATGTGCTCGCCGGTGAGGGTCGGGGCGACAGCGCAACGACGGCGATCGGGCAGGTGCCGTTGGAGGCGATGACCGTTGGCGGAGTCGATGTCCTGGTTCGTCCCGAAGACGTCGTGCTCGAGTCGGGAGGTGACACCATCGTGTGTGCGGTCGAGTACTACGGCCACGATGCGGTGACCTCGGTGCGGACGTCGTCGGGTGATGTGGTGCGCAGCCGTACGACGGGCGCTCCGGCGTTTGCGGTGGGGGATCGGGTGTCGGTACGTCACTCGGGGGTGAAGAGCATCGCCTTCCCTCGTACAGTGTGACAGATGTCATCTATTAGGCACACCTAACAACAGCTACCGTTCGTCTCCATGCTCAGCACGTTTCGCCTGCGTTCCGGCCTGCTTGCCCTCGCCCTGCTCGTGAGTGCATGCGGTGCCGGCGAGGCAACCGGTGACGACGGCGGCACGATCACCGTCTACTCCGGGCGTAGCGAAGATCTCATCGGGCCCTTGCTCGAGGCCTTCACTGCCGAGACAGGGATCGAGGTCGAGGCGCGCTTCGGTGATTCGGCCGAGCTTGCGCTCTTGATCCAGACCGAGGGTGAGAGCTCACCCGCCGATGTCTTCATTTCTCAGAGTCCCGGTGCGCTGGGTCTGCTCGCCGGCGAGGGCCGTCTCGCCCCCCTCGACGCCGGCCTCACGTCGATGGTCGGTCCCGGGTTCAGCGCCTCCGACGGCACCTGGGTCGGCATCACCGGACGGATTCGGGTGGTGGTCTACAACGCCGATCTCGTCGACACCGCCGATCTGCCCGACTCCGTTCTCGACCTGACCGATCCGGCCTATGCCGGACGCGTCGCCGTTGCGCCCAGCAACGGATCGTTCCAGGATTTCGTCACTGCGATGCGCAACGAACTCGGCGACGACGCGACGCGTGCGTGGCTCGAGGGCATGGCCCGCAATGGTGCGCCGAACTACCCGAAGAATTCTGCCATCGTCGAGGCCGTCGGCCGGGGCGAGGTCGACATGGGTCTGGTCAACCACTACTACAACCTGCGCGCGCTCGAAGCGGACCCGTCGGTTGCGTCGGTCAACCACTTCCTTCCCGCCGACGACCTCGGTGCGCTCGTGATCGTCACCGGCGGTGCAGTCCTGGGCTCGAGTGAATCGCCGGGCGCCGCCGGGCAGCTGCTCGAATGGCTGCTCGGCGAAGCGGCGCAGTCGACCTTCGCAGCCCAGACACAGGAGTACCCGCTGCGGACCGGTGTTGCGGGCCCCGCCGGGGTGCCGTCGCTCGACGGCCTCGCCGTCGACACCATCGACTACAGCCTGCTCGGTGACGGTCTCACAGGAACGATCGAGCTCATCCGCGCCAGTGGTATCGAGCAGTAGTTCGGCCCCGCCAAGGGTGCGGGCAGTGAGCGCTGTCCCTGACGCCGACGCGCCTCGGCTCGGGGTCGGGCCCGGGACGGTGGTCGTGGTGATCGGGCTGGTGTTCCTCAGCCCCTTCGTCTACGTGCTGTGGCGCAATGTCGATCTGGGCGCCGACGTCGGGGAGATCATCTGGGACGCCAACACGCTGCACCCGCTGCGCCGCAGTCTGTCGTTGGCGAGCACCGTTGCGTTGAGTTCGGTGGTCGTGGGAACCGGGTTGGCCTGGCTCACCATCCGAACCGACCTCCCCGGTCGTCGAATCTGGCGTGTCCTCGCCCCCCTTCCCCTGGTGTTTCCGAGCTTTGTCGGCGCCACCGCGCTGCTGGCCGGTTTCGCGAGCGGCGGACTTGTCGAAGAGCTCCTCGGCCCGCTCGGCATCGACACCCTGCCGAGTGTTCGGGGCTATCGGGGGGCATGGCTCGTCCTCACCCTCTTCACCTATCCCTACGTCTACCTTCCGGTCGCAGCCCGGCTCTCGGCGCTTCCACCATCTCTGGAGGAGTCGGCCCGGATCCTCGGACGGTCGCCGTGGTCGGTGTTTCGGACGGTGGTGCTGCCCCAGACCAGCCCGGCAATCTGGGCCGGTGCTCTGCTCGTGTTCCTCTATGCGGTCAGCGACTTCGGTGCGGTTGCGCTCCTCGGGTACGACACGCTGACCGAGCAGATCTACGCCGACCGACTGTTCAACCAACCGCGAGCGATGGGTTTGTCGCTCGTGCTCGGTTGCGTTGCACTCGTGGTCGTGATGATGGAGCGGTCGCTCGATCGGCGCCGGCAGCAGATCGAGGTGTCGCGTGCGCGTGCGTCGTTGTTGGTCGGGCTGGGCCGGTGGAAGCCGGTTGCGTGGATCACCGTGGCCAGTTTTTTCGTCGCTGCGCTGATCGGCCCTGTGGCGGTGCTCGGCTTCTGGACCTGGCGGGGTCTCACCGCCGATGTCGAGACGGTCGGTCTGTCGACCGATCTGGGTGCGCTTACCGGCCCTATCGTCAACTCCGCCCAGGCCGGGTTGCTCACCGCAGCGGTGGCGGTTGCCGTGGTGCTCCCGGTTGCCTGGGCCGCCGCCCGGCACCGGAGCCGGCTGGCCGGGGCGGCCAACGCCATGGTGGTGGCCGGGTTCGCGTTGCCCGGGGTGGTCATCGCCCTGTCCCTCGTGTTCTGGGCGATCGACACGCCGTTGATCTCGGCGTGGTACCAGACGCTGCCGCTCCTCGTCGTCGCCTACGTGCTCCACTTCGGCGCGCAGGCGACCCGCGCCGCGCGGGTTGCCGTCGATGCAACACCCCGTCGCATGAGCGACGTGGCCGCCACGCTCGGCGCATCCAGAACTCGTCGGTTTTTCAGCGTCGAGTTGCCATTGATGCTGCCCGGTCTGCTGGCTGGGGCCGGTCTGGTCATGCTGTCGACCATGAAGGAATTGCCGGCCACGTTGCTGCTTGCGCCGATCGGGTTCGACACGTTGGCGACCGAGATCTGGAATGCCGGTGACGCTGGGGCCCTTGCCCAGAGTTCCCTTGCCAGCCTGGTGCTCGTGGCGTTGAGCGCGGTGCTCACCTGGGCGGTGGTGCTGCGTCGTATCGACAACTACTGAGGGCCGACCTGGCTGCCGACGACGCTCGACCGGCTCAGCTCGCAGTCACGAGGATCCGGGCGCTCGCAAAGCCACCGACCCCGACGGCGGCGCCGCCGATGTGGACCGTGGCGGTCCCATCGGGCGACATCGCCGTGACCGTTCCCTCGGAGCCGGGTGTGATCGATGACGCTTCGAGAAAGTCGAGCATGCCCTCGGTGAACTCGAGTTCTTCGGGGATGCGCTGGACCACGAATTGGTTTCCCACGCCGACTTCGTCGAGCGCGATCAACGCCGGTGCTTCGTAGGCACTGCCCGGGATGGGGTTTCCGTGCGGGCAGGTGGTGGGGTCGTCGAGGCGGGCCATCATCGCCTTTTCGACCGTGGGAGAGATGACGTGTTCCCACTTGCCGGCTTCTTGATGCGCCTCGGCCCACGACAGACCGAGGATGTCGGTGAGAAAACATTCGGCCAGCCGATGCCGGCGGACGACGATCTCGGCCAGGTGCATGCCTTTCTCGGTGAGGGTGATCTCGCGGCCTGATTCCACCAAGCCCTCGGCCTCGAGCCGCTTCATCATTTCGCTGACAGCCGGCCGGGACACGTCCATGCGTTCGGCGATGCGGGCCTGGATGACGTCGAGGTCGTCCTCGTCGAGTTCGTAGATGGTCTCGCAGTACTCCTCGAACGCAGGATGCCATTCCGGGGATTCGTACTCGGACATGTCCGCAGCCTAGTGGCCGGGCGGGGTGCCGTCTCCGTCGCCGAGATGGGCCTCGAGCCACCCGTGGTCGAGAGTGGCGGGCAGACCGATCGCAACGATCTGCGACTGGCGCACCGTTCGTTCGCTCGGCAGGAGTGACCATCGTTCACCGACCCGCTGGAAGACGAGCGATCCTGCGGGGGTCGTGAGCAGACCTTTGGCCCGCACGATCCCGGACGGGAGAGCGCCGGCCATCGCCCGCACCGTCGCCTCGTCGAGGGTGCCGCCGCGCCAACTCCAGGTCTCGAACGGCACCCCATGGTCGTGGATGTGGCCCGGTTCGTGGTGATCGGCGCGCGGTTCGAGATCGAGCAGGATCCGAGGGTCGATCTCGGCGTTGGTTGCCGCCACAGTCGGGACGGTCGGGGCATGTTCGGCGACCACGGCTGCCGCCGCTGCCGAGTCACCGAGGTCAGCTTTGTTGAGCACGACCAGGTCGGCGGCGCGGAGTTGGGCCCGGATGGTCTCACCGACATAGGGGTCGGTGACCTGACGGCTGATGTCGACCGCGTCGACCAGCACGATGACGAGGTCGAGGCGATACGGCTTGGCATGGCAGTAGGCCGCGATACCGGCGGGATCAGCCACACCACTGGCCTCGATCACGAGCCGTTGGGGGAGCGGCTCGACCATCGAGAGGTCGTCGAGTGCACCGGCGAGCCCGTCGACCAGCGAACAGCAGATGCAGCCGTTGGGAAGCGTCACTGTCTTGCCGTCGCCCTGGTCCACGAGTTGCGCGTCGATGTCGAGTTCTCCGAAGTCGTTCACCATGATGGCGACGCGTTCGTCGGCGACCGAGAGCAGGTGATTGAGCAGGGTGGTCTTGCCGGCACCGAGGTAGCCACCGAGAACGGTGACGGCGACGCGATCGCCGGTCACGGCCTCAGCCGCCGGTTGCGGCAGGGAACTTCTTCCCGCCGAGCACCGTGCCCCACACGCCGATGTCTTTGAGTTTCATCGGATCGACCTCGTAGGGGTCTTCTTCGAGGATGGCGAAGTCGGCGAACTTGCCCGACTGGATCGATCCGATCTCGTGGTCGAGTTTGAGCTGGCGGGCGGCGTCGATGGTGGCGCCTCGCATGGCGGTCTCGACCGAGATGCATTCGTCGGGTCCGAGCGTCTTGCCGGTGGATGTCTGGCGGTTCACTGCACACCACATGACGTGGAGGTGACCCATGGGGGTGACCGGCGCGTCGGAATGGATCGAGAACGGCACACCGAGACGTTCGGCTGTGCCGCACGCATCCATCCGGGCGGCCCGCTCGGGGCCGACGGTGAACTCGGCGTGTTCGTCACCCCAGTAGAAGATGTGGTTGCTGAAGATGTTGGCGTGCATGCCGAGCGCCGCCATCCGGGCGTACTGGGCCGGCGTGGTCAGCTGGCAGTGCTGCACGGTGTGGCGATGATCCCAGCGGGGATGTCGTTCGAGCACGGCCTCGACCGCCGAGATGAACACCTCCGACGCCTCGTCGCCGTTGCAGTGGCAGTGCACGGTGAGCCCAGCCCGGTGGAAGATCTCGAGCGTGTCGGTCATCGTCTCGGGGGCCATGACCCAGATGCCGTTCTCGGCGTTGCCTTCCGGTGGGTTGTGGTAGTGAGGCCACGAGATCCGGGCGGTGAATCCCTGGATCGAACCGTCGAGCATCAGCTTGATGATGCCGAACTTGAGCTTGTCGTTCGAGGGGTTGTCGCGACGCTCGACTGCCCGCTGGGCGAGCTCGTGGAGGTCCATCGGCCCACTGAACGTCGAGCCGGCAACCATGACGCGGGCCGGGTACTCGGGATCGTCGGTGACCTGACGCCACTCGTCGAGACCCTCGTCGGTGAACAGGCTGCCCCCGAGATCGGTGATGGTCGTGTGCCCGGCATTGCGAGCCTCGAAGGCGTACCCCCACTTCGTTTCGGGGCTGCTGATGTCGAGTCGCATTTTGCGAAAGCCCGACGTCGCCAGTCGCATCGCCGCGGGTTCTTGGAGTTCCCCGTTGGGTTTGCCGTCCTCGCCGAGTTGGATGCCGGGCGTCGGGTTGTGCTCGGTGATCTCCTCGCGACGGAGCATTTCGCTGTTGACCGTGGCGAGGTGACCGCTGGCGTGCTGGATGAAGATCGGGCGCGTCTCGGAGACGGCGTCGAGGTGGCGGCCGACCAGGCGCTCACCGCGCAGGTAGATCGGGTCGAGTCCCCAGCCGACCAGGGTCTCGGACGGATCGTCCATGTCCATCTCGGCTTCGCGCAGACGTTCCTGAATGGCCTCGATCGTTTTGCATCCGGCCCAGATCTTGCCGTCGGGAGCCCGTCGGTCGAAGAAACCCAGGTAGGTGTTTGCCCACATGCCGCCGGTCATGTTGTGGCTGTGGGCCTCGACGAAGCCCGGTGTGATCACATGGTCGACGAAGGTTTCGTCGACGGTGTGCGGTCCCCAGGATTGCAGTTCGGCGAGATCGCCGACGCCGAGGATGCGATCGCCTCGCACCGCGACCGCTTCGGCGAATGGAAAGCCGGGATTCATCGTAATGATCCGGCGGGCGGGATAGATGACGGTTTCGTTCACGACAGTCCTTGCGCGCTCGATCGGTTGTGGGATTACTATCAGGCCAACTGGTAAAGACCTTAACGTAATCGTTAGGGTCCATAACTGGGGGAGACGGCGCCGCCGTCTCGGACAACAGGAGGGGACCTCTGTGAGGAAACGACTACTCGCGTTGCTGGCGATCCTGCTCAGCTTTGCAATGCTCGCCGCTGCGTGCGGTGATGACGACGATGCTGGTGGCGACGCCGGCGACGACATGGCGACGGAGGATGACTCCGGCGACGACATGGACGACGAGCCAGCGGAGGACGACGACGAGTCGACCGCCGACATGTCCGATGTGGCCGAGGAGGCCGAGGGCAGCGACGCCGGTGACTCCGGCGCGGTCGACACCGGCCCGGTTGCCGGTGGCACGCTGTTGATCCAGAGCACGCAGGTGCCGCGTCACCTCAATGGCACGGTTCAGTCGGGCTATGCCACTGCGGTGCCTGGCACGCAGCTCAACGCGTCGCCGTTGCTGTTCGACGAGAACTTCCAGCCGCAGCCGTACCTGGCCGAGAGCTGGGAGATTGCCGACGACGGCCTGTCGGTGACTCTCAACCTGGTGCAGGGCGCCGTGTTCCACGATGGCGAGCCGATCACGTCCGAGGACGTGAAGTTCTCGCTCGAGACCTCCCAGGCCAACCACCCGTTCAAGACGATGTTCGCCGCCGTGTCGAGCGTCGACACGCCCGACGACCACACCGTGGTCATCAACCTGAGCGAACCGCACCCGGCGATCCTGCTTGCCATGTCGCCCGGTCTGCTCCCGATCATTCCCGAGCACGTCTACAACGACGGTCAGGAGATCAAGGAGCACCCGTGCAACGCCGGTACCGACTGCTTCGTCGGCTCGGGTCCGTTCACCCTCGCCGAGTACGAGGCCGGCTCGATCATTCGGCTCAAGGCCTTCGAGGACTTCTTCATCGCCGATCGTCCGTACCTCGATGAGATCATCATCGAGATCGTGCCCGACCCGGCGTCGATCGTCATCGGCCTCGAGAACGGCGACACCGACCTGTCGGCCACCCTCGGCGGTGCCGCCAATGTGGTTCGTCTGCAGGAGAACGACGACGTGATCGTCACCGCTGACGGCCACGCTGCGGTCGGTCCGATCCAGTGGCTCGAGTTCAACCTGGCCGATCCCGCACTGTCGAACGTCGTCGTACGGCAGGCGATCGCTGATGCGATCGATCGTGAGTTCATGAGTGATGTGCTCGATCTGGGGACCACGTTCCCGGCCACCACGGGTATTCACCCGGGCAGCCCGTTCCACAACCCGAACACCGAGCAGTACGGTGCCGGCATCGAGGCGGCGCAGGCTCGCCTCGCCGATGCGGGTATCGATCCGAGCACGATCTCGTTGGCCATCGACTACATCCCGGTGTCGGGCTCGCAGCTCGCATACGCCGAGTACATCGTGCAGCAGCTTCAGGACGTCGGGTTCGACGCCGAGGTCAACACGCTGCCCGACTTCCCGTCGTGGGCCGGCCGTGTGGCCGCTGGTGAGCACCAGATGACGGTCAACAACGTCTGGAACTGGGGCGACCCGGTGATCGGTGTTCACCGCACCTACCTGAGCACCAACAACGTCGGTGTGATCTGGACCAACAACACGGGCTACAACAACCCCGACGTCGACGCGCTGCTGGCGCAGGCCGGTGCCGAGTTCGACTTCGACACCCGTGTCGATCTCTATGCGCAGGCACAGGAGATCATCAACCAGGACGTGCCGATGGTGTACCTCAACACCCCGCCGTTCTGGCAGGCCTTCCAGCCACGGGTCCAGAACCCGCCGATCGGCATCTGGGGTCAGCTCGGCCCGATGCACGAGGTGTGGCTGGCCGAGTAGGCCCCCCCTCACACGGAGTACATGGAGTACATGACGTGAACCACATCACGGCCAGGGTCGCCTGGAGTCTCGGGCTGATCCTGGCCGTGATCGTCATGTGCTTTTCGCTGATCCACCTCGCCCCCGGCGATGTCGCGATCGTCATCGCCGGTGACAGCGGTGCCGGCGATCCCGAGGTCATTGCGGAGATCCGCGAAGATCTCGGGCTCGACGACCCGTTCCTGGTCCAGCTGGGTGGCTATGTCGGCGACGTCGCCCAGGGCGATCTCGGGACCTCCTACCGGTTCAACGAGCCGGTGACCGAGCTGATCGTGACCCGACTGTGGCCGACCTTCCTGCTGGTCGGCACTGCGGTCAGCTTCGCCATCGTGCTCGGGGTGCTGGTGGGGGTGTTCACCGCCCGGCGACCGGAGAGTCCGGTCAGCCATGGCGTCACCGTCTTCTCGCTCACCGGCTATTCGATGCCGGTCTTTTGGACCGGTCTGCTGCTCGTCATCATGTTTGCGTCGAATGTGCAGTGGTTCCCCGTTTCGGGGATGCGGGACGTCCGTCTCGAGGGCAACTGGCTCGAGGAGTGGATCGACGTCGCCCACCATTTGGTGTTGCCGGCGATCACGCTCGGCGTGATCTATCTGGCGCAGTACTCACGTCTGTCTCGGGCGTCGATGCTCGAAGTGCTGCAGTCCGACTATGTGCGTACCGCTCGGGCCAAAGGGCTCGCCGAGCGCCGGGTCGTGTACAAGCACGCTCTGCGCAACGCCGTGATTCCGGTGGTGACGGTCGCCGGTCTGCAGTTCGGTCAGATGCTGTCGGGAGCGTTGCTGGTCGAGACGGTCTTCAACTGGCCTGGCCTCGGACGACTGGCCGCTGATTCGGTGTTCCAGCGCGACGCGCCGGTGTTGCTCGGCATTCTCATCCTGTCGTCGACGCTCGTGGTGATCATCAACATCCTGACCGACATCGTGTATCGCCTCATCGATCCGCGCATCCGAGTGGGGGGTCCGTCCCAGTGACCGTTCCCGTGACCGGCGTCTCGCCCGAGCAGGGCGATCTCGGGCCGCCGGGCCGTCAGGCCCTGCGTCTGTTCATCCGCAACAAGGCGGCGGTGTTCGGCCTGGTCCTGCTGACTGCCATCGTCTTCATGACCCTGTTCGGCTCGTTCTTCTACGACCAGGACCCGAGCCGGATCATCGCCCGCCCGCTGCAGGGGCCCGGTGAGGGTGACGCGCCGGCGCTCGGTACCGACTATCTGGGCCGCGATGTGCTGGCGGGCGTGGTGAACGGCGGGTCGACCAGCCTCACGGTTGCGCTGGTGGCGGTGTTGCTCGTGGCAGTGATCGGCGTGAGCCTTGGGGCGATCTCCGGGTACTACGGGGGTTGGATCGATGTTGCGCTGATGCGCGTGACCGAGTTGTTCCAGGTCCTCCCTGCCCTGCTGTTCGCCATGGTGATCGTTGCCCTCTTCGAGCCGAGCACCCGGTCGGTGGCGGTCGCGATCGGTCTTGCGTCGTGGCCCCAGACGGCCCGCCTCACCCGAGCCGAGTTCTTGCGGCTCAAGAACCTCGAGTTCGTCAAAGCCGCCCGGGCCAGCGGGGCCAGCGACTTCCGGATCATCTGGCGGGTGATCTTCCCCAACGCACTCCCGCCGTTGATCGTGTCGATCACGCTGATCATGGGTGCTGCGATCCTGTTCGAGTCGGGACTTGCCTTTCTCGGTCTCGGGGACCCGAACTCCCAGAGTTGGGGTCTGATGATCGGCTTGAGCCGGCAGACGTTCCTCAACGGCTGGTGGACGGTGACGTTCCCCGGGTTGGCGATCTTCGCCACCGTGCTCAGCTTCAGTCTGATCGGCGATGGATTGCAGGACGCCTTCAACCCGAAGCTGCGAGGGCGCTGATGGAGCCTCTGCTCAGCGTTCGCGGTCTCACGGTCACGTTCGGTTCGTTCACCGCGGTGGAGGACGTGTCGTTCGACATCCATGCCGGGCAGACGCTGGCCGTTGTCGGCGAGTCGGGATCGGGAAAGTCGGTCACTGCGCTGTCGATCATGCGACTTGTCGAACTCGGCACCCGGGGCAAGATCGAGGGCGGCGAGATTCTGTTCCGCACCCCGGACGGCGACCTGATCGATCTGGTCCAGCAGTCCGAGGATGCGATGCGGGTTATTCGGGGCAACCAGATCTCGATGATTTTCCAGGAGCCGCTCACCAGCCTCAACCCGGTCTACTCGGTGGGCGACCAGGTCGCCGAGGCGGTGATCCTGCACCAGGGTCTCGACCGGGACGCAGCGAACGAACGAGTGCTCGAGATGTTTCGGCTTGTCCGTATCCCCGAGGCCGAGAAGCGGATGGCCCAGTTCCCCCACGAAATGTCGGGCGGTATGCGCCAGCGGGTGATGATCGCCATGGCGTTGTCGTGTGACCCGAAGGTCTTGATCGCCGACGAGCCGACCACGGCGCTCGATGTCACCATCCAGGCCCAGATCCTCGGCTTGATGCGTGACCTGCGGGAGCAGACCGGAGCTGCGGTGCTGATCATCACCCACGACATGGGTGTTGTCGCCGAGGTCGCCGACGATGTGGTCGTGATGAATCGGGCGAGGGTCGTGGAGCGTGGTTCGGCGACGCAGATCTTCGAGTCGGCCGCCGAGCCCTACACGAAAGCGCTACTGGCGTCGGTGCCGCGGCTCGGGTCGATGGCCGGTCGCGACGAACCGGCGCCGTTCGATCTTGTCGAGTATCAGTCGTGAGCCCACTCGTCGAGGTTCGGGATCTCTGCAAGCACTTTCCGGTTGGCGCCGGCGCCACGGTGTTCGCCGTCGAGGGGGTGTCGCTCGAGGTCGGGCAGGGTGAGACGCTTGCCGTTGTCGGTGAGAGTGGCTGTGGCAAGTCGACACTCGCCCACACCATGATCCGTCTTCACGATCCGACGAGCGGCCAGGTCGTGCTCGACGGGGTCGACATCTCCACCCTGGGCAACCGGGCGTTGCGCGAGCACCGCCGCAAGATGCAGATCATCTTCCAAGACCCGTTCGCCAGCCTCGATCCGCGGCGCCCGGTGGGCCGCGCTGTGGCCGAACCGCTGCACATCCACGGGATGGCGACGGGGTCCGAGGCCGATGATCTGGTGGCCGACCTGTTCGTCAAGGTCGGGCTCGAAGCCAACATGATGCGCCAGTACCCACACCAGTTCTCCGGTGGTCAGCGTCAGCGGGTCTGCATTGCGCGAGCACTGGCCACCAACCCGCAGCTCGTGATCGCCGACGAAGCGGTATCGGCGCTCGACGTGTCGATCCAGGCGCAGGTCATCAACCTGATGATGGGACTCCAGGCCGAGCTGGGGCTCAGCTATCTGTTCATCAGCCATGACCTTGCCGTCGTCGAGCGGATGAGTCACCGGGTTGCGGTGATGTACCTCGGCCAGATCGTCGAGATCGGTCCGCGCCGGGCCATCTTCGAGAACCCGCAGCATTCCTACACGCAGCGTCTGCTCGACGCCGTGCCGATCGCCGATCCGCGGGCGCGACGCGATCGCCCGCTGCTCACCGACGAGATTCCGTCACCGGTGTGGCCGGCCGGCACCTCCCCGGAGCGGGTCGTGATGCGTGAGGTCGTTCCCGGCCACCTGGTCGCCGAAGAAGCCTGAGCGACCGGGACGGGTTCAGGGGCCGACGAGCCCGTCGAGGGCGTGGACCACAGCCGACACCTCGGCCTCGCTGCTGCCGATCAGGACGAGTGCGTCGAGGGCACGGTCGGCGATGGGGGTGAGCGCGACCCGGTCACCGGCGAGGTGCACGAGCAGCGTGCCGTCGGCGGTGGCGAGTGTGCCTTTGGCCCGCAGCAGGCCGCAGTGTTCGAGTGTCGCTGCGAGCTCGGCCCGGTCGCAGTGACCGGCCGCCCGCCAGGTGCGGGTGACGATGCCGTCGATGGGTGGTGCCGGGGTGTACCCAGCCCGATCGGCTGGTTGGTGGGCCCCGAGGACAACGTGTCGAATCCAGTCGGGATCGGCGCTCGCCTCGACGACCGGGGCGGTGGTGACGGCTCGGATCGATGCCAACCGGGCGGCAGCTGCGGCCGGGTCGAGCACGTCGAGCTTCGTGGCGACCACCAGGTCGGCGCCGGTGACCTGGGCGCGCACGAGCGGGCCGTACGGGTCGCTGCCGGCGCGCTGCGCGAACGTTTCGGCGTCGGCAAGGGTGATGACGGCATCGAGTGGAACCCGTCGCCGGTCGCCGTAGGCCGCGACCTGCACCGGGTCGGCCACCCCGCTCGCTTCGATCACGATCCGTTCCGGTGCCGGGTTACGCAGGGTCAACTCGCGCAGGGTGAGGGCAAGACTTTGCCCGATCGAGCAGCACACGCAGCCGTTGGTGAGTTCGACGATCTCGTCGTCGTCGGCACCGATCAGCGCGGCGTCGATGTTGATCTCGCCGATGTCGTTGACGACGACGGCGATGCGTTGATCGGCGTGAGCGAGCATGCGGTTGAGCAGCGTCGTCTTGCCGGCACCGAGCCAACCACCGAGCACGGTCATCGGGATCGGCGGCCGATCAGACAAGCGGATGGACCTCGCCGCCGACGATCGTGGCGACGATCGCAATGTCGGCGAGACCGTCGGCACCGACCTCGTAGGGGTCGGCGCCGAGGACGGTCAGGTCGGCGAGCTTGCCGGCGGCGAGCGAGCCGATCTCGTGATCGAGCCGCAGCTGGTAGGCGGCGTCGATGGTGATCGATCGCAGGGCTGCGTCGAGGGAGAGCCGTTCGGACGCACCCAGAACGGCCCCGCCCCGGGTGCGCCGGGTGGCGCAGGCCTGGGCGGCGAGCAGCGGTGCAGCAGGACCCATCGGCAGGTCGGAGTGCAGCGACACGGACACACCGGCCCGTTCGGCTGCGCCGAGCCGGGTCATCTGTGATGCGCGCTCGGTGCCGAGCCACTCGTCGACGAAGCGATCGCCGAATTGGTACAGGTAGTAGCCGTTGGCGCTGATCTCGACCCCGAGGGCCTTGATCCGGCGCATCTGGGCCTGGGTCGAGATCCCGAAGTGATGCAGCGTGGTGCGGTGGTCGAACCGGGGGTGTGCGTGCAGCAGCGTCTCCACTGCGTCGAGGCTGGCGCCAACGCCGACGTCACCGTTGCAGTGGATGTGCAGGTCGTAGCCGGCGTCCCAGAAGGGTTGCATCTGGTGCACGAGCCGGTCGGGTTCGGTGAGCCACGCGCCCTGATGACCGTCGATGTAGCCCGGTTCGCCGAGCACCATCAGCTGCGCGATGAACGCGCCGTCGGCGAGGATCTTGGCCGCCTTGACGAACGAGATCCGATCGTTGCCTCGTTCGCGCACCCACGACTCGAGCTGGTCGATGGTGTCGGTCGTCCAACGGCCCTTCGCCGCTGCGATCTGCGGCATCAGATAGGTGCGAAACGGGGTTTCTGCTCCACCGAGCACGGCGTCGTAGGTGTCGTAGTCCTGGTCGTAGCCGCCGATACCGAACCCGGCGTCACACATCGCGGTGATGCCGCCCCGGTGCACGAGCGTGCGTACGTCGGCCAGGGCGTTTTCGTACCGTCCGTTGCCGAGAAGGTGGGGGGTGAGGGTGCGCAGCGCCCACACCATGCCGCTTTCGTACATGCGGCCCGCCTCGAGCTCGATGTGCGGATCCCATGCCGCACCCTCGGCGGCCTCGAGCCACCCGAGGCCTGCACTGTTGGCTCGCACTTCGTGAAACGAACGTTGCCACAGCACGATCGGTCGGTCGGTGCTGATGGCGTCGAGATCGCTGCGTTCGATCCAGCCGTGGTACTGGGCGTGGTAGCCGAAGATCACGAGCGGCTCGTCGGCCGGCTTCGACCCGTGGAGGTTGCCGACCCGGGCGAGGAACTCGTCCTTCCCTTCCGGTGCGTCGATGCGTCCGCTCGGCAGATCCCACGGTTCTGGGGGGAGCCAGTCGCAGTTGAGCAGGATCGCCATGAGGCTCGGATGGATGTGGGGGTCGATCAGCCCGGCGATCATCACCTGGTCGGCGAAGCGGTCGTCGACGACGTGGTCGTGATGACGAAGCCAGGGCTGCAGCGATTCGAGCGTGCCGACCTCGACGATCCGGCCGTTGCGCACGGCGATCGCGGTTGCGTCGGGGAGCGACTCGTCCATGGTGATGATCCGGCGTGCGGTGAAGACGGTGATCTCACTCATCGTGGACCCATCGTGACACGCGAAATCCCGACGGGACGGTGTCGCCGGGGATCGGTAGCGTGCTGCCATGGTCGATCCGTTGGCGCCGTTCGCCGAGCCGGTCCGCAACTGGTTCACGTCGACTTTTCGCGAAGCCACACCGCCGCAGCAGCAGGGGTGGCCGGCGATCGCAAGCGGTGCCCACACCCTGATCCTCGCACCGACTGGCACGGGCAAGACGCTGTCGGCGTTTCTGTGGGCGCTCAACCGGCTTGCGGTCGAACCGGTGCCCGCCGATCCGCTCGCTCGGACCCGGGTCGTCTATGTGTCACCGCTGCGGGCGTTGGCGGTCGACGTCGAGAAGAACCTGCGGGCCCCGTTGCAGGGCATCGGGTTCGCGGCCGAGCGCCTCGGCACCTCCGTCCACACCCCGACGGTTGGGATCCGAACCGGTGACACCTCGGCGGCCGACCGGCGCCGGCTGGTCCGCACGCCGCCCGACATCCTCATCACCACCCCCGAGTCGCTCTATTTGATGTTGACGTCACGGGCTCGGGAGACCCTTGCCAACGTCGAAGCGGTGATCATCGACGAGATCCATGCGATGGCCGGCACCAAACGGGGCGCCCATCTGATGGTGTCGCTCGAACGACTCGCCGATCGCACCGAGCACCCGCCGCAGCGCATCGCGTTGTCGGCCACCCAGCGTCCGCTCGACGAGATCGCCCGGTTTCTGGGCGGCAACGACGTCAGCGCTGACGGCACGGTGACGCCTCGGCCGGTCACGGTCGTCGACACCGGCGCCCGCAAGGAGCTGCAGATCGAGGTCGTCGTCCCCATCGAAGACATGGCCAACCTGGGCGAACGGGTCGAGCTGTCGCCCGACGCCCCGGCCACCGCCTCACCCAACACCCGGCGATCGATCTGGCCGTCGATGCACCCGCGTCTGCTCGAGCTGATCGAGAACCATCGCTCGACCCTGGTGTTTTCCAACGCCCGCCGGTTGTCGGAGCGCCTCGCCACCCGACTCAACGAACTCTCGATCGACAAGCAGGCTGCCTCCGGTGAGCTGCCACCACCGCCCGAGGCGATCGGGGCGGGTGACGAACAGGTCGGTCGTGGGGTTCGGGAGGGCGACGAGCTGGTGAAAGCCCACCACGGGTCGCTGTCTCGCGAGCGTCGACTCCAGATCGAGGATGAACTGAAGCGGGGTGAGCTCAAGGGGCTCGTCGCGACCTCGTCGCTCGAACTCGGCATCGACATGGGCGCGGTCGATCTGGTTGTGCAGGTCGCGTCGCCGGGTTCGGTTGCGTCGGGCATGCAGCGCATCGGCCGGGCCGGCCATCAGGTCGGCGAGCCGAGCGTCGGCAAGATCTTTCCGAAGCACCGAGCCGATCTCCTCGAGATCGCAGTCGTCGTCGACCGGATGCATCAGGGCCTCATCGAAGAGACCTTCTATCCGCGCAATCCACTCGACGTGCTCGCCCAGCAGATCGTGGCGATGTGCGCAATGGACGATTGGGATCGTGGTGAGCTCACGACGCTGGTGCGTCGGTGCGCGAACTTCTCCGACCTCTCCGAGGAGGTGCTCGGCACTGTGCTCGACCTGCTGTCGGGCACCTATCCGAGCGAGGAGTTCTCCGAGCTGCGACCCCGCATCGTGTGGGATCGCGTCAGCGGTGAGCTTCGGGGCCGGGCCGGGTCGCAGCGTCTGGCCGTGACCAACGCAGGCACGATCCCCGACCGGGGGCTGTTCGGCGTCTTTCTTCCCGACGGCACCCGGGTCGGCGAACTCGACGAGGAGATGGTGTACGAGAGCCGGGTGGGCGAGACGTTCTTGTTGGGCGCGTCGACGTGGCGGATCGAAGACATCACCTTCGAGCGTGTGGTGGTGACGCCGGCGCCGGGCCAGCCGGGCCGCATGCCGTTCTGGCACGGCGACGGCCCGGGCCGACCCCTCGAACTTGGCCGCGCCATCGGCGCGTTCGTGCGGGAGCTGCGAACCGAAGACGACGACACCGCCATCGCCCGGCTGCGCGAACGGCACGGACTCGACCCGTGGGCCGCCGACAACCTGCTCGGCTATCTGCGTGACCAGGCCGAGGCCACCGGCGCGGTTCCCGACGATCGCACCATCGTCGTCGAGCGGTTCCGTGACGAGATCGGTGACTGGCGGGTTTGCATCCTCACCCCGTTCGGTGCGCAGGTCCATGCCCCGTGGGGTATGGCCCTGCAGGCCCGGCTCGGTGAGGAATGGGGGAGCGACATCGACTTGATGTGGAGCGACGACGGCATCGTCATGCGGTTGCCCGAGGTCCTCGATCGTCTCCCGCTCGACGAGTTGTTGTTCGACCCCGACGAGGTCGACGACATCGTGATCTCGCGGTTGCCCGACACGGCGATGTTCTCGGCCCGCTTCCGTGAGTGCTCGGCTCGGGCGCTGCTGTTGCCTCGCCGGCGTCCCGACCAGCGCACACCGCTGTGGCAGCAACGCCAGCGGGCGGCCGATCTGTTGTCGGTGGCGGCCAAGTTTCCGACGTTTCCGATGCTGCTCGAAGCGACCCGCGAGTGCGTCAACGATGTGTTCGACCTGCCTGCGCTTCGGTCGGTGATGACCGACCTTCGCAGCCGTCGGATCCGGATGGTGGCGGTCGACACCGATTCGGCGTCGCCGTTCGCCCAGTCGTTGCTGTTTTCGTGGATCGCCGTGTTCATGTACGAGGGCGACGCGCCGATCGCCGAGCGTCGTGCCGCTGCGCTGAGCCTCGATCGGGAGCTGCTGCGCGATGTCCTCGGCGCTGAGGAACTGCGGGAGCTGCTCGACGCCGACGTACTGGCCGATCTCGAACTCGAACTGCAGCTGCTGGTCGACGGTCGCCGCGCCCGCGACGCCGACGAGCTGCACGACGTGCTGCGTCGGCTTGGCCCGCTCAACCGGCTCGATCTCGATGCTCGCTCGGTCGACGGCGCGCCGGTTGGCGACTGGGTTCGGTCGTTGCTGGAGGAACGGCGGGCGATCGAAGTTCGCATCGCCGGTGATGACCGAATCGCAGCGAGCGACGATGCAGCCCGGCTGCGCGACGCGATCGGGGTGGCGTTGCCGGTGGGGTTACCGGCGGTGTTCACCGACCCGGTTCCTGACCCGCTCGGCGATCTGTGCCGCCGCTACGCCCGCACCCACGGCCCGTTCCTTGTCGGTGACGTTGCCCGTTGGCTCGGTGTCGACGAGGGCCGGGTGGCCGTGGTGCTCGACCGGCTGGTGGGCGACGGCGCGCTCGTTCGGGGCGAGTTCCGCCCCGAGGGCACCGAGCGCGAGTTCTGCGACGACGACGTGCTGCGCCAGTTGCGGCGGCGGTCGTTGGCTGCGCTGCGACGAGAGATCGAACCGGTCGAGGGTGACGCGCTGGCCCGCTTCCTTCCCGCCTGGCAGGGCGTGGGTTCGCGTCGACGTGGCGTCGACGCCGTCGCCGAAACGGTCGCCCAGCTGCAGGGGGCGGCGATCGCTGCGTCGGTGCTCGAGCGTGATGTTCTCACCGGTCGGGTCAACGGCTATCGCCCGAGCGACCTCGACGAGTTGTGCACGAGCGGCGAGGTCGTGTGGGTGGGTGGCGGCTCGCTCGGAGCCACCGACGGTCGGGTCCGGTTGCTGTTTCGCGATCAGGTGCCGTTGCTGGCGGTCGACGCCGGCATCGGCCCCGACGACCCGACCTGCGATGCGCTGCGGGCCCACCTCGGGGCGCAAGGGGCGTCGTTTTGGCCCGACCTCGTCGCTGCGGTGCAGGCCGCCGAACTTCCCTACGACACCGACGTCGTGCACGCCGCGTTGTGGGATCTCGTCTGGGCCGGCGAGGTCACCAACGATTCGTTGGCGCCGGTGCGGGCGTTGATTGCCGGGTCGGCGTCGGCGTCGGCTCCGAAACCGGGTCGGGCTCGGGGCCGCCGAGCTCGTCCTCGGCTCGGTGGTCTCTCCGTGCAGGGCCCGCCCACGGCGGTTGGCCGGTGGTCGCTGGTCGAGCCGTTGCGTCGGCCGATCGCGTCGCCCACCGAGCGGTCGTTGGCCCAGGCCCATCAGCTCCTCGATCGTTATGGTGTTCTCACCCGCGAGACGGCGCTGGCCGAAGGGATCAGCGGCGGGTTCGCCGGCGTGTATCCCGTGCTCAAAGCGCTCGAGGAACGTGGCGAGGTGCGGCGGGGGTATTTCGTGGCCGGGCTCGGCGCAGCCCAGTTCGCTCTGCCCGGCGCGGTCGACCGGCTGCGGGCTGCCCGTGAGCTCGACGCATCGCAGCCGCCGGTGGTGCTGGCGGCGACCGACCCGGCCCAGCCCTACGGTGCGTCGGTCGCCTGGCCCGACAGCGCGGGCCGACCGGCTCGAAGCGCCGGTGCTCATGTGGTGTTGATCGGCGGCGAGCCGATGGTGCTCGTCGAACGCGGTGGCCGGTCGTTGGTCATGTTCGGCGGTGCGGTCGACACCGACGCCTGGATCGAGGCGGTCCAGGGCCTGGTCAAGGACGGTCGGCTGACCAAGCTCGAGATCGCCAAGGTCGACGGCGTGCCGGTGCGGGACACGCCGGTTGCAGCCCGACTCGAAGCCGCTGGTTTCTCGCCCGGCTACCGGGGCATGACGTTCCGGGGCTGACCCGTCGTTGCCTTGGGTGGTCTCGATCTGCGCTGGTGCGTCGGTATCGTCGGTGCTCATGAACGCGCCGACCTCGTCGTCACCCGAGACAGCCCCAGTGCTGACCCGGCGAGCGACCCGTTCGGGCATTCCGCCGCTGCGGCAGTACCTCGCCGAGTCGTGGCGCTACCGCGCCTTTGCGGTGTACTGGTCGCGCGCCGATGTCAAGGCCCGCAACTTCGACACCTTGTTCGGCCGGGTCTGGAACGTGCTCAATCCGCTCCTGTTCGGTGTCATCTATTTCGTGTTCGTCGGCATCATCGCCGGCGGCGGTCTCGATCAGCTCGATCGCTTCGGGTTCATCGTGGGCAACCTGTACGTGTGGTTGTTCTTCAACGGCACCGTCACCAACGGTGTCGGTTCGATCCAGAGCGGTGCCGGTGGTGTGCTCGCCCAGTCGGCGATCCCCCGGGTGATCTTGCCGGTTGCGTCGGCCCTCAGCGCAGCGAGCCTTTTCCTCCGGTCGCTCATCGCCTACGTGCCGATCCATTTCATCACCGGTCGTGGCGTGCATCTCGAGGTGGTGTGGCTGCCGCTCGCGTTTGTGGCCACGGTGATGTTCGGTCTTGGTATCGCGCTGTTGTTGGCGGTGGCGAACGTGTATCTGCGCGACGTGTCGCGGTTGTTGCCTCACCTGCTTCGGCTGTGGCTTTACCTGTCGCCGGTGATCTGGCAGTTCACCCGACTCGAGTCGCAAGGCTCGGAGATGGTCGAGCGGCTGGGCCGGATCAACCCGATGTATCACGCCATGGTCGTGTGGACGGTGGGTTTCGGTGGCGACCTGCCCGGATCCGACGAGTCGGTTGCTGCGTCGATGCTCGTGTTCTCGGTGTGGGCGGTGGGTGCGTTGCTGGCCGGGTTCTTGTTGTTCACGTCGCGGGAGGACGAGTTTGCGACCCGCAACTGACGCCATCCAGATCCGCGACCTGTCGGTGTCGTACAGCGTCGTTGCCGAACGTCCGAACGCGGGTCGACGCACGTCGCTCGTGCGCAGCACCGAACGCCGGCTCATCCACGCGTTGAACGGGGTGAGCTTCGACGTTGCTGCCGGGCAGGTCATGGCGCTCATCGGCGGCAACGGCGCCGGCAAGTCGACCCTGTTGAAGACGATCGTCGGTGTGCTCAAACCGGTCGGGGGCCAGATCGATCTGTACGGGCGGCCCCATCTGCTGGCGCCGGGCATGGGGTTCAACCGTCGGCTCTCGGGGCGTGAGAACGTTGTGTTGGGCGGGCTCGCCGGTGGCATGTCGCTCGACGAGGTGCGTGAGAAGCAGGACCAGATCATCGAGTTCGCCGACATCGGCGGGTTCATCGACATGCCGACGACGACGTACTCGTCGGGCATGTTCGGCCGCCTCGCCTTTGCGGTGGCGACCCACATCGACACCGAGATCTTGTTGATCGACGAGGCGCTGTCGGCTGGCGACGCCGGTTTTCGTGAACGTGCGGTCGCCAAGGTGCAGGAGATGTGCCGCGCAGCAAAGACGATCGTGGTTGTGAGCCACTCGAGCACGATGGTGGCCGAGATGGCGACGCACGCCGTGTGGCTCCATCAGGGTCAGGTGCGCCGAACGGGTGAGCTGGGCGATGTCGCGGAGGAATACGCCGCCTTCCAGGCCGCCGGTGGCGAAACCGCCCAGATGGATCGATCGATAGCTGATCGCTGAGCACTGAAGGCGCGGAGTCCATCAGTGGTAGCGCCGCTGCGTGGCAGAGCGTTAGGATCTTTGTCATTCATCGCGTGCGGGCCTGGGGTCCGTTCACTGAATAGCCGATGCCTGGATCTCCTGGGCTCCCGGCATCGACACTCACAGGAGGAATTCCCTTGACTACTCGAACCTGGCGAGCCAAGCGCCGGATCGGGGCCGCCGCGCTGGTTGCTCTGATCGGGTCCACGCTGGCCTTTGCAGCTCCCGCTGGCGCGGACGGACACGAAGACCTGCGGTTTGGTGGAGCGGATCGTTACGAGACCGCAGCTGCGATTGCAGAAGAGATCGGCTGTGTGGGCTTTGCCGCAGTCGTGAACGGCTCGAACTTCCCCGACGGCCTCAGCGCTGCCGCTGTTGGTTTGCCCATTGTTTTGGTGCAGCAAGACTCTATTCCCGCCGCAACCCAGGCCTACCTCGATGATTGCGTGGCGGGGGGAGGCGACCTCCTCGTCGTTGGTGGCGAGAGTGTGATTTCATCCGATGTGTTCGAAGATCTCCTCAACGCAACCGATGGAGGCAGTGCTTTGCGTGTGTCGGGTTCTGACCGCTACGAGACAGCACTCGCGGTGGCAGAGTTCTACGGCGGGGGCATGGGGTTTGGCGTTCCGTGTGATGTGGTTCTCGCTACGGGTGAGGCCTTCCCGGACGCTGTTGCGGCTGGTCCACTTGCGTCGGCAGCCGGGGCTCCCATCTTGCTGACTTCCGGTAGCTCGCTGCGTGCGGACGTGAAGGCATACCTCGCCGGCATGGACAACGACGATGATTGCGTTCTGGGTGTGCCGACGGTGCACATCGTTGGCGGCACCAGTGCTGTTCCGGCTTCGATCGAGACCGAGATCAACACGATGGGGATCGATACGAACCGCATCGCCGGCGCCAACCGGTACGAGACGGCGGTGGCTATCGCCGAAACCATCGAGGCCATTATTGGTGGGGCCTACTGCGCGGTGTTGGTCAACGGCAACGGGTTCGCTGACGCACTCGCTGCTGGCCCATTCGCCGCTGCCGCGGGGTGCTCGATCCAGTTGGTGAATGCGGATTCGATTCCGGCTGCGACGGCTGCGTGGCACGCATCGCACTGCGAAGATCTCGACGGCGAGATCGGTGTCGCTGGTGGTGAGGCTGTGGTGTCTGATGCGGTGCACTTGGGTGCGATCGGTGCTGCGACCTGTACTCCGGTGGAGGCCACTGCGACACTGAGCTCGACAGCATCGAACGCTGTTGTTGCCCTCGATAACGATTGCACCACGGATTGGGATCTTGTGCGGCTGACTGCGAACGCCGGTTCGGGCGTTGACGGTCTTGCCGGCAACGATTGGGATGTGGATGTCTATGAGGGCGCTACGACTGAGGTCGTCACCTTGGACTACGACATCCAGTACCTGGAAGTCACCATCGATGTCGATGCTGAGGACGGCACGACTGCAGCAGAGGTTGTCGAGGCTTGGAACAACCTGGCTGAGGCGAGCGATCTGTACACGGCGTCGCTTGGTGCGAACGGTGACGATGGCGTCTGGTCGAGCGATGATTGCATCGCTACCACCCAGGCCACCGACGACATGGACGACGGTGGTGACCCTGCAGTGGTGTACGGGAACGCTATTGCCTACGTTGATCAGGTCGTGACGATCTCCTTCAACCAGGACGTCACCCAAGACGACGGCGTGGATATCGATGACGGCACCATCGACGACGTTGATACGTCGGCTGGTGATACGTGGGTCGTGACGATGGAACGGGTCACCGACCCGGAGGATCTTGTGGTCGCCGGATCTACCGAGGTCTACTACGGCGCTTGCTCGGCTGACTTCCCGACGATCTGCGAGTACGAGTGGATCGACATCGGCTGATGTCTGAGGTGTGATCGAGGGCATC
>Ga0181588_10000138_pt1 | contig 60029 bp, 71 predicted proteins | sample 071ome_26_FD_148607 | JGI IMG/M metagenome (GOLD analysis project Ga0181588, IMG submission 148607) | Coastal salt marsh microbial communities from the Groves Creek Marsh, Skidaway Island, Georgia - 071409BT metaG (spades assembly) | ecosystem: Environmental > Aquatic > Marine > Intertidal zone...
GGGCACTCGAGCGCACCGAGTCGTTCTTCTGGTGGTTCACCGATGACTACGTGGAACTGGTCAAGGGACGCGCCTACGGAAGCAGGGGCGACGCAGCGGCCGAGTCGGCGAAGGCAGCGCTCACCACCGCGCTCAGCGCCCTGCAACGGCTCTTCGCCCCCTTCCTGCCGTTCACGACCGAGGAGTGCTGGCGGTGGTGGCAGCCGGCGAGCGTCCACACCGCCCCGTGGCCCTCGGTGAGCGGTGTCGCCGGCGACCCCGACCTGATCGACCCGGTGCTCGAGGTGCTCGCCCGGGTGCGCCGCGCCAAGACCGAGGCCAAGGTCGGGCAGCGAGCCGCGGTCGACCTGTTGAGCGTGTCCCTGCCCGAGGAGGTCGCGTCATCGTTCGACGCCGGTCGGGCGGACCTCGCTGATGCCGGGTCGATCTCCGAGATTGAGACCGCCGCAGGTGCCACACTTGAGGTCTCGGTGCGACTCGCCGACGGTGAGTGACCGAACCGACAGGAACGACCCAGTGGACGACGCCCCCGAGACCTCCGAGGACACCGGGCACGACGGCCCCGGCAGAACCTGGGCCCAGCGTCTCGCCATCGGTCTTGCGATCGTCGGCGCCTTCGCCTGCTTCGCGTCCGCCGCGGTGCTCGCCACAGGCCGATGGGCCCTCTCCCAACGTCAACTGGTGGTCATCGACGCGGGACCGGCCGCTGAGGCGCCGAGTGCGGCGGCCAATTCCGAAATCCCCAGCGAAACGGACACGCCGCCGACCCCCGAGCAGGACGTCACCGCCGGGCCGGTGCGCGTCGAGGAGGTCGACCCGGTGGAGCCCGATGTGGGGCTCGCAGAACCCGAGGCCAGCAACTTCCTCGTGGTCGGCACCGACAACAACGCCTGCATCGACCCCGACTCGCCCTACGCCCCGTTCCTCCTGGGCCGGGAGAACTTCGGTGAGCGCGCCGACGTGGTCATGGTGTGGCGGGTCAACCCCGAGACCGGTCAGGCGGCCGCCCTCTCACTACAGCGCGACCTCTACGTACGCATCGACGGTGGCCGACGGGGCCGGATCAACGCCGCCTTCGATGCCTCGGATCCGAACAAGATGATCAACACGGTCCGGGACAACTTCGGCATCCCCATCGACCACTACATCCAGTTCGACTTCTGCGCCTTCAAGCAGGTGGTCGACTCGGTGGGCGGGGTCGGCGTTCCGTTCTCCCAGCGGGTCCGCGACCGGGCGACGGGCCTCGACATCGACACGACCGGTTGCGTCAACCTCGACGGCGACACGGCTCTCGCCTACGTTCGCTCCCGGAAGTTGCAGTACGAGCAGCCCGTCGACAGTGGCAACTGGATCGTGGATCCGACATCGGACTACGGCCGGGTCGCCCGCCAACAGGACTTCATCCGGCGGGCCATCGACAAGGCCGTGTCGAATGCCCTCTACCGACCTGATGTCGCCCAATCACTCATCAGCACCAACGCTGAGTACGTCATCACCGACTCGGATCTCACCATCTCCACGATGCTCGCCTTCGGCAACGCCCTCCGCGGGGTCGACACCTCCTCGATCGGCTCCTACCAGGTGAGCTCGACCAGTCGGAACGTCGGCGGCCAGGCGGTGCTCATCCCCCAGCTCGACAACGCCGAGATGCAGGGAATCCTCAGCGTGTTCCGCGGTGACACCGCGCTCGGCGCCAGCCAGGTGGCCCTCGACGAGGTCGACGGCGCACCGCTCGAGGCGGACCCAGGGGCACCCGACCCCGGTGCGCCGGCGCCCGAACCCGCCGTGGTCGGCGGGCCCGCCGGAGAGTCCGGACTGCTGCAACTGCTGCTGCCGCTGCTCGGCGAAGTGCTCGCTCCCTCCCAGAGCGAACCTCCCGCGGACAACACGATCGGGTGGGTCCCCGACCCGCTGGTCACCTGCGACTGAACGCGCCGCCGAGCGCACGGACCACATCCCCCGGTCCGGCCACCCGCTCCAGATGGGCGCCGACGCGGTCGGCGAGGGCCTCCGCGGCCGAGGTGCCCTCGGCCGGGGCGAGGACCACCAGGTCGGACAGCATCGCAGCGGCCGCGAGGACGCCACCGTCGCCGGTGGCACGACAGTCCGACAGCACGACGGTGATATGACGCCCGGCGGGACAGCTGAGTTCGACCTCGACGGCAGCCTCCAACCCAGCCCTCAACCCCGTCGTGCCGTGCCCCCGCAGCCCGAGTATCTCCGACACCACCTCCTCGGCCTCGCGGGGCTCAGCCGGGTCGACGTGCCGCGTCACCTCCCCCGCGAAGCTGACTACCCCATGACGACCCGGCAGTCGCAGACACACGGCCGCCGCCGCGAGGGCAGCCGTGGCGAGGGCGGCACCGCTCATCGATCCCGAGCGGTCGATCACCAGACACACCGAGGTCGGGGGGTGGGCCCAGTCGATCTGGTGGAGTTCGTCTCCGGAGTCGACGCCGAGACGTCGGAGGGCGAGCACCTCCGGCGCGCGATCGATGTCGAGATCCGCCCCTGAACCCGGATCGAACGGCGTCGAGGAGAGCCGACCCGACCCGGATGTCGGACCGAGGCCCCGAGCGATATCGACGAACACCGAGCAGGCCACCATCAGCGCCCGACGCCGGAGCTCCTCGTCCACGGCGTTCGTCATCGTGGCCAACAACGCGAGCGCGGCATCCGGGTCGGCCCCGAGGGCCGCCTCGAGCGCCGCCTCATCGAGACGGCCGACCTCGGGTGAGAGCTGATCGAAGAGGGGGTCCTGAGCGAGCTCGAAGCGATTGACCCGAGGGGCCGAACCCGTCCCCCGGTGATCGGGGTGCTTCAGACCGCCGGACGCCGGGTCCGGCTGGTCGCTTTTCCCGGATCGCCCTCCCGAGGTGAGCCCTCGTCATCGGAGACGCGGAGGTGACGCTCCCAGAGTTCGGTGATCACGTCCTCAGCGCTCCGTCCGCTGCCCTCGCGAACCCGGACCCGACCCGACAGCGCCGCGAGCGCCGCATCGAGGGGGACTCCGGTCCCACCTCGGATCGCGAGGAGTTGCGCGGCCACCGCGACGGTGTCGATCGCCCCTCGCACCGAGGAGCCCGACCGCAGGTCGGGATGATCCCGGGTCGACCGCACCATCTCGACCACCGCGAGGACCTCGGAGCCGGTGACGGCTCCGGTGGCCCGTGCGACGATCTCGGTCTCCTCCTCCGCCGACTGGTAGTCGAACGAGACTCGGCAGACACGGTCCATGACAGCGCCGGAGATACGTCCGGTGCCCACCGCGTCGAACGGGTTCATGGCGGCGACCAGCCGGAAGCCGTCGACGGCGAGAACGCGACCGAGGCGGGGGACGACCACCTCGCGCTCGCTCATCACCGAGACGAGCGCATTCAGTGTCTCCTCCGGCACGCGGTTGATCTCCTCGATGTAGAGGAGGCCGCCGGAGCGCATCGCGCGCAGCAGCGGGCCGTCGACGAACACCTCGGGCACATAACCCTCGCTCAGCACGGTGGCGGGATCGAAGTGGCCCACCAGTCGCGCCGGGGTGAGCTCCGCGGTGCCCTCGACGAACTCGAAACCCGCGGCGAGGTCGGCAGCGAGGGCTCGGAGCAGGGTCGACTTCCCGGTGCCGGGCGGACCCTCAAGGAGTACGTGGCGTCCGGCCCGCAGCGCGGCCAACAGGACATCGATCTCGCGGCCCCGTCCGACGACGGCGCTGCGGATCGGGTCGATGTCGGTCGGATCAGTCGAAGACGATGACACCGCGGATGTTCTCTCCGTTGCGCATCGCGTCGTACCCCTCGTTGATCTGGTCGAGCGTGTAGGTCCTGGTCACGAGGTCGTCCAGGTTCAGCTGTCCCTGCGTGTACATCTCGAGGAGGCGCGGGATGTCGCGACGGATGTTGCCCGAGCCGAAGAGCGAACCGACGATCTGCTTCTCGAAGAGGGTGAGCATCGACGCCGGGATGGCGATCGACTGCTCGGCGGTCGGGTGGATGTTGGTGACCACGATCTTCGAGCGCTTCGCGCCCAACCAGAACGCCTCGCCCAACGCGTCGCCGTCTCCGACACCCATGGTCATGATGACCTTGTCGAAGCCTCGACCCCAGGTCGAGTCACCCATGTTCTCGAGGGCCTCCTGCACCGAGGAGTACGTGTGGGTCGCGCCGAACTCCATGGCCTTCTCCCGCTTGAACTCCACCGGATCGATGGCCGCGATCGCCCGGGCTCCGGCCATGCGGGCCCCCTGGACGGCGTTCGCGCCGATCCCGCCGACACCGACCACGGCGACGTACTCACCGGGTTGGACATCGGCGGCGTAGACGGCCGAGCCCCATCCGGTGACGACACCGCATCCGAGGAGACAGGCCTTGTCTAGAGGCCAGTCGGGCTCGATCTTCACGCAGCTCGCCTCGTTGACGACGGTGTGCTCGGCGAACGTCCCGAGCAGGCACATCAACGTGAGGTCGGCACCATCGAGGTCATGGTGACGCGCGGTGCCATCGGTCATCTGCAGCCCGAGCGGGAAGGCCTCACCACCGGAGTCGCACAGATTCGAGTGTCCGGTGACGCAGGAGTCGCAGCGCCCGCAGGCGGGGATGAACCCGAAGACCACATGATCGCCGACGGCGAGCCCGGTAACACCCTCACCTACCTCCATGACGACACCGGCGCCCTCGTGACCACCGATGATCGGCATGGGCGGTGTGGCCCCGGCGAGATCCCCGGTGACGACGTGCTCGTCAGAGTGGCACATACCGGAGGCAGCGAGCTTCACGAGCACCTCCCCAGCCTTCGGGGGATCGAGTTCGATCTCCTCCACGCTCCACGGCGCGTTCATTTCCCGCAGGATCGCTGCGCGAGTTCTCATCATCCACCCCCGTCGGATCTGGCCGCCCCATCGGCGGCGATCCCGAGAGTAGTCCCCACCCCTCGGGGAGGCGAACGGCGGTGCGTTAGCCTCCGGACATGGACCGCACCGAGGATCCCACCATCGAGGACACCATCCCGGCGGATGTCCCGCGCACGGATGACGCCGCCGACCGCTCCGTCGAGATCGTCGAGGAACTCGTCGAGGAGATCTCCATCGACGGCATGTGCGGCGTGTACTGATCCCGGGCCCGACGATTCGATCATGGACGCAACTGTCCTGCGACTCGACCCGGCGGTGGCGATCCGACCGGAGCCATTTGGTGCCCTCGCCTATCACTACGACACCCGTCGACTCGTGTTCTTGAAGCACCCCGATGTGGTCCGGGCCGTCGAAGGTCTCGACGGGCGTACCGTCACCTCCGAGGTGCTCGACGCCTGCGGTATCGATCCCGGTCGACGCGACGCCGTGGAACGGGCGCTCGTGTCGCTGGTCCGGTCGGGCATCGTGGCCGAGGTAGGACCGTGACCTCTCTGGTGGACCAACTCGAGCACGGGCTCTCGGCACCGATCTGTCTCACCTGGGAGTTGACCTACGCCTGCAACCTTGACTGCGTCCACTGCCTGTCCTCGTCCGGTCGACGCGATCCCGATGAACTGACCACCGACGAGGCCATCGCGTTCATCGACGAACTGCGCGACCTCGGCGTGTTCTACGTCAACATCGGCGGAGGTGAGCCGATGATCCGCCGCGACTTCTTCACGATCATCGAGCACGCCGTCGCCAACGGGGTCGGCGTGAAGTTCTCGACCAACGGCACCTTCATCGACGACGAGGCCGCACGGCGCATCGCCGCGATGGACTACCTCGACGTCCAGATCAGCATCGACGGACTCGATGAGACGACGAACGACGCGGTGCGCGGAACCGGGACCCATGCCACCGCCCTCGCCGCCGCGCGCCGGTTGGCTGATGCCGGGATGCGCGACTTCAAGCTCTCGGTCGTCGTCACCCGACACAACGTCGATCAACTCGACGGTCTCCTCGCCCTCGCCGACGAACTCGGTGCTCAACTGCGGGTCACGCGACTGCGCCCCTCGGGACGGGGTGCGGACAGCTGGGACGATCTCCACCCGACGGACGATCAACAGCGGACCATCCACCGCTGGCTCCTCGACAACGGAGACCGCGTACTCACCGGGGACTCGTTCTTCCATCTGAACGCCCTGGGCGAGTCGCTGCCCGGCCTGAACATGTGCGGGGCGGGCCGGGTGGTGTGTCTCGTCGACCCGGTCGGGGATGTCTACGCCTGTCCCTTCGTGATCCACGAGCGATTCCGGGCGGGCAACATCCGCCGGGACGGCGCGTTCACCGAGGTCTGGCGCGGATCGGAGCTGTTCCGCGAACTCCGCGAACCCGGCTCCTCCGGGGCCTGCGCATCGTGCGGCGCCTACGACGTCTGCCGTGGTGGATGCATGGCGGCCAAGTTCTTCACCGGCCTGCCACTCGACGGACCCGACCCCGAATGCGTGGGCGGCGAGGGCGAACGGGCGCTCGCCGGCGCCGGTCCCCGACCCGTGTCGGACGTCGACCACTCGCGTCGACCCCGCACCGTCACCCCCGTCCCCGTGACGCTGGTGGCAAAGTGACACCGTGAACACCGCGACATGGGTGGCGATCCCGTTCGCCTATCTGCTCGGGACCTTTCCGAGCGCGAGCCTCTTCGCTCGTGCCGCCGGTATCGACATCACCAAGGTCGGCTCCGGGAATCCCGGGGCCTCCAACATCAGTCGCAGCCTCGGCTGGCGCAAGGGCGTCTGGGTCTTCGTGCTCGACGCGGCCAAGGGAGCGATCTGCGCCGCGGCCGGACTGGTGATCGCCGGCCGGCCCGCCGGGTACACCCTCGCTGGCGCCGCGATCATCGGGCACATCCTGCCCGTCGGTCGACGCCTCCGCGGTGGCAAGGGAGTGGCGACCGGGGGTGGCGCCTTCGCCGTCCTCTCCCCGATCGTGTTCATCAGTGGCGTCGCGCTCTGGCTCGCGGTGTCGAGGCTCACGAAGCTCGCCTCGCTCGCCTCGATACTCGCCGTCGCTGTGCTCCCCATCGGGATGGTCGTCGTCGGCCGCGACCTCTGGGAGGTGCTGACGACCATCGGATTGTGCGCGATCGTCATGTCGCGCCACATCGGCAACATGCGTCGCCTCGTGACCTCATCCGAGCACCGCATCTGACCCACGGCGGGGCGTACCCCGATTCCCTCAGCGCAGCGTCGCCCACCTACCGTCAGGCCGTGATGACCGAGCCCGATTGCACGATCGACCGGGAGACGCTCACGACCGCTGATCTCCGCGTGCTCGTCATGTGCATGGTGCACCTGACCGGCGACCTCAAGTGGCTGGAGCCTCCCTTCACTCCGGCCCGCGACGTCCGGCTCGTCGCCGATCCGCGAGCCGGCTTCGACGACGCCACCCAAGATGCGATCATCGATGCGGTGCTGGAGCAGATCTCCGGAGGCATTCCGACCCCGGTGATCGATCGTCCCGACGCGGAACTGCTGCACCGGATGATGTCGGTGTTCCTCGGTGAGGACGTGCCCGAGGAGTACGTCGCGATGACCATGGCCGACATGGGCCTCATCAAGCGGAAGCCTCCGATCGACCCCGCGCTCCCCTCGCCCGACGTGCTCATCGTCGGCGCCGGGGTATCGGGGATCGCGCTCGCCGCCCGGCTCCTCGGTGAGGGGGTCGACGTTCGCGTCGTCGATCGGAACCCGGATCTCGGCGGTACCTGGTTCGAGAACCGTTACCCCGGTTGCGGTGTCGACACCCCGAACCACTTCTACTCCTTCCCCTGGGCCCCGAAACCCGACTGGAGCCGGTTCTTCTCCCCGCGCGCCGAGATCCACGGATACCTCGCCGATGTCGCTCGCGAACGAGGCGTGCTCGATCGGACACGGTTCGGTGTCGAGATGGTCCGCGCTGACTGGAGCGAGGGCGACGCCCACTGGGCGGTGACACTGAGATCGATCGACAGCGGGGAGACCTGGACCGAGACGACCCGCGTGCTCGTCCCGGCGACCGGGCACTTCAGCGAGCCCCACCGAGCTCGCTTCGACGGCGAGGAGAACTTCTCCGGTCCGGTGTTCCACACAGCACGGTGGCCCGACGGTGTCGACCTGACCGGGAAACGCGTGGCGGTCATCGGCACCGGGGCGACATCGATGCAACTCGTGCCCACCATCGCTAACGAGGTCGAGCACCTCGTTGTGTTCCAGCGGACACCACAATGGGTGCGACCGGTCGCCGAGTACCGCGACGAGGTCGACCCGCGCACTGTCGAGCTGTTCGCGTCACTCCCCTGGTACGGCCGTTGGTACCGCTTCGGTCAGTCCTGGCGCTACGGCGACGGGTTGCTCCGGTTCCTGCGTCGCGATCCGGAGTGGCCCCATCCCGAACGCTCGATGAACCGGATCAACGACCGTCACCGAGTCGAGATGACCGAGTTCATCACCGACGCGCTCGCGGGGCGACCCGACCTCATCGAGCACTGCATCCCGACCTATCCGCCCTTCGGTAAACGCATCCTCATCGACAACGGGTGGTTCGACACGATCAGCCGTCCGGATGTCGAACTCGAGGTGACGCCGATCGCCCGCTTCAGCGACCGGGGCGTCGTCACCACCTCCGGAACTACCCACGAGGTCGACGCGGTCATCGTGGCCACCGGCTTCGATGTCGTCGCCCTCGACCGTCGCGTCCACCTGTCGGGTCGCGACGGGGTCTCACTGTCGGATGTGTGGGACACCCGCGACCCACGCGCGCTGCTCGGCATGAGCGTCGTCGGCATGCCGAACCTGTTCCTCATGTACGGCCCGAACACCAACATGGGTCACGGTGGCAGCGTCATGTGGATGTCCGACACCCAGGCCGCGCACATCGCCGCCTGGGTCCGCCGGATGGCCGAGGAACGCATCGCGACCGTCGAGGTGCGCGCCGAGGCCGTCGACGCCTACACCGCGGAGGTCGACCGCCTGCACGACGAACTCGTCTGGACGCACCCGGGAACACCGACCTACTACCGCACCCCGGAGGGACGGGTCCGGTCCCCCATGCCGTTCCGTCTGGTCGACTACTGGTCGCGGACCCAGGAGATCGACGAGGACGCCTTCGTGATTACCCACCTCAGTACGGTGACGACGTGAGGGGTTGGTTGGTCGAGGCACCCGGTGAGATCTCGTGGCGCGATGACCTCCCGCAGCCGAGTGCGAGTGAGGGGCTCATCGGCATCGACGTGGTGGCCGCCGCCGTCAACTTCGCCGACAGCCTCGTGGTCGGCGGCACCTATCAGACCATTCCCCCCTACCCCTTTACCCCCGGGCTGGAGGTGCTCGGCCGGGTGACCTCACCCTCGGCGGGTGTGTTCGAGGCGGGTCAACTGGTGGTCGGCCTGACGACGACCGGCGGCGGCTCATGGGCTGAGTACGCGCTGTGCGACCCGCGTCAGGTGGTCGCGGTTCCGGACTCGATCGACCCGCGGGATGCCCTCGCCGTCCACACCAACGCCCAGACCGCCTGGTTCGCCCTGCACCGACGCGCGAGGGTGGCTCCGGGTGAGCACGTCCTCGTTCTGGCGGCGGCCGGTGGCGTCGGCTCGATGGCTGTCCAGCTGGCGCGCGCCCATGGATGCGTCGTCCACGCCCTCACCTCGGCGTCGAAGGTCGACGAGGCGCGCCGACTCGGGGCCCACACGACCTGGTCCCGCGAGGATCCCGACTGGTCGGAGCGCCTCCGGGAAAGCCTGGTCGCCGACGGGGCCGGGGTCGACGTGGTGATCGACGCGGTCGGCGCGGACACCGGTGAACGGGCGGCGCGCCTGCTGCGCTTCGAGGGGCGCCACGTCATCGTCGGATTCACCGGAGGCGGTCCTCCGACCGTTCGGGCCAACCACGTGCTGGTGAAGAACACCGAGGTCACCGGCGTCCACTGGTGGCGGTATCCCCTCGAGCGACCCGACCTGGTCGAGCAGGCGGCGACCGAGATCTTCACCCTGCTGGCGTCCGGGGTCATCGACCCCGCGATCTCCGCGGTCGAGCCCCTGGATCGCGCCTGGTCGACCGCCCAGAAGGTCGCAAGCGGTCGCACCACCGGCAAGGTCCTGATCGCCGACTGACCGACGCGGCCGACCTCAGTCGGTAACGAGACCGACCAGGGTTCCGAAGTCCCGCTCGTCGAGGCTCGGCAGGTGCACATCGACGACGTCGTGGAGCAGGTGCTGCCAGATGTCGCGCCGGAAGAAGAAGCGACCCTCACGGACGACGTAGTTGAGGAGGAAGAACCGATAGGCCTCCTTCAGGAAGAGGATCTCGCGCTCCTCGAGTGGGAACACCCCGTGGTACGCGCGGAGGAACCGGACGAACCGCTCCTCGAAGAGGGTGTGCACCCCGTAGGTGAACGTGGTGCGGTCCCCCGTCCGTGAGGACACCCTCGAGAGGAAGTAGAAGTCGAGCAGGCGCGTCTCATATCGGAACCAGTCGTAGTCCCATCGGCTGAACAGCCGGAAGGAGCCGTCCTCACCGGACTCCACCGAGAAGTTGCCGAGGTTCCAGTCGATGAGCACCGGCATCTTCGGCCAGTAGTCGTACCCGCACTCATGCACCGCCATCAGGAAGCGGTGAGCGTGCCGATGGATCATGTCGAGCCGCGACGGATCGAGTCCGAGTTCCTCACCTGCCCGACGGCTGGCGGTCATCTCGTACAGGTTGACGGCGTCGGAGGTGACGGTCTTCGAGGTGGGCGGCACCAGTCGTGACACCGACGAGCACGCCCGGTGGAACCTCGCGATCTCCTCACCGAAGCAGTCCACCTGGGCCGGTGACAGCACGGCTGGGAGTCGGTCGCGCACCTCTACCTCGCGGTAGAGGACCACCCACATCTCGCCGTCGTACCAGAGGTACGGCCGATCGTCGACGGTGAGCGAACCGGCCATGAAGTGCTCGTAGGGGCCTCCGGCGAGCAGCCGGGAACAGCGGTGGAGCCGGTCATGGTCCTCGGCGAAGAGGAAGAATGATCCATAGTTCGACGACTTCGCGATCACCGAGGTCCCGTCGTCGAGGCCGAGTCGGAAGACACGATTCGTCGACACCATGGCGCTGAGTTCCTCGAGTCCGATCAGCGCGCGTCCGTCGCCGTAGTCGTCCCAGGCCGCGCGGACAGCGTCGGCGTGGCGTCGCTCGCCGTCCACCATGCCGTCATGGTGCCATACGCCGCGGCCGGCGGACCCCGTCCCGACCGGTTCGCCCGTTCGCCTACGATCAGCGCATGGAGATGCATTGGGCAACCGTGTGGGAATCGATCGCCGATGTCGTCGGGGATCGACCGGCCGTCACGAACGGCACGGTGACGCGATCGTGGGCTGAGTACGAGGACCGGGCGGCCCGCGTCGCCGCGGCCTACTCCGCTGCCGGGCTCGGACCCGACTCGAAGATCGCCCTCTACCTCTACAACGGCAACGAGTACATGGAGGCACAGTTCGGCGCGTTCAAGATGCGCGGCGTTCCGGTCAACGTGAACTACCGCTATCTCGACAACGAGCTGCTCTACCTGTTGGAGAACTCCGACGCGGAGGCCCTCGTCTACCACTCGTCGCTCGCCGACCGGGTCGCCCGCGTGGCGGGATCGCTCCCGGGGCTCCGACTGCTGGTTGAGGTGGACGACACCGGCTCATCGGGGGTGTCCGTCGAAGGCGCCGTCGCCTTCGAGGACCTCATCGCGGGCCACGACCCCATGCCGCGAATCACCCGCGAGGAGTCCGACACCTACATGCTCTACACCGGTGGCACCACCGGAATGCCCAAGGGTGTCATGTACGCCACCGGTGAGATCACCCAGTTCTTCTGCGGGCTCGGTTTCCCGGCTATCGGCCTGCCGGTGCCCGAGGCGGCCAGCGACATCGCCGGAGTCGTCGCTGGGGTGCACGAACGCGGTGAGTCCGCCGCGTCCCTCGTCGGCGCACCACTCATGCACGGCACGGGCCTCTGGCTCGGGGCGCTCATCCCCCACCTCGGTGGCGGACACGTGGTGACGCTCACCAGTCGCAGCCTCGACCCCCACGAGGTGCTCGGGACGATCTCCCTGCGCGGAGCCACCCACGTGACCATCGTCGGCGACTCGTTCGCCAAGCCGATCATCTCCGCGATCGACGAGGCTGCCGACCGGGGCGAGGCCTACGACCTGTCGTCGGTCAAGATGGTCCTCTCCTCTGGTGTCATGTGGACCTCGGAGGTGAAGGAGGCGATGCTCGACCGGCTCCCCCAGGTCTTCCTCTACGACGCCATGGGTTCGAGTGAGGGCTCGATGGGTTCGCAGATCTCGATGCGCGGGATGTCAACCGAGACCGCGCGTTTCTCCGCCAACCCGACCACGAAACTCTTCGACGAGAACGATCGAGAGATCACCCCGGGCTCGGGCGATATCGGCCGGGTCGCGGCTGGGGGTCTGGTGCCGCTCGGCTACTTCAAGGACCCCGAGAAGAGCGCCGCGACCTTCCGGGTGATCGACGGCGTGCGTTACTCGTTCCCGGGCGACATGGGTCAGATCCTCGAGGACGGCACGCTCGTCCTGCTCGGTCGCGGCAGCCAGGTGATCAACTCCGGCGGTGAGAAGATCTTCCCCGAGGAGGTCGAGGAGGCCGTGAAGCGGGTCGACGGTGTCGTCGACTGTCTGGTGGTCGGCGTCGACGACGAGAAGTTCGGTCAAGCGGTCACCGCGGTGCTGAGCGGATCCTCCGAGGTGACCGCCGAGTCGGTGGTCGCCGGCGTGAAGGACCAACTCGCCGGCTACAAGGCGCCGCGGAACATCGTGATCGTCGAGACCGTGCCCCGAGCGCCCAATGGCAAGGCCGACTACCGCGCGGCGCTCGAGTTGGCCGAGACAGCGCTCGGCTGACGTTCAGCGGAACCGTCGGAGCCGGAGGCTGTTCGAGACAACGAAGACGCTCGACAGCCCCATCGCCGCTCCTGCGACCAGTGGGGACAGTTGGCCGGTCATCGCCAGCGGGATGGCCGCGACGTTGTAGCCGAACGTCCAGAACAGGTTGACCCGGATCGTGCGCAACGTGCGCCGAGACAGCCTGATCGCATCGACCACCGCGGTGAGGTCGTCTCTCACGAGCGTGATGTCGGCAGCCGCTCGTGCGACATCGGTACCCGTTCCCATCGCGAGGCCGAGGTCAGCCGCGGCGAGTGCGGCCGCGTCGTTGACGCCGTCTCCCACCATCGCCACCACGCGGCCCTCAGCGGAGAGCTCGCGCACGAGCGTCAATTTGTCGGCGGGCAGGACCGCGCCATGTCGCCGATCGATGCCGAGCTGATCAGCCACCTGGTCGACGACCTCGATCCGATCGCCGGAGGCGAGCACCGGCTCGAGACCTGCTGCCCGCGCGGCAGCGATCGCCGCCGCACTCGTCGGTTTCACTCCGTCGGCGAGCGCGATCCACCCGACCAACGAGCCGTCGACGGAGACCTCGACCACCGTCACATCACGGCGGCCCCAATCCGAAACGGTCTCCTCGGCGGCGCGCGCCACAGCGATCCGACGACCCTCCCAGATGCCCTCTACACCACGGCCGGGTTGTTCGACGACGGAGGTGACGTCGCGAGGGATCTCCGGACAGCTCGCGGTGATGGCGCGCGCGATCGGATGATTGCTGGCGGCCTCCACCGTCGCCGCGAGGCGGAGTACCTCGTCGCGCGAGTGGCCCGGAGCGGCCCGGACCTCGACCACCGACATCGTGCCGGTCGTCACCGTGCCGGTCTTGTCGAGCACGAGGGTGTCGACGCGCTGCGTCACCTCGAGGACCTCCGGGCCTCGGATGAGGATGCCGAGACGGGCCCCGCGACCGGTCCCGACGAGCAACGCGGTGGGGGTGGCGAGTCCGAGAGCGCACGGACAGGCGATGATCAGCACGGCCACACCCGCGGAGAACGCCCGCTCGGTGGAGCCGTCGAGGATCAGCCAGCCGATGGTCGTGATGACGGCGAGGGCGATGACGATCGGCACGAACACGGCCGAGACGCGATCTGCGAGTCGCTGGACCGGCGCCTTGCCTGACTGGGCCTCGTTCACCAGTCTCGCCATCTGCGCCAGCTGGGTTCCGGCCCCCACCGCCGTGGCGCGAACGACCAGGAGGCCGGTCGTGTTGACTGCCGCACCGACCACCCCGTCCCCCACATCGACCGGAACGGGCAGGCTCTCACCGGTGAGCATCGACATATCGACCTCCGACGCCCCCTCGACGACCTCACCGTCGGTGGCGACCCGATCGCCAGCTCGCACCAGGAACTCGTCACCGACCGTGAGTTCGGCGATGTCGACCTCCTCGAGCCTCCCATCGGCGGCGCGCCGCGTGACCCGGTCGACACCGAGATCGAGCAACGCTCGGAGGGCCTCGCCAGCGCGCCGTTTCGCCCGCGCCTCGAAGTACCGACCACCGAGGATGAACGCGACCAACGTCGAGGCCACCTCGAGATAGATGTGCGGTGTCCCGTCCCCACCGTCGAGGCTCATCGACATCACCATGCCGATGTCCCCGGCCTCGGTGGCCACGAGGGCCCACACCGACCAGAGCGTGGCCGCTGTGACGCCGACCGACACGAGGGTGTCCATCGTGGCCTGCCGGTGCCGCAGGTTCATCCACATGGCCCGGTGGAACGGCCAGGCCGCCCAGGTGGACACGGGCAGGGCCAGGGCGAGCGCGACCCACTGCCATCCGTCGAACTGGAGGCCGGGCATCATGGAGAGGACGAGCACCGGGAGGCCGAGCGCCGAGGCCAACCACAGGCGGCGTCGGAGGTCGGCCAGTCGCCTCACCGATGCGGCGGGGTCGTCGCCGTCGGTCGGTGCCGCGCCGTATCCGACGTCGACGATCGTGGCGACGCAGTCGTCAAGCACCCCGCCGACCCCACGTTCGTCGAGCAGCTCAGCATCCACCTTGATCCGCGCCCGCTCGGTCGCGTAGTTGACGGTGGCCTCCAACCCCGGCACGCGGTTGAGGCGACGTTCGATACGCGCCGCGCAGGCCGCGCACGTCATGCCGGTCACGGCGAGGTCGATCGTCGAGCCGGTCGCAAGCCCAGTGCTCGGGGTGGCGCCGTCAGGCGACATCGAAGCCGGCCTCATCGATCGCGGCGACGATGCGTCCACGGTCGAGAGCGGCACCGGCGACGGACACCGTCTTGGCCTCCAGATCGACGGCAACGGAGGTCACGCCGGCGATCGCGGATACCTCGGCGGTCACGGCGGCCTCACAGTGTCCACAGGTAATGCCCGGGACACTGAGCAGCATCGACTCGGACTCCACGATTCCAGCCTAGGTCGCGGGCCTGAGTTTTCGCTCGAGGAAGTCGAGGACCGCGCCGACGGATTCATCATTGCGGTGCTCGGTCAGCACCGAGTGATCCGAGGGGGCCGAACTCGGGAGCTCCACCGCGATGAAGGAATCGCCGAGAAGGTTCTTCAACGTGGAGAAACGCGACCCGACCATTCGATCCCCGGTGAAGCGCAGGCCGAGTACCTCACAACCAGCGGCCGCCCGGTGGACCACCGCCTCGAGGTCATCGGGGGACAGTCCGAGGTCTCCACCTCGACGCTCGCCCGCGGAGATCGGCAGGGAGGGCTGCGAGAGCACCGGCGCGCGCATGATGTCGTCGACCATCATGCCGAGGGAGAAACCACCCGAGAAGCACATGCCGATCGCTCCGATGCCGACCCCGCCGACCTCGGCGTGCAGTGACCTTCCGAGGGCGCGCAACCAACCGACGATCGGTGAGGTACGACCTGTCGCCCAGGTGGTGAACTCCGACGAGATGCACACCTTCGCGAATGACGCGGCGACGTACCCGCGGCTGGGTCCGCGGCCCGGCGTGCCGACCAGATCGGGCATCGCCACGGTGAACCCACGGTCGACGACCTCCTCGGCGAAGCCCTGCACCCTCGGGGTGATCCCGGGGATCTCGTGGACAACGATCACCACCGGACCCGAGCCGCGCCGGTGGACGTCATGAGTGATCCCGGCGGCGGAGAACTCGGAGCGGTCCCAGCCCTCCAGAGAGGCACCGGCGATCGTCACGACAGCACCTCGAGCGCGCGCTCGGCCAGTTCCTCCACCGCGGTGCGGAACATGTCGAGGAGGTCCTGTGAGGCGTCATCGGCCATCGCGCCGCTGAGGTAGCGGGCGTAGACACCCTCGGAGATCGCCGCCAGGCGGAAGCAGGAGAAGGCGACGTAGTAGTCCACTCCGGAGACGTCGAGCCCGGAGCGATCCGCGTAGCGGCCGACGATCTCGTCGTAGGTCGGGAACCCCTCGAGCCCGGTCGGATCGTTGTGGCGCGCCCGCGAGGGGTCACCGCCGGCCCAGTAAACCCCGAGGTAGCCGAGATCGGCGAGCGGGTCGCCGAGCGTGCAGAGTTCCCAGTCGAGTACCGCCGTGATGCGACCCGCGTCGGTGTCGGTCAGGCAGTTGCCGAACCGGAAGTCACCGTGGGCGACGGACACCCCCTGCTGCTCGGGCACGGACGCGGCGAGACGCCTGGCCACCTCGTCGACAGCGGGGAGTTCACGGGTCTTGGAGTTCTCCCACTGGGTCGACCAGCGCCGGACCTGCCTTTCGACGTAACCCTCGCGCCGGGCGAGGTCGCCGAGACCGATCGCGTCGACATCGGCCGCGTGGAGATCGGCCAGGACATCGACCAGATGCAACGCCGCCGAGCGCCGGACCGCGGGGGACATCGAGTCGGCCCGGTCCGGGGAGTCGAGCACCGTGCCGTCGACGAAGGACATGACATAGAACGGAGCCCCGTTCACCGACTCGTCATCGCAGAGGGCCAGCGCTCGGGGGACGGGCACCTCGGTGGCACCGACGGCGGAGATGATGCGGTGCTCCCGCGCCATGTCATGCGCGGTGGCGAGGACATTCCCGAGTGGGGGACGGCGCAGGACGACGCGATGGCCGGAGGCATCGGTGACTCGATAGGTCAGGTTGGACCGACCACCCTCGATCAACTCGAAGACGACAGGTAACTCGAGGCCCTCGACATTCTCATCGAGCCACCGGGAGACATTGGGGACGTCGATCCCGAGCACGCCCCGACGGTAGTCCCGACGCGGGTGGTCGGGTCAGCCGGGGCGACCGACGGCGACGACCTTCGACCAGCGGACGTTCGTCACCTTCACATAGGACCCGGTGTTGGGGGCGTGGACCAACTGTCCGTTGCCGAGATAGATGCCCACATGGCTGATCGGTGAGTAGTAGAAGATCAGGTCTCCGGGCTGGGCCGCCGCGATCGGCACCCGCGGGATCGCAGCCGCCTGCATACGCGAGTTCCTCGGCAGCGTGATGCCGGCCTGCGCCCATGCGTAGTAGGTGAGCCCCGAGCAGTCGAAGGCGACACCCGGCGACGCCTGCGCGTACCGGTACGGCACACCGAGCTGACCAAGCGCCGCCTGGATCGCGACGCCGGCGAGGCCACTCGGCGCCGGGTAGTTCGCGATCACCGGAGCGGCAACCGAACCACCACCCGACGACCCACCGGAGCCACCGCCAGTCGAACCCGCCGCTGCTGCCGCGGCCGCGGCCGCCCGCTGAGCCTCGAGTTCACGCTGCAGTCGTTCGAACGCCTCCTGGGATCGACGCTGCTCCTCGGCCTCGATCAGGTCACCGAGCCGAGCCTCGGCCTCGTCTTTAGCCTCCTCGTAGGCGGAGGTCCACTCCTCGACGAGGGTCAACTTGTCGGAGATGTCGACGGAGAGTTCCTCGGACTCGCCCCGGAGTCGGTCGAGCTCAGCGCGCTCGATACCGAGCTCGCGGATGGTCTCGCCGAGGTCATCGGTGGTTCCCGCCCCGACGGCGAGAGCGATGCGCGAGTACTGGTCGCGTTGCAGGGCGTCGCTGTAGGAGGCGGCATCGGAGAGCAGCGGGCCGAGCACATCCGTCCCCGACCGGGTGAACGCGCGGACCGCGACGGTCGCGAGGTCCCCCTGCAACGACGACAGTTCGGCCTCCCGTTCGGCGACTCGCGCCTCAGCGAGCGCGATGTCCTCCGACAGCCGTCGTTGGTCGTCCATCGCCACGGCGTAGTCCTCGGCCAGCGTGTCGGCCTTCACATGGAGCCGGTCGAGTTCGTCGACGATCCGCTCGACCTCGCGACGCTGGTCGTCGATCGACTGAGCGGTGACTGCCGAGGGGGCCAGCACCGTCGAGACGAGAACTGCGGTGAACACCACAGCGGCGCGCCGGCGGAGGGGGTGGGGACCATCGATCATTCCGGCCGAAGGCTAGCCAATATTACGAATGTGTTGCGATCGCGGCCCGCTGAGTTCCCCGAGCCTCGTCGTCGGGCATCGACCGGGCCCACTTCGCCCTCAGACGGCCCAACCAGGCGAACGACGCGGGCCGCTCCAGATAGAAGTCGAGCACGAAGTCATCGCCGATCCGGTTCAGGGTGTGCGGACCCTTGGCACCTCTGCAGCGGACTGACCCCACCACCGTCTCTCGATATTCGGTGGGCGACAACGACTCGATCGAGCAGATGGTCAGTCCATCCCCATAGGCCCTGGAGCAGTCCTGCCCGAGTCGAAGCAGCCGACCTCCCTCGGACACCAGCGAACCACCCATGCGGGCACGGGTCGGGTCCACAACAATCGGGTTGCGCGGGTGGGTATGGAAGGGACCCTCGATCCGTGGCGCGTGGAACAGATGGAGCTCATCGCCCTCACTCCCCACCAGGCCACAGAACAGATACCACCGATCGAGGTGGAACAGGATCGTCGGATCAACGATCCGACGATCCTCGAGACCTTCGAACGGTCTGCTGACCCAGCCGTCCACTGTCTCCTCGAACCAACTCGCCGGTAGGTGCCCAGCGACCTCAGGAACCAGCAGTTCCCGCTCATCCACGACCACGGAGAACGGGTACGAGAAGTGTCCTCCTCGAAGGACCGCGCGTCTGAATTCCAGATCTCTCACGTCCAGCTCCACGATCTCACCGAGCCGAGTGCGGCGACTCAAGCCCTCAGCACGGACCACACTCTGGTCAGATCCCGGGAATGGATCAGCGAGAAACGAATAACCCGATGGAACCGCTGCCCGCTGGATCGAGCCGACATCCAACGTTGCTTCGCCGTCAAGCACGAACGACGGATGGAGGCCGATGCTCCAGCGCTTCTCAACGAAGGCCCCATACGCGAGGCGTCTCGCCTGCCGGACTGCGAGCAACAACCAGAACCGCAGCACGGTCATATTCCCCGGAAGCGTGAAGACCGGCCCCAGTGAACGGACCTCGATCCTCGCCCCGCTCACCACACTTCGAACGGCGCCACTCAACAGCGACTCGGATCGCTCGTACAGCGCCTGAAGGGTTCGCCTGTACGACCACGGCGTGACACGAACCCTGCACTCGGCCAAGACGGCCCCCCCATCAAGCCGATTCGTGATGCTCTGGACGATCACACCTGATGTCGCGGCACCCTGGAGCACCTCAAAGAACCCGGCGGGGCGACCTCGAAACTCGCGGGGATCACCGTGATGAAACGACAGGATCGGCGGGAAGCCGCGGTTCGCGTCGGGCACCCGAAGGAGTGACATCCCGAACTTGACGACCACACCAGCTCCGCTCGCGACGACCGCCTCCTCGATGTGGCCAGGGAGACGTTGCCAGCCTCCCTCGGCCTCCGCGTCGAACTCGATGACAGGAATCCCGCCGACTTCAAAGCGCTCCCGTTTGGCGAGCCCTCCTCGGAGCGTGGCAAGAGCGGTCAGGTAGTACAGCGCATGCCTGAACACGCGCTTTCTCGTCCTCGTATTGCGGCACGAGATGACCAGAGTGATCTCAACTTCCCGGGACGCGTGTTCGAGGGCTCGGCGCTGCCAGCCGGCGATCGAGATGTCGTCGAGAAGAAGGACCGCCTTCATCCGGGGGTCGCCGGGATTCCGACCGAGGGTCGTCTGCGCATCGATGTGCACTGGCTCACTCCCACTCGATGGTGCCCGGCGGCTTCGAGGTCACGTCGTAGGCCACCCGGTTGATCCCGGCCACCTCATTGATGATCCGCTGGGACATCCGCTCCAACAGGTCGTAGGGCAGCCGCGCCCAGTCGGCGGTCATCGCGTCATCGCTGGTCACCGCCCGGATGATGATCGGGTGCCCGTAGGTTCGCTCGTCGCCCATCACACCCACCGACCGGATGTCGGGCAGCACCGCGAAGGCCTGCCAGATCTCGCGCTCGAGCCCGGCGAGGGCGATCTCCTCGCGGACGATCGCATCGGCCGCCTGCAGGGTCTCGACACGTTCCGGTGTGACGTCGCCGATGATCCGCACTCCGAGACCCGGCCCTGGGAACGGCTGACGCCACACCATCTCATCGGGAAGACCGAGCTCGGTGCCGAGGGCGCGCACCTCGTCCTTGAACAGCTCTCGCAACGGCTCGACCAACTCGAGCGTCATGTCGTCGGGCAACCCACCGACGTTGTGATGACTCTTGATCACCTCGGCCGTGCCGTCGGTGCCACCGCTCTCGATGAGGTCCGGGTAGAGGGTTCCCTGCACGAGGAACTCAGCCTCGGTCAGCCCACCCGTGTTCTCCTCGAAGATCCGGACGAACAACTCGCCGATCGCCTTACGTTTCGCCTCCGGCTCGGTGATGCCCGCAAGGCGCTCGAAGAAGCGGGATCCGGCGTCGACATGGATGAGGTCGATGCCCATGTTCCGTCGGAAGGTCTCGAGCACCTGCTCGGTCTCGCCTCGGCGCATGAGGCCGGTGTCGACATAAACACAGGTCAACTGGGCGCCGACCGCCCGATGGACCAGCGCGGCGGCGACCGAGGAGTCGACTCCACCTGAGAGCCCGCAGATCACCCGTGACGATCCGACCTGTTCCCTGATCGACTCCACCTGCTCGAGGATCACCGAGGACATCTCCCAGGAGGGTTCGCAGCCCGCGAGGTCGTGCAGGAACCGCTTCAGCACCTCCGCGCCGTGGGGCGAGTGCACCACCTCGGGATGGAACTGCACTCCCCAGATCCGTCGTTCGTCGTTCTCGAGCACCGCGACCGGGGCATCCGGTGTCGCGGCGACACCACGGAAGCCCTCGGGCACCTCGGTGATGGCATCGAAGTGGCTCATCCAGACGTCGTGATCGGCCGGCAAGCCGGTGAGCAGCGACGACTCCCCCGTGATCTCCATGCGGGCGCGGCCGTACTCCCCGCGTTCCCGACGACCGACAGTGCCGCCGAGTTGCGAGGCGATCAGCTGCGCGCCGTAGCAGATACCGAGTATCGGCACACCGAGGTCGTAGACGGCGGGGTCGAGCAGCGGCGCTCCATCCACGTGGACGCTCTTCGGGCCACCCGAGAGGATGATCGCCGTCGGCTCTCGATCGGCGAACTCCGCTGCCGTCAGACGATGGGGGACGATCTCGGAGTACACCGCGTGCTCGCGGACCCGCCGGGCGATGAGTTGGGCGTACTGCGCGCCGAAATCGACGACGAGGACCCGTTGCCGGGACTCGGGGGAGCTGCCTGCTGTGTTCACCTCGGTCAAGCACCCGATGGTAGACACAGGAGGTGACCGGCCCCCACCTCACCGTCGGCCCCCTCCGGCCCCTGACCGCGCTGACCGCCGCCGCGATCGCGGTTCTCGCTCTCCTCGGACCAGCGGCGATCTCGGCCGCCGCGGCTCCCGAGATCGCCGCCTCCGCCCGGATGCTCCCAACCCAGAGCGACGGTGGCACCGGCGACAACGAGTTCCTCCCGACCGATCGCGACCTGACCGAGTGCATCAGCGCGATGCCGAAACCCGGATGCGGCAGCGAGGCCCGAGGTGGCTGGCGTCAGACGGCCGTCTTCCTGGCGGTGCTCGGCGGTCTCGGCTTCATCGCCTGGCGAGTCATCGCGAGCGCCCGTGCAGCCGGTCGAGCAGGTCGACCAGGACGTGCGCCGTCGCCCCCCACACCGTCTCATCCTCAAGCTCGAAGAAGTGGAGTAGACGATCCGTCGGCGGACGTCCCCACACCTCCGAGTGATAGGTGAGGGGCGACACCAGGTCATCGAGGGGCACCCACATCACGCGCTCCACCTCCTCGCTCGCCGGACCGAGGTCCGGACGCCCGTCGACGACGGCGACCTTCGGGACGATGTAGCTGCGACTCACGACCGTGTTGAGGTGGTCGAGCTCTCCAATGACCCGAACCGAGCTCGGGTCGAGACCGACCTCCTCCTCGGCCTCGCGCAGCGCGGCCTGGGTGGCCGTCTCACCCTCGTCGAGTCGGCCGCCCGGGAAGCTCATCTCGCCCCGGTGATTGCTGAGATGGCGTGATCGGCGGGTGAGCAGCACCTCGGGGCCGTGCTCGAAGGACAGCGTCACCAGCACAGCCGAGTGCCGAGCGCCGGTGAACGCCGGTTGCAACGGGCCATCGGTCTCCGAGACGACGCCGAGCAGCTGCCGGTCGTCGAGGTCCACCGGCCCCCATCCTCCGGCGGGTCCGAGCGCCCACTGGGCGGGTCGCGGGACCACCTGCGCGCCTCCGCGCCGAGGTTGGGTCGTCACGAGCTCACTCGGGGCGGGCCGACCAGCCGTGATCGGCGAGGTCTCGGAGGACCTCGGCGAGCCCGGCGGTCTTGAGGTTGGCGAGCACCTTCCCGGGGAGTTGCTCGCCGCGCTCCCACTCGTCCCACGCGGTAATCAGCTTGTTGATGTCGGGGGCGGGGCGCTCGAAGCTCATGCACACAGCCTACGGACCACCCCGGCCGGCGTCACCCGGAGCGGCGCAGCCATCTCGAGGTCCGCGACTCCCACTGGGTGATCGGGATGAGGGCAGCCGTCAGGGCGCCGATCCCGATCAGGATGATCCTGGTGAGGGTCGCGAGATCGATCCACCACTGCACGCCGAGCGCGAGACACGCGACGACGAGGACGATGTCGACCACGCGATGCTGTCGCCGGGTGATCATGCGGAAGGCGCCGAGCGGGCCGTCCACGATGGCCACGTTGATGAGCAGCGCCGCCGCCAGCACCCGTGGCCACGGACCGTCATCGAACCTCAGGACGTGGGAGAGCAACGCCAACGCCAGCACGTACTCGAGCGCCTGATGAGCCCAGAACGGGCGCTTGAACCCCACGACGCCAACCTAGAGGGCCGAGGCGGCGAAGCGGGTCCTCCCCCGAGACGCGATGATGCCCGGGGCGAACCCCGGGCATCATCATCGACGTCGTGCGTCGGAACCGGTCACGAGGACCGGGCGGTCACATCATGCCGCCCATGCCCCCCATCGGGTCCATGCCGCCACCGCCGCCCATGGGGGCCGGCGGCTCGGGCTTGTCGGCCACCACGCACTCGGTGGTGAGGACCAGGGCCGCGATGGAGGCCGCGTTCTGCAGGGCAGCGCGGGTCACCTTCGCCGGGTCGATGATGCCGGCCTTGATCAGGTCGGTCATCTCGCCGGTCGCGGCGTTGAGGCCGGTCGCACCCGACTCGCCCTCGATCGCCTTGACCATCACCGAGCCCTCGAGGCCGGCGTTGAGCGCGATGTTGCGGGCCGGCGCGACAAGCGCCTCCCACACCAGCTTGGCTCCGGTCTGCTCATCGCCCTCGAGCGACTCGACGACCGTGGCCACCGAGGCGCGGGCGCGGACGAGAGCGGTGCCGCCACCGGCGACCACACCCTCCTCGATCGCCGCGCGGGTCGCCGAGACGGCGTCCTCGATGCGGTGCTTCTTCTCCTTGAGCTCCACCTCGGTGGCGGCGCCGACCTTGATCACGGCTACACCGCCGGCGAGCTTCGCGAGGCGCTCCTGGAGCTTCTCGCGATCCCAGTCGGAGTCGGTGTTGTCGATCTCGGCCTTGATCTGGCTGATCCGACCGGCGACATCGTCAGCCGAGCCACCGCCGTCGACGATCGTCGTGGCGTCCTTGGTGATGATGACGCGCTTGGCGGTGCCGAGCAGGTCGAGGGTGGCGTTCTCCAGCTTGAGGCCCACGTCCTCGCTGATGACCTGACCGCCGGTGAGGACGGCCATGTCCTGGAGCATCGCCTTGCGACGGTCACCGAAGCCGGGGGCCTTCACCGAGGCCGAGGCGAAGGTGCCGCGGATCTTGTTGACCACGAGGGTGGCGAGGGCCTCACCCTCGATGTCCTCAGCGATGATCACGAGGGGCTTGCCGGTCTTCATGACCGCCTCGAGCACGGGGAGGAGCGACTGGACGGTCGAGATCTTGCCCTGGTTGAGCAGGATGTAGGCGTCCTCGAGCACAGCCTCCTGGCGGTCGGCGTCGGTCACGAAGTAGGGGGACAGGTAGCCCTTGTCGAACTGCATGCCCTCCGTGAACTCGAGCTCGGTGCCGAAGGTGTTCGACTCCTCGACGGTCACGACGCCGTCCTTGCCGACCTTGTCGATCGCGTCGGCGATGACCGAGCCGATGGCCGGGTCGGCGGCCGAGATCGTGGCGACGTTGGCGATGTCGGTCTTGTCGTCGACATCCTTGGCCTGAGCCAGGATCGAGTCGACGGCGGCGGCGACAGCGCGCTCGATGCCCTTCTTGACACCCATCGGGTTGGCACCAGCGGCGACGTTCTTCATGCCGACCTGCACCATGGCCTGCGCGAGCACGGTCGCGGTGGTCGTGCCGTCACCGGCGACATCGTTGGTCTTGGTGGCGACCTCCTTGACCAGCTGCGCGCCCATGTTCTCGTAGGCGTCCTCGAGCTCGATCTCCTTGGCGATCGACACACCGTCGTTGGTGATGGTCGGCGCGCCGAACTTCTTGTCGAGCACGACGTTGCGGCCCTTCGGGCCGAGGGTCACCTTGACGGCGTCGGCCAGCTTGTTGACGCCGGCCTCGAGGCCGCGACGGGCCTCATCGTTGAACTTCAGGATCTTCGACATGGGTTACCTCACTTCTCCACGATCGCGAGTACGTCGCGGCTCGACAGGACGAGGAGCTCGTCGCCGTCGACGGTCACCTCGGTGCCGCCGTACTTCGAGTAGAGGACGGTGTCACCGACCTTGATGTCGAGGGGGATGATGTCGCCGGTCGCCTCGGCCCGCTTGCCGGTGCCGACAGCGAGGACGGACCCCTGCTGCGGCTTCTCCTTGGCGGTGTCGGGGATGACGAGTCCGGACGCGGTCTGCGTCTCGGCCTCGTTCGGCTTGACGACGATGCGGTCATCGAGCGGCTTCAGGTTCATGGGTGCATGCCTCCGTAGGCGTGAACGTTGACTGTGGGTGGATTCGGCCCGGTCTCCCGGTCCGACGGGTCGTTAGCACTCGCTTGACCCGAGTGCCAAGGCTACGCCCGCCGGATGGCCGTTAGCAACCGAACCCCGAGAGTGCTAATCCGCGGTGTCGCACACCCGGATGCCCGCCGCACGAAGCGCGGCAACCGTCTCGGCCAGGGGGAGGCCGACGATGTTCGAGACGCTCCCGGCGACCGCGGACACGAACGCCGCCGCGCGCCCCTGGATCGCGTAGGCCCCGGCCTTGTCGAGAGGCTCCCCAGTGCCCACGTACCAGGCGATCTCGCTCTCTCCGATGGGCCGCATCTGTACCGTCGTCGACACATCGAAGACCTCCAGAAGACCCCCATGGGCCAACGCCACCGCGGTGTGCGCCAGGTGGCTGCGCCCCGAGAGCGCCGAGAGCATCGTCACGGCCTCGTCGGCGTCGACCGGTTTGGCGAGGATCTCACCGTCGAGGTCGATCGTGGTGTCCGCGGCGAGCACCACCGCCGACGGATGCCGCGCGGCGACGGTGGTCGCCTTCGACGCGGCGATCCGCCGTACGTAGGCGATCGGGGACTCACCGTCGGCAGCGCTCTCGTCGACGTCGGCCGGGTCGACCCGGAAGTCCAGACCGAGTCCGGAGAGCATCTCGCGACGTCGAGGGGAGCCCGAGGCGAGCACCAGCGCCGGGTCAGCCACCCGACACCGCCGCCACATCGGCGTCGTCGGGGACGGTGAGATCCGTGACGGCGTCGGGCGCATCGAGGAATCCGTCCGGGAGGGCGACGCGGATCGGGCCGTTGGTGTGACCCCGACGGATCCGAGACCCTCCCTCGACGAGACGGAGTTCGCCATCGAGATCGGCGAGCACGTCGTCGAGCTCGGCGAGCGAGGAGATCTGCGACAGGCGGCGCCGCACCTCGGGCCCCACGGGGTAGCCGGTGATGTACCAGGAGGTGTGCTTGCGGAAGTCGCGCATCGCCCTGACCTCACCGCCGTCATCGGCGCGGTCTGCGGCCAGCAGGGCGGCGTGGCGCCGCATCGTCGCGAGCACGACCCCGAGCGGTGGGTGCTCGGGCACCGGACGGCCCGACATCGCCTCCACCAGGTGAGCGAACAACCAGGGTCGGCCGAGACAGCCCCGGCCGATGACCACTCCGTCGCAGTCGGTCGCCCGGATCATCGCGAGCGCGTCGGAGGCCTCCCAGATGTCACCGTTGCCGAGCACCGGGATGCTGTGACCCGCATCGCGGATCGCCTCTCGGAGCGCGCCGATGGCCTCCCACCGCGCCTCGCCGGCGTAGTGCTGCTCGACGGTGCGCGCGTGGAGCGCCACCCAGGCGACCCCCTCCTCGGCGCAGACCAGACCCGCGTTCACATCGGTGCGCAACGCATCGGTGAGACCCATCCGGAACTTGGCGGTGACCGGCACCCCATACGGGGCCCCGCCCGTCACCGCGGAGGCGACGATCGCGCGGAGGAGGGCCGGGCGGGCCGGAACGGCCGCTCCCCCACCTCGACGCGTGACCTTGGCCGCCGGACAGCCGAAGTTGAGGTCGATGTGGTCGACCCGCCCCTCGGCGCAGACCCGTCGGACCGCCTCCCCCACCTTGACCGGATCGCTCCCGTAGAGCTGGAGTGACCGTGGGTTCTCGTCCTCGGCGAAGGCCATCATGCGATCGGTCTTCGGGTTCCGGTGCACCACGGCATCGGACATGACCATCTCGTTCACGTAGACCAGACCCGGGGCGAACTCACGGCACACGCGCCGGAAGGCCGAGTTGGTGACACCGGCCATGGGGGCGAGGACGACCGGCGCCGCCGGGGTGAACTCCCCGATACGCAGCGTCGCTGCGCCGACATCGGTGAAGATGGCACTCACGCTGTCACGGTATCGACCGGTGCCGCTCACCGCGCCCCGGCCGTCGGGCGCCGAGCAACGGCATCGACGGCACGGCGCCGGTCTCCAGCGGGCTCGGGCCGTCGGCACGGAGACGATGCCAACCCGCCGCCGCGATCATGGCCGCGTTGTCGGTGCACATCTCCCGTCCGGGGAGGAACACCCGTCGACCGTCGGCCTCACCGGCAGCCGCGAGATCCCTCCGCAGCGCGGAGTTCGCGGCCACACCGCCGCCGAGCACGATCCCGGTGGCACCGATCTCGGCTGCCGCCCGTCGTGTCTTGTCGACGAGCACATCGACCACCGCGGCCTGGAAGGAGGCGGCGACGTCGCGCGAGTCGACGTCGGGGTGGCGTCGGACGTGGTTGACCACCGAGGTCTTCAGACCACTGAAGCTGAAGTCGAACCCGCCGTCGGACATCGCCCGTGGGAACCGGATGGCCTCGGGGTCACCCTCGGTGGCCACCCGGTCGATCGCCGGCCCACCGGGGTAACCGAGGTCGAGGTAACGCGCCACCTTGTCGAAGGCCTCACCGGCGGCATCGTCGATCGTCCCGCCGAGCAGTCGGTAGTCACCGTGTCCGGTCATCTCGATGAGCAGGGTGTGTCCTCCCGAGACCAGCAGCACCACGAGCGGGAACTCGAGGGAGTCATCCTCGAGGAAGGCCGAGTACAGGTGGGCCTCGAGGTGGTTCACCCCGACGAAGGGCACGCCCCAGGCCAGCGAGAGGCACTTCGCCGCCGACACGCCGACCAGGAGGGCGCCGATGAGCCCCGGCCCGACGGTGCACGCCACCGCGTCGATGCGACGGGGGTCGACGCCGGCGGATGCGACCGCCTCGCGCACCACTGGGTTGATCTGCTCCAGGTGGGCGCGTCCGGCGACCTCGGGGACCACTCCGCCGAAGCGGGCGTGGAGATCGATCTGGCTGGAGACGACACTCGAGACGACGTCGGTGCCTCCCATGACCAGGGCCGCCGCCGTCTCGTCACAGCTCGTCTCGATCCCGAGGACCAGGGTGTCCGAACCCACATTCACGCGGAGACACCCCTCTCGAGCCGATCGAGCAACGCGTCGTAGCCGGGCTCCCCGATGTCGTGGCACCACATGACGACGGCATCCTCCCCCTGCTCGTAGTAGCCACGGCGGATCCCGGCTGGACTGAAGCCGAACCCGCGGTAGAGCGCCTGCGCGCCGATGGCCGAGGCCCGCACCTCGAGCGTCCATGCGCTGACCCCCCTGCGCTTCGCCTCCCGGCCGAGACCGACCAGCAACCGCGTGGCGACACCACAGCGGCGACGCTCGGGATCGACGACGACGTTGGTGATGTGCGCCTCCGAGCCATCGGTGCCCGGCACGACCCACAGACCGGCGTAGCCGATCAGCCGCCGCCCCTCGACAGCGGCGAGGTAGGTCCGCCCTCCAGCGCCGACCTGGTCCAGTTCGGAACGGAACACCGAGCGCGACCAGCCCGTCGGGTACGCCTCCCGCTCGAGTTCCACGGCGCGCGCGATGTGTCGACGGCCCATGCTGACCGTCCGCAGTCGACCACGCACCGCAGGGATGCCGAGTAGGCTCACGTGCGTACCTCCCGGGTCTCCCAGTTGATCTCCGCATCGGGTCGGCGCAGGTACAGCGGTGCGACCCCATCGGCGTCCACCCACTCCTCGCGGAGCGCCCGCCCGACAGCGACCGTCACCAGCGTGGGGGCCGACGGGTGGCGAACCGGCATGAGCGAGCAGTCGGCGCCCTCCAGAAGGGCGTCGGTGTGCCGGTGGGCGCCGTCACCGAGGCACACCGCGCGCTGGCCGCGCTCACCGAGGGCCGCGAGCAGATCGTCGACCGAGCCGACCTGGTGCTCCTCGACTCGTCGCACGCCGCCGTCGTCGGAACGGTGCATCGACCAGAACACCTCACCCTTGCGCGCGTCGACCACCGGCACCACCAACCCCTGGTGCGCGACCGCCTCCTCGGCCAGCAGATCGAGGGAGGTGACCGGTACGACCGGCACCTCGAGCGCCATCCCGAGCGCCTTGGCGGAGGCGATACCCACGCGCATCCCGGTGAAGAGACCGGGGCCGATGTCCACCGCGATCGCGTCGAGATCGTCGAGTTCGACGCCGGCGTGACGACAGGCGAACTCGATCGACGGCGCGACGGTCTCCCCGTGTCGGCGACCGCGCTCGATGACCACCGAGGCGATGACCCCCTCTCGGCCGCCGATGGCGACCCCCACCGATTCGGTCGCCGTCTCGATCGCCAGGATCAGCATGCCTCACCCCTGAAGACCCCGAGCCGCTCGCTGAGGTGATCCCACCTCGCCGCCCAGCGATCACCCCGCGCGGACAACTCGATGCACCGGACATCCTCGGAGTCGTCGGGGTCGCCCGGCTCGATGTGCACGGCCAGGTGTCCCGGCAGGTCGTCGGCGGTGACCTCACCCCATTCCACGATGACGATCCCGTCGAGCTCGGCCAGCTCGGCGAGCGCGAGATCCGCGATCTCGGCGGTCCGGTCGAGCCGGTACAGGTCGGCGTGGTGCAGGGTGACGCCCTCGGCGGGGTGGCTGTTGACCAGCGTGAAGGTCGGCGAGGTGATGGGCTCGCGCACGCCGACAGCAACGCCGAACCCCTGCGCGAACACCGTCTTGCCGGCCCCCATCTCCCCCGAGAGCAGCACGGTGTCACCGGCTCGGCAGAACCCGGCGACCACTGAGGCGATCTCGCGGGTTTCCTCGGCGTTCGACGAGTGGAGACGCATTCAGCCCCCGATGCTACGGCGGGGTACCCGGTCCGAGATCCCGCAGACCACCTCGTAGTCGATGGTGCCGAGCCTCGTACTCCACTCCGCGACCCCGATCCGGTCGTCGCCCTGGCTGCCGATGAGCACCACCTCATCGTCGACGGCCACCGCCGCGTCACCGACATCGACCATCAGTTGGTCCATCGTCACGACGCCGACCATCGGGTGACGGCGACCTCCGATGAGCACCTCCCCGCCGAGGGCGGAGAGCCGTCGGGGGACCCCGTCGGCGTAGCCGATCGGAACGGTCGCCACCGTCGTCGCCCGGTCGAAGGTGTGGCGCCAGCCGTACGAGATGGACGATCCCGCCTCCACCCGCTTCACGTGGGCCACTCGGGCCCGGAGCGTCAGGGCCGGGCGGAGCCCGAGTGCCTCGGCGGTGAGGTCATCTCCCGGCGACAGCCCGTACATGGCGATACCGAGGCGCACCAGATCGCGACGGGCCCCCGGGTGGGCCAGAGCTCCCGCCGAGTTGGCCGCGTGCACCAGCACGCCGCCGAGGTCGAGGTCGCCGAGAGCACCCGCGAACCGCGCCAACTGCTCCTCGGTGCCCGGGTGGTCGAGCGTGTCGGCGACGGCAAGATGGGTGTACACCCCCTCGAGACGGAGCGCGGGTGACCTCTCGACGAGGGCGACGACGAGTTGGGAGAGGCCGTCGGGTCGCACCCCGACCCGCTGCATGCCGGTGTCGACCTTCAGATGCACCGGGTGATCATTGGCCCCAGCGCTCACCAGAGCATCCAGACCGGCCACATCGTGGATGGTCGGGGTCAGTCGAGCGAGGACGACCCGCTCGGCGAGGCGCGGGCTCTGCTGACTGAGCAGCAGCACCGGCGCGTCGATGCCGACATCGCGGAGTCGCTCACCCTCATCGACCGTCGCCACGCAGAGTCCGGATGCTCCGGCCGCGAGCGCGGCCCCGGCGACCGCTGTGTCCCCGTGCCCATAGGCGCGGGCCTTGACCACCGCCCACACCCGCGACGGGGTCACCCGCTCGACGGTGAGCTCGACATTGTGGGCGATGGCGTCGAGGTCGACGACGACCTCTGCCCGATCCGGTGCGGTCCGGTCTCCCGCGGGGTTCTCGTGTGCGCTCACTCCGCCACCACATAGGCGACGGCGACCGAGTCGACATGCGAGAGGCTGAGATGCCAGCGGCCGACCCCGGCCGCGGTCGCGAGTTCGAGCGCTCGGCCCTCGACCACCAGTTCCGGCGCACCCCCTTCGAGGCGCCTCACCCACACATCATGGAAGCCGAAGGCGCCGAGACCGAGGCCGAGGGACTTCATCGTCGCCTCGCGGGCCGCGAATCGGGCAGCGAGTCCGGGGACCGGGTCGACACGGTCGGCGAGGGCCTCCAGCTCACCGCTGGTGAAGAGACGTTCCCGCATGGTCGGGGTGCGTTCGAGCGAGCGCCGGAAGCGCTCGATCTCGACGACGTCGACGCCGATCCCGATCACTGGGGCACCCCCGACCTCAGTTGGACATCCAGTGGTCGGCGGTCTCCGAGATCGGGGCGATCAACAGATCGGCCACCGCGATCCGAGCGAGCGCGTCCTCGTCGAAGGCTCCCTCGGTCTCGGTGACCCAGTCGACGAGTCGGTCGTAGCGCTGGTCGTAACCCTGGAGCACCCCTCGGGCCACCGGTGCCGGGAGCCGGTCGTGCAGTTCCACATGCAGGAGTGTGATCCCGGTGCAGGTGCTGCCCTTGACCTCGGGCACGAGGATGACGATGCGGTCGTCGCGTCGGCCGCGGGCGACCAGCACCTCCCGGTTCTCCGCGACTCGGTGCTTGGTTCCCTTGAGCAGTCCCTCGCTCTCCACTCGACTCGGCAGATCACGGGAGATCCCGTCACGGTCGATGATGGAGATGGCCTCGCCGTCGATGCCGTACCGGGTGTAGCCGGCGACCGATGCGACCGCGGGGTCGAGGGCAGCGAGGACTCGGAGCGTCCGATAGGCGAGCACGTCCCGTCCGGCACCGGCTCGCAGCGTCGCCTGGACGAGCGGACGGTCGAGCACCTCCTCGTCGCTCCGCGAGATTCCGACGGTCACGGTCTTGGCCTGGTGCTTGATGGCGTCGATGGGCCGGGTGAGTTCCTCGATCGCCCGCGTGAGCGCGGCCACGACGTCATCGATGAGCAGGCCGGGCGTCCCCACCTTGCCGGTCGCGGCACTGAACTGCTCAACGGGACGATCCGAGAGCAGGTTGGCGACCAGCCCGGTGAGCCTCACCGCTGTCGATGCCTCGAGATGGCCGTCGTAGCGGCCCGAGCGGAGTCCGGCGTCGAAGTCGGCGAGGGCGACCGGGAGGGTGGCGCGGAGACGGACGATCACCTCGTCACCGGTGCCGCCTTCGGCCACCGCCTGCTCGATCGCCTCGCGAGCCAGGCGGAGCGGCCGCGCTGAGTCATCGATGGCGCGGGCCGCCTCGTAGCCGAAGAGGTGACCGACCATGGCCGACAGGACGAATCCGAGCGAGGGGTCGACGCGCGGGACGCTGATCACCGCGGGGGCGTGGAACCGCGTCTCGCCCTCATCGGCGACCACGATCGCGGTCGCCTTGTGGGCGCTGAAGATCGCGGTCTCCTTCGCCACGTCATCGGCGGTCGACCCGTCGAGACCAGCGGCGCAGACGAAGATCAGCGGCTCGGAGGAGAGGTCGATGTGCTTCTTGTCCTCGGTGACATCGGAGGCGATCGACTTGTAGCAGAGCTCGCTCAGCTTGATCCGCACCTCATTCGCCGCGACCCGGTTCGGTCCGTTGCCGACCACCGCCCAGTACCGCTTGGCGGGCGCGAGCCGTTGAGCGGCCTCCGCGATCGCCGGGCGTCGCTCGAGCACCCGGCTGAGCGCCTCCGGCAGACCCTCCAGGTGTTCGAGCAGCCGATGGCGACGGGAGTCGTCTCCGACACCGGCGGCATCGGTGACCGCGCAGGCGAGCAGCGCCCCAGCGGCGATCTGCGAGTAGAAGGCCTTGGTCGAGGCGACGCTCATCTCCACGTCGCGCCCGTCGGAGGTGTAGACGACACCGTCGGCCTTGTCGACGAGATCACTGTTGCGCCGGTTGACGATCCCGATCACCGCCGCCCCGCGGGCTCGGAGCAGGTCGACCGTCCGGTTGGTGTCGGTGGTCGTACCGCTCTGGCTCACGGCGATCGCCAGCGTGTCCGACATGTCGGGTCGCATCTGGAAGCCCGAGACCTCGGTCGCGGTGATCGAGACGATGTCGAGCTCGCCACCGCCGAGTTCCTCGAGGAGCGCGGCGGCACCCTGGCCCGCGACCGCGGCCGTCCCCTGTCCGATGACGCGGATGCGTCGGATGCTGCCGTCGGCGAGTCGGCTCCGCACCGACTCGGGCAGCGAGGACTCACCGAGCACCGCCCGCGCGATCCCATCGTCGCCGCGGGCGATGCGCCCACGGAGGGTCTTGCGGAGCGAGTTCGGGGCCTCGGTGATCTCCTTGAGCAGGAAGTGCGGCGCCGCACCGCGGTCGATATCACGGGTGGTGACCTCGGCGATCTGGACGTCGTCATCGCCGACAGGGGCCTCGACCCCGTCATAACGCCATCGGGAGATCCCCTCGACGCGTCCCGCCTGCCCACCGTCGAGGGAAAGCACCTCGCCCCCGTGCTCGCCGTCGACGCGGATGAACCGCTTCGTCTCCTCGACCACGCCGTAGGGCTCCGAGGCAACGATGAACCGATCCTCGGCGATGCCGACGAAGAGTCCCTGTCCGCTGCCCCGCAGTGCCAGCAGCATGCGGGTCGGCTCGGCCGCTGCCATCGCGGCGATCGCCACCGAGCCGTCGAACTCGTTCACGGAGCGCCGGAAGGCCTCAACGGCGTCGTGACCCTCCGCGAGACGGCGGGAGACGAGCGCGGGGATCGGTTTCGCGTCGGTCGTGATCTGGTGGTGGACGCGGAGTCCGTGTCGAACCCGGAGATCCGCGTGGTTGTCGACATCACCGTTGAGCGCTGCCACCACGTAGGGCTGCCCTCCCTCGGACTCGAGTTCCTCGCTGTTGACCGGATGGGCATTGGGCTCGGAGATCACGCCGACGCTCGCCCAGCGGGTGTGGGCGAGCACGGCCGCGAACGAGGTGGGGGTCGAGACCGCGAGACGCAGCAGGGGGTCACCGGCGATCTGCGATCTGATGTGCCTGGTGTTGTCCCCGAGTTCGCCGATCTCAGCGGCCGCCTTGTAGACGAAGGAGAGCGCGTCGCCGACGACGCGGACCGCGCCCGACTGGAAGAGCGGATCTGTCGCCCTCGCGCGGATGGTCTCGGCATGCTCATCGAGGTCGAGGCCGTGACCGCTCACCATGATGTGCACCCCGGCCGAGTCCCGTCCGCGCACCTCCAGTCGGTCGATCGCGGCGAGCGTCTGATGGATCGAGACGAAGGCCTCGACGGCCGACGTGGTGGCTGAGGCCCCGGCGAGCTCGAGCACCGACGTCATCAGCGCGCAGCGGTCGTGTCTGATTGCCCAGCACAGGTCGTGGACGGTCACCAGACCGGCTGCGATGCGCTCGGTCTCGTCCTCACCGAGGGAGGAGGCCCCCGACTCCATCTCGGCCTCGGCGCGTGACACCGCCGCCTCCACCGCATCGAGCCGCTCGAGAACTGACGGGATCAGTCCCGGATCAGCCTGCGCGGCGAGCACACCCCCGACCGAACGGAGAGGGCGGTCGACGGCGACGAGCGCGGCGATCAGTCGGTCGGTGTCGAGCGGCTCGGTCGCCGTGAGCGCCTCATCCAGATCGGCGAGCAACCCGCCAGCGGCCGGGATCTCCCCGGCCCATCGCCGGGCGAGCACGCCGACGATGCCGCACATGCCTCACAGACTACCGGCGAGGACCGACACACTCGGTCAGAGGGGGTCTGGTCAACGACCCCCGGCATGGAGGTGGATCTCCGCCGCGATCGCGTCCGCCACCTGTTGCGCGACCTCGGTCGTCGGCGCCTCGACCATGACCCGGACGAGCGGTTCCGTACCGCTCGGGCGCACCAGCACGCGCCCTCCGGCCCCGAGGAGTCGCTCCTGCTCACCGATGACCGCGGCGGCCGTCTCGACGAGTTCAGCAGCGCTCAGTCCGGCGGGATCGATGCCGACATTGACCAGCACCTGAGGAAGGGAGGCCATGGTGGCGGCGGCGATCTCGCCGACCTGACGACCGTCGCGACGGACCAGGTCGAGCACCGCGACGGCGGTGGCGAGCCCGTCACCGGAGGGGGCATGGTCGGCGAGGATGATGTGACCGGACTGCTCTCCTCCGAGGGAGTAACCACCAGCGGTGATCGCCTCGGCCACGTGGCGGTCGCCCACCGGGGTCTCCACCACCGCGACACCCTCCTGCTCCATGGCGAGACGCAGACCGAGGTTGGACATGACGGTGACAACGAGGGTCTCGCCGCTCAGCGCTCCGCGGGTCCTCAGGTCGATGGCGAGCATCGCCATGACGTGATCACCGTCGAGAACGGTGCCGTCCCGGGACACGACAATCACGCGATCGGCGTCGCCGTCGAGAGCGAAGCCGATGTCCGCCCGGCGCGAGACGACCGCCTCAGCGAGCCGCTCGGGATGTGTCGCCCCGCACTCGGCGTTGATGTTGCGGCCGTCGGGGGCGACCTCGATCATCTCGGCCTCGACGCCGAGAGCCCCCATGACCGTCGTCGCGATGCTGGACGCGGCTCCGTTCGCGGCGTCGACGACCACGCGGAGTCCGTCGAGGGGTCGACCGTCGACCACCGAGCGGAGATGTTCGATGTAGTCGGCGACCACGACCTGATCGGGACCGTCGGGGGTGGGAGCGACCGTCGGGGGCCGGCAGTCGCGTTCGAGGAGCGCCTCGATGGCGGTCTCACTCGCCGGGTCGAGTTTCGCCCCACCGGGACCGAAGACCTTGATGCCGTTGTCGTGGAACGGGTTGTGCGACGCGGAGACCACGAGGGCAGCGGCCCCGGTGCGCGCGGCGCGGTGCGCGATGAGCGGCGTCGGCGCGAGGCCCAGGCGTTCGACGGGGGCACCCGACTGCGCGAGTCCGGCCACGAGGGCGGCCTCGAGTGAGGTCGTCGACTCCCTGGAGTCGCCCCCGACGACGTAGCCGTCGGCTCGGATGACCTCGGCCACGGCGGCGCCGAGGCGGCAGGCGAGATCCTCGGTTAGCTCCGATCCGTAACGGCCGCGCAGGCCATCGGTGCCGAACCTCACGGTTGGCTCAGCGCTTGGTGTACTGCGGAGCCTTACGAGCCTTCTTGAGGCCGTACTTCTTGCTCTCCTTCTTCCGCGAGTCGCGGGTGAGGAGTCCGGCGCGCTTGAGGGCCGGGCGGGTCTCCGGGTCGATGTCGACCAGAGAGCGGGCGATGGCCATGCGGAGCGCCCCGGCCTGGCCGGTGACGCCGCCCCCGGTGATCGACGCGTCGACGTCGAAGCGCTCGAGGGAGTCGGTGACCTGGAGCGGCTCAGCGACGACCATGCGCTGAGCGGCGGTCGGGAAGTAGGTCTCGAACGAGCGACCGTTGATGGTGACCACGCCGGTGCCCTCTCGGAGCCGAGCGCGGGCGATGGCCTCCTTGCGGCGGCCGGTGGTCTGGGTGAGCGGTGTCGACATCGTGATCCTCAGGTTCAGCGGGCGGCGGCGCCGGCGACGTTCATCGGCTTCGGCGACTGGGACTGGTGCGGGTGCTCCGGACCGGCGTAGACCTTGAGTTTGGTCATCTGCTGGCGACCGAGAGGGCCCTTGGGCAACATGCCCTTGACGCTGCGGCGGACGGCCTCGGCCGGCTTGCGGGCGTGGAGTTGGGCGAAGGTCTCCGACTTGAGACCACCCGGGTAGCCCGAGTGGCGGTAGATCATCTCGCGGTCCGCCTTGCCACTGGTCAGCACGACCTTGTCGGCGTTCACGATGATGACGTGGTCGCCGGTGTCGATGTGGGGGGCGAAGATCGGCTTGTGCTTGCCGCGCAGGACGCGGGCCACCTCGGTGCAGAGTCGGCCGAGGACCATCCCCTCGGCGTCGACGACGTGCCACTCGCGGGTGATCTCACTTGCCTTCGGGGTGTAGGTCTTCATGTGCGTTACTCGTCCAGTCATTTCTCGCGGGCCGCATCGTTCGCGGCCGATCGCGCAACTCGGAGAGGATACGGGTGTCCCGGCCGGTTCCCCAACGTGTCGCTCACGCGCGCGGCCCGTCCCAACGCTCACCGTCGTACCCGACCTCGACGAGGGTGAGCCCGTGGGGAGGTGCCACCTGCCCGGCGGCGGCGCGATCCCGCGCCGCGAGCATTCCGGGCACATCGGAGGCTCCGAAACGGCCCCGCCCGACATCGACGAGGGTGCCGACGATCGATCGCACCATCTGGTGGCAAAAGGCCGTCCCGGTCACCTCCACGGTCACGAGGTCTCCATCGGCCTCATCACCTCCGGCCTCGTCACGTCGGATGGTGATGTCCAGGATCCGGCGGACCAGGCTCACCGATACATCACCGTCGGGCCGTCGGCAGAACGACGAGAAGTCGTGCTCACCGAGCAGGGTGTCGGCGGCTTCGCGCATCGAGGGGATGTCGAGCGTCACCGGCACGTGCCATCGGAGACCGGCGGTCAGCGGGTCGGCCGACGGCGCGTTGTGGATCGAGTAGCGATAGCGACGGCTGGTCGCCGAGAAACGGGCGTCGAACCGGGGGTCGACGCGGGCCGGTTCGCGCAGTGAGATGTCCGGGGCGCACATCCGGTTCACCCGATGGACGAGATCGTCGAGGTCGATGACCTCGGGCAGGTCGAGGGTGATGACCTGACCCGTGGCGTGGACCCCTGCGTCGGTCCGACCGGCGAGGGTGATCTCGACGTCGTGCCCGACGACACGACAGATCGCGGCGCGGAGTTCGCCGACGACCGTTCTGACGCCCGGGTTCTCAGCCGCGCCGCGGAAGGCCGAGCCCAGATAGGCCATGGTTGCTCGGACCCGGGATGTTCCCGGCGGCGGCGTGTCGGACTGGTTCACCCGCTCGACGACCCGTCGGGTCGTTGGATCAGACGAGCTCGATGCGGGCCATGCTCGCGTTGTCACCCTCGCGGGTGCCGAGCTTGAGGATCCGCGTGTAGCCGCCGTTGCGCTCGAGGTAGCGAGGAGCGACGTCGTTGACGAGCTTGTGGGTCATCTCACGGTCGCCGAGGTACCCCTGGATCTGACGGATGCGATGGACTCGCATCGGACCCTCCTGGGCCTTCTTGGCCTTGGTGATGAGCTTCTCGGCGATGGGCCGCAGGGCCTTGGCCTTGGCCTCGGTGGTGGTGATGCCCTCAGCGGCGAAGAGCGATGCGGCGAGGTTCGCCATCATCAGCCTCTGATGGGCGGCGTCACCGCCGAAGGAGCGGGCGCGGCGTGGGGTGGCGGGCATGACTGTGGTTCTCCGTGTCTCAGGCGCGCAGCGACAGGCCGCGCTCGTCGAGCTTCTCCTTCACCTCGTCCAGGCTCTTCTGCCCGAAGTTGGTGATGTTCAGCAGGTCGTCCTCGTTCTTGGTGAGCAACTCGCCGACGGTGTTGACCTGGGCGCGCTTCAGGCAGTTGCGCGGGCGCTCCGAGAGGTCGAGGTCCTCGATGGGGAGGTCGAGATCGGGGGAGCTCGACGTGGTGTCGACCACCTCGGTGAGGCCGAGACCGAGCGGGGTCTCGCTCTGGCTGGCCACCAGCTCGGCGAGGGACTGCAGGGTCGCTCCGGCCGAGGCGAGCGCCTCCCGGGGCGAGATCGATCCATCGGTCTCGATGTCGAGGATGAGACGGTCGAAGTTGGTCGACTGCTCCACTCGGGTCGGCTCCACGGTGAAGCTGACCCGACGGACCGGCGAGAAGATCGCGTCGACGGGGATCACACCGATCACGCGGTTGTCGATCTCGCGCTGGCTGCTCTCGTAGCCCTTGCCGCGCTCGACGGTCAGGTCGATGGCGAGACGCGCCTTCGAGTTGAGCGTCGCGATGTGGAGGTCGCGGTTGAGGATCGCGACGTCGGAGGGGCACTCGATGTCTCCGGCGGTGACCACTCCGGCGCCCTTGGCGTCGATTCGCAGGGTGACCGGATCGTCGGACTCGCTCGTCAGGACGATGTCCTTGAGGTTGAGGATGATGTCGGTGACGTCCTCGGTGACACCGGCGATGGTGTCGAACTCGTGGAGGGCCTCGTCGAACCGGACCATCGTGACCGCCGCGCCGGGCACGGAGGAGAGCAGGGTGCGGCGGAGCGAGTTGCCGATCGTGTGGCCGAAGCCGGGCTCGAGCGGCCCGATGGCGAACTGCTGACGATGCTGATCGTCAGATCCGAGGGCTTCGACTGAGGGGCGCTGCATGACGAGCATGGGCTGCCGTGTCCTTTCCTATGCCGGCTGGGCCGGGAATCGTGTTCGAGGGTCCGTTATTCGATCAGGGGGTGGGGGTCACTTCGAGTAGAGCTCGACGATGAGCGACTCGCGGACCGGTACGTCGATGTGGTCGCGCTGGGGGAGGTCACGGACGGTGACCTGCTTGCCACCGTCACCGGCCTCGAGCCAGCCGACGAGGCTGCGGTCGAGCACGTCGATGTTGTGCTGGATGACGATCATCTGAGCCGCCTTCGGCGACAGAGTGACGACGTCGCCCTTGCGGACCCGGAAGCTCGGGATGTCCACACGACGGCCGTTGACCTGCATGAGACCGTGGTTGACGAACTGGCGGGCCTGCGGGCGGGTGGAGGCCCAGCCGGCGCGGAAGACGACGTTGTCGAGGCGGGTCTCGAGGAGGATGAGCAGGTTCTCGCCGGTCGGGCCCTGCATCCGGTTCGCCTCGTTGTAGGTCTTCTTGAACTGCTTCTCGAGGACGCCGTAGATGTACTTCGCCTTCTGCTTCTCCTGAAGCTGGGCCAGGTACTCCGAGCCGGCGTTGCGGCGGCGGGTACGACCGTGGGCGCCCGGCGGGAACGGCCGACGCTCCATGGCGCGGCGTCCCTTCTCGTTCTCGAACACGTTCACGCCGAGGCGGCGCGAGACGCGGACCTTGGGGCCGGTGTAACGGGCCATCTCAGTTCCTCCGTCGCTTCGGCTGGCGGCAGCCGTTGTGGGGGATGGGGGTGACGTCCTTGATCGAGGAGACCTCGATGCCGGAGTTCTGAAGTGAGCGCACGGCAGTGTCGCGGCCCGAGCCGGGCCCCTTGACCTCGACGTCGACGCGGCGGATGCCGTGCTCCTGGGCGGCCTTCGCGACGCGCTCAGCGGCGAGCTGCGCGGCGAACGGCGTGCTCTTGCGGGAGCCCTTGAAGCCCACGGCACCGGAGGAGGCCCACGAGATCACGTTGCCCTCGGTGTCGGTGATGGACACGATCGTGTTGTTGAACGAGCTCTTGACGTGCGCGACGCCGACGGACACGTTCTTGCGGTCGCGCTTGCGGGGCCGGCGGCCACCGGGCTTGGTCTTGGCCATTACTTCCTCACTGCCTTCTTCTTGTTCGCGACGGTGCGCTTCGGGCCCTTGCGGGTCCGGGCGTTGGTATGGGTGCGCTGACCCCGGACGGGCAGGCCCTTGCGGTGGCGGACGCCCTGGTGGCATCCGATCTCGATCTTGCGCTTGATGTCGTTCTGGACGTCGCGCCGGAGGTCACCCTCGATGGTGAGGTTGGCGTCGACGTAGGACCGAACGCGGTTGACCTCCTCCTCGGTCAGGTCGGAGACCTTGACGTTCGGATCGAGGTCGACGGCGGCGCACATGGTGCGCGCGGTCGTGCGACCGACGCCGAAGATGTAGGTGAGAGACACCTCGAGCCGCTTGTCGCGGGGGATGTCGATACCGGCGATACGTGCCATGTCGTTGCTTCCTCGGCTCTTCCTCAGCCCTGACGCTGCTTGTGTCGGGGGTTCTCACAGATCACTCGGATCCGCCCGTGACGGCGGATCACCCTGCACTTCTCACACATCTTCTTGACGCTCGGTCGGACCTTCACTGCTGCTGCCTCACTTGTAGCGATAGGTGATGCGACCCCTGGTGAGGTCGTAGGGGGTGAGTTCCACCTGCACCTTGTCTCCCGGGAGGATGCGGATGTAGTGCATCCGCATCTTGCCGGAGATGTGGGCCAGCACCTTGTGGCCGTTCTCCAACTCGACGCGGAACATCGCGTTCGGGAGCGATTCGACGATCGTTCCCTCGAGAACGATCGCGTCTTCCTTCGGTGTTGCCAGTGGACTCTCCTCGTTTTCGGGCGTGGCCCGGGCGGACGTGTACTCGGATGGCCGGGTGGTTACGGCTCCGGGGGCGTGAGCCCACGGACCGACGAGCGATGCTATCGGCGGTATCGGACAACACCAATGGGTGATCCGTGACCCTGAGAGCCCCGTGTGCTAAGCCTCTCCGCCCTCATCGGCGCGACTCGATGACCTCGGTGAGCCGCTTGAAGACGTTGTCGGGGTGCCCCACCCCGTTGACGACGACCAGTTGGCCCAGATTGCCGTAGTGCTCGATGAGCGGGGCGGTCTGCGTCTCGTAGAGGTCGAGGCGCCGGTTGACGGCTTCGGGGGTGTCGTCGTCCCGCTGGGTGACGTCGCCGCCGCAGACATCGCAGATCCAGATGGTCGTCTCGGAGCCCGTCGCGGTGTAGTTCGTGCCACAGTCGCGGCAGACCCGACGAGACGAGATCCGCTCGAGCACGATCTCGCGGGGCACGTCGAGATCGATCACCACGTGGATGGGTCGCGCCGCGGTGATCTCGGCGAGGGCCTCCGCCTGGGTCACCGTGCGCGGGAAGCCGTCGAGGATGTACCCGCGGGTGCCGGCATCGGGCTTCGCGAGTCGCTCGCGCACCACGCCGATCATGGTCTCGTCCCCGACCAGCCCACCCGATTCGAGGATGTCACGCACCTGCTGACCGAGCTCGGTCCCCTCGCGCACCGCGGCGCGGAGCACATCTCCGGTGGAAATGTGGGGCACGACATAGTGACGGGCGAGGCGGACGCACTGCGTCCCCTTCCCGGCACCCTGTCGGCCGAGGATGATGAGGCGGGCCCCCGGGATCACGAGGGCTCCCTACTTCAGGAAACCTTCGTAGTTCCGGAGCATCAACTGGGAGTCGATCTGGCGCATCAGCTCGAGGGCGACTCCGACCGAGATCAACACGCTGGTGCCGGCGAAGGCGAAGGTGCTCACGTCAGCCGCCCACAGCAGGATGTACGGGAGGATCGCGATAATCGCGATGAACACCGCGCCGGGCAGCGTGATCCGGTTGACGGCCTTCGCGAGGTAGGCCTCGGTCTGCGGGCCGGGACGCACGCCGGGGATGAAGCCCCCCTGACGTCGGATCTGATCGGCCTGGCGGACCGGGTCGAAGGCGATCGAGTTGTAGAAGTAGGCGAAGGCGATGATCAGCAGCGCGAACAGCGAGATGTACACGATGTTCTGACTGTTGAGGATGTACTGGTCGACGTAGGACTGGATGCTCGCCCTCCACGAGCCCGCGGAGGCGTTGCCGAGGAAGCTCACGAGGATCGCCGGGAGCAGGAGCAGCGAGGAGGCGAAGATGATCGGGATGACGCCCGACTGGTTGACCTTCAACGGGATGTAGGTGTTCTGACCGCCCATCATCCGGCGACCCACCACGCGCTTGGCGAACTGCACCGGGATGCGCCGCTGGCCCAGCTCGACACCGACGACCGCGACGATGATCCCGATCGTCAGGGCGACCATGGCGGCGAACCAGAAGAACTTATTCAACTGCAGGATCGAGTAGAAGCCCGAGGGCAGCGCGGCCACGACCGAGGCAAAGATGATCATCGACATGCCGTTGCCGATGCCCCGCTGGCTGATGAGCTCACCCATCCACATGAGGACCGCGGTGCCGACCACGAGGGTCGGGATGATCAGATAGCCGCGCGGCCAGATGCCGTCGGGCAGGAGCGGCACCGATGGGGCCTGCACCGCCGAGTAGAACGCTCCCCCACCGCCGTTGCCGAACAGGAAGACCAGCACGGTCGCCTGAAGCAGCGAGAGCGTGATGGTCACGTAGCGGGTGTACTGGGTGATCTTGCGCTGGCCGACCGCGCCCTGTTGCTGGAGTTCCTCCAACTTGGGGATCACGACCCCGAGCACCTGCATGATGATGCTCGCGGTGATGTACGGCATGATGCCGAGCGCGAAGATCGAGAAGCTCTCGAACGCGCCGCCGGAGAACAGGTTGAAGAGCCCGAGCGCTCCGTCCTGGGCCCCCTCGCGGAGCTGCTCGATGGCGAGCGGGTCGACACCGGGCACGCGGATGGCCGCGCCGACCCGGTAGAGCGCCACGATGCCGAGCGTGAACAGGATCTTGTTCCGCAGGTCCTGGATCTTCAGGATGTTCTTGATGTTGGCGATCATGTCGACTCTCCGTCGGATGATGGTCGGTGTCGCGCCGACCGCGGACCGGGGTCAGCGGTTGGCGAACTGATTTCCCTTGACGGCTGGGCGACCGGCGCGGCCCTCAGCCTTGAAGGGGAGCTCCACAAGGGTGACCGAGCCACCCGCCGCCTCGATGGCGGACCGAGCCGCCTCCGAGACCGCGTGGGCGGTCACGTCGACCTTCGAGCTGATCGACCCGTGGGCCAGGATCTTCACGAAGGCACCCTTGCGGATGAGCCCGGCCTCAACCAGGCTCTCGGGCGTCACCGAGGCCGCACCGAGCTTGTCGAGCTGGTGCAGGTTGACCGGCGAGTACTCGACGCGGAACGGGTTGTTGAAGCCCTTGAGCTTGGGGACGCGCTGCTTGAGGGGCATCTGGCCACCCTCGAAGCCACGGCGGACCGTGTTGCGGGCGCGCTGGCCCTTGGTGCCGCGGCCGGCGGTCTTGCCGCCCTTGCCGCCAGTTCCCCGGCCGACGCGCTTGCCGCGCTTCGTCGCTCCGGGAGCTGGTGCGAGTTCGTCAACGCGCATGTCACTCACCGCCTTCTGTGACCTCGACCAGGTGGGGGACGCGCAGCAGCATGCCGCGGATCTCCGGCCGGTCGGGGAGGGTGTTCGTCTTGCCGATGCGTCCGAGACCGAGGGCGCGGAGGGTGCCCCGGGTCTTCGGCTTGGCGCCGATCGACGACTTGATCTGGGTTACGGAGATCTGCTTCTCGCTCACTGCTGGCCCCCTGCTCCGGCAGCGGCCTGCTTGCGCCGCTCCTCGTAGGCGTTCAGCATGCCCTTGGGCACGAAGGTGTCGGCGGGGAGCCCGCGTCGGGCGGCGACCTCATCGGGGCGCTGCAGCGACTTGAGGCCGGCGATCGTCGCGCGGGCGACGTTGATGTGGTTCGCCGAACCGAGCGACTTGCAGAGGATGTCGTGGACACCCGCCTCCTCGAGGATGATGCGCGCCGCACCACCGGCGATCACGCCCGTACCGGGAGCGGCGGGCTTCATGAGGACCTTGCCACCACCGGTGGTCCCGAGCACGGGGTGGGTGATGGTGGATCCGGCGAGCGGCACCTCGAACAGGTTCCGCTTGGCCTCCTCGGTGCCCTTCTGGATAGCGAGGGGCACCTCCTTGGCCTTGCCGTAGCCGAGGCCGACGCGGCCGTTGCCGTCACCGATCACGACGAGGGCGGTGAAGGAGAAGCGCCGACCGCCCTTGACGACCTTGGCGACGCGGTTGATGGTGATCACCCGCGACTCGCGGAGACCGCCCTCGGTCTCGGTGGCGGGCGCGTTGTGGTTGTGCATCGACATCAGAACTCCAGACCTGCTTCACGGGCTGCGGACGCCACGGCGGCGATACGGCCGTGGTAGCGGTAGCCACCGCGATCGAAGACCACGGCGCTGACGCCGGCGGCCTTCGCGCGCTCGGCGACAAGGACTCCGACACGGTTGGCGGCGTCGACCGAGCCCCCACCGGACGCCCGGAGGTCGGTCTCGGTGGTCGACGCGGCGGCGAGCGTGCGGCCCGAGTCGTCGTCGATCACCTGGGCGCTGATGTGGCGGTTGGAACGGTGCACGGCGAGGCGCGGACGGGCCGCGGTGCCGTGGATCTTCTTGCGGACGCGCCGGTGACGGGTGATCCGTCCCTGACGACGTGCCTTGGCGATGTCACTCATGTCGACTCGATCCTCCGAGGGTCACTTCTTGCCGGCCTTGCCGGCCTTGCGCAGGACGCGCTCACCGGCGTAGCGGACGCCCTTGCCCTTGTAGGGCTCGGGCTTGCGGATGCTGCGGATGTCGGCGGCGACCTGTCCGACGATCTCCTTGTCGATGCCGGCGACGATCACCTGGGTGGGCGCCGGCACCTCGAAGGTGATCCCCTCGGGGGCCGCCACGTTCACCGGGTGGCTGAAACCGAGGTTGAGGCGGAGGCCGTTGGGACCCTGGGCCTCGGCGCGGTAACCGACGCCGACGATCTCGAGTTCCTTGCGGAATCCGTCGGTGACGCCGATCACCATGTTGTTGACGAGGCTGCGGGTCAGGCCGTGCTTGGCCCGGTTGTCCCGATCGTCGTCGGGCCGGGTGAACACGAGAGACCCCTCGGCCTGCTCGATCTGGATCTCGCCGGGGATGGCGCGGCTGAGGGTGCCCTTGGGGCCCTTGACCGTGACCGTCCGGTCGTTGATGGTCACCTCGACCCCGTTCGGGAGGGTGACGGGAGCGTTCCCGATTCGTGACATGACGCGTCTCCTACCGGATCACCAGACGTAGCAGAGGATCTCACCACCGACCTTGCGGCGGCGCGCCTCGCGGTCGGTCATGAGCCCGTGGCTCGTGGACAGGACGGCCACACCGAGGCCACCGAGCACCCGCGGGAGGGCGTCGGCCTTGCGGTAGACCCGCAGACCCGGCGTGGAGATGCGACGGAGACCGGAGATCGTGCGATCCCGCTCGTCGGAGTACTTCATGTCGATGGTCAGCACCTCGCCGGGACCCTCGGCGGCGGGTGCCACCGAGAAGCCGGAGATGTAGCCCTCGGCCTCGAGGACCTTGGCGAGGTTGACCTTCTGCTTGGACGACGGCATGCGGACCTGCTCGTGCATGGCGGTGTTGGCGTTCCGCACGCGGGTCAGCATGTCGGCGATCGGATCAGTGAGCATCGTTGTCCTCCCTCACCAGCTCGACTTCGTCAGACCGGGGATCTCACCGGCGTGGGCGAGATCGCGCAGGCACACCCGGCACAGTCCGAACTTGCGGTACACCGAGCGAGGGCGTCCACAGCGGCGGCACCGCGTGTAGGCGCGCACCTTGAACTTCGGCTTTCCGGCTGCCTTGTTGATCAGTGATTTCTTGGCCATGTTCTCGTCTTTGCGTTCTCTTCAGTGCTCGGTCGGGGTCACTTCTTCTTGCCACCGCGGTACGGGTGGCGTGAGCGCTTCTTGCGCGGGGCGTTGTCGGCGTCGGCACCCTGCTTGAAGGGGAAGCCGAAGGCGGTGAGGAGGGCCTTGCCCGCCTCGTCCGAGGTCGCCGTGGTCACGATGGTGATGTCCATCCCGCGGGGCTGATCGACCTTGTCGATGTCGATCTCGGGGAACACCGTCTGGTCGTTGAGACCGAAGGTGTAGTTGCCCCGGCCGTCCCAGGAGTGGGCGGGCAGACCGCGGAAGTCGCGGATACGCGGGATCGCGACGGCGATCAGGCGATCGAGGAACTCCCACATGCGGTCACCGCGCAGGGTGACCTTGGTGCCGATGGCCTGGCCCTCGCGGAGCTTGAATCCGGCGATCGACTTGCCCGCGAGGGTGACGACCGGCTTCTGCCCGGCGATGAGGGTGAGGTCGGCGACGGCGTGCTCGAGCAGCGAGGGCTGCTGGGCGGCGCGTCCGACACCCATGTTGATGACGATCTTCTCGATCGAGGGGATCTTCATGACGTTGTCGATCCCGAGCTGGCTCTGGAGGTCGCCGCGGATCTGCTCGCGGTAGCGGACCTTCAGGCGGGGCATGGTGGACGTACTCACTTGATCACCTCTCCGGAGGGACGGGCCACGCGCACCTTGGTGCCGTCGGCCTCGACGCGGTAGCCGACGCGGACCGGCTTGCCCTTGTGCACGAGCATCACGTTGGAGACGTGGATCGGCATGTCCTTGTCGATGATGCCGGCCTGCTCGTTGGCCCGACGGGCGCGCTGGTGGCGCTTCGCGGTGTTGATGCCGGCGACGACCACCTTGTCCTGCTTGGGGAACACGCGGTCGACGGTGCCCTCCTTGCCCTTGTCCTTGCCCGCGATCACGAGCACGGTGTCACCCTTGCGGATCTTCATGTCAGATCACCTCCGGGGCGAGGGAGACGATCCTCATGAACTTGCGGTCGCGGAGTTCGCGGCCGACCGGTCCGAAGATGCGCGTCCCGCGCGGGGTCAGGTCGTCCTTGATGATGACGGCGGCGTTCTCGTCGAATCGGATGTAGCTGCCGTCGGGGCGGCGCTTCTCCTTCTTGGTGCGAACGACCACGCACTTCACGACGTCGCCCTTCTTCACACCAGCGCCGGGGATCGCGTCCTTGACCGTCGCGACGAAGACGTCGCCGATCGAGGCGTAGCGACGGCGGGTACCGCCGAGCACCTTGATGCAGAGGACCTCCTTGGCGCCGCTGTTGTCGGCGACACGGAGCCTCGACTCCTGCTGGATCATCGCGCACGCTCCAGGATCTCGATGACGCGCCAGCGCTTGTTCTTCGACAGCGGGCGGGTCTCCATGACCCGGACGCGGTCGCCGACGTTGGCGTCGTTGGTCTCGTCGTGCGCGTGCAGTTTCTTGGTGCGCATGACGAACTTGTTGTACCGGGCGTGACGGACGCGGTCGGTCACGGTGACGACGACGGTCTTGTCCATCGCGTCGGAGGTGACGATCCCGTCGCGGGTCTTGCGCGACGCGCGGGTGGTGGTCTCGGTGTCACTCATGGGTTCAGCCCTCTGCCTCGGCCGCGGCGATCTCCCGCTCGCGGATCAGGGTGTTGAGGCGCGCGATGCGACGACGCGCCTGCTTGATCTCGTGGGTGTGCTCGAGCTGGCCGGTCGCGTTCCGGAAGCGGAGGTTGAGCGCCTCGTGCTTCGTGGCTCGCAACTCCTCGGTGAGCTCGGCGATGTCCTTGTTCTTGAGGTCGTCCTTCTTCGCCATGACGATCAGATCTCCTCGTCTCGGGTGATGATCCGGGCGCGGATCGGCAGCTTCTGGATCGCCTTATTCATGGCGATCTTGGCCTGTTCCTCGTTCGGGAAGGACAGCTCGAAGAGCACGCGTCCCGGGCGCACGACGGCCACCCAGAACTCGGGGTTGCCCTTGCCGGAGCCCATACGGGTCTCGGCGGGCTTCTTCGTGACCGGCTTGTCCGGGAAGACGTTGATCCAGACCTTGCCTCCACGCTTGATGGAGCGGGTCATGGCGATACGGGCGGCCTCGATCTGGCGGGCGGTGATCCAACCCGGCTCGAGCGCCTGGATCCCGTACTCGCCGAAGGACAGCTGGGTGCCGCCCTTGGCGACACCGCGGGTCCGGCCCCGGTGGTGCTTGCGATGTGCGACCTTGCGCGGCATCAACATGGTGTTCTCCTCGACCCTTCGTTCTCAGTCGTCACCACGGAAGTGCGGTGTCTCGTTGCCCTCGCGGGTCTGGCGGGTGATGGTCTCCTCCTCGTCGAGGAGCTTCTCGAGCTCGGGATCGGCCTCGCGCACCAGTGGGGCGGCCTCGGTGACCTCCTCGCTGCGGGGGCCGGCCGACGACACGACGCGACGGGCGGCGTCGGCGGTCTGACCCGAGGTCTCGCCCACGGCCATGGCGGCCTCGCGGGCGATCTTGTCCTCGTTGGCCGAGCGGTAGGGCACGATCTCGCCCTTGTAGAGCCAGACCTTGACGCCCACGCGGCCGTTGGCGGTCTTGGCCTCGCGGAAGCCGTAGTCGATGTCGGCACGGAGGGTGTGCAGGGGCACGCGGCCCTCGCGGTACCACTCGGTGCGGCTCATCTCGGCGCCGCCGAGGCGGCCCGAGCACTGGACGCGGATGCCGAGGGCGCCGGCGCGCTGGGCGTTCTGCACGGCGCGCTTCATGGCCCGACGGAAGGCGATGCGGTTCGCGAGCTGGTCGGCCACACCCTGGGCGACGAGCGCGGCATCGAGCTCGGGGGTCTTGATCTCGACGATGTTCAGCTGGATCCGCGGGTTGCCGGTGACCTTGGTGATCATCTGGCGGAGCTCGTCGGCCTGGGCGCCCTTGCGACCGATCACGATGCCCGGACGGGCGGTGTGGATGTCGACGCGGAGCTTGTCGCGGGTGCGCTCGATCTCGATGCGGCTGATCGCGGCGGACTCGAGGCGCTCCATGATGGTGTCGCGGATCTGCCAGTCCTCGGTGAGGTACTGCTTGTAGTCGCGGTCGCTGAACCAGCGGCTCTTCCAGTCGGTGCTCACGCCGAGGCGGAAGCCGTAGGGGTTGATCTTCTGGCCCATCAGTTCTTCTCCTCGTCGGCCGCGTCGGCCTCGCTCTCGGCTTCGGCTTCGGCTGGCTCCTCGACGTCGCTCACTTCATCGGCGTCGTCGGCAGCATCGGCCTCATCAACATCGGCCTCATCGGCGTCGGTCTCAGCGACCGCGTCCTCATCGGCCGCATCGGCATCAGCCTCGACGGCCTCCGTCTCGACGGCCTCAGCCTCCTGCTCCTCGGCGACCTCGTCGGTCACCTCGTCAGCCACATCGTCGGCCCCGTCGGACTGGGCGGCCTCCGCACGGCGACGGCTGGCGTCCACGCGGGCGCGGCGGGCGGCGGCCGCCGAAGCGGATGCCCCCTCGGCCTTGGCGCGGAGGATCTCGAGCCGATCGTCGCTCATGCGGGCGACGATCACAGTGATGTGACAGGTGCGCTTGCGGATGCGCGTCGCGCGACCACGGGCGCGGGGACGGAACCGCTTGAGCGTGGTCCCCTCGTCGGCGAAGCAGGCCACCACGAAGAGCTCCTCGGCGTCCTGGCCGTCGTTGTTGACCGCGTTGGCCACAGCGGAGCGGAGCACCTTGCGGATGTCACGGGCGATGTCACGCTGGGTCAGCGCGAGCACCTCGTCGGCGCGGCGGACGTCGAGACCACGGATGAGGTCGAGCACGACCCTGGCCTTGTAGGCCGAGGAACGGACGTGCTTGGCGACCGCCCGGGTGCCCGAGCTCTCGCCGGCGCGAGCCATGGCGGGCGACTGGGCCTCGTTGAGCTTGGGACCGGTCATCAGCGCCTCGCCCCCTTCTCCTGCCCGGCGTGGAACCGGAACGTGCGGGTCGGGCTGAACTCACCGAGCTTGTGACCGACCATCGACTCGGTGATGTAGACGGGCACATGCTTGCGGCCATCGTGCACGGCGATTGTGTGACCCACCATGTCGGGGATGATCGTCGAGCGTCGCGACCAGGTCTTGATCACCTTGCGCTCGCCGGCGGCGTTCTGAGCGTCGACCTTCGACAGCAGATGGCCGTCGACGAAGGCGCCCTTCTTGAGACTACGGGACATCGATCCTCACCTCTTCCCGGGTCACCGCCGGCCCTTGCCGGTACGACGACGACGGACGATCAACCTCTGACTGGGCTTGTTCTTGTCGCGGGTGCGACGCTCGGGCTTACCCCACGGGCTCACCGCGGGACGACCGCCCGAGGTGCGGCCCTCGCCACCACCGAGCGGGTGGTCGACGGGGTTCATGGCGACACCGCGCGTCTGGGGGCGGACGCCCTTCCAGCGGTTGCGGCCGGCCTTGCCGATCTTGACGAGTTCGTGCTCGGAGTTGCCGACCTCGCCCACGGTGGCGCGGCAGTCGATGAGCACGCGACGCATCTCGGTGGAGGGCATGCGCAGGGTGGCGAAGTTGCCCTCCTTCGCGACCAGCTGCACGGCGATGCCCGCCGAGCGACCGATCTTGCCGCCCTGGCCGGGACGCAGCTCGACGTTGTGAACCGTGGTGCCGACCGGGATGTAGCGCAGCGGCAGCGCGTTGCCGGGACGGATGTCGGATCCCTGACCGCTCTGGACGGTGTCGCCCACGCTGAGACCCTTCGGAGCGAGGATGTAGGCCTTCGCGCCGTCGGCGTAGTGGATCAACGCGATGCGGCAGGTGCGGTTCGGGTCGTACTCGATGGAGGCCACGCGACCGGGCACGCCGTCCTTGACGCGCTTGAAGTCGATGACCCGGTAGCGGCGCTTGTGCCCGCCGCCGCGATGGCGAGAGGTCTTGCGGCCGTAGGAGTTGCGTCCACCCGACTTGGGCGCCGGGGCGAGCAGGGAACGCTCGGGCGTGGACGTCGTGATCTCGGAGAAGTCGGACGTGGTCTGGAAGCGACGCCCGGGGCTGGTCGGCTTGCGAGTGCGGATAGCCATGATGACCTCAGTTCTCGAACAGCGGGATGTCCCCCGCTGCCAGGGTGACGATGGCCCGCTTCGAGTCGGGCTTGGAACCGCGACGGTTCGAGCCGCGGACGCGGGTGCTCTTGCCCTTGCGGTTGGCGGTGTTCACCTTGTGCACCTCGACGCCCCAGATGGCCTCGACAGCGTCGCGGATCTCGGGCTTGGAGGCCGACCGGGCCACCTTGAACGTGTACACACCGGCCTCCATGAGCGCGTAGCTCTTCTCGGAGACGACCGGGGCGATGATGATGTCGCGTGGGTCCTTCATCAGGATGCGTCGCTTTCTGCGGTGGCGGAGGTCGGCAGGGTCGAACTGGTGAACACGACGGTGTCGTTGCAGAGCACGTCGTAGGCGTTGAGTTCGGCCGGGGTGATGAGCTGGACCTCAGGGATGTTCCGGAGGCTGAGCGCCGCGTTGACGTCATCGGCGGCGAGCACCACCAGAACGCGACCCTCCAACCCGAGGGCGGAGAGGGCGGCGACACCGGCCTTGGTGCTCGGGGCGTCGAAGCCCCACTCGTCGACGACGATCACGCGCCCCTCCGCGGCCCGGTCGGACAGCGCCGAGCGGAGCGCGAGACGGATCATCTTCTTGGGGGTGCGCTGGGCGTAGCTGCGCGGCTTCGGGCCGAGGGCGATACCGCCGCCGCTGAAGTGCGGGGCGCGGATGGTGCCCTGTCGGGCGTTGCCGGTGCCCTTCTGGCGGTAGGGCTTGGCGCCACCGCCGGCGACCTCGCTGCGGGTCTTCGTGCTCTGGGTGCCCGCGCGGCGGGCGGCGAGCTGGGCCGTCACCACCTGGTGCATGACGGGGACGTTCGGCTGGATACCGAAGTACGACTCATCGAGCTGGACCTTCCCGGCGTTGCCACCGGAGGTCTTCTTCATCGTGATCTGTGCCATCTCAGGAACCCTTCACCGCGGCCTTGACGGCGGAACGGACATGGACGACTCCCCCGTTCGGGCCGGGAACCGAGCCCTTCACGACGAGGAGTCCGCGCTCGGCGTCGGAGTCGACGACCTGCAGGTTCAACGTGGTCACCTGCTCGTGCCCCATGTGACCAGACATCTTCAGACCCTTGAAGACGCGACCGGGGAAGGAGCAGGCACCGATCGAGCCGGGGGCCCGGTGGTGCTTGTGGTTACCGTGGCTGGCGCCCTGACCACGGAAGTTGTGGCGCTTCATGGTTCCGGCGAAACCCTTGCCGCGGCTCGTCGCGGTCACATCGACCAGCGAACCCGCGGGGATCTGCTCGACGGTCAGCTCCTGGCCGACCTCGAAACCGTCGACCGAGTCGAGCCGGAGCTCAACGAGGTTGCGGCCGGGCTGGACACCGGCGGCGGCGAAGTGCCCGGCGGCCGGCTGGTTCAACTTCTTCGGGTCGCGCTGCCCGTAGGTGATCTGGAGTGCGGTGTATCCGTCGCGCTCGGTGGTCTTGATCTGCACCACGCGCATCGGGTCGACCCGCAGCACGGTCACCGGGACGATCCGGTCGTCGACCCATCGCTGGGTCATGCCGACCTTCTCGCCGACGATCGCTGTCTGTGCCATGACGGCTTCCTCTTCGTTGATCGAGCCCCGAGGGGCTATCCACTCTGGTCGGACCGCTCCGGGCCACCCGGCTCGGTCCTGTCGCTCAGGGCCATACGGCCCTTGGTCACGCAAATGCTCCGCTGCCCATCAGGCATGCGGAGCACGTCGTCTGGTTGTCGCCGTGAGGTCCCCGGACGGACCGGGCTCGCACGGACATCGGTTGCCTTCCGCGCCGGGAAGTCCCCGGACACGAGTACGGAAGGCTATCGGCCCCGATCCGCCTTCCAACCCGGGCTCCGGCCGCGGTTCGGGCCGCGCGCGGAGCGAGTGGGTGCCCCGCTCAGCCGAATCGCGCGTGGAGCCAGTCCACCACGAGGTCCATGGCCTCACGACGGTGCCCCTCGAAGTAGTGCGGCGCGCCGACCAGTTCGTGGAGGGTGAGATCCGTGGCCCCCGATGCGGCGGCGATCTCAGCGGCCTGATGGCGCCGGATCTCGGTGTCGGCCGTGGGGTGGACGAGCAGGGTGGGCACGCGCACCTCGGCGATGGTGTCGGCCAGCCGGGCCCGGCTCGACAGCGCGGACCAGGTGCTCAGCCAGCCACGGGGCGTCATCGTTCGAGCGAGGCCCCCTCGGCCGTAGTTGGCGTCGAGGGGGTCCGGGAAGGCGAAGAGGCTGCCGAGCGGACGGTCGTCGGGGTCGATGGAGAGGTCGAGGTAGGCCGGGTCGGCCAGAGTGCGGTAGATCGTGAGATACGGCGTGTTCACCGATCTCCGGCGCCCCCTCCCCCAGGCTCGGGGTTCCACGGTGCGGTCGAGGGCCCGAGTCTCCTCCCGGGCCTCGGCGGCCGACTCGACCGCAGCGCGGGCCCGCTCGTCGATCCGGGCGATCCGCTCGAGCTGCGCGGCCCGGTAGCGCGTGACCCAGCCAGGGTCGTAGGAGCATGGCTGCGGCCAGGGTCGCCAGCCGTTGTCCGGGTCGTACATGTCGAGCTCGGGGTCGACCGAGAGCGGATCGTCCTCGTCGGTCACCGAGGGGTCGATGACCTGACCCATGAACACCCCCTCGCCGGGATGGGCCGCGAGTCCGATCCAGGCGTCGCCGATCCCGTGGTCCACATGGGCGAGCGCCATCAGGGATCCGCCACCGGAGTTGCCGAGGAGCACGGTGACCTCGGCGCCCCGTCGCAGCGCCTCGGCATGCACCGTGGCGACGTCCCGCGCGGCGAGCTCGTGGAGGCAGTCCGTGTCGTTGTTGAGGTATCGGGTGTTGAAGGCGATCACCGGGAGGCCCGCTGCCGCGAGGAGCGGTGCCGCGTAGTGCACGGAGAAGTCGCCGCGCGGATGGGCGAGGAGCGTCCAGGTGCGGGAGGTGCGCCCGTGCGCGGGCGTCCAGATGATCCCGGTGACCAGTGCCCCGTTGGAGGAGACGAGACGGATCGGCTCACGATTGAGCGCCGCACGTGGTTCGTCCTCGGGGAGTGGCCAGTACCCGAGGCCGAGGGGCCTGGCCGCTCCCGTCATCGCGTCGGAGACCGGGCCCATCGCCTCAACCTAGACGGCTTCAGGCGGCGGATCTCCCGTGGATCTCAGGAGTCGGGTCGACTGGTGAGGACCACCAGCAGGTCGAGTACGCGGTCACCTCGACGCAGGGTGATCTCGGTCGAGTCACCCGGTTCGAGGTCGCGGATGGCGGCGATCAGCCCGGCGACCCCTTCGACCGGAGAGCCGTCGATCGCGATCACCATGTCCCCGCTCTCGATCCCGGCGTCGTCGGCCGGGGTGTCGGCGCGGACATCGGTGATGAGGGCGCCGAGCCCACCATCGGTCCGGTCATCGAGACCGACCCCGAGGAAACCCTCCTGGCGCGGCGAACCCCCCGCCTGCTGGCGGAGCGATTCGAGAATGGGCAGCGCCTCCTCGGCCGAGATGGCGAACCCGATGTTCGAGGCCGCGGTGGTCGCCGAACCACGGGCGACCGCCGTGTTGATGCCGACCACCTGGCCGAGGGCGTTCACGAGGGGACCGCCGGAGTTGCCCGAGGAGATGGCGGCATCGGTCTGAACGAGGCCGTCGAGGGCGCCGCTCTCGGTGACGATGGTCCGGTTCAGGGCCGAGACGATGCCGAGGGTGACGCTCGGGGCGCCGTCGAGGTTGAGCGCGAAGCCGATGGCCATGACCTCATCGCCGATGCGGACGGAGCCCGGCGCGACGAAGGTGGCCGGGCGGAACCCATCGCCCTCGATGTCGATGATCGCGAGGTCGTTCCCGGTGTCGTAGGCGAGGAGTTCGGCCGAGCGGGGCTCCGTCTCACCGGCGAGTCGGACCCGGATCTCGGTCGCGCCCTCCACAACATGGGCGTTGGTGACGATCTCACCGTCAGCGGAGGTGATGATGCCGGTGCCGACCGACCCACCGGCCCCGAAGCGGCCTCCGCCGAGGTCGGCCATGACCGTGGCGACGCTCGGGCCGACGAACTCGGCGACGGCCGCGACGTCGAGTCGTGGCAGTTCATCGACGCGCTCCGGTCCGACCTCGAAGCTGACGGCATCGGCGTCGACCGGCCGTGACGCAGCGGGTTCCTCCGGACCGGAGAACGCGAGATCGACGGTGGCACCGCCGGCGAAGGCGAGGACGAAGGCGAGTGCGATGCCGGCCGCGGCGCCAGGCCGACGGCGACGCGCGGACCCGGGAGCCGCCGGGGGTGGGGGCGGGGGCAGCTGGCTCATGGCACAGGTCTAGCAACGGGAATGGCCCGCTGCTCGTCGCAGCGGGCCATTCTCACGTGTTCTTTACCCGTTGCCGGGTGGATCAGCTCCGACTCGTCAGCCCTTGGCCTCGCTGAGCGCGTCCGAGAACTTGGTCTCGAAGTCACCGGTGTCGGTGATGAACTCGAGCTTCGAGCGATCGGACGGGTAGATGATCTCGTCCTCCAGCACCTCTGGGTCGATGTACTGCTCAGCAGCGGCATTGGGACTGGCGTAGAGGTTCCAGTTGGTCAGCGCCGCGCCGTTCTCGGCATCGAGAATGAAGTTGATGAAGGTGTGGGCCGTGCACGGATGCGGGGCATCGAAGGGCACCGCCATGTTGTCGGTCCAGATCGTGCCGCCCTCGTCCGGGACGAAGTAGGTGTAGTCGTCGGCGTTGTCGAGCTCGAGGATCGCGAACAGCATGTTGCCGGAGTACCCGTGGGCGACAGCGGTCTCGCCGGTGGCCAGCAACTCGTCGTACTGATCGGAGTCGAAGGCCGCGATGCGGTCGACCGCGTCGGCCACGAGGCCCTTGGCCTCGTCGAGCTCGCTCTCCGAGGTGGTGTTCAACGAGTAGCCGAGGTACTTCAGCGCCGCGCCGAGCGTCTCGCGCGGGTCGTTCAGCAGTGTGATCCGCCCGTCGAAGTTCGCGGACAGCGCCGGATCGAAGAGCAGACCCCAGGTGCGGGGGGTGTCCTCGCCCATCACGGTGAGGTCGACGCCGAGGCCGGTGGTCCCCCACTGGTACGGGGCGACGTACTTGCCATCGGGGTCGTAGGGCGGCGGGCTGAACTCGGCGGCGAGGTTCGACATGTTCGGGATCACGTCGAGGTTGAGGGGCTGAATCGAGCCCTCCTCGATCATGATCGACACCATGTAGTCGGATGGGACGATCACGTCGTAGCCCGAGTTGCCGGCGGCCACGATCGGCTGCATGGCCTCGTTCGAGTCGTAGTTGTCCTCGATGACCTCCACGCCGTACTGGGCGGCGAAGGCGTCCTTCAGTTCTGGATCGATGTACTCGGACCAGTTGTAGAGGTAGAGATCGCCGTCGACCTGACCGACCTCGCAGTCGCTCGCCGCCGACGAATCGTCGTCCCCGCCACAGGCGGCGAGGGTGAGCAGAGGAAGGACCGCGACCGGCACCAGCCGACGGATCCTCCGGAATCGGGTGTTCATGTGGTTTCCCCCTGTCATTCTGAGTTGTTCCGTCCGCGGACGGCATTGGCACGCTGCAACGCCACTGAGCCCGCCACGAGGGTGAGCGACGCCAACAACATGATCACCGACACCGCGTTGATCGTTGGCGTCACGCCCTTGCGGATGAGCGAGAAGACGTAGACCGGGAGCGTAGTACTGCCGGGACCCGCCACGAACTGCGTCACCACCACATCGTCGAGCGAGAGGGTGATGGCGAGCAGTGCGCCACCGAGTACTCCCGGTGCGATCAGCGGCAGGGTCACGAATCTGAACGCCTGCCAGCGGTTGGCGTAGAGATCGGCCGCGGCCTGCTCGAGGGTGGCGTCCATGCCCGCGATCCGGGCGCGGACGACGACCGAGACGAAGGCGATGTTGAAGGCCACATGGCTCACGACGATCGTGGCGAAGCCCTTCGAGAGGCCGAGGCCGAACAGCAGGTCGACCAGATCGAAGGCCTGGGTGAAGAACATCAGCATCATCACCGCCATGGTGACGTCAGGGATGATGATCGGCAGGTAGAGGAGCGCGTCGAAGACGCGACGACCGCGGAACTTGAATCTCTCGAGCGCGAGTGCGGACGAGGTGCCGAGCACCGTCGCGATGACGGTCGAGACCAGCGCGACACGCACCGAGACACCGATCGTCTTCTGGATGCGGGAGTCGTCGAAGAGCCGGACGTACCACTCGGTGGTGAACCCGCCCCACTCCCCCGGGAGTCGGCTCCCGCTGAAGGAGTAGATCGCGAGCAGGATGATCGGGGCGTAGAGGAAGGCCAGCACGAGCGCGCCGTTCGACCTCAGAACCCAGCGGGTGGTCGGTGCGAGGGTACGTCCGCTCACAGGTTCTTCGCCCCGGCGCGGAAGTAGATGATCGTCGAGACCAGCATGACAGCCATGAGCACGAACGACAGCGAGGCTCCGACCGGCCAGTTCCGCGCGGTGAGGAACTGGGTGACGATGTAGGAACCGAGCAGGGTCTCCTTGCCCCCGCCCAGCAGCTCGGGCGTGACGTAGGCGCCCATCGACGGGACGAAGACCAGGATCGACCCGGCGATCACCCCCGGCATGGTGAGCGGGAGCACCACCCGACGGAAGCTCGCCGGTCCGGAGGCGTAGAGATCGCGACTCGCCTCGACGAGGCGCCAGTCGAGGCGGTCGATGGAGGCGAACAGCGGCAGGATCATGAACGGCAGATAGGCGTAGACCAAGCCGATGACGACGGCGGTCTTGGTGAAGAGGATCTCCGTGGGGCCGAGTCCGATCGACTCGGTGAACGACGAGACCGGTCCCCCCGATGACAGCAGCAACCGCCAGGCGTAGTTGCGGACCAGGAAGTTCGTCCAGAACGGGATCATGACCGCGACCAGCAACAGGTTGCGCACCATCGCCGAACGGGTGGCGCAGAAGTACGCGAACGGGTACGCGATCACGAGGCAGAGCACCGTGGTGATCACGGCGAGGACCACCGATCTGACGACCACATTCCGGACGATCGGTTCGCCCAACTTGCGATAGGCCTCGAGATTCCAGTCCGAGAGCGAGGTGGAGCCCGTCGAGGTACGGGTCGCGAAGCTGTAGACGAGCACGATCACCAAGGGGACCGCGAAGAACAGGATCATGTAGGCGAACGACGGCAGCGCCAGCAGCAGCCCGCGCCGACGTTGGGCCGACTCCTCCCGGCGCTCGGCCTCCCCGAGTGCCGTCTCGAGGACGTCAGCGTCGGGGAGCACGGTCACGGACGGACCACCGCGATGGCGTCGTCGCGCCACCACATCGACACCCGGTCACCGACGGCGTGCCGCTCCAGATCGGGCCGGTGGTCGGTCTCCACCTCGACGGTCATCCAGTCAAGGGCGACGTGGTAGACGATGCTGTTGCCGAGGAACGTGACGGTCGCGACCTCCCCCTCCAGGGAGGCGTGCCCCTCCGGAACCTCTCCCGCCCGTTCGATCATGACCCGTTCGGGACGCAGGCTCACCTGCACGGCGTCACCGATGGACACGAAGCCCCCACTCACCGCCGGCACACCCACCCGGTCACCGTTCGCGAGGCAGACCCGGTCAGCGGCCTCGAGGGTGCCGGCCAGGAAGTTCGACCGGCCGATGAAGTCGGCCACGAACCGATCCACCGGGGCGTCGTAGATCTCTTCCGGTGTGCCGACCTGCAGGAGACGCCCGGAGTCCATGACCCCGATCCGGTCCGACAGGGCGAGGGCCTCCTCCTGGTCGTGGGTGACGAACACGAAGGTGATGCCCACCTCCCGCTGCAGCTGCTTGAGTTCGAACTGCATCTCCTGCCGGAGTTTCAGGTCGAGGGCGGCGAGGGGCTCGTCGAGCAGCAGCACCTTCGGTCGGTTGACGAGGGCACGGGCCAGAGCGACCCGCTGCTGCTGACCTCCCGACAGTTGGGCCGGTCGACGGTTCTCCATCCCCTCCATCCGCACGAGGGCGATGGCCTCGGCGACGCGGTGGGCGATCTCGGACTTCGGGGTCTTCGACATCCTGAGCCCGAATCCGACGTTGTCGGCGACGCTCATGTGGGGGAAGAGCGCGTAGTTCTGGAAGACGGTGTTGACCGGCCGACGGTTCGGAGGCAGGGGTCCCACCTCGGATCCGAAGATCTTCAGACTGCCCGCCGACGGGATCTCGAGACCCGCGATCATCCGGAGGGTGGTCGTCTTGCCGCAGCCCGATGGCCCGAGCAGGGCGAAGAACTCCCCGTCCCCGATGTCGAGATCGACGGAGTCGACCGCGACGACATCGTCGAAGTGCTTCGACACGGCGCGGAGAGACACAGCGGAGGAAGCAGCGGTCTCTGTCACTGCGCGCGAACACTACTTCACTCCCCGAGCGACGCAACAGGCCCCGGAACGCCGAGAACCCCGCCCATCGGGCGGGGTTCTCAGAGTCTCCGATCGGCCGAGGCCGTCGGTGCCGTCTCAGGCGTTCTGGATCTTGATCTCGATGTCGACGCCGGCCGGGAGTTCGATCCGCTGGAGCGAGTCGATCGTCTTGGCGTTCGGGTTGACGATGTCGATCAGCCGCTTGTGGATCCTCATCTCGAAGTGCTCCCGGGAGTCCTTGTCGACGTGGGGACCACGGATGACGGTGTAACGGTGCTTGTCCGTCGGCAACGGGATCGGGCCGCGCACGGTGGCGTCGGTCCGGTTGACCGTCTCCACGATCTTCTTCGTGGACTGGTCGATGATCTCGTGGTCGAAGGCCTTCAACCGGATACGGATGCTCTGGGCCATGTCGTTCTCGTCTCTTCGTCGTTCAGGGGGTCACTTGATGATCTTCGTGACGCGGCCCGCACCAACCGTGCGACCACCCTCACGAATAGCGAACCGCAACCCCTCATCCATCGCGATCGGCTTACCCAACTCAACCGTCATCGTGACATTGTCACCA
>Ga0181588_10000140_pt1 | contig 59771 bp, 53 predicted proteins | sample 071ome_26_FD_148607 | JGI IMG/M metagenome (GOLD analysis project Ga0181588, IMG submission 148607) | Coastal salt marsh microbial communities from the Groves Creek Marsh, Skidaway Island, Georgia - 071409BT metaG (spades assembly) | ecosystem: Environmental > Aquatic > Marine > Intertidal zone...
CGAATGACGAAACTGCAAGGCATTTTCGTCACGGCTGCTGCTACGTGGTCGTTAAAGGATGTCCTTTAGCAGCTTTTTCCAGGCAGCCTTTTCCTTTAGCGGGCGGAAGGCAGGCTGAAGCTTCTTTACCTGAGTTGAGAGCTCCCGCAGATAACGCGGGTCGGTCTCCGCCCTCTGCAGCGCTGCGGCCAGCGCCTGCGTATCCTCGACCGGATAGTACCCTTCGTAATCCTTGCCCAGCAGGCCGAAATTGCCGTCGATATCGGAGGCAATGACCGGCAGGCCGGCGACGATGGCCTCGCTGACCACGTTGGCGCCGCCTTCCATGACGGAAGACATCACCATTGCGTGGCTCCGGGCGAATTGCTTTCGTACCGCCCAGCCGGGCACCTCGCCGCGCCAGACGAAGCGGGGGTTGCGTTTCATTTCGGCCAGTGCCCTGTTTTCCCACTCCGCGTTATGGGCCTTGCCGAGATGAACGATGCGGAGTTTCGAGCCGGCCTCCGCGAGGCGGGAGGCGTATCCGGCGCGCAGCGAGTCCTTCTCGCTTCGAAGATGGCCGACCACGCAGACATCGAACGTTCTGACCGACGGTTTGTGGGGGAAGGGCAGGGGAGGCGCCGACTGTCTGATGACATGCAGCTTCTTCCCGAACCGGCGAGGGATCGCGCGGTGAACCAGGTCGTGCAGGCAGACCAGCGCATCGGCGCGCTCCATCGAGTCCAGCGTGTCCTCCGGGTGGCTGTGCTGAAAGGCGTAGATGTCGGTTCCGGCCAGCAGAACGATCAAAGGGCGGTCCGGATGACGTTCGGAAAAGGACCGGATCGAAGCGTGCGACCGCCAGGCATGGACCGCCACCATCATGTCGGCGTCGGTCGTCTCGTCCTGCTCGGCGATGGTCACGCGATGGCCCAGATCGCGCAGGATGCGCGCCCAGCGGACCGCGGTGGTGCGGTTTCCGGCGCGGGACTGTTTTCCGGCGGGGGTGACGAGGCTAATCTGCATGGCGGAAGGAGCTTTTTCGTATGACTGCACGCGTTTCAAGCGAGTATCTGACAAGCATGCTGCAATCGGCGCGGCAGCGCACCCTCGAATTGCTCGAAGGGTTGAACGCCGAACAGCTGATCGGTCCGAAAATGCCGATCCTGAACCCCACCCAGTGGGAGGTCGGCCATGTCGCCTGGTTCTACGAGCATTTTATTCTGCGGAAGGAGTATGGCGCCGAACCCCTGCTGGAGCGCGGCGATCTTCTCTATGACTCCATCGCCATCGCGCACGAAACGCGCTGGGACCTGCCGCTCTACACCATGCCGGAAATCCGCGATTACATGGCGGCGGTGCAGGACGCGGTTCTGGATCGCCTGCCCTCCGGCATGGCCAGCGAGCGCGATTCCTACCTTTACCGGTTCACCGCCTTTCACGAGGACATGCATGGCGAAGCGTTCACCTGGGCGCGCCAGACTCTGGGCTATCCGACGCCGGAATTCGTTCCGGATACGCCCCGCGAAGAGCATATACCGGAAAACGGAATGGTCTCTGGCGATGCGGCCATTCCCGGCGGAATTCTGCGCTTCGGGGCGGAGCGCGATGCCGGTTTTCTGTTCGATAACGAAAAATACGCGCACGATGTAGTGCTGCCGCCTTTCCGTATGGCGAAGGCTGCCGTCAGCAACGCCGAGTTCGCCGAATTCGTCGAGGCTGGCGGGTACGAAACGCAGTCGCTGTGGGACGAGGAGGGCTGGAGCTGGCGCTGCGAGGCGGAGGCGATCCATCCGGTCTACTGGCGGCAAGATAATTCAGGCGGCTGGCAGATGCGGCGCTTCGAACGCTGGATACCGTTGCTCGAAGACGCCGCCATCATTCACGTGAACTGGTACGAGGCCAATGCGTTCTGCCGCTGGGCCGCGCGGCGTCTGCCGACGGAAGCCGAATGGGAATTCGCCGCGACGATGAAGCCGGATGCAGATGGCGGTCTGACAAAGACGCGCTACCCGTGGGGAGACGACGCGCCTACCCCGTCCCACGCCAGTCTTGACGGGTACGCGCTCGGCACGGTCGATGTCGGCGATCATTCGGCGGGCGACAACCCGTGGGGCGTGCGCCAGCTGATCGGCAATGTGTGGGAATGGACGTTGGATATTTTCGGGCCGTTCGACGAATTTTCGCCCGACGATTACAGGGAATATTCCGAGCCTCTGTTCGGCAGCACCAGGGTGCTGCGCGGCGGCGCCTGGGCGACCCGGTCGCGCCTCGCCAGCGGGCTGTACCGCAACTATTTCGGCCCCGACCGGCGCGACGTGCTGTGCGGGTTCAGGACCTGTGCTTTATGACTTGCTAACAAAGGATCGCACCCGCCCTCTCCCCCTCCCGACCACCCATCAGGATACTCTCGAGGGTGGTCGGGAGGGGGAGAGGGCCGGCGCAGATTTTTCAAGGACCAGATCATGACCGCAAAAGACAGCATCCGGAAAGTCGAAGCGCTGCTGAACGCCCGAAATGTCGTGCTGGTCGGCGCGTCCGACAGGCAGGGCAGCTGGCCGCCGCGGTCGTGGCGAAACCTGCAGCGGTTTTCCTATCCCGGCCCGGTCTATCCGGTGAACCCGTCGCGCGACGAAATATTCGGCGTACGCTGCTATCCGGATCTCGCCGCTCTGCCGGAAAAACCGGATCATCTGCTGGTCATGGTGCCGGCCCGCGTCGTCTGCCAGACATTGCGCGACGGGGCGGCGGCGGGCGCCCGTAGCGCCACCGTGATCACCGCCGGTTTCAGCGAATCGTCCGATCCCGCCTCGCTCGCCCGTGCGGCGGAGCTTGCGGCGACCATCGAGGAGACCGGCCTTGCCGTGTCGGGCCCCAACTGTCTCGGTAATTTCGGCGGGGTGACGCGGATGGTCACCATGCCCGACGACCGGCCGCAACGCTGCGAAGCCGGGTCTATCGCCATCGTCGGGCAGTCGGGCGGGCTGGTGATGGCGCTCAAGCGCACGCTGGAGGAGCGCGGAATGGATTGCGGTTTCGCCGTCACGTCCGGCAACGAGGCCGGGTTGACCACCGCCGACTACATCCATTACTTCGCGCAGGAACCGCATACGCGGCTGATAATCTCCTACCTGGAATCGGTGCGCGATCCGGAGAATTTCCTGGCTGCCTGCCAGGCCGCAAAGCGGGCGGGAAAGCCGGTGATCGTCGTCAAGCTCGGCTCGTCCGACGAGGGGAGAGAAGCGGCGATGGCGCATACCGGCGCGCTGGCGGGGTCGGTCGCCGCGTTCGACGCCATCGCGGGCGATGCCGGCGCGATCCGGGTGCGCACGCTGGACGACGCGATCGAGGCGGCGGAGTTCTTCGTGCATGTACCGCTGCCGAAAGGACCGCGCATCGGCGCGATCACCGTTTCGGGCGGTCTGCGCGGGCTGCTGCTGGATACGGCGGCGGCCAACGGCATCGATTTTCCCCCGCTGTCGAAGAAAACCGACGCCGCGCTGCGAAAACTCCTGGGCGTGGGCAGCATTCTGGGCAACCCGCTGGATTCCGGCTTTGCCGCGCTGACCAGCAAGGAAATCTATGTGAAATGCATCGAGATCATGCTGGCCGATCCGAATTTCGACGCGGTCCTGGTGCAGGAGGAGCTGACCCGGGCGCCCGGGACGGAGCGCAAGGAAGAAAATCTGCGCGCGGTGAACGAGCTGGCGGGCCGGGCGAAGAAGCCCGTCGGATTCGTGACCATGCTTTCCCATAGCCTGACCGATCACAGCCGGGCGTTGCGCGCCACCCTGCCGCATCTCGCCTTCCTGCAGGAGCCTGACAAGGCACTGCGGGCGGTCGGCAATGTTGCGCGCTATGCGACCGGCCTGAAGGCGAAACAGCGCCGTGTCCGCAGGGTGGATCCGCCGCCGGCGCTGAACCGTGCCCTGTCGCGCGCGGAAAATTCCGCCGGTCCGACGCCTCTTTCCGAGGTCGAGTCGAAGAAACTGCTGCGCGCCTACGGCGTAAGGACGCCGAAGGAAAAACTCGTCCGGACCGCTGCGGACGCCGTGAACGCGGCGAAATCCATCGGCTATCCGGTCGCTCTGAAGGCCGTTGGTTCGGCGCTGACGCACAAGACGGAGATGGGCGGCGTGCTGCTGAACAACCGGACGGCCGCCGATGTTCGCAAGGGGTTTGCGTCTCTTGACCGGATCGTCGGGGAGCATGGCGGAGATGGCGTTCTGGTGGCCCAACAGGTTTCCGGCGGCGTCGAACTCGTCATCGGCGCGTCCCGCGATCCGGAGATGGGAACCTTCGTGATGCTGGGCTCGGGCGGTGTCGCGCTGGAGCTGTACCGCGATGTCGCCTTCGCCGCGCCGGTGCTGGACGAGGCATCCGCCGAAGCGCTGATCGCGAAGACGAAAGCCGCGACGCTGATTGACGGGTTCCGCGGTGCAGAGCCGCTCGACCGGAAGGCGCTCATCGGCGCGCTGATATCGGTGTCGCGCCTCGCGCTCGATCTCGGCGATGCGCTCGATTCTATCGATGTGAACCCGTTTCTGCTGCGCCCGCGCGGCGGTCTGGCGCTCGATGCGCTCGTGGTTCTGGCAGGAGATAGGGACGCGGTTACGCCGGCCTGAATTTCGGCAGCGTCACCTCTTCGGTGACATCGTCGAACGCGACCTCCACCGCCATGTCGCAAACGACCTCGTCGGCAGCGATGCCGACAATATTGCTCAATATGCGCGTGCCTTCTTCCAGTTCCACCACGGCAACCACATAGGGCATCTCGGCTTTCCAGCCCTTGTGGTACAGCCGGTGATAGGTCACGAAGCTGAACACGCGCCCTTTGCCCGATGCTTCGATCCAGGCAAAATCGCGCGATCCGCAGCCCGGGCAGATGGTCGACGGTGGATGCCAGTGCGTGTCGCAAGAATCGCATTTCTGAATCAGAAGCCTGTGCGCCTTTGCGCCTTCCCAGAAAGGCAGGGAGTCGGGCGAGGGACAGGGCAGGGCCTTTTCGTAGTCGCCCGCCATCACGCCGTCCCCAGAATTAGCGTGGACTCACAAACCGTATTGCCGCCGTGTCCAGAGACGAGCCCGATTTCCGCGCCGGGGACCTGCCGCTCCGGCCCGTAAATACCCTGCAGCTGGCGCACACCTTCGACGACCTGCAGCATGCCTTCGCAATGGGCTTCCGACAGCTGACCGCCGGACGTGTTGACGGGTAGCGTGCCGTCGAGCGCCAGCGCGCCTGAGGCGACGAACGGCCCGCCTTCGCCCTTTTTGCAGAAGCCGTAATCTTCCAGCTGCACCAGCACCATGTAGGTGAAGCAGTCGTAAATCTGCGCGAAATCGATCTCGTCCGGACCGACGCCCGCCATCGCGTATGCCTGTTTCCCCGCCTCGACCGCGCCGGTGCGGATCATGTTGTCGCCCGCGAACCAGCCGGAGATGTTGTTGTGCGAGCCGAATCCCTTGATAAGAACCGGGCGTTGCTTCAGGTCCTTCGCCCGTTCGGCAGAGGTGACGACGACCGCGCCAGCCGCATCGGTCTGCAGCGAGCAGTCATAGAGTCCGAACGGATCGACGATGAGCCGCGCGTCGAGGTAATCCTGCATCGATAGCGGTTTCTTCATGACGGCATCCGGATTGCGCAGCGCGTGGTCGCGGAACGCCAGCGATATTGCGCCGAACTGTTCCCGCGTCGTTCCGTATTCATGCATGTGCCGCCGCGCGCCGAACCCGTGCATCGCCACCGCGCCGTAAAGGCCGTACTCGGGGCCGAACTCGCTCCCCTCCATCTGCTGTGGCCGGGCGGAGCCCCGCATATGGTTGTCCCGGTTGGCGTGCACGCGCGACCAGTTATTGCGGCCGAACCCGACGAGCACCGTCGATACAAGCCCCAGATCGATCAGCATGGCGGCGAGCGCGACGCCCAGCACCTGGCTTGCCCCGCCATTGGTCAGGGTGGTCGAGAAATTCGCGTCGATCCCGAGCCGTTCGCCCATGACCTGATGAAACGTATAGATCTCGTCCGGGCCGCGGCAGATCAGCCCGTCGACGTCCTGCGTCGTCAGCCCGGCGTCGTCGAGCGCGTTCTTCATCGCCTCTTCGAGCAGCCCCTGCGAGGATATGCCCGGCACCTTGCCGAGCCGGCTTGCGCCCGCACCGACGATGGCGCACCGGTCGCGAAGACGTTGCGACGGCGTAATATCGACCATGGTTACTCCGCCGCCTGACCTGACTTGGAGAGACGGTCGCGAATACGTTCAAGAATCTCGGCATTATGTTCGCCATGGCCGGGCGCGGCGGTGCGGATCTCCGTCGGCGTGTCGTGCAGCGTCACCCCGCCATCGATCAGCTTTACCGTTCCCAGCTTCGGATGAGGCACCTCGCGCACCATGTCGAGATGCTGCACCTGCGGATCGGCCAGCGTTTCGTCCAGTGAATAGATCGGCGACGACGGCACGTCTGCTTCCAGCAGAAGCTGGAGCCAGTGGTCGCGCGGCTGCGTCGCGAAGATCGCGGCAAGCTCGGCCTCCAGCGCATCGTAATTCGTCCGTCGGTCGGTCTTGTCCGCAAACCGCGCATCCTCGACCCAGTCTTCGCGCCCGACGACGCGGCACAGCCCCTGCCAGAACTTGGCGGGCGAAGACAGGTGAATGACGAACGGTTTCCCGTCGCCGGCGACGAAGGCGTAGACCTGCGCCGTGCCGGTGCGGGTCCTGCGCGATGGGATATTGCCGTCCTCGAAATAGCGCGCCGCGTTCTCGCCCTGAAAGGCCAGCGTCGCCTGCAGCAGCGAGGTTTCCACCAGCTGGCCGCGCCCGGTCTTCTCTCGGGCGCAGATCGCGCCGAGAATGCCGTAGGCCGCCATCATCCCGGTCAGGTGATCGGACAGGGAGATCCCCATCCCCTTGGGTGCGTCCATGTCTGTCAGCACCGACATCAGCGCGCCCAGCGCCTGGCCGACCGTGTCGTAGCCCGGGCGTTTCGCGTAGGGCCCGTCCGGCCCGTACCCCGTCACCGCGCAGTAGATCAGCTTCGGGTTGGCGGCGGAAAGGTCTTCGTACCCAAGTCCCAGCCGGTCCATCACGCCGGGGCGGAAATTCTCGATCAGCACGTCGGCTTCGAGCGCCAGCGCGCGGGCAGCGTCGCGCCCCTCGTCCGATTTGAGGTCCAGCGTGACGCTCTTCTTGTTGCGGTTGACCGAGCCGAACGTCGCCGAATACTCCGCCGCGCCCCAGCCGCGGAACGGGTCGCCCGATTTCGGTTCCTCGATCTTGATCACCTCGGCGCCGAGGTCGCCCAGCATCATCCCGGCATAGGGGCCGGACACGTAGGACGCGAATTCGAGAATGGTAATGCCGTCGAGTGCCGCCTGCGCCATGGCGCTGCCTCCTCCTGTTCGGAAAGTCCTGTTCGGAAAAATCCTGTTCGGAAAAAGCGTAGCCAAGCCTGAGCGGGGCGGCAAGAAGAGCGGTAAGCGGGCGCGAGGGTTTCCAACCCGCATGCTCGCATTACAATGCGCCGATCACCGGGGAGAGACGCCATGCTGTCGCACGAAGACAACGACCTTCTGACCCGTACGGGGCCCGGAACGCCGATGGGAGATCTCATGCGGCGCTACTGGATTCCGGTGGCCTATTCGCACCAGCTGGCGGGGCCGGACTGTCCGCCCATCCGGGTGAAGCTGCTGGGTGAAAATCTCGTCGCCTTTCGCAATACGGAAGGCCGGGTCGGGCTGCTCGACGAGCGCTGTCCGCACCGCACCGCCTCGATGTTCTTCGGCCGCAACGAGGAATGCGGGCTGCGCTGCGTCTATCATGGCTGGAAATTCGATATCGACGGCAACTGCGTCGATCTGCCCTCCGAGCCGCCGGGCAGCAACTTCCGCGAAAAAATCCGCATCAAGGCGTGCCCGTGCGTCGAGCAGGGCGGCGTGGTCTGGACCTATATGGGGCCGCCGGAAAAGAAGCCCGACTTCCCCGCGCTGGAATGGGCGGAACTGCCCGAGGATCACCGCTTCGCCACGCGGCATATACAGGAATGCAACTGGCTGCAGGGCGTGGAAGGCGGGTTCGACAACGCGCATCTGGCGTTCCTCCATCGCGGTACCGGGGCGATAAACCAGAACGCGATTCCGCTGAAATACGAGGCGTTCGAGACCGGGTTCGGCGTGATCTGCGGCACCGGGCGCGACGCCGGGAACGGCAATCTGCGCTGGGCGACCGACCTGATGATCATGCCGTTCCACAAGATTTTTGCGACGCGACCCAACGGCGCGCATATGTGGGTGCCGGTCGATGACGAGACCACCATGCTCTACAGCATCGATTACTATCCCGACCGGCCGCTCGACGAAGCCGTGCTGGAACGCTCGCAGAACTGGCTGCATATCCACACCGAGAACATTCCCGGCACCGACCTGACGGTGCAGAACCCGCGCAACGACTACCTGATTGACCGCGAATGGCAGGCCACGGGCGAGAGCTTCACCGGCATACGCGGGCTCGGCATTCAGGACAGCGCGGTGCAGGAATCGATGGGGCGGATCGCCGACCGCACCATCGAGCATCTGGGCCAGAGCGATATCGCCATCATATCGATCCGCAGGATGCTGCTGGAAACATTGCGGGCCTTCGAGCGCGGCGAGGACCCGCCGGGGCTCAACCCGGTCGATTACCGCGCGCGCTCGACCCGGTTCGAACTGCCGCCCGATGCGGACTACCTGCCCGAGGCGCGGCGGCAGCTCGCCGAGCAGCTGGCGGAAGGCTGACCCTTACGCCGTTGCGGGTTCAGCGCCGCTTCCACGCCCCCCGCGCCGGGGCACGCCTCGGCCTGTTTGCGCGATTTATGCGAAGACGCTAGACAGCACCGGACACCAGTCCGAACCAGGAAGGCAGCCATGAGCAATATTCCCCTGACCGTCGCGTGCGGTCCCTACGATCACATGGAGGCGCTGTCGCGCGGCATCGTCCAGCCGGTCGGTATCGATGTCACCTATCTGGGCTTTCAGTCGCCGCCGGAGATCTTCGCCCGGATGATCAAGACCAACGCCTTCGATATCTCCGAAATGTCCCTTTCCTCCTACTTCAATCAGCGCTCCAAGGGGGCCTTCCCGTTTATCGCGTTGCCGGTCTTTCCGTGCCGCGTTTTCCGCCACGCCTATATCTATGTGAACCGCGATGCGGGCATCGCGACGCCAAAGGACCTGGAGGGAAAGAAAATCGGCGTCCAGCAATACCGGCAAACGGCGGCGACCTGGATTCGCGGTATTCTGCAGCACGAATACGACGTGGACCTGTCGGGCGTGACCTGGGTCGAGGGCGGGGTGAACGCGCCGCGACCGCCCGACGCCGATATGGATCTCATGCCGGGGCGCGACATTCAGATTACGTCGGCCCCGTCCGGCAAATCGATAAACGATCTGCTGGAAAGCGGCGAGGTCGTTGCCTATTTCGGCGCGAGGCAACCGGACTGTTTCAGGACGCAGGACAGGATTGTGCGGCTTTTCCCCGATTACCGGGAGGTCGAGCGGGAATTCTTCGACCGGACCGGCATCTTCCCCATCATGCACACGCTGGTCATGCGCGAGGAACTGCACAGGGAGAAACCCTGGATCGCCGAAAACATGGTGCAGGCCTTTGAGGAATCGAAACGCTGGGCGCTCGAACATATGCGGTTCACCGGGACCATGCGCTATATGGTGCCCTGGCTGAATCACGAGCTGGAGGAGGTCGATGACATGTTCGCCGGCGGCGACCCCTATCCCAACGGCGTCCAGAACAATCGAAAGACGCTTGAGACCCTGATGCAGTATCTGGTCGATCAGGCTTTCGTCGAACCCCCGGCGCCAGAGGTGGACGACATGTTCACGCCAATCGTTGCATGGGCCGAATAGCGAGGACCGGCCTTCGCGCCCGTCTGTCAGGCCGGTGATCGTTTAGGTGCAGAAGCGACGGCTGTTCGGAAACGCCTCCGGGCTGCACGGATTGTCCGGATAGAGATTGTCGCTGAGCGTGAAATAGCCGAAATCGGTGGCGGGGCTCCCTGTTTGTCAGGGGGAGTAAAGCAGAGGGTGTCGGGGTTGGCTATTGGGGGCGGCAGGTGAATTGACAGACGCGGAAATTATTTCGCTTCGTAAAACCTGAGACGCCCTTAAATGGCATCACGGTAGAATTTGGCCAACGCCGCTGCGTCATCAATTTTGATTTGGCGATATTTTTCTTCGAAATCCTTATGGATTTCTGGCTCAATCCACTCATGTTGAAGTTCGCTAAATAGGGTGATCTGTAATTCGTAGACGCTGGCAGAAATGTCTTTTTGCATCGCGCAGTCATCACCTATGACTTCGTCCAATTCTATCAATTGAGAAGGTTCTTGCAGAACTTCAACATGATTTTTAAACTGGCGAAACAACGCACCCTGACGTTCATTATATTTCAACGTTCTGTCCGCAATCCGAGTATCCATCGGGTTTGCATAACCGTAATAACCACCTTGCCAATCGGGGTCATTGGAAGGAAGTTTTATAGGCTGGTAGAGCCAGACGACCGGCTTGAACAATTTAAGGTCGGTTATTGGATGAAGTATCTCGCTTTCATAGCTGAATCCTTCGAGCTTTAGCTTTCCATGATTTGCGCCACCCATTAAGAATTTCCTCGAATTAGGATACGGCAATCCGCACCCTCTGGAACAAAAAAAGTCGAAGGATAAATTCAAAAAAAGGAGATCATTGACCCGAAACCCAAAGCAACTGGGCATGTCGTTAAATATTAGACTGTCGGCACCCAACAAATTGATGCCTTTATTTTCGCTTTCGAAAACATATAGAGCTAGCATACGATCCTTTTCCGCAATCCTAGATGAGATGTGGAAGTGTGGATTGATTTCAATTGGGTGATTTTCGATCAAGTGACGCGTCAGCCAAACACCAATGCGCACTTTGTCGAGCCAATCTAAGAGATCAATGTATGCCGATACAGGAAGCGGTCTCCGCCTTTGCAAGGCCTCGACAATATTCTTTGCGCGTCCCTCCAAAATCGAATATTTATTGTTACAATCATTGCAAGAAGGGGCTACATAGTTTGACCATGAATATCGGATAGGTTCTTGGTTTCTGTCATAATTTTTACCCAACGTCACAATGCGAGTGGGGTCTCCTGTCATTTCAAGTAGCCAATAAGGGACGACATGCTCTCGAGTTCTGGAGTTCGGTTGTTTCCCACAAAAAACACAAAATCGGTTCTCAGCTAGGGCCATGGATATACCTCGCCGGACGGATTGAAAGTAAGTTCGCCACTGTTGTTATCCGCATGGGTATTGAATTTTCGGGTGGAAAGGAGCTGCCCTCACCCACTGCCAGTCTTTCATTGTTTCGTCAGTACAGGCTATCCCATAGTGTCCGCTCAGGCTAAGTAGCGAACCCAGCCAATCAAACTGAAATTCGCCTCCTGTAGAAGCGGGAGCGGTCGGCAGCTCAATCGATACTCCTCCTAACGCTCCGCCTTCGCCTCCTGAATCGCCCGCCACACGCGTTCCGGCGTGGCCGGCATCTCGATATGCGTCACGCCGAGATCGGCCAGCGCATCGACCACCGCGTTGATCAGGATGGCGAGCGACGGGGTCGTGCCGCCTTCGCCGCCGGCGCGAATGCCGAGCTTGTTGGTGGTCGACGGCACCTCGCTGATCGCCGTGTCGAAGGACGGCACCGTGTCGGCGCGCGGCATGGTGTAATCCATGAAGGACGCGGCCAGCAGCTGGCCCGTGTCGTTGTCGTAATTGACCCATTCGCCCATCGACTGGCCGAGCCCCTGCACCGTCGCGCCGTGCGCCTGGCCGTGCAGGATCAGCGGGTTGACGGCGCGGCCGACATCGTCGACGGCGGCGTATTTCACCAGCTCGATCGCGCCGGTGTCCTCGTCCACCTCGACCTCGCAGACATGTGCGCCGAACGGGAAGGCGGGCACCCGGATGGTCTGGTCGCTTTCCGCTTCGAGCGCGCCGCGCAGCTCTTCGGGCAGGCTCGCATCGGTCTCCGCCGCATGGGCGAGAGAGAACAGATCGATGGTGCGGTCGGTGCCGGCCACGGTGAAGATGCCGTCGGCAAACGTAATATCCGCCTCGGCTGCTTCCAGCAGATGCGAGGCGATGCGTCTGCCTTTCTCGATGATGAGGTCGGACGCCTCGCCCATGATGATCCCGGCGAGCCGCATCGACCGGCCGGAATGCGAGCCGCCGCCCACCTTGACGATGTCGGTGTCGCCCTGGATCAGCCTGACCCGGTCGAAATCGACGCCCAGCCATTCGGTGACGAGCTGCGCGAAGCTGGTCTCGTGCCCCTGTCCCGACGACAGCGTTCCGATGACCACGTCGACACGGCCCTTTCCGGCCTCGTCGCGGGCGGGCGGCACGACAGTCATCTCGGTGCGTTCGCGCGGCGCGCCGGTCGAGGTCTCCATGTAGGACGCGATGCCGAGCCCGCGCCTCTTGCCGCGTTTTGCGGACTCCGCCTTGCGGGTTTCGAACCCGTCGACATCGCCGAGCGCCAGCGCCTCGTCCAGCACTTTCGGGTAATCGCCGCTGTCGTATGTCATGCCGAGCCCGTTCTCGTAGGGCATCTGGTCCGGCTGGATCAAATTGCGGCGGCGCAGCTCCACCGGGTCGACCCCGGTTTCGCGTGCGGCCAGCTCGACCAGCCGTTCGATGACGAAATTGACCTCGGGCCGTCCGGCGCTGCGATAGGGCGCGGTCGAGGCGGTGTTGGTCGTCACCGCCTGGGCGCGGAAGAAACAGGCCGGGATGGCGTAGGTGCCGTTATTGATCTCGACCCCCTTGGCGAGCGGCACGAAGGAAATCGTGTGCGCGCCGGCATTGCTGATATTGCTGCCGCGCAACCCGATGAACTTCCCGTCCGCGTCCAGCGCCAGCTCGGCCTCGACGCGCAGATCGCGCCCCTGATGATCGGTCAGGAAGCTCTCGGTGCGCTCCGCCGTCCATTTGACCGGGCGGCCGATCTTCTTCGCCGCCCAGGCGACCAGCGCGAATTCGGGGAAGAACGAGTTCCGCGTGCCGAAATTGCCGCCCACGTCCTTCGCTACCACGCGGACCTGCGCCTCCTCGACGCCGAGCACGCCGGCGATTTCGCGCTTCTGGCGCACCGAGCCGCCGCTGCCGGCATGGACAAAATAGCGGTCGCTCTTCGGATCGTAGGCGCCAAGGGCGGCGCGCGGCTCCATCGTCACGCCGGTGCAGCGCTGCGCCCAGGTTTCCAGCCGTACCACGTGGGCGGCGCGGGCGAAGGCGGCGTCGGTGGCCTCCCTGTCGCCGACATCGGCGTCGACGCAGCAATTGGCGCCGAACTCCTCCCACACCAGCGGCGCGCCCGGCTCCAGCGCGGCGGCGGCATCGGTGACGGCCTGCAGCACCTCGTAATCGACCTCGACCGCCTCGGCGCCGATCTTCGCCGTCGCCGCGCTTTCCGCGATCACCATGGCGACGGCCTCGCCGACGAAACGCGCCTTGTCGTTCGGCAGGACGCGGTGCGTGGAAATGCGGTGATCCGACCCATCCCGATTGGCGAGCGGGATATCGGGCGGGCTCGACGGCGAGACATGGTGCGGGATCGGGTTGAGCCCGTCGGCCTCGACATCCGCGCCGGTGAACACGGCGATGACGCCGGGGATTTTCATCGCCGCCGAGACGTCGTAGCCCCGGATCCGCGCATGGCCGTGCGGCGAGCGCACCATCGCCGTAAAGGTCTGGTTCGGCAGGGTCGCGTCGTCGCTGTAACTGCCCTGGCCGGTCAGCAGCCTGATGTCTTCCTTGCGGATGACCGGATCGCCGATCTTCGGCCTCGCAATTTCCCTGCCGCCGTCCATGATGAGTCTCCCTTGTAATATTTGCGCCGATTGTGGCGAGCGGCGGGGCGACGTTCAACCCGAACCGTTGCGGGAAATCCCCACCCGCGCCATGATCGTCCCGGAGGGAGAGAGCGCATGAGCGACACGGGAACGGCCAACGCCAACAGCAATCTGCGGCCGCAGCGCGAGGAGTATTACGAGCGGATCGGGAAATACGATCTGTCGCCGCTGTGGGAGGTCAACAAGCGCCTCGTGACGCCGGAGCCGGTGATCGAGTCGGTGCCGCATCTGTGGGATTACGACGCGATCCGCGACATGCTGCTGGAAAGCGGCGAGCTGATCACCACGAAGGAAGCCAACCGCCGCGTGCTGATCCTCGAAAATCCCGGTCTGGAGAAATCGCACCGTATCGTGGAATCGATGTTCGCCGGGCTGCAGCTCATCATGCCGGGCGAGATCGCCCCGGCGCACCGCCATTCGCCGGCGGCGCTGCGCTTCATCATGGAAGGCTCCGGCGCCTATACCGCGGTCGGCGGCGAACGGTCCTACATGGAGCCGGGCGATTTCATCATCACGCCGGCCTGGGCGTGGCACGATCACGGGCATGAGGGCGACGGGCCGATGGTGTGGATGGACGGGCTCGACATTCCGATGGTGGCGACGTTCGGCCCCTTGTTCTTCGAGACCTTCCCGGAAGACACCGCGCCCGACCAGGTGCCGCCCGGCGACAGCCAGGCGCGCTACGGTGCCAACATGCGCCCCGTCGGGCAGAGCTGGGACAAAAAGGAATCGCCGATCTTCAACTACCCCTACGCCCGCTCGCGCGAGGCGCTGGAGAAGCTGCGCGACGCCGCCGACTGGGACCCGTGCTGCGGCGTGAAGATGGAGTACATCAACCCGGTCACCGGCGGCAGCGCGATGCCGACCATCTCCACCTTCCTGCAGCTTCTGCCGAAAGGCTTCAGGGGCGAGACCTGGCGTACCACCGAAGGCATCGTCTATTCCTGCACCGAAGGGTCGGGACGCTGCATCGTGCAGAACGGTGAGGAGACCGTTACGATGGCGTGGAAGGAAAAGGACATTTTCTGCGTGCCCTGCTGGATGCCGCACCGGATGGAAGCCGACAACGATGCGGTGCTGTTCTGCTATTCCGACCGCACGGCGCAGGAAAAGCTCGGCATCTGGCGCGAAATCCGCGGCAGCGCGTGAGGCGGAAAGTGCCGGGGCGGCGGCGACGGCCTCCTCCCCAACCCTCCCCCGAATACGGGGGAGGGGGTGCCATCCGGCCCTGAATTCCTGTTGCGGACGGGGATAGGGCAACTGGATTTTTCCTTCCCCAGTTAACGGGGGAGGGGGCAGAGAGCGCATTTTTTTTAATCCCCTCCCCCTTGAGGGGGAGGGTCAGGGAGGGGGAGACCCCAGGACAGATTGACAGGGAGAATAACATGGTAAGCAAGTTCGAGGATTACTGCTGGGCCGACGTCATGGATGAGGAGACGCTCGCGATTTACGCCGATTACGAACGCGAGCTGAAGGTCGGGCCGCGCCCGGCGGTCCTCATGATCGACGTCTATCAGGCGAGCTACGATGGCGGGCAGCAGCGCGTGATCGATGCGATCAAGGAATATCCCAGCTCCTGCGGCGAACGGGCCTGGGCGATGGTGGAACCCGCTAAGCGGCTGCTCGAAGCGGCGCGCGCCGCCGGGCTGCCGGTCATGTACAGCACGGGCGACGAACGCAGCCAGGCGAACCGGGGCCGCCCGACCAGCCGTCAGCGCATGACCGAGACCGAGGACATGTACCGCATCCTGCCGGAGCTCGCGCCCGCGCCGGAAGACCTCGTGGTCTACAAGCAGCGCGCCAGCTGTTTCTACGGCACGCCGCTGCTGTCCCACCTGGTCGGGCTCGGCATCCAGAGCCTGATCGTCGGCGGCGGCACCACCAGCGGTTGCCTGCGCGCCGGCGTGCAGGATGCCAAGGCGAACGGGTTCCATGTCACGCTGGTGGAGGAGTGCTGCTACGACCGCACGCCGATCAACCACAAGGTCAATCTGTTCGACATGCATCACAAATACGCCGACGTGATGAAGCTGGCCGATGTGGTTTCCCATCTGGAAGGCGAGTACGGGCTGGCGAAAGCAAGCTGAGGGCCGAAACGGCATCCGACGCCCCCTCCCCAACCCTCCCCCGATTTCGGGGGAGGGGGGTGCCGTCCGAAATGAAATTTCCGCCGGAGAAGGGGAAGGGACAACAATGAAATCCCCTCCCCCTTGAAGGGAGAGGGTCAGGGAGGGGGAGACCACCATGGCAGCACGCAAACGCAAATTCCTGAGCAAGCGCATCTCGAAGAAGGACCGCATCGCGCGTCTCACGCTCAATCGGCCGGAAAAGAAAAACGCACTGAGCCAGGCGCTGATGGACGAGCTGATCGCGGCGCTGAAGGAGATTCGCGACAATCGCGAGATCCGCTGCATCGTGCTGGCCGGGGCGAACGATACGTTCTGCGCCGGGATGGATCTGCACGAGCTGGGCGAGCGCCACAAGGCGCCGCACCGCTGGGATGACGGCGATCTGCGCGAAATCCTGGCGCTGATGCGCTCCTGCCCGCAGATCACCGTCGCCGAGGTCCAGGGCTACTGCGTCGGCGGCGGCATGGTGCTGGTCAACGGGTGCGAGCTCGCCGTCGCCGCGAATGACGCAAAGATCGGCATGCCGGAGATCATCCGCGGCTCCTACGGCGCGGTGGCGACGCCGACTTTGTTCCAGTCCGGCGTACCGTCGAAGACCGCGTTTCGCGTGTCGCTGGTCGGCAAGAACCTGTCTGGCGAGGAGGCCCTGCGCGCCGGTCTCGTCTCCCACGCCGTGCCCGCGAAGGATTTGCGCGCCACGGTCAATGAGCTTTCGAAGGAAATCGCCAGCCGACACCCCGCCGCGCTGGAACACGCCAAGCTGTCGGCCTACGCCGCGCTCGATTCCACATACGACATGGCGCTCAGGACCGACGAATTTATCAGCCACCGGCTGCGCAATTACGCAGACCCGACCGGCCATGTGGACGACTATCTGAAATCGCAGAAGGGCGGCGCCGACGCGAAATACGTCAAGCCGGACGCGGGGTAGAAGGGAAATCTAGTCCCGTCGCCGTGAAAACCCGATTCCGATCAGGCCGAGGGCCAGAAGGCCCGCCGCACCGGGGGCGGGGAGTTCAAGCGCGCCGAACTGGGCGGTGTCGAAAATGACGAAATCGTTGTCGTCGGAAAAAGCGAGCGTCACCGTGGTGAAACTGTCTGTGTCGAACACGCCCGCGAACACGGGCAGTCCGATGCCGCCGCCGATGAAACCGGTGAAAATCTGCTGGCTGCCGTTATCGGTCGTTACCGTCAGGTCGTTTGGACCGGCGGTGCCGAAATCGATCACGTCGATCGCAAAGGCGTTGATGGCCTGGCTGAACGTAAAGGTTACCGCGCCGCTGGGCGCACCATTGGCCTGCATCAGCAGCGTTTCGGTGCCGTCGGTCGGGAACTGATCCGTCGTGGTTTCGAGAACCGTGTTGCCCGTGCTGGTGACCGTGAAATCCGCAAATGCAATCGGGCCGCCGAACTGGTTAGACCCCTCGAAACTCTCAAGATTGAAAGCGACGCCCGACGCGGCGCTCTGGAACGCCGGTTCGCTGGTGAAGAAGACCGGGGCAGCCTGTGCGGCGGCGCCAGCAAGTCCGAACGACATCGCCAGACCCGCGAGCGCGCCGCTCATCCATTGCCGCATTTGGACAAACGCTTGCATCTTACCCTCATAATCTGTCCGGGTTCGAAAAGCAAGGCGGCAAGTTTTTCTCTGGGCGAGAATCTCGCTAAACTCCTCTCGAACGAGACGAAAGGCGTGTCCCATGGCGGTCCAGTATGACAGGTCGAAACCGATTCCCGGCACTACCGTGTTCGACGGGGCGGTGTCGCGGAAGGGCTATCGGATCAACAGGTTCGCCATGTCCTTTACGCAGCCGGAAAACCGCGCCGCCTTCACGGCGGACGAGGAGGCCTATATGGAGAAATGGGGCCTCAGCGACCAGGAGCGGCAGTTCCTTCGCGACCGCGACTATCGCGGGCTGATCGATGAGTGCGGCGGCAATATCTACATGATCATGAAGCTCGGCGTGTGCACCGGCGACGGGCTGTATCATATCGGCGCACAGCTCCGTGGCGAGAGCTTCGAGGAGTTCATGGCGACGCGCGGCGCAGCGGGCGCCAGATAGTGGCGCCAGATAGGGGAGACCGGATAAAATGGCGAAAATCGTTGGCGGCATCGGCTCCTCGCACGTGCCTTCTATCGGCAAGGTGATCGATATGGGCGAGCAGGACGAGCCCGCCTGGAAACCATTGTTCGACGCCTACGTGCCGGTGCGCGGCTGGCTGGAAGACCTCAAACCCGACATCGCCATCGTGGTCTATAACGATCACGGCGCCAGCATGTTCTTCGACCGGTACCCGACCTTCGCCATCGGCGCGGCGGACAGCTACGCGATCGGCGATGAGGGGTGGGGACGCCGCCCGCTGCCCGACCTGCCGGGCGATGCCGAGTTCTCATGGCACCTGGCGGAATCCCTCGTCTATGACGAGTTCGACATGACGATCTGCCAGGAGCTCGCGGTCGAGCACGGCTTCCTGGTGCCGATGAATCTCTGTTTCCCGCACGAGCCGTCGTGGCCTGTCTCCGTGGTGCCGGTGGCGGTCAACGTGATCCAGCATCCGCTGCCGACCGCGCTGCGCTGCTGGAAGCTGGGCCAGGCGATCCGGCGCGCGGTTGATTCCTGCCCGCGCGATCTGAAGGTGGTGATCTTCGGCACCGGCGGCCTGTCGCACCAGCTCAACGGAACGCGGTTCGGCCATATCAATCCCGAGTTTGACAACCGGTTCCTCGATCTGCTGGCCGAAGACCCGATGCAGCTCACCGAAATGACGCATCAGCACATCATGGAGGAAGCCGGCGCCGAGGCGGTCGAAATCATCATGTGGCTCACCATGCGCGGCGCGCTGTCGGAGAACCCGCAGCAGGTGTTTCGCAATTACTACGCACCGATGACCACCGGGATCGGGCTGCTCGCGTTCGAGGAGTAGGGCGGAGCGCGCCCTGTATCGCAAATTGTCGTCATCGCCGGGCGTGTCCCGGCGATCTGTCGGAAGCCGGAGTTTCGTCCCAATCAAGATGCCCGGGACGGTGCCCGGGCATGACGGGCTATGTGGGGGCGGTGGGCTGGAGGGGGGTCACCCCCGGCTCTACGGGCCCACCCGGTCGATCTCGATGCGGATGATGACGCGGTCCTCGTCCAGGATGTGGCGGCGCGAGTCCTCCTCGTCGAAATCGTTGCCGAGCCGCCTTCGGTAGGCGTCCAGCAGCAGGTCGAGCGATTCCGGAAGGCCGATCACCTCGGCCCGACCATCGAGCTGGTAATAGGCTGAGCCGTTCCACTGTTCGCCCAGCACGACCATCGAGACGTTAGGATTGCGCTGGATGTTTTTCACCTTTTAGGTGCTGCTACGCGAAGAGATGACGACGCGGCCTTCTGCGTCTATTCCCGGCGTGACCAGGGTCATCTGAGGCGAGCCGTCCCGCCGTCGCGCCATCAGCACGCCGCGATGGTTGGTTTCGAGAAATTTCTGAACTTCGCTGATTTCCATAACTGGCCTCCTGATTGCGGATGCGGTTCGTCCCGAACTCTGCTGTAATTGTCATCGAGTTGGGAGGCCAAGCCAATGCTGTCGCGAGAAGAAAACGAGCTGCTGACCCGTGTCGGGCCGGGGACGCCGATGGGGAAGCTGATGCGGCGCTACTGGGTTCCGGCGCTGTTTTCCGGGCAAATCGAAAAGCCAGACTGTCCGCCTGTGAGGGTAAAGCTGCTGGGCGAGAAGCTGGTGGCGTTCCGCGACACCGATGGACGCCCCGGCCTGCTGGACGAGCGCTGCCCGCACCGCACCGCCTCGATGTTCTTCGGCCGCAACGAGGAATGCGGGCTTCGCTGCGTCTATCACGGGTGGAAATTCGATGTGACGGGCAAATGCGTCGATTTGCCCTCCGAACCGCCCGGCAGCAATTTTCAGGACAAGGTGAGCATCAGGGCCTACCCGTGTCACGAGGCTGCCGGCATCGTCTGGACCTATATGGGGCCGCCGGAATTGAGGCCGGAATTCCCCGAGTTCGAATGGACGCAGGTCCCGCAGTCGCATCGCTACGCCAGCCGCCATATCGAGAGATGCAACTGGTTGCAGGCGCTCGAAGGCGGGTTCGACACCAGCCACCTCGCCTTTTTGCACCGGGGCGCGACCCAGGCGCCGCGCAGCGTGCCGTCGCGCTACGACGTGATCCCGAAGGAATTCGGCTTCGTGGTCGGGACCGGGCGCGATGCGGGCGAGGGCGAGACGCTATGGACCGCCAACGTGATGGCGATGCCGTTCCACAAGATCATCGCGACCGATCCCTACGGCGCGCATTGCTGGGTGCCGATGGACGACGAAAACACCATGCTCTACAGCGTCGATTACAGGCCCGACCGGCCGCTGACCGACGATGATCTCGCGCTTAGCCGGAATTTCGAACATATCCACGCCGAAACCATTCCGGGCACCGACCTGCCCGTCGAAAACGCGGCGAACGATTACAGGATCGACCGCGCGGCGCAGGCGGCGGGACCGTCCTTTAGCGGCATGCGCGGGCTCGCGGTGCAGGACAGGGCGGTGCAGGAATCGATGGGGCCGGTCGCCGACCGGACGATCGAACATCTCGGCGTCAGCGACACGGCGATCATCCGGATCCGCCAGCTATTGCTGAAAGCGGTCAGGGATCTGGAAGACGGCAAGGAACCGCCCGGCATGAAGGGCGCAAGCTACCGCGTGCGTTCGGCGCGGTTCGCAGCCCCGGATGAGGCTGCGTTTGCCGACATCGTCGACGAACGGGTGACGCTCGATGCCGCGCCGGTAATGGAGGCCAGGCTGTAGGCCCTATTTCACTGGCGGCTGCTGGTTGCCGAGCAGCCAGCCCCACTTGTCCTTGGCCTTCGCCCAGAGTTCCGGGTCGGGCATGTTGACCTTCGGGAATCTGTCTTTCCAGTGGAACGGCCGGCAGGCGTTGATGATGGCGCGCGAATTGGTCGTATCGCCGTCTTCCTTCCGGTCGGGATGGATCAGCGGGTCGAGGCCCGTCGACCAGGCGCTGCTGATGATGTCGATATCGGTCGCCGGATCGGCGCGGAAGCAGAGCGCCCACATGACTTCGCCCAGGTCTGACGCGTCGATATCCTCGTCCACCACCACGACGAACTTGCCGGCATAGGCGCCGAGCCGGCACTGGCTGGCGATCTGGCCGGCCTGGGTGGCATGACCCGGATAGCGCTGCTTGATCGAGACCGCGGTGAACATGCGACCGCCGCCGCATTCATGGCACCAAGCCATCTGCAAATCGGGCACGCCGACCGCGTCGATCTGCTCCTTGAGGAGGGCCGAGCGCACGACGGCGCGATAGCGCGACTGCTCTTCCGGCGGGCGCTGCGGCGGGCAGCCGAGCAGGATCGGGTTGTTGCGGTGATAGATCGCCTTGATGTCGAGCGTCGGGCCTTCATGTTCCGGGTTTCCGTAATAGCCGGTCCACTCGCCGAACGGACCCTCGAGGCGCCGCTTGTCGGGGTAGCAGAACCCTTCAAGGACGACTTCCGCATTGGCGGGGAAGGGCAGCCCGGTATGCTTGCCGATGACGACCTCCGTCGGGCGGCCGCGATAGGCGCCCATGATGTCGAATTCGCAGACCCCGTATGGAATTTCCGACGACGACATCAGGAAGCTGAGTGGGTCGACGCCGACCACGACACAGACCGGCATGGGCTCGTTCTCCGCCATGTATTTCTGTCGGTGAATGCGTCCGTGCTTGCCCGGGGAGATGTAGAAGCCGACCGTTTTCTCGTCATGAATCATGACGCGGTAGGTGCCGACATTGATCCAGTTCTCCACCGGATCCCGGGTGACGTTGAAGGAACCGGTGCCGATATAGCGGCCGCCGTCGCCGGCATGCCAGAGCGGCGTCGGAAAGGAGAGCACGTTGACGTCGTCTCCTTCCATGATGTTTTCCATGACCGGGCCGGTCTGCACGACCTCGTAGGGGATAGGTTTCTGGACGACTTCCTGGTAGGCGGCGTTGAACGCCATGCTGAGTTCGAACTTGGTCAGGTGGGCGGGAAAACCCAGCGTGATGTTCTGGCGCTGCCCGCCAAAGAAGTTGGTGAACACGCGATGGCCCTTGGGATAGCCCGGGATCTCGTCGAACAGGGCGCAGGGCGCGGTTTCGCTGTGCTGCAGCAGCTCGGCGGCGAGCCCGATATCCTCTTCCCAGGTTGCGCCGTCGATCCGGCGGAGCTCGCCGAGTTTCTCGACCTCGTCGATATACTCGCGCAAATCGTTGAAGGTGACGTTGTGCTTGAGATTCGCGATCTGCGAGCCGTCCATGGCGTAATCTCCCGGTTAACAAGGCAATGGCGGCAAGCCTATGGTCAGCGCGCGCCGCTGTAAACGGCGGTGATGGCGGGACGGTGGAAAGAGTGTAGGTTTGACCGCCGACAGAAAGACCGACCCCGTTGAATGCGAACGAAAATAGCGTAGTCCCCGACCGCCGCAGCGACACGATCCGCGGCATCGCCTGGATGCTGCTGAGCATCGCCGGTCTGACTGTCGTCGTCCTGTCGGGCCGCGCGCTAAAGGTCGATATGGATCCGCTGCAGCTGCTGTTCTGGCGGGCGCTGGTCGGGCTGATCATCATATCCGCAGTCATTGCGCCAAGGGGCTTCCATACGGTGCGGACCCGGCGGCTTGGCCTTCACATCGTTCGCAACCTGATCCATCTCGCGGCGCAGTTCGGCATCTATTATGCCTTTATCGTGGTCCCTCTGGCCGAGGTGACGGCGGTCGAATACACCATTCCGGCCATGACGGCGCTGATCGCCGCGGTGTTTCTCGGCGAAAAGGTCGGTATCCACCGCTGGGTCGGCATGGCGATGAGCTTCGTCGGGGTGCTGTTCGTGGTCCGGCCCGGATTTGCCGAGGTGCCGCCCGAAATGTTCGTCATGTTCGGCGGCGCGCTGTGCTTCGCCATCAACAACGTGATGATCAAGGCGATGACGCGGACCGAATCGGCCGAGACCATGGTCTTCAACATGAACCTGATCCAGCTGGTCATCGCGGTCGGACCGGCGCTCTATGTCTGGACGCACCCCGAATGGCATCACGTGCCGTGGATCCTCGGGCTCGGCGCCGCCGGGCTGATGACGCATTACGCGATGACGCGGGCGCTGGCGCTGGCCGACACCTCGGTCTGTTTTCCGCTCGATTTCCTGCGACTGCCTTTCATCGCGTTAGGCGCCTGGCTGCTCTGGGGAGAGACGTTCTCTCCCTGGGCCGTACTCGGCGCCGCCATTATCTTCGGCGGACAGTACTACGCGGTATGGAAGGAAACGCGGGGGAAGAGGGAAGCCTAGCTACTCCGCCGCCTCCGGCCTGGCGATGGCCGACTTTATCGCCTCCTCGAACTCGTCGACGTCGAAACAATGCGGGCCCATCCCGCCCTTGTAGGCGATGGTCCCGTCCGGATCGAGCACGTAGAGCCGCTCGGGCAGGGCGTTGTAATGGTCGTTCGCCTCGTCCGTCATGTTGTCGAGCAGCATCGGGAACGAAAAATTGTAGCGCAGCATGCAGACCCCGGCGATCTCCGCCCGCTCGTCTTCTGTGGTCGGCTGGGTGTAGAGGATGTCGTCGTCGAGATTGGCCGCCGACTGCACCCCGTCGGTCGGGTGCGCTTCCCTGATATAGACGCACAGGAATTGGGCGGCGCCTTCGTATTTCTTCGCGAGGTTGTTGAGGCGCACGGCCTCCTTACGGAAGGGCGGTCATGTGAAGGAGCCGAAAATCAGCCCGACCGGCAGCCCCCTGAAATCCGAGATCGATCTGTACTCGCCGGTACGCTTGCCCTCGCCGCTCAGCAGTTCCAGCCGCACGTCCGGCGCTGGCGCGCCGACATCGGGCGATTTCGCCATATCGTCGATCACGCGCTTCTCGTAATAGGCGCGCAGATCCTCACGCTTCTGGCCGCGCACTTCGAGCTCGCGGTCGGTCATCGAGACGATGCGTTCCTCGAACTGTCTGGGCAATTCAATCGCCATGGCTTTCTCCCGGCTGCGTTCCTGCAAAGGGTAGGGCTGTGTCCGCCCATCCGTCAAACTGCCCCGGGTGAAATTGACTGTACTGTCGGTTCTCTGGTCCAATCCACTCACAATCAGGGGAGCGGCCATGGCCGGACGGCAGATCGGGATAGCGGCAGCGGACGGCGGCATGTTCGGGATATGGCTGGCGTTACCCGAGAATGGAGCGGGGCCGGGTCCCGGGATCGTCATGCTGCACGAGATCTTCGGCGTCACCGGCTGGATCCGCGAGACGGCGGAGATGTTCGCGTCCCACGGCTACTGCGTCGCCGCGCCCGACATGTTCTGGCGACTGGAACCGGGCTTCGAAGGCGATTTCCGGGATGCGGAACAGACCGCACGCGGGCGTAGCTACAAGGCAGCGCTCGATCACGAGACCGGGTTGTCCGACATCGCCGCCGTCATCGCGCATCTGAAATCGCTGCCGCAGTGCAACGGAAAAATTGGCGTCACCGGCTTCTGCACCGGCGGCACGATGGCCTATCTGACAGCGGCCCGCCTCGGGCCCGATGCCGCGTCCTGCTATTACGGTACGCAGATTCACGAATTCCTGGAGGAAGGCCGTAACATCGAGTGCCCGTCGATCTTCCATATGGGTCTGAAGGACGACCGTGTGCCGGAAGGTTTGTCGGATACGGCGCGGGCGGCCTGGGACGGCAATCCCAACACAACGATCCATACCTACGATGCCGGCCACGCCTTCGCCCACACGGAACGCGACGATTATTACCTGCCGGATGCCGCGAAGCTGGCGCATGCGCGGACGTTCGAGCTGTTCGATGGATTGAAATAGGGCAGACGTACGAAATGGAATTCTCGGTTGCACCCACCTCCCCTGTCCCCTCCCCCCTGAAGGGCGGAGGGGGACGCCGTTGGAGGGGTACGCCAGGCCCCCTCTCCTCTCTTGGGGGAGGAGAGGGGTGGGGTGAGGTGGGGGAGCCTTCCTGTCCGCCTGAAAAACCTTGCTGCGGGAGGCACCGATGACCGATCCCCAATACCGCACCGAGACCTGCCCGTCCGGCGACGTGGAGCTTTGCTGGCATGCTTTTGGGACGCCCGGCGGGCCGGGCGGCAAGGCGACGCCGCTTATCATGCTGCACGGCACGAACTATTACGATTCGACCGACTGGCTGCCCATCGCGGAACGCCTCGCCGACGAGCGCGAGGTTGTGATTTACGATCATCGCGGGTTCGGCCAGTCGGGCTGGAGTGCGAGCAAGGATTATTCGGTCGATGCGCTGTGCGGCGATATTTCCGCGCTGATCGCCTATTTCGGCTGGGAGAAGCCCGCCGTGTTCGGCCATTCGATGTCGGGACGGCTCGTCGTGTTCTTCGCCGCGAATTTTCCGGCGCAGCTGTCGAAGCTGATCGTAGCCGATAGCGGGTTCGATCACGGCGCGCCGGGCGCCTACCAGATTTCGCTAGGCAACGAACCGCTGGTGTTCGACAGCGTCGAGGCGGCGATGGAGAAATTCGCCGGCCTCGCCAACCCGCCCCGCATCGCGCATGACCGCGCCCGGGCGGAGAAGGCGCTGCGCAAGGTGGACGGCGGCTACATGCTGCTGCGCGACCCCGACTACCGCAACACGCAGTCGCAGGCCCCCGGCGCGCCCGAACCGGGACTGCGCGATCTCGATGCGTTCGAGGAGCTGAAGAAGGTAACCTGCCCGACGCTGATAATCCGCGGCCTGCAATCGACCCGATACCCGCCGGATATCCTCGAAAGGCTGGAGATCGACTATCCTGACCTTAACTGGGCAACGGTGGATTCGCAGCACGATCTTGCCGCCGGTGCGCCGGACGAGCTGGTGGCGGCGATACGCAATTTTATGGAGGATGAATGATGTCAGAGATCGAAATCGTACCAAGCGGCGCAGCGCTCGGCGCGGAAGTCCGGGGCGTCGACCTGTCGCGGCCTTTGTCCGACGCGGCGGTCGCCGCCATCAAGGACGCCTTCGCCGAACATTCGGTGATCTGCATCCCGGGACAGGACCTGACCGCGCCGCAATTCATCGATTTCATGAAATATATGGGCGATGTCTCGCCGGTGCCGATCAACGATTTCGCCCACCCCGAACACCCGGAAATCTATTTCGTCTCCAACATCCAGGAGAACGGCCGCAAGATCGGCCACGACGATGCCGGTTCGGTGTGGCACACCGACATGTCGTTCTCCAAAACGCCGCCGCGGATTTCATGTCTCTATGCGCGCGAAGTGCCGGTTGGCGCGGATGGCAAGGCGCTGGGCGATACGCATTTCGCCAGCGCGGCGGCGGCCTACGATGCGCTCACCGACGATGACAAGATGCTGATCGAGGGTAAGTTCGCGCTGCATGATCTGGGCGGCAGGCGGACCGAAATCCAGAAGAAGAATGCGGCCAGCCCGGAGCTCGCCCGCCGCCGCAAGGAAACCCCGATCACGCTGCATCCGGTGGCGCGCGTCCATCCTGTAAACGGGCGGAAATGCCTCTACGTGACGCGCGGCGAATGCACCGGGATCGACGGGATGGAAACGGAGGAGGCGCTGCCTCTGATCGAACGGCTGGCGCGCCATGTCTATCGCGAACCGTTCCGCTTCACCCATAGCTGGCGCGTCGGCGACCTGCTGATGTGGGACAACTGCGCCGTCCAGCACGTCGCCACGTTCGACTATAAATGGCCCGAACAGCGCCGCCTGATGTGGCGGATCACGACGGCGGCCGGGCCGACGCATTGAGGGGGCGTCGCCTCCCAGTGTGCCCCGTCATCGCTCGCCCTTACCCCAACCTCTTTTTGTCACCCCGGCCCCAGTAATTTTTTGGGAACCGGGGTCCAAGCGGCGTTGCCGTTTGCACGGTTGGCTGGATCCCGGGTCAGGCCCGGGATGACAGGCGAGGTATAAGTCTTCCTGCCGGGCCTTCGTCGCTACGCCGCCTTGGCGTCCCTGATCGCCTTCCAGATTTTCTCCGGCGTTGCCGGCATCATCAGGTTTTTCACGCCGACCGGGCGCAGCGCGTCGTGGACGGCGTTCATCACGGCGGCGATGCCGGCGACCGTGCCGCCTTCGCCGGCGCCCTTGACGCCGAGCGGGTTCTGCTGGGTCGGCACCGGGTGGCGGCCGATCTGGAATTCGCAGAAATCGTCGGCCCGTGGCATGCAGTAATCGAGGAACGAGCCGGTCAGGTTCTGGCCCGTTTCCGGATCGTAGATAATCTGTTCCATCAGCGCCTGGCCCGCGGCCTGGGCGATGGCGCCGACCGCCTGCCCGTCGACGAGGGCGGGGTTCAGCTCGACGCCGACATCATGCACCGCGGCGTAGCGCACCATCTGCGCCTTGCCGGTATCGGGGTCGATCTCCACCTCGCAGACATGAAAATCGTTGGGGATGTTGGAGGTCTCGGGCGTCCAGCTCGCGCTTTCGTTCAGCCCGAACTCCATCCCGTCCGGCAGGCGTTCCGGCTTGAAGGCGTTCTTTGCGACGTCGGTGAAGCTGACCGACCTGTCCGTGCCGGCTACCGTGAAGGCGCCGTCGTCGAAATCGATATCCTCTTCCGCGGCCTCCAGCATGTGGGCGGCGATTTTGCGGCATTTCTCTCGTGTCTTCTCGGCGGCGAGCAGCACGACCGAGCCGCAGATCGTCGCGGTGCGGGCCGCGCCCGTGCCTGAACCCCAGCTGTGTTTCGAGGTGTCGCCCTCGACGCACTGGATCTGTTCTGAATCGATGCCGAGCACGTCGGAGACGATCTGCGTATAGATCGTCTGGTGGCTCTGCCCACCGGCGGTGGATGCGGTCAGCACCGTGACCGTGCCGGACGGGTCGAAGCGCAGCTCCGCCATCTCGGGCGCGGGGCTGCCCGACGGGTCGACCGCGGCGGAAACGCCGACGCCGTAGAGCTTGCCGCGCGCCTTCGCCTCTTCGCGGCGCTTCGCGATGTTTGCGTAATCGGCCAGCGTCAGGCACTTGTCCATCACCGCTTCGAACTCGCCGCAATCGTAGCCATCCCCGTTGGGCAGCTTCACCGGCATGGTGTCGGCGGGGATGAAGTTGCGGCGCCGAATCTCGGTCGGGTCCATATCGAGCTGTTCCGCCGCCATGTCGACCAAGCGCTCCAGCACGTAGGATCCCGGCGTGCCCGAGGGGCCGCGATAGTTCGCCATCGGCTGGGTGTTGGTCAGCACCGCGCGCGACTTTCCGTAGACGGTCGGGATGTCGTAAGTGCCGACCGTGTAGCCGGCGATGCCGTTGGGCGTGCCGAACCCGTTCATCGAGAGATACGCGCCGACATTGGCGTGCGCGTCGTAGCGGACGGCGAGGATCCTGCCGTCATCGTCGAAGCCGAGCTCCGCATCGACCACAAGATCGCGCGCCTGATCGTCGGAAATATGGGCCTCGGAGCGCTCGCAGGTCCATTTCACCGGGCGGCGCAGGCGCTTCGATGCCCAGGCGACGACCGGGACTTCGGGATAGAGTCCGCCCTTCATGCCGAACGAGCCGCCGACATCGCCGGCGATCATGGTCATCTGGTTTTCCGGGATGTTGAACACGCGCTGGCACATCATGGTGCGCCAGGTGAAGGGGCGCTGCTGGCAGGCATAGATGGTGAAATGATCGCGCCCCGGATCGTAATCGGCGGCGACGGCGCGCGGCTCCATCGTGTTGGCGGTGACCCGGCTGACGGTGAAACTGTCCTTCACCACGTGCGGCGCGCTCTCCAGCGCCCTGGCGGTGGCTTCCTCGTCGCCCTTCCGGTTGGAAAACGCCTCGTTGTCGTCGCAGCCCTCGTAGATCGGGAACGCGCCCTCGGCGACGCCCGCCAGCGGGTCGGTGTTGACCGGCAGCGGGTCGAAATCGACCTCGATGGCCTCGACCGCATCCTTCGCGTCGTTGATCGTTTCCGCGATCACGCAGGCGATCATCTGGCCGACATGGGTGACTTTGTCTGTGGCGAGGCCGGTTCGCGGCGGGCGGAACCCGGCGGACCCGTCCGAACGCTTGGGCGGCGCCGATCCCGGCACATTGCCGATCCCGTCCGCGACGTAATCCGCGCCGGTCAGCACGTCGAGCACGCCCGGCATCTGTTTCGCCGCGCCGACCTCCAGCTTCGTGATCTTCGCGTGCGCAAAGGGCGAGCGCAGGAACACGGCATGGGCGGCGCCCCGGAGCGGCACGTCATCGGTATATTGCCCCCTCCCGGTCAGCAGGCGGGGCGCCTCGGTCTGGGTTACGGGCTGGCTGATCGAATAGCGCGGCATGGCTGAATTCCTGTTCTGGGCCCCTGTCCGGGCGGTTAGCGGCGGTGGCGGGATTTTACGGGTGGGTCTGAACGCTGTCCAATCGCGGTGTTGCCGGACATATCAGGTCGCCCGGGTCGCGCCTGCCGTATACGGCGCCGACTGGTCAAAAACCGGACAGAAGCCGCCCAGACTGCGTAAAAAATAGTCGCAAACGAGTGCTGGAACCCTGTTCCTCCAACATCGACAGGATTCACTGATTTTTTAAGTTATTGAATTACAGTAATAAAATCTACCTTGCATCAATCTGGCATGGATGTTGCACTGGACAACAGTCATCGCCCGGCCTGGGCGGGGATTTTGTACTTCACAACCGATGAGGATCCGACATCATGCAGTTTACCAGCAAAGGGCTCGCAGTTGCGGCGGGCGTGGCTCTGGCCGGAGCGGCGGCACTGCCTGGCGTTGCCGCAGCCGACGAGGTTGCCGCGTATTACAAAGAAAAGACCGTTACTGTCCTGATTCCCTACGGGCCCGGGGGAACCTATGACAAGTACGGTCAGACATTTACCCGCCATATGGCCCAGTTCATCCCCGGGAAGCCGAACATGATCGTTCAGCACATGCCGGGCGCGGGCGGCGCCAAGGCGATGAACTACGCCTATAACGTCATGCCCAAGAACGGCCTCAACATGATCACGCCGCTGGACAATGCGGTGATCAACCAGCTGCTGCGGCCCGAGAAGATGCGCTACAAATCCGACAAGTTCATTTGGGTCGGTGCCAGCAATCAGACCAATGTGATTCTGGTTGCCGGTCTCAAGAAAGGGATCGCTTCCCTTGAAGACTGGAAAAAGTCCAAGGACGGCCTGATCGGCTCGTCGAGCGGCGCGGCCTCCACCTCCACGCTAATCCCGAAATACGTCATGTCGGCGCTCGGCCTGCCGGGCAAGGTCGTGTCCGGATACAAGGGGTCATCGGCCTCGATTTTCGCGATCGAGCGTGGCGAAGCTGACATGTCGGCCTTCAACTGGCTGGCCTGGTCGTCCAAGGTGCCGCACTGGTTCAAGGGTGAGAAACCCTTCGCCAAGGCGCTGGTCCAGGTCGGGGTCTGGAAGGATCCGGACCTGCCGGGGCTGCCGATGCTGGAAAACCTGGTGCCTGATGAATACAAGCCTGGCGCAAAGTTCCTCGGCACGCTCGGACCGCTGGGCCGCGGACTGGCGCTGCCGCCCGGCGTGCCGCAGATGGTGATCGAGCCGCTGCGCACCGCCTACGACAAGATGAATGCAGACCCGGCGTTTGCCGCGGAACTCAAGAAGCGCAAACTGCGTCTGATTCCGTCCAAGGGCGCTGACATTCAGAAGACTGTCGAGGAAGCGATGACGGCGACCACGCCGGAAGTCGTTGCCTTCGTGCGGAAGGCGATTTTCGGAAACTAGTTCCGGACGCCACACCAGAAATCAGGGGCGGGTTTCAGACCCGCCCCTTTTTTCATTCTACATCTTTTCATTCTACATCGTGACCGGAATGCGCCCGCCGTCGCCGCGGATCACCGACCCGGTCAGGTAGCTTGCCTGATCGCTGCACAGCAGCACGGCGATATTCGCCATTTCCTCGACCGTACCGTCGCGGCCCATCGGGGCCTCGGAGATCATCTTTATTCGCATCTCTTCCGGCGTGACGCCGGCGCGTCGGGCTCGCGCCACGTCGCCATCGCGCACCCGTTCGGTGTCGATCCTTCCCGGCACCAGGCAATTCACCGTGATCCCGTCCTTCGCCACCTCATTGGCGAGCGCCTTGGACCAGCCGACCAGCGCCATGCGGAGCGAGCTGGAGAGCACGTTGGCGGTCGCCGCGATGAAGATGTTGGACGACGTCATCGACAGCACTCGGCCCCAGCCGTTCTGCTTCATGTTCGGGAGCGCCGCAGACGTGGCCCCGATCGCCGCCAGCACGATGATCTCGAACCAGTCGCGCCACAGCTGGTCGTCGGCCTCGGACGGCAGCAGACGGGGCGGACCGCCGCAATTGTTGAACTGGATGTCGATGCCGCCGAACCGGTCCTGGGCGAAATCCAGCAACCGGTCGAGATCGCCGTCTTTCGACAGGTCGCACGCCATACCCTCGGCGCGAACGCCGTACGTATCCGCAATCGATTTTGCCTCCGCGTCCAGCACATCCTGCCGCCGCGCGGTAAGGATCACGTCGACGCCTTCGGCGGCGAGCCCGCGGGCGACGCCGTTTCCCATCCCGGCGCTCGATCCCATGATCAGCGCGCGCTTGCCCTTCAGTCCCGTGTCCATCTCTTTCCTATCGTCTCTCGAACTGGCTCCTGCCGAACAGGATATCGCGGGTCTTCTCGTTCAGCACATCCTTGGGCTTCGCCCGGTATTCCGCCAGCAGCTTCATGCCCGCCTGCACCGCGTCGCGGGCGGAGATTTCATCGAACCAGCGTTTGACGTTGGGAAACGGCTCCCAGGGCTGGCCGTGCCAGCGATGCAGACGGACCCAGGGCCAGCACGCCATGTCGGCGATCGAATAATCTTCGCCCGCGAGATACGGCGCTTCGCCCAGCCGGCGGTTCATCACCCCGTAAAGCCTGCCTGCCTCGTCGGTGAAACGGTCGATGGCGTAAGGCACGCGCTCGGGGGCGGCGTCGCGAAAATGCTGCGCGTGCCCGGCGACCGGGCCGAGATTGGCCATCTGGAACATCAGCCATTCGAGCGTGCGGACGCGCGCCGCGCCCGACCCCGGCAGGAACTTTCCAGTCTTTTCCGCCAGATAGATCAGGATCGCGCCGGATTCGAACACAGAGACCGGCTCGCCGTCCGGCCCGTCCGAATCCATGATGGCCGGCATGCGGTTGTTGGGTGAGACCTTCAGGAATTCCGGACTGAACTGGTCGCCTGCCGTGATGTCGACCGGCACGACCTCGTAGTCGAGGCCGCACTCCTCCAGCATGATGGAGATCTTGTGCGCGTTCGGCGTCGGCCAGGCGTGGAGGGTGATCATGGCTTCGGGACCGGGGTATTTCTTCTGACACCCACCTCCCCTGACCCCTCTCCCCTGAAGGGCGGAGGGGAATACGGTTGCGAATTCTCGCTTGCCCCTCTCTCCGCCCCAGGGGGCGGAGAGGGTTGGGGTGAGGTGGGGGATTGTTGCAAGGGGAATGTCCTCACACCGCCGCGGCGATGGCCTCGCCGACTTCCTTGGTCGTCGCCGTGCCGCCGAGGTCGCGGGTGCGCGGGCCGCCGTTCTTCAGGCAGTCCTCGAACGCGGTCACGATTGCCTGGGCTGCTTCCGCCTGGCCCAGATGGTCCAGCATCATCGCGCCCGACCAGATCTGGGCGATCGGGTTTGCGATGCCCTGGCCTGCAATGTCGGGGGCGGAGCCGTGCACCGGTTCGAACATTGAGGGGACCGACCGGTCCGGGTTGATATTGCCCGACGGTGCGATGCCGATCGAGCCGGCTACCGCCGGGCCGAGATCCGACAATATGTCGCCGAACAGGTTGGAGCCCACCACCACGTCGAACCAGTCCGGGTGAAGGACGAAATGCGCGGTCAGTATGTCGATGTGGTACTTGTCGGTCTCGATGTCCTGAAAGTCGGCGGCGACAGCGGCGAAACGTTCGTCCCAGTAGGGCATCGAATGAATGATGCCGTTGGACTTGGTCGCGCAGGTGACCTTCTTGCGCCCTTCCCTTTGGGCCAGTTCGAACGCGTAGCGGATGATGCGGTCGCAGCCGCGCCGCGTGAAGACCGACTGCTGGGTGGCGAGCTCGTGATCCGTGCCCTGATAAAGCCTGCCGCCGATCTCCGAATATTCTCCCTCGACGTTTTCGCGCACCACGTGGAAATCGATGTCGCCGGGCTGGCGGTCGCGCAGCGGCGTCGTCATCCCTTCGAGCAGCCGTACCGGGCGCAGGTTCACGTACTGGTCGAAATCGCGCCGGATCGGGATCAGCATGTCCCACAGCGACACGTGATCCGGCACGCCCGGCCAGCCCACCGCGCCCAGAAAGATCGCATCGTGCTCCCGCAGCCTTTCGGTCCCGTCCGGCGGCATGACATAGCCTTTCGACTCGTAGGTCGAGCAGTCCCAAGGGAATTCGTGCCAGTCGAACTCGATACCGAATTTCCGGCCCGCGGCTTCTAGTACGCGCATTCCCTCCGGCACGACCTCCTTGCCGATGCCGTCTCCCGCGATCACCGCGATGCTGTAACGCGCCATTCCTGTCTCCCTGTTTCTGGCAGGCGAATTATATCTATTCCGGCCTGCGAGTCCCCCGCTGGACCGCATACCAGGTGGCGCCGAAGATCACGGTGGCGCCTAGCCAGGTCCAGATGTCCGGAAACTCGCTGAACAGGACGAGACCGAAGACGGCGGCGATCGGCATACGCATGAAATTCACCGGTTGCACGACGCGGGCCGGCGCCAGCATGATCGCCTTGGTAACGGTGACATAACCGATGGTCGACAGGATCGAGACGCCGATGATCGCCGGCCAGTGTTCCAGCGTCGGCCAGCGCCAGTCGATCAGCGCCAGCGGCAGCGATATCGGCACCAGCAGGAAGTTGGCCCAGAACACGATGGTCGTGGCCGAGGCCGTCCGCGAGAGCGATTTCACGATGGTGTTCACGGTCGCATATCCGAAAGAGCTGATCAGTGCGACGAGCGCGGCGGCGGTAACTTCGATCAGACCGGGGCGGAGGATGATCAGCACGCCCGCGAAACCGACCAGCGTCGCGATCCAGCTGGCTGCGTCGGCGCGTTCGCGCAGAAACAGGATCGCCATCGAGATGGTGAAGAGCGGCGTAACGAACTGCAGCGCGAAGAAATCCGCCACCGGCATGCGGCCAGCCGCGTATACCCAGGCAAGGATCCCGATATAGGAGAACAGCCCTGTCATCAGATAGGCAAACGGACGGTCCGGGATCAGGTTGCCGCGCAGGCTCCTGAGAAACATCGGGCCGAGCATGAGTACCGCAACGACCGACCGAATGAAGGTGATCTCGAAGGAGGTATAGCTGTCGCCCAGGGTGCGCATCAGGCTCGCGGACCCGACGTAACAGGTGCCGCTGAGCAGCATCCAGAGCGCGCCGCGCACCGCCGCAGGCAGTTTTTGCCAGAGGCTGCTCATGCCGGCTTCTCCTTACGGCCCTGCTGTACCGCATACCAGGCTGCGCCAAAAATGATCACGGCGCCGATCCAGACCCAGAGATCGGGAAATTCGCTGAAAACGATAAAGCCCATGGCCGCGGCGAGCGGCATCCGGAGAAAATTCATCGGCTGGACGATCCGCGCGTCGGCAAGCGAAATACTGTTGGCGACGCAGAGCTGCGCCATGGTGGCGAAAAGGGCGACGCCCAGCAGGGTCGGCAGGTCTTCGACCGCCGGCGTCTTCCAGACGAAGAAGGCTGGTATCGCGGACACGGGCAGGATCAGGACGTTGGCGTAGAACGTCATCACTGTCGGCGAATCGTATCGCGACAGGACCTTGATTGCCGTGTTCACCAGCGCATAGCTCAGAGCGGTGCCGAGAGCAGCGACGATTCCGACCGTGATCGGGATATAGCCGGGTCGGAGGATGATGAGAACGCCGACGAATCCGATCAGCGCGGCCAGCCAGCTTTTCGCCGACACATGTTCGCGCAGTAGCAAGGCCGCCGCGGCAATCGTGAACAGCGGCGTTGCGAACTGGATCGCGAAAAAATCGCCGACCGGCACGGTTTCGGCGGCGTAGAACCACAGAAGGATGGCGACATAGGTAATCGCCATGCGGAGCCCGTGCAGGTGGATGACCTCGGTCTTCAGCTGGGACAGCCCCCCGCGCAACACCAGCGGCGTGAGGACGCAGACTCCGACGAGGCAGCGCAGAAATGCCAGTTCGAATGTGTGGTAACTGCCTTCCAGATAGCGCGTGAGCGTCGCCGACGCGACGTAGCAGAACGATGCGCCCAGCATCCAGAGTGCGCCCCTGACGGGCGCGGATAGGGGACTTGATCCGTATTGATCGGTCACGCGCCTCTGTTCCGCCCCACGGCAAAGAATCCAGCGGCGAAAATAACCGCGGCCCCGACCCAGGTCCACAGATCGGGCAGTTCGGAAAAAAGAATCCAGGCGAACAGCACGGCCCAGGGCAGGCGCAGGAAGTTGAAGGCCTGGACGATACGCGCGTCCGCGGCGCGGATCGAATAGGTCAGGGTGAGCTGCGCGCTGGCATAGAGAAGCCCCATCGCGAGGATCGCCGGCGCGTTGGACCATTCCGGCGTCCGCCAGTCGAACAGGGCGGGGATCAGGGCGAGCGGCGCCGTCACCATATTCGCCGCCAGGGTGATGAGAACCGGGCTTTCGGTCGCCGACAGGCGGCGGATGAACATGTTCGCCGTTGCAAAGGCGAAGGCCGAGGCGAGCGCGGCGATGGACCCCAGGTTGAGCGGGATCACGCCCGGACGGATGATAATCACGGCGCCGACAAACCCCACGGCGACCGCGAACCAGCCGCGCATCCCGACATACTCGCCGAGAAAGACGCTCGCCATCAGGACGGTGAAGATCGGGATCATGAACAGGAGCGACTGGACATCGGCGATGTTCAGGAGCGCGTAGGCGTAAAACGACAGCAGCATGCCGACATAGGACAGGAGACCCCGCCCCAGATAGAGACCGGGAAGGCGGGTTGCCCGCCGGATCGATCCCGCCGACAGGCGCATGGCAAACGGCGTCAGGATACAGATCCCGGTCACTGCATAGAAAAACAGGAGCTGGAAAGCCCCATGATCGCTCGACAGCAGCCGGACCAGGGCGCTGGCTCCCGACTGGCACCCCGTAGCGACGGCCATCCAGAATATGCCCCAGGCAATACCGCTGACGGCGTGACCCGTTGTCATGACGTTGCCGCCTCGGCTCTTCGCTTTTTCGCTTCGCGCCAGCCGATGGCGTAGGTGCTGCCGAAGATCACCGCAGACCCAATCCAGGTCCAGATATCGGGCAGCTCCATGAACAGCCAGTAGCCCAGCGCGGTGGCGAAGATCATGCGGGTGAACTGGAAGGGTTGCACCACCCGCGCATCCGCGGCGCCGACCGCGCGGGTAAAGCTGTATCCGCCCACCGAGCTGAATATCGCCACACCGGCGATCCACGGCCACTGTTCCGCGGTCGGGGTCTGCCAGACGAACAGCATCGGCACCGCCGCGAAGGGCAGCATCAGCAGGTTTGAATAGACCGTGATACGGCCGGCGCCTTCGGTCTTCGACAATAGCTTCAGCGTGGTGTTCGATCCTGCCGAGCAGCAGGCGGCGGCCAGCGCGCAGAACGCGGCGAGCGTAATTTCGATGACGCCGGGCCGCATGACGATCAGCACCCCGCCGAACCCGACCAGCGTCGCGATCCAGCTGAACGTGTCGGTCTTCTGCTTGAGTATCAGCACCGCCAGCAAAATGGTGAAAAGCGGGATCGTGTATTGCAGGGCATACACGTCCGCGATGGGAAGTTCTGACAGGGCGTAAAAAAGCATCACCATGGCGCAGTAGGCGAAGAACACGCGCAGGCAGTACATGGGAAGACGCGTCGTCCGCATCGATCCGAGCCCCTGTTTCAGGATCCACGGCGTCAGCCCGACGAGGGCGAAGACATTGCGGAAAAAGACCAGCTCCATGGTCGGCACCGATCCGCCCAGCTTGCGGACGCAGGCGCCCGCAGCGGTGCTCAGCAGGATCGCGATGCACATCCATATGATGCCAGCGGCAGCGCCGGTGCGGAGCATCTTTCGGGGCCTGTTCGGTGGTTCTCTTAGGAAACCGGATTGTAGCGCCGACTCCGTCGTTATGCACCAGCAGCGCCTTTCAGGGCGACCGGGGGATGGAACAGCCGGAAGAGGCGTCGATGGGAAACGGCGAATACCCTGTGTTCCCCGGAACCGGTTCCTTTCCCTTCATCAAAGCGATGATGCTCTCGGCGTTGCGTACCGCATATTGCTCGTGAGGGGCGAAACGTGATCAGACGGGATGTTCGCCGGGGCTGGCGTTTACAAAAATTTGCCCCTAGTCTCAGCCCATAAGCATAAGGCCATAAGCATAAGGCCATAAACTTAAGGGAGGCCTCGTAAGGGGCATGTTCGAAGCCATCATTGAGTCGGCGAACGCGCTGAGCACCGCGTCGCTGCATTTCCTGCATTTCAACGCGCTGGCCTACCTGGTCATGGGCACCTGTATCGGTCTGCTGTTCGGGGCGATACCCGGGCTCGGCGGGACTACCGCGCTGGCGCTCATCATTCCGCTGACCTTCGGTATGGAAGAAGCCAACGCCATCATGCTGATGGGCGGGTCGATGGCGGCGACATCGACCGGCGGGTCGGTCAGCGCGATATTGCTGAATACGCCCGGTATTGCGCCCAACGCGGCGACGACGTTCGACGGGTTTCCGCTGGCGCAGCAGGGCAGGGCGGGCGAGGCTATCGGCGCGGGCGCGACGTCCTCGGCGCTCGGTGGGCTGATCGGCGTCTTTACGCTGCTCGCCGTCATTCCCATCGCCAAGGCGATCGTGCTCCTGTTCGGACCGCCCGAACTGTTCCTGCTGGCGATCTTCGGCCTGTGCGCGATCGGCGTCTCGACCGGCGACCGCATGCTGCAGGCGCTGATCGCCGCGGTGTTCGGTTTCGTCTGCGCCTTTGTCGGCTTCGATTACGTGTCGGGCATCATCCGCTACACCTACGGCGTCGATGCGCTGTATGACGGGATCAAGCTGGTCCCGGCGCTGATCGGTCTGTTCGCGATCTCCCAGATGATCGATCTCGCCGTCAAGGGCGGCAGCATTGCGGGCGATTCCTCGACGCTGGAAACAAAGATCCAGAATGTCAGCGACGGCATCAAGGCGGTGTTCCGCAACTGGTCGACCATGTTGAGCGGGTCCGCCATCGGCACCTTCATCGGCGCCGTGCCCGGTGTCGGCGGCACGGTGGCGGCGTTCCTGTCCTACTCGACCCAGGTGCAGCGCGATTCGAACCCGGACGTGCCGTACGGGCGCGGCAACATCAAGGGTGTGATCGCGCCGGAGGCGGCCAACAACGCCAAGGACGGCGGGTCGCTGATTCCGACGCTCGCCTTCGGCATCCCCGGCAGCGCCGAGACAGCCGTTTTCCTCGGCGCCATGATCCTGCACGGGCTGGAACCGGGCCCGACGCTGTTGCAGGATCACACCGACGAGATCTATACGCTGATCCTGTCGCTCACCGTCGCCTGCGTGATCGCGACGCTTATCGTCCTCGTGCTGGCGCGCCCGATGGCCTATCTGACGCTGGTGGACGCGCATGTGCTGGCGCCGGTCGTCACCGTCGTGGCCCTGATCGGCGCCTATGCGCTCAATGGCGAGTTCGGCGACGTCATCGTCGCGCTGGCGTTCTCGATCATCGGTTACCTGATGATCCGCTTTCAGTATCCCCGCATCACCTTCACCATTGCGCTGGTGCTGGGCGAGGTGACGGAGCGCAGTTTTTTCCAGGCGATGGGCGTCTCCGACGGCAGCTGGGGAATCTTCGTTAGCGGAACGCCGGCGATTACCCTGATTGCGCTCATCGTCATCAGCCTTCTGATCCCGTCTTTCCGGTCCTGGCTCCGGAAAAGAAAAGAAGCTGGAGGGGTATCGTGAGCGCCAGGACGGTGCCGGTTGCGAGTCTGGTCGGCTGGGCGGTGTTCGCCGCCTGCTGCGTGGCATTCGGTTTTCTGTCGGGCGGCAAGCCGTCGCTCTGGACGCTGGCCGCGCCCGCGGCGCTGGGCTGGTTTGCGGTGCTGTTTGCGACCCGGCCGATGGTCGAAGCAGACCGGCGCCCGGCGCTCTATTTTGCGCTCAGCGTGCTTGCGCTGATGATTTTCTTCGTTCACCAGACCTACGGGTACGAAGGCAAGGTCCGGAATTTCCCACTGATCGTCGGCTATCTGGGGATTTTTCTCTGCCTGCTTGATATCGCAAGCCTTACGAGACACGGGGCGGGCGCCGTGATCGCGAAGTTTTTCGGCGCCCAGATGGAAGAAGTCGATCCCGGCCGGCGGACCGTCAGGCGCGAACTTATCGTGTTCGCCGCGATGGGTGGCTGCGTGCTGGGTATCTGGCTGATCGGATTTCTGGTTTTTTCTCCGATCTTCGTCATCGCCTGGATGATCGCAGGCGGCAGGACCGTTCGACACTCCATCTATTGCGGTCTGGGTACGCTGGTCTTTATCTATCTGCTGTTCGAACTGGCGTTTAAATACGAACTGTTTCGCGGCGTTCTCTTCATCTGGCTGATGGACTTATAGACGCGGTCGGAGATATCGTTGCCGGATTAAATCGTTAGCCTTTGGTTCGGGGCTCAAGCCGGACCGCAAAAAACCGTTAAAGCGTTTATGAAAGGGAGCAGACATATGATCCGGAAAACATTGTTGGGCGCCGTTGCGCTCGGTACGGCGGCGGTGCTGTCGCAGGGAGCCCAGGCGGCGTTCCCCGAAAAAAACATCACTTTCATCATTCCCTACTCGCCGGGTGGCGGGTTCGACACGTTCGTCCGCAAGATCGCGCCGGAGATGGAAAAGCATCTGCCGAACAAGGTCAGCGTCATTCCGAAGAACGTGGACGGCGCGGGCGGCCGCAAGGCGCTGAACGATCTGTGGCGGGCGAAGCCCGACGGATACACCATCGCGATCTTCAACATGCCGGGCATGCTGCTCGACAAGATCATCGGCAAGAAGACGCGCTATCAGATCGAGAAGTTCGAATGGCTGAGCCAGCTCGCCATTTCGCCCTATACGCTGGCGGTCAATACAAAGGGGCCGTACACCTCGATCGAGGCGCTGCGTAAGGCGAAGGGACTCAAATATCCGGTAACCAGCCCGGCCTCGACCGCCGCCGTGGCGGGCAAGATCCTGGCTTCGGCGATCGGGCTCGATATCAAGATTCTGCCCGGCTACAAGGGCTCGTCCAAGACCTCGCTCAGCATCATCCGGGGCGATACGCACCTTTCGTTGTTCGCCAACCGCCAGTACGCCAAATACGCCAAGGGCGGCGATCTGAAGGCGGTGCTGGTGCTGGAGGACAAGAGCCCGTGGCCCGGCGTGCCCACCGTCGGCGATATCGGTCATCCCGAGATGACCGCTCTGGCCACCGAGCGCATCGTCGGCACGGTTCCGGGTACGCCGAAGGCGATCCTCAAGGTACTTGAGAACGCCATCGTAAAGGGCGGCAACGAGCCCACGATTCAGGCCTGGTCCAAAAAGGGCGAGCGCGGCCTCAACCCGACCTCCGCGGCGGATACCGCCAAGCGGGTCGATCACCTGATCAAGTTCTACTCGAAGTTCAAGAAGGTGCTGGCAGCGAAATAGCCCAGGGCCGATATTCCCGTTCGGGAAGGGCGTCCCCTCGCGGGGCGCCCTTTTTTTGCGCTATGCTTCCTTGAAGCTCGGCGAGTAGCGACGCGGCCTGACCGGAGACAGAAGACCGATGACAGGTTTTGAACAGTTTACGTTTTCTGCGCTTGGCTGGATTGCCACGCTGGTTGTCTTTCTTGTCGTCATGGCGGTGATCGCGTTCAGCGTTCTGTTCGTCATCGATGCCAGCCAGACACGAGATGCGGTCCGCTTCAACTACCCGGTGATCGGCCGGTTCCGCTCCCTGTTTATCTGGCTGGGAGAATTTTTCCGCCAGTATTTCTTTGCAATGGACCGGGAAGAGCTTCCCTTTAACCGGGCCGAGAGGGGCTGGATCGAACGGGCGTCGAGCGGTGGCGACAACACGGTGGCGTTCGGGTCGACCAAGAATCTGAGTCCGGAAGGCACGGCGATTTTCGTCAACACGCCTTTCCCGGTGCTGGAGGTAAACGCCGCCAGGACACAGCCGGTGCGGGTCGGGCCTTACTGCCGGACGCCCTATGACGCGCCGTCGTTCTTCAATATTTCCGGGATGAGCTTCGGCGCGCTGTCCGCGCCCGCAATCCAGGCGCTGTCGCATGGCGCCAGGATAGCGAACTGCTGGCTCAATACCGGCGAAGGAGGCTTGTCGCCCTATCATCTCGAAGGCGGGTGCGACATCGTGTTTCAGATCGGAACGGCCAAGTACGGCGTGCGCGACGATCACGGCGCGCTCGACGACGACAGGCTCCGGGAAGTGGCCGCCCATGAGCAGGTGCGGATGTTCGAGATCAAGCTCAGCCAGGGCGCCAAGCCCGGCAAGGGAGGCATCCTGCCGGCGGTCAAGGTCTCGTCAGAGATCGCGGAGACACGGGGTATTCCCGACGGCGTGGATTCCATTTCGCCCAACCGGCATCCCGAAATCGAATCGATCGGCGACCTGCTCGACATGATCGCCCATATCCGGGAGGTCACCGGCAAGCCCACGGGATTCAAGGCGGTTATCGGCAGCCACGACTGGCTGATTACGCTGTGCGAGGAAATTCTGGAGCGGGGGATAGAGAGCGCGCCCGATTTCATCACCGTCGACAGCGGGGACGGCGGGACGGCGGCCGCGCCGATGCCCCTGATCGATAATGTCGGCATGCTGATCAGGGAAGCGCTGATCATCGTCGCCGATATCCTGCGGGCTCACGGGCTGCGCGAACGAATTCCGATCGTCGCATCGGGGAAGCTCGTCCTGCCGTCAGGCGTCGCCTGGGCGCTTGCCGCCGGTGCGACGTTCGTCACTAGTGCCCGCGGTTTCATGTTTTCTCTGGGCTGCATCCAGGCGATGAAGTGCAACAGGAACACCTGCCCCACCGGCGTCACCACGCACGACCCGCGCCTGCAGCGTGGGCTGGACCCGGAGGACAAGGCCGTAAAGGTCGCGAATTACTGCGCCGGGCTGGTCCATGAGGTGGAAATCATCGCGCATAGCTGCGGCGCGGCGGAACCCCGCGGACTCAGGCGGGGGCATGTCCGGATCGTGCAGCAGAACGGGGAAACGGTGCCGCTCAACATGCTCCACCCGTGGCCCCAGAGCCCGGCGGATCTGCAGTCTCTCTATCGCCAGCCGCCGCCTCTTCCGCCGGAAAACGCACCGGTGCCCCGCCAGACCTGAATTCAGGCGCCTGCTTCCGCCCATTGCGGCCAGTCGCCGTGGCCGGGGAACAGGCCCGCTTCTTCACGCCGGATCATCCAGGGGCGCGCGGCCTCGGGCGGGATGGTCTGATGATCGATGGCGGTCCAGCCATCGCCGATATAGTCGGAATCCATGCCGGTTTCGGACAGCCCGCCCGCCGGGTTCTCGAAATACCAGAACCAGCCCGAGCCGAAATAGTGCCGGCCCGGCCCGACATGGGATTTCCAGCCCTGCTCTTCCATATGGGTGCCGCAGCGCAGCACCTCGTCGAAATCGCGGACCTCGTAGGCGACATGCTGGAACCCGAAATTGCCCGCATGGTTGTTGAGAAACAGGTTGTGATGATCGTGCGACGCGCCGCCGCGCATGAAAAATCCCAGCCCCCTGATCGACTCGGTCAGTCTGAATCCGAGCCTCTCCTGGTAGAATTTCGCGTGCGCCGCCGTGTCGCCCGGCGCCCAGTAGACGACGTGAAAGATGCGTTCCTGCCGCACCGGACCGCGTGAAAAGATGTCCGCCCGCGCGTCCTTGCGCGGCGCATTCCACGCCGTGTTGCTGCCGGGAAAGGAAACCGGCTCGGGCTCGCGTGCGGTCACGCGGAATCCCAGGCGGTAGCCGTAATCGTCGTGGGAATGCAGCGTGCCGTCTGCGCTTTCGGTCACGTCCCGATCGGTCGACAGCGACGCGCCGATGGCGTCGAGCGATTCCCGGTCCGTCACGCCCCAAATGACTTCTCGCGCGGTCGGGCCCGGTACCGAGGATGGCGGCAAAGACGCATCGCCGATGCCGCGAACCCGAACGGTCGTGTTGTCCGGCAGGCTGAAATCCGCGCCCGACGCGCTGCGGTCGACGAAATTGAGCCCCCAGTCGACATGGAACTTCGTCGACGCCTCGATATCGTCCGTGCCGTAAATCACGGATTCGACGCCGGCAATGTTCATGGTCAGCTTCCTCCCGGATGTGAGCCCGGTAATTGAAACTAGCTTTCGTGCTAAAGTAGCATGGACAAAAGCAAAGGAAACAAATGACACGCCGGTTCGCCGTCTTTTCAGGAATGGTCGCCATGCTTCTGCTCGCAGCAGGCGCCGCGGCTGCGACCGATCTGTCGGGGTCCGTACGGAAGCAGGATTTCGATCATGGAAAAGTCGCTGCCCGACTGGCCGAATATGAACGGGCGGCGGATGCGGGCGACGTATCGGCCCAATATGCGCTCGAGAATTTCTATTTCTGGGGTAAGCAGTGCTTCCAGGCCGACTATGCCAAGGCTTCGAAATGGTACCGGATGGCAGCGGACCAGGGTCATCTCGACTCAACGCACAAGCTTGCCTGGATTTTTATGCATGCGGTCAACCCTCCGCAGGCGGGAAAGGCGCATAATCTTTGGATGAAGGCGGCGCAACGCGGGTACGGCAAATCCATGTTCTTACTGGGACGGGGCTTCGAACGGGGATGGTGGACCGGCCAGCCCGATCCGGGTAGCGCGCTGGAATGGTACGGGAGAGCGGTGCGCGCGGGGTACGTGGAGGCCTACAATGAGCTCGGCAATTACCATTCTTCAGGGCGCGGCGGTCTGCAGGATCACGAAAAGGCCGCGGAGATGTACCGGATGGCCGCGGAAGCCGGAGACGGGCCCGCACAGTACAATCTGGGGGCGGCCTACGAGACGGGGCGGGGCGTTCCGAAGAACTATGAGAAAGCGGCCGCCCTTTATCGGCAGGCGGCGGAACAGGGTTTTACATGGCCGATGTTCCGGCTCGGGATTCTCTACGAGTGGGGGCGTGGCGTGAAGCAGAGCTACGGACATGCAGCAAAATGGTACCGGGAAGCCGCCATGCAGGGGTACGACGAAGCGCAATACGCCTATGGCCGCCTGCTGGAAACCGGAAGGGGCACCATAAGAAGCAAGCTGCTCGCCGCCCAGCAATACGATCAGGCGGCCAGGCAGGGGCACAGGGACGCCAGGGCCAGCCTTGACCGCGTGAAGAAAGGGAACCCGGGTATCAAACTTCCCGAGCAGTATTCGTCGGCGACGAAAGCCTGTATGTCCTGAACGACAGGCTGTTTAGCCCCACGCCTCCAGTTTCGCGGCTTCCTTGCCGGCGATCTGGCCGGTGACCAGGCATTCGGCGAGGTTGCCGCCCGACATATAGAGATGCCCCCAGGCGCTGCCCATCTCGCCCGCCGCGAACAGGCGCGGGATGGCCTCGTCCTCGACATCGATGATGCGCTGGCGTTCATCGTGCACCGGGCCGCCCTGCGTGTTGGACACGACCGGCCAGACCTGCCCGGCATAGAAGGGCGGGCGCTGGATCTTCATCATGGTGCCGGCGGGGCGGCCGAAATCGACGTCGTTCTTGGTCCCGCACAGCTCGTTCCAGCGGTCCATCGTCGCCTGCAGCGTGTCGGGATCGATATCGAGCATTTTCGCCAGCTCGGGGATCGAATCCGCCTTCTTGATCAGGCCGGATTCGATCTCCTGCATATTGTCCTGGCTCCAGTCGTAATGCGCGTCCGGGTCGTTGCGGGTCGGCGCGCCGATGCGGTAGCGCCGCCGTCCCACCTCGTCGAAGATCACCCAGGACGGAATGCGGGGGAAATCCTGCGTCACCGGGTCGAAATGCTCCATCGGCCGGGCGGAGGTGTCCTGCATGTAGGGCGGGTCCTCGTTCATGTAGCGCTTGCCGTACTTGTCGACCACGATCCAGGTCATCTGCACCACGGCGGTGGCTTCGCGCCCCGGGATCCAGTCGGGCAGCCGCTTCATGCGGATGGCGTAGGGGTAGTCCGGGTGCTGGAATCCGTAGGAACCGTGGTAGTGCCACATATGCCACAGCTTCGCGCCCAGCTCCTGCGCCATCATGATCCCGTCGCCCGTGTTGGACCCGTTGGTCGCCGCCAGCACCGGCTTCATCTGCCAGTACTGCATTTTCATTTCCTCGTTGGCCTCGAACCCGCCGCAGCACAGAACCACCGCCTTCGACGCCTTGACCCGGCGGACGCCGCCCGGCGTGCGGATCACCGCGCCCAGCACCTCGCGGGAGCCGTCAGGATTGGCGATCAGCGTCTCGGCCGGGCTTTCCAGCCAGATATCGATGCCGCGCAGCGCGACATTGTCTTCCAGTGTCTTGAACACCTTGGCGCCGCCCGGCGCGCCGCGCACATGCGGGTAATAGGTATCCGGGTCGAAATTGGGAATTTCCTCGATCAGCGTCTGGTAGAACGTGTCGTAGCCTTCGAACGGGTAGTTCGCGACCTTTTCGCGCGGGCCGATGATGCCGCCATTGGCCTCCACCAGCTTGCGCATATAGGGCTCGATCGCCGCCATCCCGTCGGCCAGCGCGCGGTTGACCGCCGACGGGGTGCGCCCGCCATTGGTGGCTTCCAGATATTTGAACGCCTGATCGGCATCGTGCGCGGAGCGCATCGCGCCGTAGGAACAGACCGAAATGCCGCCCGGATGCTTCATCTTGTCGATCAGCAGCACCTTCGAGCCCGCATCGTGCGCCTCGATCGCCGTAATGCCTCCGGCATAGCCGTACCCCACGACGATCACATCGTACTCGGCATCGAATTGAAGATCGGCTGCGTCGGCCATCGAACGGTCTCCTCTTTGTCTGACTGAAGCGGAAATTTGCCCCGGATGGCGCGGAGGCGCAACCGGGTTGCTGGCGGCTCTGGACCCCTGCCTGTAACATCTTTGCCGAAAAAGACTTCAGGGAGACGGTCATGATCAGGAATTCTTCACGCATCGGATTTGTCGGCTGCGATTTGCTGCGCGCGCCCGCGGAAGGCGGCGGGCACGATCATCCGCACCGGCGCGAGGTGGCGGTCAACGGCACGCGCATTCGCACGGTCGATATCCACGCCCATTGCGCGGTGCCGGAGGCCAATGCGGTGCTCGGCAAAAAGGTCGGGCGCAACGACCTGCTGATGAGCGATCGGGAAACCCGTCTCGCGGCGATGGATGCGCAGGGGCTCGATATCGCGGCGCTCTCGATCAACCCCTACTGGTATGACGCCGGGCGGGACGAATCCGCTGAGGTGATCCGTATCCAGAACGAGGCGCTGGCGGAAATCTGCGCGGAAACGCCCGACCGGTTTGTCGCCTTCGCCACCATCGCGCTGCAGCATCCCGATCTCGCCGTCGAGCAGATTCGATACGCGGTCAAGGAGCTCGGCCTGCGGGGCGTCAGCATCGGCTGTTCGGTCGAGGGCGAAGAGCTGGCGAACGAGAGGTTCCACCCCGTCTGGCAGATCTGCGACGAGATGAATCTGCTGGTCTTCATGCATCCGCAGGGCACGCGCGAACTTCAGGCGAGCGGAAGGCTGGCCGGTTCGGGCGCGCTGGGCAACACGATCGGCAACCCGCTGGAAACCACCATCGCGCTATCGCACCTGATCTTCGAAGGGACTCTGGACGCCCATCCCGGCCTGAAAATCTGCGCCGTGCATGGCGGCGGCTATTTCGCATCCTATGCTCACCGCTCCGACGTGGTATGCAGCACCGGCTGGCACAACGCCGATCCGAAGAACAAGAAGCCGCCCACGTCCTATCTGCGCGACGGACAGCTCTATTTCGACTCTCTGGTCTTCACGCCCGAAGCGCTGCGCCACCTGGCGGCGGAAACCGGTCCCGACAGGATCATGATCGGCACTGACTACCCGTTCGGATGGACCGATAGCGAGGTCGACCTGGTGATGAACACGCCGGAACTGTCCGACGACGACCGCGTCGCGATCCTCGGCGGTACGGCGGCGAAGCTGCTGGGGCTGAGCGGGTAAGGCGAGATTGGAAAACAAGGCTTCTTCAGCTTCTGGCTCCCAAAACAGCCGGTTCCGGCGTTGTTCGGTTGCCCCCCCCTGCTATATTGGCTTGGGGGCGTCATTCAAAATTCGGATCTTTTTAAATTCGAAGAGATCCTGGAGCTTTATTATGAGATTTATCGCAAGAATTTGTTCAATCGTTTGCGTAATCGTATTTTTCGGTGCCGCCCAGCAGGCGCGAGCTGTTGTATTTTCGGTGACCGACTGGTCAGGCGTTCCTGGCGCGGTTACCGACGTGTTCAGTTCGGGTGTGACAGGCTTCAGCGTGACTACACCAACGTCCGGCGGCAATCCTGGTAGTGCATTTCAGCTTTCAACTTCGCTTTCTGGCGGGTCGGCCTTGACGTCCCGCTTTATCGCGTTCAACGGTTTTACCTACGATCCTGGCGTCTCGGGTGCGATCGACTCGTTCGATTTCAGCGTTGATAAACGCAACGTCGATAGCACCCACGGTACGGGGGTGGGCTTCAAGCAAGACGGGTTCGTTTACTATCTCAGTCTTCCGGCAGGCAGTCCGGTCTATCAGACATTTTCCGGTGCGGGGATCGACGCCGGCAGCCTGGTCAGTGCAGTTGCTGGCCCCATCGGCCCCGGCCTCGATTTCTCGGCATCCGGTTCGCTGATCGAGATGGGTTTATTCGCCTTTTCCAGCGCCGCCTCCGCCACGACGCTTTTCGACAACTGGACAATTACGCTCAACCAGGCGGAAATTTCGGTTCCTGCGCCCGGCGCGGCGGCGATTTTCGCCATCGGGCTGGTCGGTATGGGCATCGCGCGGAAACGCCGGGCCTGACATTTTTTTCACTGTGCCGATACGGCGGCCTTGCGGGCCGCCGTTTTCGTTTCCGTCCGCTTGCGCCGTGAATTCGCCAGTTCGGCTAGTCCCAAAGCCAGCAGCCCCGGCGATGTCGGGTTAGCGAAGCTGCTGCGGCTCGACGGATAAATCCTACCCGTTTCCTTCCGCCTGAGGCCGGCTTTCGCGGTAGCGCTGCGCGGTGTGTTCGCCGGCGGTGCAGGGCGGGAATAGCGGGGTCTCGCCGGGCGTGACGCAGGTCGGCAGCGCCTCGACATGGGTCTCGTGCGCCATGTTGTAGAACAGCACGATCGAATGGCGGTTGCGGCCCGACCGGTTGTTCATCACCCGGTGCAGGCTCGAATGGTACCTGCCGTTGGTCCAGCGCCGCACCAGGTCGCCCAGATTGACCACGAAAGTACCGGGCTTCGGCTCCACCCGGACCCAGTCTCCCGATGCGGTTTCGACCTCGAGTCCGCCGAGCGAATCCTGCGCCAGCAGCGTGATCCAGCCCCAGTCCGTATGGGCCCCGGCGCCGATCTGGTTGAATTCGGCGTCGTCTGGCTGAGGCGGATAGCGCAGGATACGCAACGGCGATTTCTGGCCGCAAAACATCTCATCGAAATGGTCGAAATTCATGCCGAGCGACAGCGCGATCAGGCGCGAGACATGCAGCCCGACGGCGCGGAGCGCCTCGCAATATTCCTCGAGACCTTCCCGGAACCCGGGCAGGTTGTCGGGCCAAAGGTTGAACTTGGCGCCCGGCGTTCCGGGGATGCCTTCTTCCGAAAAATTGAAGCTTTCCTTGATGTCGCCCGGCGACTGGTTGTCGAGTCGCTGCGCGCCCCACGGCTCGTAGCCGTTGCTTCCGTCTCTTTTCGACTGTTTCAGCTTTTCGGCGGCAGGCAGGTCGAAATAGCGGTTCGACTCGGCAAAGGCGCGCGTCACCAGGCCCGGATCGATGCCGTGACCCGCGATGTAGAAGAAACCGGTATCGCGGCAGGCCGCGCCGATCTCCGCTGCGATTCGGTCCCTGTCCGGCCCGTCCTCGAAACTCGGGGCGAGATCGATGACCGGCAGGCCGCTGGCCGATTTCGGTTCGGAATAGACGATCATGACCTGGCCTCCTGTTCTCAGTGCGAAAGCGGAATGCCCGATTTATGCATCGCCGCGAGCCGGGCCCTTTCCTCGCGGATCCAGCGCGCGCAGGCGGCGTTCTGTTCCAGCAGCGAAAACCCCGCCCCCATGCCGTAATCGGACGTCCCGATCATTTCGGTGATGGCGAAGCGCAGCGGGCTTTCCGCCTGCGTCAGATGGTAGCGCAATATGCGGCGGAAAGCCTCCTTGCAGACTTCGAGCCGCCAGGCCTCCCAGCGCGTATGCCATTCGCCCGGTCCAGGCCGTTCGAACGGATACATGATGCCGCGCGGGGTCGACCCGTCCGGGTTCTTCCCCCATATGTTGCGCGGGTTGTCCGGCACAGCGGGCCGGAACTGGGCAAAGCTGACGGCGTCAAGCGACAGCCATTCCGCCAGAAGACAATCGTCGTCGAACGGGTCGAGGACGATCCGGCCCTGCTCGACATCCTCGCGAACGTCGGAAATTTCGAGCTGATCGGGATTGTCGATCTTGAACACGACATGGGAATAATCGATGGTGAGACCGAACGGTGCGCCTGCCGCACGCACCTGCCGGATCACCGGCGTGACGCGCTTGTATTTCTCGCTCCAGCAATCGACATGCAGCTCGAAGGCGAGTGCGACGCCCGCGCGATCGCCGGCCTCCGCCATGCGGAGATAGGTCGATACGATCTCGTCGTCTGTCAGCTCGTGCCCGTTGGCCGCGCAGGTGTTGAGCATCACGTTGACGAGTTTAAGTCCCGCCCGCGCGGCGTCGTCCATGCAGCCCGTAAGCCGTTCGTCATTGATGCCGAGCCGGTGAATGACGTTGCCGGTCAGCATCGGCAGATCGGTTTTCTCTGACGCGGCGACGCAGTCGGACAGGATCTCCGCCGGCGGCAGCCAGTGCAGATAGTCGAATGCGCCTGTATCGCGAACGCGCCGAAACCGTTCCAGCGGCGCGATGTCCGCGCCCGGCTGGAGGAAATTGTATGTGCAGCCGATGGGGAATTCGGATGTCATCGGACCTCCTGACAGCGGCAGGCAAGCGTGATCCGGGAGAATCCGCCTGTCAACGCTTCGTCTGGCAACGCTTCGTCGGCTTGCCTGATCCGGTCGCCGCAGCCAATATGGGCAAAATTTTTTCAGGGAGAGAAAAATGGACTCGGCATCTGGCAGCAACATCGCCGGCAACATCGCCTATGACGACCTTCGCGAGTGGCTGGAACTCGCCGACCGGCTGGGCGAGGTCGAATATATCAAGGGCGCGACCTGGGAAGAGGATATCGGACTCGCCGCAGAGGCCGTGCTGCGCGAGGAGACCGGACCCTGTGTCGTGTTCGACGACGTACCGGGCTGTCCCAAGGGATTCCGCCTGCTGATGAACATGTTCGCCGGGACGCGGCGCAACATGACGCTGGGCTTCCCCGAGCATCTCTCCAAGTGGGAACTGTCCAACGCCTATCGCGAATCCTTTCTGGTCGATCAGCAGATCGTTCCGCACGAGATCGTCGAGGACGGGCCGGTCTTCGAGAACGTCATGACCGGCGAAGATATCGACGTCACCAAATTCCCGGCGCCTGTCTGGCACGAGAACGACGGCGGTCGCTATATCGGCACCGGGACCTATTCGGTGACGCGCGATCCCGATGACGGCTGGCTCAACGCGGGCGCCTACCGGGCGCAGGTGCATGGCCCGAAGGAGGTCGGGTTCCTGACCGCGCGCGGCCATCACGGCTATATCCACCGCGAAAAATACCGTGCGCGCGGCGAAAAGATGCCGGTCTGCATGGTTCTGGGCGGCGACCCGCTGAGCTTCTATTTCGGCGGCACAGAAGCGCCGCTGGGCACGTTTGAGCTCGATATGGTCGGCGGGCTTCGGCGCAAGCCGATGAAGCTGGTCAAGGGCAAGGTCACCGGGCTTCCGTTCCCGGCAAATGCCGAGGTCGTGCTGGAAGGTTATGTCGATCCCAACGATACGCACGAAGAGGGCCCGTTCGGCGAATGGACCGGCCATTACGCGGGCGGCGTCGACAATCATCCGGTGCTGCGGATCGAGGCGATCTATCACCGCAATGACCCCATCATCCTCGGCGTGCCGCCGATGGGGCAGGGGCCGGATGAGCTGGCGCGCTACCGCGCGGTGATGCGTTCCGCCATGCTGAAGCAGAACATCATGGATGCCGGCGTACCGGACGTGCACCAGGTCTGGTGTCACGAGGTCGGCGGATCGCGCATGCTGCACGGCGTTTCGATCAAGCAGCGCTATCCCGGCCATTCGCGCCAGGCGGGCCAGATCGCGGCCCAGTGCCGGGCGGCGGCCTACGCCTCGAAATACGTGATCGTGGTGGACGAAGACGTGGATGTAACGCGCCTCGACCAGCTCATCTGGGCGATGATGGTGCGGACCGATCCCAAGGAATCGATCGATTTCATCACCGGCTCGTGGGACAGCCCGGCCGATCCGATGCTGACGCCGGAGAAGCGCGCCAAGGGCGACATGACGCATTCCTGCGCCGTGATCGACGCCTGCCGTCCGTTCCACTGGATGGACGAGTTCCCGATGGCCAACGCCGCCAGCCCCGAGGTCGTCGCCAAGGCGGAAGAAAAGTATGGCTGGCTGATGAAGGGGCGGTAAACCCGCGCGCCTGTCTCGAAGCATGACAGCCTCGCTCCCGCCTACCGGTCTGGTGCCCCACGAGGTCCGGCCCATCGCCGAACAGCTTCGTACCAACGCGATCCTGTATCCGGAAAAGGACGCGCTGGTCTGTCTCGAGGACGGGCGCAGCATCGACTGGGCGCAGCTCGAGGATCTGTGCGTCCGCGTCGCGTCCTGGCTGGAGCGGCAGGGAGTCGAGGCCAATGACCGCGTGGCGGTGCTCGGAGACAACTCGCTGGAGCTGCTGATCCTGTATTACGCGGTGCAGGCGCGCGGCGCGACCTGGTGCACCGTGCATATCGAGGTCAACCGCAACCATCTGACCGAGATGCTCGACCGGATCGAGCCGGCATTCGTTCTCTATCAGGTGGGGCACGGGCTGAGCGTGCTGGCGCGGGACAGCGATATTCCCTGGCTGCCCTACGAGGCCTTCGACGAGGTCGAGGGTTTCTTCGCCGGTCTGCCGCCGGAGGCGGGCGATATAGAGGGCGTGAACGGGCCCGAGGATCGCTGCGTCATCTCCTTCACCTCCGGTACGTCGGCGCAGCCCAAGGGCGTGCTGCACAGCTTCTGCAATTACCAGGCCATCGCCCAGCACCAGATCGACCGCTGGTCCCTGACCGAGGACGACGTTATCCTGGAATTCCGCTCCTTCAGCTGGGCCTCGGCGCACATGCTGTCGCTCAACCCGGTCATGCTGGCCGGTGCGACCCTGCTGTTCGCGAAGAATTTCTCGCGCTCGCGCTTTGCGACCTGGCTGATGGACTACCAGCCGACCGTGGTCATCGCCGTGCCGGCGGTGATCAACATGCTGCTGGAGAATCCGCCTGAGGATGCGGCGGAGGCGTTTGAGAGCGTTCGCTTCGTCTCCTGCAGCACAGCGCCCCTGATGCCGGATGCGCATGAGCGGTTCGAGAGCCTGTACGGCGTGGAGCTCGTGCAGCTCTACGGGATGAGCGAAGGCGGGGTGGTGGCGGCCAACCGGCCCGGATCGCGCCGCATCGGCAGCGTCGGGCGGCCCGGCATGTATCAGGAGCTGAGAATCCTGGGACCCGACGGCAAGGCCCTGCCGGCCGGAGAAATCGGCGAAATCGTTACCGTCAGCGCGCAGCACGCCCACGCCTATCTTCACGCCGGCGGCAGGATCGAGCCGATCCGCGGCCATACGCTGCCGACCGGCGATCTCGGCTATCTCGACGCGGAAGGCTATGTCCACGTGACCGGACGCGCCCGGGACGTGATCATCCGCGGCGGGGTCAATATCTCGCCGCTGGAGATCGATGCGGTGCTGTCGGCGCACGATGACGTGGCGGAGGCTGCCTGTTTCGGCATACCCGATTCCGTCTACGGCGAGGCTGTCGCCGGCTGGGTCACGCTAAGGCCCGGCGCAAGCATCGACGAGGTGGCGCTCAAGGCCTTCTGCGCCGAAAACCTGCCCGAGGAAAAGCGCCCGGTGGAGATCGCCATCGTCGACGAACTGCCGCGCAACGACCGGGGCAAGATCGACCGCAACGCAATCCGCAGACTGTGGGAAGACAAGTCCGGCTAACGAGGCGCGGCGTCGTTCACCAGGCCCCGCTATTCTCCATCGACGCCCACGGCTCCGCCGGCGGCAGCGCGTCGCCGCGCTGCAGCAGCTCGATGGAAATGCCGTCGGGCGAGCGGACGAACGCCATGTGGCCGTCGCGCGGCGGACGGTTGATCGTCACCCCGCCATCCATCATGCGCTGGCACACCGCGTAGATATCGTCGACGCGATAGGCCAGATGGCCGAAATTGCGGCCGCCGTCATACTCTTCGGGGTCCCAGTTATAGGTCAGCTCGACCGTCGGCGAGTTATTCTCGCCCAGTTTGGGCACGTCGCCCGGCGCAGCCAGGAACACCAGCGTGAACCGGCCTTTCTCGTGATCGCGGCGGCGGACTTCCTCCAGCCCCAGCAGGTCGCAGTAGAAATGCAATGCCGCGTCGAGATCACGCACCCGCACCATGGTGTGAAGATATTCCATCGGCATTTGTAATCTCCTTACCTTCTCGCGTCCGCCAGCGCCTGGGCGTCGTCATAGGCGGTCTGGATGTTGAGCACCGCCTGGCGGCCTTCGACGTCGACGGCCTTCAGCGCACGGTCGAGCGCGCCCGGCAGATCCTCGGCGTTATCGACCCGTTCGCCGTATCCGCCATTGGCCTCGACGATTTTGTGATATTCGGGCGAGGGTTCGACTGCGGTCAGCGGCGAGCGGTTGAGGCGGCTTGCCGCGCCGTCGGGATGCAGGCCGAGCGTCGCCTTTCGTACCGCGCCCCACATCCGGTTGTTGATCACCAGCGTCAGGATCGGCAGCTCCATGCTGGCGCCAACGAAATGCGCAGGCGTCGGGTTGCCGAACATATAGGCACCGTCGCCGATCGAGGCGATGACGCGCCGGTCCCTGGCCGCCAGCTTGACGCCGAGCGAGGCGCCGGTGCCCCAGCCGAGACCCGCGGCCGGGCTGTTGCCGAAGAACGTGCCGGGCTTGCGGTGGCCGAGGAACGGCGTCGGGATCTGGCTCTCATTGATCAGGATGTCGTCCTCGCCCATCACCTGGCCGAGACAGTGTGAGACCCAGGGAAGCTGCATTGGCCCGCCCGTGGCGCTGCGTTCGATCGTCGCGGCGCGGTCTTCGGCGGCCTTCGCCTGCGCTGCGGCGGCACGGGTGCGGCGGGCGTCCCTGGCGGGGCCGTTCTTCGACGCGGAGCCTTCCATCGCCGTCGACAACGCGCGGATCGCCGCGGCGCCGTCCGATCTGATGGCGAGATCGCACGGGAAACCGCGCACCGGATATTTTTCGTAAAGCGGATCGACGCCGATCTGGACGATTTTGGCGTCGGGACTGATCTTGTGCAGGGACGGAATCCACGGCACGTCCGCTTCCAGCACGACGATCACGTCGGCATCGCCGATCAGCCCGCCGGGTTCGAACCCCATATGCATCGGGTGGTCGGTCGGCAGGCAGTTATAGCGCGGCCGGTAGCAGATCACCGGGATCGCATGCGTCTCCGCCAGGTCGGCCAGCGCCGCGACGTCTTCGACATTGCGGCCGTAGGAGGCGGTGATGATCATCGGGTTCTCGGCGTTCGCCAGCCAGTCGGCGGCCTGGTCGATGGCGTTCGCATCCGGCGCCGGGCTGGTGCCGATGGCGGCGCGCGACGGCGAGTCGTAGGAAAATTCACCGGGATTCTCGGCCAGCACCTCGCGCGGCAGGGTCAGGTAGACCGGGCCGCGCGGCTCCGTCATCGCCAGCGTCAGCGCGCGGTCGACGATGGTTTCCATCTGGCCGGTGTTGCGCAGCTCGTAATCCCATTTGACGGCCTCGCGCACCATACCGGCCTGGTCGAACATTTCCTGCGCCCAGTGGATATAGATGCTGCGAGCGCCCAGCGGCCCTTCTTCGTTGATCGGGGTGCGGCCGGCGGAAAACAGAAGCGGCACCCGGTCGCGCGAGGCGTTGAGCACGCCGCAGATGCCGTTGGCGGTGCCGACGCTGACATGAAGCATCACGGCCTGCGGTTTTCCGGTCATCAGATAGTAGCCGTGCGCCATGGCGACCGCGACGTTCTCATGCGGAACGGTCACCGGTGTCGGCGCCTTCGCCTCGCCCAGCTGGGCCTTCGACAGCGCCTCGATGATCGAGGCGAAATCGGTCCCCGCATTGCCGAACAGATAGTCCACGCCCCGGTCGGCGAGCAGGGTCAGATAGGCCTCGGCGGCGGTATCGGCCTGGATGGTTTGTCGGGTCATGAAAGGCGCTCCCTGATATAGTCCCGCGAATTGTCTGTCCCGCTCGATAGCATGCGTCCCGTCGTTTGAACAGGATGCGCGCCGGGCGGCGTTCACCGGCGGAATTCGATGGCCTTCCGACTGTCCTTCTTCTATGCGGCCCTGTTCCTGACCATCGGGATCATGATGCCGTTCTGGCCGGTCTGGCTGAAATCGCGCGGGCTGAATGCCGCCGAGATCGGCCAGATCCTGGCGGTCGCCATGTGGCTCCGCGCCTTTACCAGCCCGATGCTGGCGCAGTATGCCGACCGGCGCGGCAGGCCGGACCGGCTGGCGATGCTGCTGGGCTGGAGCGCGCTCGCCGTCAACTGCCTGTTCTTTCTGACCCACGATTTCTGGACGATCCTCGCGGTCTCGATCCTGTCGACCATGAGCTTCACCGCGCTGATGCCGCTGGGCGACGCGGTGACCATGTTAAAGGTTCGCGAGGGCACGCTCGATTACGGGCGGGTAAGGCTTTGGGGCTCGATCGCCTTCATCGTCGCGGCAACCGGCAGCGGTTACCTGCTCGATGGCAGGCCGCCATCGGCGATCCTGTGGCTGATAATCGGCGGGCTGGCCCTTACGGTGATCGGCTGTCACCTCATTCCCAGGGCCGAGACGCCCGGCAGCAGCAGTTTTCTTGCGCCGATGCGGGCGCTGCTGCAGGAACGCAGGGTTATCGTCTTCATGATCGCTGCCAGCCTCGTACAGGCGAGCCACGCGGTCTATTACGGTTTCGCCACCCTGCACTGGCAGGCGGAGGGGCTTTCCGACGGCGTAATCGGCGCACTCTGGGCCGAGGGCGTGATCTGCGAGGTAGCGCTGTTCGCCTTTTCCGGCGCTGTTGTCGCACGGTTCGGCCCGGTCGCGCTGCTGGCGATGGGGGCGGGGGCGGGGCTGCTCCGCTGGCTCGTGCTGGGCACGACGACCGATATCTGGGCGCTGGTCGCGGTGCAGGGGCTGCACGCCCTGACCTTCGGCGCGACCCATCTGGCGGCGATGCACTACATCGCGCAGAACGTCCCGGCGCAGTTCGCCTCGACGGCGCAGAGCGTTTATTCCAGCTTCTTCGGCGGCACGATCATGGCGCTCGCCATGCTGTCGTCGGGCTGGCTGTTCGAGACCTATCGTGGCGATGCTTTCACCGCGATGATCGTTCTTCCGGCGGTTGCGCTGCTTCTGGCGGCGGTCGGGCTGAGGGCGTCCCGGCAGTAGCGGTTCAGATAGACAGATATCGTCTGCGGTGCAGGGCCAGTCCAAGCAGGCCCAGCGCCATCAATGCCAGGGGGGCGGATTCCGGGAGAACGATCGGGTCTTCTGAAAAGGTCATGCCGGTGATCCCGCCTACCGCACTGACCGTTCCAACGGTGCTGCTTATGGCACCGGTGGAGGTGTTGATGATGACCAGCGAATCGTTGCTGCCGTTATAGCCGTAAAGCGTGTCGGTCCCGGCGTCATAGGCTAGTCCCGAAACGAATGCGCCTGAGCCCAGAGTGCCGACCACCGACGATGTTCCGTCTGTCGGGTCTATGATCAGGAGTTCGTCGTCCAGTGTGGTGCCGAACACCGAATTCGTGTTGGCGTTGAACGCCAGCGCTTCCTCGAACTCTCCGTTCGAGCCAAGCACCACGGTCGTGCCGGTTCCCGGGTCGATCGACAGGAAATTGTCGCCCAGCGCATCTTCGCCGAGCAGCTGGCCGGTATTCGGGTTGAAGGTGAGGCCGACCACTCGATGGCTCAGCGATCCCACCACCGAGGCGGCGCCGGTCGTTGTGTTGATCGTCAGCGATTCGTCGCTGCCGAACTTTGCGCCATAGAGCGTCTGGGTGTTCGAATCGAAGGCCAGCGAGGAGACGTTATTGACGCCCAGATTGCCGATAACTGTCTTGGCGCCGGTCAGCGGGTTGATGGTGACGAGCGCATTGTCGGCGCCGCCATTGCTGTCGAGACCGTAAATGATCGCATTCGCCGGGGCCGTCAGCCATGTAAGGGCAAGAAAAACAAAGAGAAAACCGCTAGATCTGCGCACCGTAACAACCGCGTTCGCCATTCGGCCTAGGCGACCGAACTGCAAACCACGCTACCTCACGAAACCGTGATCGAAAAGGTCTTTCTATGGTTAACGCCGGCTTAATTCTCCGGTCGCGGCCGTTCGCCCCGTTTCGCCAGCTCCGCGATGCGGACCTCTTCCGAGATGAAGGGCAGATGGTGGTCTTCCTTGGAAACCGGCATCGCCCGGTCGGTCAGCAGCTGCCAGCTCTGCCCGCGGTCCTCGGTGGCGAATACCTCGCCTGTTGCGGTGCCGGCGACCAGCATCATGCCGCCCGGCCAGACATGTTGCGCCATGCCCTCGATTGCACCGACCATCGGGTCGGGCAGACCGTTCATCAGCATGGTCCAGCTGTCGCCGTCGTCGTCGCTGCGCTGAACGGACGAATAGGCCTTGCCGGTATCGTACCAGCTGCGCGGGTTCAGCTTCGATCCGCCGGCATAGATGACCCGGTCGTCGTCCGGGTCGAGGAAGGCGAAATCGGGATAGCCCATCGATTCGCCGCGGCGTGTTTTCCGCTCGAACGTGACGCCGCCGTCGTTCGTACGATAGATGCCGACACCGGTGACGACGACCAGCTGGTCCGGGTTGTCCGGCTTGATCGTCAGCCGGTGCAGATCGCGATAGGACGCATCGTCCGGGTGCGAATAGGCGACGATGTCGGTCCAGTTCCTGCCGTCATCGGTCGATTTCAGGAACGCGCCCTGTTCGATCAGCACGTGGATCGTGTCCGGCTCGGTGGGATGGAACACGATCTGCTTCACATGGGCGATATGGGGCGGCGGCGGGAAGGTCCACTTGTCGGTATCGGCCACGTCGAAGATCGATTCGATCTCGGACCAGCTTTCGCCCAGATCGTCGCTGCGATAGAGCGCCGCCGGACGCGTGCCGAGAAACAGGGTCACGTCATCGCCCCGCCGGCGCGCCGCCATCGTGTACATGTGCGGCCTGTCGAGCCCGTCGGTGAGCTGTCGCCAGGAATTCCCTTCGCCATCCTCGCTGACCCACAGCCCGCCATCCGTGTGGGCGGCGGCGAACAGCCTGTTCGAGCCTTCTTCGTACACCAGCGCCGCGATATGGCGGTCGTCCAGCGACCGGCGGGTCAGCGCCCACGGCGCGCCGGGCTCGGCGCGTTCCAGCGTGGCGACGCCTTCCAGCGTGCCGACCTGTATCCGCGTGGCCGGGCCGTCGCCCGATGTCGTCTGCTGTCCGCTGGGAGAGAGAAAAACGGTGTTCGGGGCCATGATGTCCTCCATCTGCGTTTCCGTCATGCTATCGCCCTGTTGCGATAAGGGGAACCTGCGCCGCCGTCCCTTGACGGGTTCCCGTCCGGCCTCGAACATGCGGGTACGGATAAATCAGGGAGACGAACATGGAACCGTTGCCGGTCGGCGCCAATTTCAAGCGCGCCAAGATGCTGTGGGAAATCGGGCTGCATATCGCGGGGGACCCGGATATTCCCTATGGCGGGAACCGCGATATGTGCATCACGGTAGGCTCCGGCGGGCAGGCCGATTTCCGCCCGTCGCTCAGGCTCGCCAGCGGGTCCGCGATCATGGCGCACGATGTGGTGGCGGGGAATATCGACATGGCGTTCGTCAACCCGTCGGCGCTGCTGACCATGGCTTATCGCGGGCAGGGCATCTTCGACGAGCCGCTGCCGGTGCGCATCGTCTCCAACTACCCGTCCTGGGACCAGTTCGCCATCGTCGCGCACAAGCGGCTCGGGCTGAAAACGGTGCAGGACATCAAGGACGGAAAGGTGCCGCTCAAGCTCTCGATCCGCGAGGACCCGACCCATTCCACGCTGGTCATCATCGATCAGGTGTTCGCGGCCTACGGGTTCACGGTCGACGACCTGATTTCATGGGGCGGCGAGCTGAAACTGACCGGCGGTCCGGGCAACGAGGAACGCCGGCTGAAGCCGCTGCGCGAGGGAGAACTCGATGCGGTGGCGGACGAAGGGCTGTCGGCCTGGTTCGACGTCGCGCTGGCGCACGATTACGACACGCTGGATTTCTCCGACGAGTGTTTCGAGCAGGTCTGCGGCTTCGGCTGGCGTAAATCCGTCATCAGGCCCGGCGGGTTCTACAAAAACCTGACCCACGATCACACCTGCTTCAATTTCGGCGGCTGGCCTATCTATACCCGCGAGTCCATGCCCGACGACGTGGTCTACGACGTGTGCGACGCCATC
>Ga0181588_10000141_pt1 | contig 59752 bp, 67 predicted proteins | sample 071ome_26_FD_148607 | JGI IMG/M metagenome (GOLD analysis project Ga0181588, IMG submission 148607) | Coastal salt marsh microbial communities from the Groves Creek Marsh, Skidaway Island, Georgia - 071409BT metaG (spades assembly) | ecosystem: Environmental > Aquatic > Marine > Intertidal zone...
GGTTCCGGGGAGGTTGCCGCCTTCTACGACCTGACCGCTCTGACCCTCTCCGATGGCATCGACACCGACTTCGCGTTCCTCGATATGGAGATCGGCGAAGAGGACGGACTCTGGTTCCTCGACGTACCGCTCTGGTATGTGGCACCCGAGGAGCTCGACGGCGATGGACCGCCGCACGATGTCATCCTCGGCCTCACGTTGAACCCTGACGGCGACGTGCTCAGCGAGGTGTACTACGAGATCGACGACGAGGGGATGATCGGCGAGTTGTCGGCTGATCCGGAGGGACTGATCTTCCCGGTGGTGCTCAATCAGTATCCCGATGGCTCGAGCGAGTGGGTCACCCTCAGCGAGGTGGGTCTCTTCGCCGATCTCCCATCCCTCCAGTACGACGTGGTGCCCCTCGATTCGGCAACGGAGCTCTTCGTCGAATTGATCGTCTACGACTTGTCCGGCGATTCCGCGTCGCAAACCGGCGTCATCACGCTGCCCTGAGGCCACGATCGCGGGATCGACCCCGCAGGACGACGCCAGGATCTTGGCTACACGTCGATTCGGCTCTCCTCGATAATCCCGGCCGCCTCGATCCGCCAGGATCCCTCCTCGCTGATGAGCCGGTAGGCGAGTCCGATGGTGGACCCCGTCGGACGGCGGAAGCTCACCACGAGGGCGACGAGGTCGTCGCTGCGCGCGCAGTCCAGCACCTCACGGTCGAGCGGCTCGAGGAGGAACGAGTAACCCGACCGGATGATCGCGGCGAATCGCTCCGGATCGCTACCGGCGCGGAAACTCCGCGACGAATAGGTGAGTGCCCGCTCGAAGTCACCCTCGATGATGGCCCGGTACTGACCGTCGATCGTCGCCGTGACCGCATCCAGCACCTCCTCCTCGCAGCTCGGAGCGACCGGGGTCGTCTCCTCGGGCGCGCTCGTCGACGTCGGTGGCGTAGTCGATGACGTGGTCGATGTCGTGGTCGATGTCGAGGCCGGTGGACTCGTCGACGGGTCCGGCAGGTTCGTCGACATCGGACCCGAAAGATCGGTTCCGCCCCCGCACCCGCTGACCGCGAGGACAACAACAAGGGTGGTCCACCGCATGGCGGGACCGTAGGCCTGATGGGCTCCGAAGCGCCAGACGTGCCCGGAAGCAGGCCTAGAGTCCCGAAGGTGACGCCGACCGTGATCCACACCGGGCTCGACTTCGGAGAGGGCCCACGGTGGCACGACGGTCGCCTCTGGTTCAGCGATTTCTTCCGCCATGGCGTGTTCACCCTCGACGGGGGAGTGGAGGAGAGGGTGCTCGATGTGCCGGGCCAGCCGTCCGGCTTGGGCTGGCTGCCCGATGGACGCATGCTGGTGGTGTCGATGCTCGACCGGCGTCTGCTCGTCTGGGACGGCGTCCGCCTCGAGACCCATGCCGACCTGTCGCAGGTGAGCGAGCACGAGTGCAACGACCTGGTGGTGGCTGCCGACGGCACCGCCTATGTCTCATCCTTCGGCTTCGATCTCAACGCTGGTGGAGAGCCGCGACCGACGAGAATCATCGTGGTCGCAACGGGCGGTGAGGTGCGCCTCGGCGACGATGACGTCTGGTTCCCGAACGGCAGTGTGATCACTCCAGATGGCGTGCTCATCGTCGGAGAGACCTTCGCGTCGCGATACACCGCCTATGACCTCGATGGAACCGGCATGCCCGTCAATCGGAGGATCTGGGCCGAGGTCGAGGGGCTCACCCCCGACGGGTGCTGCCTCGACGCCGAGGGACGGATCTGGTCGGCGGATCCCGTCGCCAAGCGTGTGGCACTGGTAGCCGAGGGCGGCCGCGTCATCGAGGAGATCCCGACCGAACAGTCAGCGGTGGCGTGCATGCTCGGAGGTGACGATCGCCGGACCCTCCACATCCTCACCTCGAAGGGGACGAAGCCTGAGCGAGTGGCCGGTGCCAGCACCGGAAGGATCGAGACGGTGAGGGTCGAGGTGCCCGGGGTCGGACTTCCCTGAGATGTGCGGTCGCTACATCTCGACCACCACCCCGGATCGCCTCGGCGAGATCTTCGACGCCTCGACGGCGTCGTTCGAGTTCTCACCCCGGTACAACCTCGCGCCGGGAGCACTGGCGCCGATCGTGTCCTCCGACGCGGACCAACGGCTGATCGAAGTTCACCGGTGGGGACTCGTGCCCCACTGGTCCAAAGACGACATCGGCACCCGGCTGTCCAACGCCCGCGGGGAGACGGTCGGGGAGAAACCCTCCTTCCGCGATGCGTTTCGACGGCACCGCGTCGTCGTTCCCATGGACGGCTTCTACGAGTGGGCGCCAGCGCACCCCGACGGACCACGGACGCGTGCGGGCCGGCCGGCGAAACGACCCCACCTCTTCAGCAGCGTCGATGGCGAGGTGCTCAACGCCGCCGGGATCGCCTCAATTTGGCGTCAGGGGGGAGGGGAGTTGCGCACGTTCGCGGTGGTCACCACCGAGGCGAACGCCACCATGGCGCCCATCCACGACCGCATGCCGGTGCTCCTCGGCCGTGACGGTGTCGACCGTTGGCTCGATCCGGATGAGCGACCTTTCGATCTGATCGCCCCGGCATCGCCAACGGCTCTCGTGGTTCGCGAGGTGTCCGTCGAAGTCAACGATGCCCGAAACGAGGGTGTGCACCTGCTCGAGGCAGTTCCGCCGGGCCCTGAGACCCTGTTCTGAGTTGTTCGGCGGATTCGCCGAGATCGGGGGCCCTCAGGCGACGATGGCCTGATAGACGAGTTGCTTCAGCTGCGGGCGAATCGGATGAGTGCTCGAGGGGAGCAGCTGGGTCAGGAACACGACCGAGAGCGACTCGGCGGGATCGATCCAGAACGCCGTCGACGCGGCCCCACCCCAGGCGATCTCACCCTCGGAGCACGGGACCTTGTTCGCAGCCGCGTCGATCACGACGGAGAAGCCGAGGCCGAATCCGATGCCGTCGTAGGTGGTCTCGGAGAACAGCGGTCTGCCGTAGACCTCGAGGTCGACGTCGCCTGGGAGGTGGTTGCGAGCCATGTAGCCGACGGTGTGCCGCCCGAGAATTCGGGCGCCGTCCAACTCACCGCCGTTCAGCACCATCTGGCAGAACCGGAGATAGTCCTCGGCCGTCCCATAGAGACCACCACCGCCGGAGAGGACGACCGGTTGCTCAGGCCTGGCCAGCGACGCCGGTGCCGGGACCGCGGCACCCGTCGATACATCCGGAGTGAACAGCTCCGCGAGGCGGGCGCGCCGGTCATCGGAGAGGGTGAAGCAGGTGTCGACCATGTCGAGCGGCCCGAGGATCTCCTCGTGGAAGAACTCCTGGAGGGTTCGCCCTGACACCACCTCGACCACGCGCCCGAGCACATCGGTCGCGACCGAGTAGTTCCATTCGGTGCCCGGTTGGAACAGCAGGGGAAATACGGCCCAGGCCTCGCAGCACTGTCCGAGGTCCATCCCCTCGGGGTACCTCCACTCGAAGCCCGCGCGGCGGTACATCGCATCGACCTCGTCCTGGTGCTGAAATCCGTAGGTGAGGCCCGCCGTGTGCGTGAGCAGGTGCCACACCAGCATCGGACGGTCCTGAGGAACGAGCTGAGGGGCATCGGCGGTGCCACCGACGAAGACCTGGGAGTCCGCGAAGGCCGGGATGTACCGAGACACCGGGTCCTTGAGGGCGAGCAGCCCGCGTTCGACGAGGATCATCGCCGCCACCGAGGTCAACGGCTTGGTCATCGAGTAGAGGCGCACGATCGTGTCGTCGACAAAGGGACGAGCCCGGGCGGCGTCGATGTGGCCGTAGGTCGCGGTGTGGGCCACGCGTCCATGACGAGCGATGGCCATCTGCCAGCCCACCAGACGTCCGTCGTCGACGTATCGACGGAAGTGGGTCTCGAGGCGGCTGAGCCGGTCGGCGTCGAGGCCTACCTCGGCGGGTGTCGCGCGGGGGAGCGGACTGCTCATCCGACCTCGGTGCCGTGCCCGCTGGCCCGCAACGCCGAGCGGATCGCCTCGGCGTGCGGCCCCAGTTCATCAGGGTCCACCGAGGACGCGGCGCGCGCGAAGTCAAGGTCGGCCATGGCATCAGCGGGAATCACGTGCAGATGCGTATGAGGAACCTCGAACCCCGCGATCACCAGACCGACGCGCTCGGTCCCGAACGCTGTCCGGCAGGCCTCGGCGATGAGGCCGGCGATCTCGAAGCAGTGGGCCCTGATGGCAGGGTCGAGATCGGTCCACTGGTCCACCTCAGCTCGGGGTACCACGAGACAGTGACCGGCTCGGGTCGGATTGATGCTCATGAACGCCACGCACACGTCGTCCCGCCAGACGAAGGTGCCCGGCAGTTCCCCGTCGATGATCCGTGTGAAGACGCTCGGCACGCTGTGAGCGTACGCTCATCGTGTGGAGCCTGAACGTGTCGGACCTGATCCACGGCCATCGATGTTCTCGGGGCTCTGGACGATCCCGAACCTGATCACCCTGATCCGGCTGCTGTGCCTGCCGGTGTTCCTGTGGTTGCTGTTCTCGCGTGAGAACCGTCGCGACGCCGCCTGGCTGCTCGGGATACTCGGGGCCACCGACTGGGTCGACGGGTTCCTCGCCCGTCGGCTCGGTCAGACGAGCGAGTTCGGCAAGGTCTTCGACCCGACGGTGGATCGACTGCTCTTCCTGGTGGGCATCGTCGCGCTCATCATCGACGGTTCGGTGCCGGTCTGGTTCGCGGTCGCCGTCGGCGTCCGCGAGGTACTCGTCGGCGGAACGATGCTGACAGCGACGGTGGTGCTCAAGATGGAGCGTTTCGACGTCACCTGGTGGGGCAAGACCGCCACCTTCCTGTTGATGTTCGCGTTCCCGGGCTTCCTCATGGCGGAGAGCACCATCTCCATCGCGGCCTTCTTCGAGGTCGCGGCGTGGGTGCTCGGCCTGCCCGGTCTGGCGCTCAGTTGGTTCACAGCGGCGGCCTACATGCCACTGGTGCGCGACGGTGTGCGAGCCGGCCGAGCCTCCCGGACGGCGAGGTGACCGAGGCGCCCATCGGACGCTACGGTTACCCGCTGTGAGCGCCCCCGACGGTCTTAGATTCACCCGGGACCACGAGTGGGTGTCGGCGGTCGCACCACATCGCTTCCGATTGGGCATCACGCACTACGGCCAAGAGGCGCTCGGTGAGGTGGTCTTCATCGATCTTCCCGATACCGGTCGCGGGGTCGGCTCCGGCGAGGTGCTGGGAGAGGTGGAGAGCACCAAGTCGGTCACCGAGGTCTACTCGCCCTTCGATGCCGTCGTCGTGGAGGTCAACCCCGAGGTGATCGCGACACCGGATCTGGTGAACAGCGACCCCTACGGCGCGGGATGGCTGGTCGAGTTGGAGTCCGAGACCGGCGACGACGATCTGCTCGACGCGCACGCCTACGCCTCTCTGGTGGGTGGCTGATGTCCTACGTGTTCTGCAACCAGTGCGGACACCGCAACCCGCCGGCGAGCAACTTCTGCTCATCGTGCGGGGGAGCCCTCGATGTCCTCGACGACCGCACCATCACCCTGATCAGCGTCGACCCCCTCCAGGACGCCGCCGGTCCCTCCGATGACATCGAGGTGCCGGTCGCCGAGATCGCCCGGGGCACCGGGGTGCTCATCGTCCGCTCCGGCGGACTCGCGGGAGCCCGGTTCAGCCTCGAGTCACCGTCCACCCGCATCGGCCGCCATCCCGACTCCGAGATCATGCTCGACGACATCACCGTGTCACGTCGGCACGCGGAGATCATCCGTCGGGAGACCGGACACGAGATCCTCGACTCCGGTTCGCTCAACGGGACCTACGTCAATCAGACGCGTATCGAGGCGACCGTCCTCCAGCACGGCGACGAGGTGCAGATCGGCAAGTTCCACCTCGTCTACTTCGAGCGGAACGATGGCTGACATCGGCACCAACGGACATCTGGCGATCGGAGAGGTCCTCGGCATCCTGCTCGAGGAGTTCCCCGATGTGACCATCTCCAAGATCAGGTTCCTCGAGAGCCAGGGCCTGATCGCCCCGGAGCGAACCGCATCCGGATACCGCAAGTTCTATGAGGCCGACGTCGATCTGCTGCGCGTCATCCTGACCGAGCAGAAGGACCACTACCTGCCGCTCCGGGTCATCAAGGACCGCCTCGACTCCGGCGAGATCGACCCGTCGGGCGAGCATCTCCGGCCGCGTGATGCGGTCGATCCCTCCGGCCCCGTCGAGGTTCCCGAGGAGATCGTGAAGTCGCATCCCTCCGCGACCGGTCGAGACGATGCGCCGATCCCGTTCCGTCGTCGGACCGCACCCGCAGCCGACGCGCAGCCCACCCTCCTCCCCGGTGTACTCGTCGACCGCTCCGAGTTCCTCGGCATGACGGGTCTGACCGCAGCGGAGCTCGACGCGCTGGAGGACTTCGGCATCGTCTCGTCGCGGTCCACCGCCGGCGTGACGACCTACGGGGAGGATGAGGTCGAGGTCGGTCGCATCGCGCGGGATCTGCTCGCCTCCGGCGTCGAGGCCCGTCATCTGCGGGGTTGGAAGACGAGCGCGGAACGCGAGGTGGCCCTCTTCGAGCAGTTGGTGGCGGCCCGTGCCCGCCTCCGCAATCCCGAGGCTCGGCGTGAGATGGGGGATCGCCTCTCCGAGTTGGAGCACCTCGGCGGTCGTCTCCGTTCGGCCATGGTGTCGGCGGCGATCCGCTCCAGGCTCTGATCCCGGTCGGACACGCGGGCGTCCGCAGAGGTAGTTTCTCGGCATGCAGCGCATGGATCTGGTCGGCGTTCGGGTGGAGATGCCGGCGAACACGCCGCTGCTGCTCCTCCGCGAGGTCGATGCCCCGGGACGTCTTCTTCCCATCTACATCGGCTCACCGGAGGCTGCTGCGATCCACTCCGCGATGGAGGGCATCGTCCCGCCTCGACCCATGACCCACGATCTCCTGCTCGACGTCGTCGAGGCCATGGGTGCCCGACCCGTCGGGGTCATCGTGACCGAGGTGCGCAATCACACCTTCCACGCCTCGCTCCGGATCGAGGATGCGGAGGGGACGCTCCACACCCTGTCCTGTCGTCCGTCGGATGCCTGTGCCGTGGCGGTGCGCGCCGAGGTGCCGATCTACGCCTCCCAGGAACTCCTCGATGAGGCGGCCCGACCGGCCGAGGAACCCGACGAGGCGGAGGAGATCATCGACGAGTTCCAAGAGTTCCTCGAGAACGTCTCTCCCGACGACTTCGCCTCCTGAGGCAGCGCGGTTGACGCCGGATCGATCCGTCCGTAGGGTTGGCGACCCACACCGGCGTAACTACGGCGGTGCAAGCCGGCAGGAGGCGTGATGGACACAGGATTCAGCGGAAGTCAGGCCGCCAAGGTCGTCGGCATCAGTTACCGCCAGCTCGACTACTGGGCGCGCACCGACCTCATCCGTCCCTCGCTCGCCGATGCTCAGGGGAGCGGTTCGCGTCGCCGCTACAGCTACCAGGACCTGCTCGAGCTCCGCGTCATCAAGACCCTGCTCGACGCCGGTATCAAACTCGAGTCGGTCCGTCGGGTGTTCGACTACCTCCGCACCCACGTCACCGGCGACATCGCCTCGGCCCATCTGGTCATCAGCGGCCAGTCGGTGGTCCTGGCCGATGGTGATCGACTGGTGGACGTGCTCCGCGAGGGCCAGGGCGTCCTGAACGTGCTGTCCCTCGCCGGGGTCAAAGAGGACATCGACGCGCAGTTGGTGCCCCTCGTCGCCAGTGAGGGCAACGAGCCGAACTCGGTCGCCGACGTCATCTGACGCTCGACCCTGAGGGGCACCGGACCCCGAGGGCGCCGGGATTCTCAGCGCTTCGGGCGAGCGGCGCGTGACGCCTTCTTCGCGGGCGCTGCTGTCTTTCCAGCGGCCTTCTTGGGCGCCGCCTTCTTACCGGAGGTCCTCTGGGGCGCCGTCTTCGCGGCCGTCTTCTTGGGAGCCGCCTTCTTGGGTGCGCTCTTCTTCGGCGTACTCGCGGTGGTCCGCGTTGCCTTCTTTGCCGGTGCCGCGGGGCGCTTGACCGGCGGGGTCGTCGGCGCGGTGGCGGGTCGGGGAGACATTGCGGCGCCCATCGCGGCCAAGGGCGCGAGCGCGTCGAGCAGGGAGCGGACGCGCGGGAGGGCCTCCGACAGTTGGGAGGCCAGATCATCGGGCAGGGCGTCCAAGACCTCGTCGAGTACGCCGGCAGCGCGCCGGATCACCGGGATCGACTCCCGGAGCGGTTCCTCGATCTCGTCGAGCAACCGGATCATGCGGACCGACACGTCCGCAGCGTCCCGAAGGGCTCGCAGGCCCCCCTCAAGCTGCTGTCGAGCCTGCTCCTGACGTTCGCGCACCTCACCCGCGACCCGCATGCCGCTGGACACCTGCGCCGCCACCATGTTGATGATCTCGGCGACGATGTCGCGATCTCCGTCCCTGTCCTTCGCCATGGCGTGAAGTTACCTCTGGGCCCTCGGGTGGCGCCCTCCGTGCTCAATGCCGGTCACGAGCCGAATTGCTCCAGTTCGCGGGCCTCGGGCACCCCGATGAACGTGATCACGAGTCGGTCCACCCCCGCGGCCTCGACCGAGCGGCGCACCGGATGATCGGGATCACTGATGCCGTCCTCGTAGACGGTGTAGGCCGTCAACTCGAGCGGCCGTCCCACCGCGGCGTCCTGCGCCACCTTGAGTTGATCGAGCGCCTCAGGCGAGGTCCACCGCACGTTGATGCCGTCGGCGCGGGCTCCGGCGATACGGGCCAACTCGAGGCTGTTCACACCCACGATGATCCGCGGCCGCTCATCAAGGCTTGGAAAGGTGTCGAACTCCGGACCGCGATCCGGATCCCACATGCGATCGGCGAGGTCGAGCACCTCCTCGAGCCGGGCGTGTCGCGCCGCCATGGGCGAGGCGATCGGAGTGGAGGTGGCCACCTGCTCGCGGGCGAAGGAGCTGCGCGGGGATGTACCGGCACCCAGTCCGAGGTGGAAGCGGCGGCCGCTGATCCGCGCGATGCTGGCTGCGGCCACCAGACCGACGGCCGGACTCCGATTGCTGGCGTTCATCACCAGCACCCCGAGTTCGACACGACGGGTGGCCTCGGCAAGGGCACCGAGCCAACTCCAGGCCTCGAGCATCGTTGTGCTCGACATCGAGTACCCGGCGAGATGGTCGCACACCCAGAGAGCGCCGAAGTCACTCCCGTCGACGACCAGGGACGCCTCGCGGAGGCGCCCCCAGTCATCCGGACCGGGTATGAGCTGGATGTCCAGGGTGGTCATCGACGCGGTTCGCCTCAGCCGACGACCGGCGGCTCGGTGATCTCGCAGGCGTCGACGGCCTTCACGATCGGGTACGGGTTGACCGCCGTTCCTCCGCCCGGGTGGATCTCGAAGTGGAGGTGCGGGGTGCTGGTGTTCCCGGTGGCGCCGATGGTGCCGACGACCTGACCGGCCTGGACGCGGACACCGGGGCTGATGCCCTCGGCGATGGTGTCGAAGTGGGCGTAGAAGAAGTAGGTGCCGTCATCGGTGGTGAGCCGGACGCCGTTACCCGAGAGCGAGCCGGGGCGGTCGTAGTAGACCTTGGTGATGGTGCCCTCAGCGGCGGCGTAGACGAGGTTTCCGCGGGCGGCGATGATGTCGACACCGAGGTGGACACGACCGCCACTGCGCGGGGCGTGCCACGTGTCGGCGTAGCCGCAGCGGCCCTGCACGGGGAAGACGTCGATGGACGCGGCCGCGACAGGGGAGTCCACCGGGATCGGGGTGGCGGAGATGCCGAGCGCGTCAGCGGTCGCCTGGTTGACGACGCCCGTCACCTGCAAGCCAGCCTTGCGCTGGAAGCTCATGACCGCCGAGGCGGTAGCGGCGCCGAAGTCACCGTCCACGCCACCGCGAACCGTGATACCGGCGTTCACGAGGGCCTGCTGGAGGGTGCTGACGCGGCCGCCCTTCTCTCCGTAGACGGCGAACCCGACGCGGCCGTCGGCGACGACCTCGACCTCGGGGGCGGTGGCCTCGGGAGCGGCCGGAGCCGTGTTCAGGGCCTCCGCCGTCGCGTTGTCGACCACGCCGTCGGCGGGGAGACCACGCTGGGTCTGGAAGGCCTTCAGCGAGTTGGCAGTCGCCGGTCCGAAGATTCCGTCGACCCCGCCGCGCACCTGCACGCCGAGATCGAGGAGTCGCTGCTGCAGCGCCTCAACCGAACCACCCAGTGCACCCGGACGGAGACCGACCAGCTGGGTGTAGGGGTTGGACGCTGCAGCAGCGGAACGATCGGCCGAGTTCGATGCCAGCGCCTGCGCCGTCGCATCGTTCACCCGACCGGTGACCTCGAGACCGTTGGCGGCCTGGAAGTCCTTGAGAGCGTTCATGGTCACCAGGCCGAAGAGGCCGTCGGCACCGCCACGGAGCGCGCGCCCCGAAGCGATCAGCTGCTCCTGCAGGGTGGTCACATTGCCGCCCCAGTCGCCGTACTTGAGACCGATGAGAGGGGAGTCAGAGGGAGCGGGGGCCGCAGGGGCCTCCACCTCGGGAGCCGGGCTCTCAGCCGGGGCCTCGGGGGTAGGGGCGGGAGCGGGCGCTGGGGCGTTGCCCGAGAGCAGACGCGCGGCCGTGGTCTCGTCCACCATGCCGGAGGCCGTCAGACCGAAGGCGCTCTGGACATTGCGAAGGGCGGCCTCGGTACCCGGTCCGAAGATGCCGTCGGCACCACCGGCGGGATCCTGGCCGAGGGAGATCAGCAGACGCTGGAGCTGCACCACGGCCTCGCCGCGGGCGCCGCGGGTCAGCCCGACCATGGGGGAGTCAACGAGACCGAGAGCAGTCGCGGTCCCGTCATCGACGGAGGAGGTCTCCGGGAGCCCGACAGAGCGCTGGAAGGCGTTCACGGCAGCGAGGGTCATCGGACCGAAGGCTCCGTCCGCGCCGCCGACGACCTCGACACCGTGGGCGAGGAGGGCGCGCTGGAGAGCGACGACAGCGTCCCCACGGGAACCGACCGAGAGACCGGTCACGGCGACCTCAACCTCAGCGGCGCTGACCGCTGACGGGAGGACGATGACCGGTGATGCGGCGAGGCCGAAGGCCAGGCCGAGCCCTGCCACGCGGGCGAGATGCCGCGGGGAGGGGAGTGAGGGGCGAAGGGTGAACATGTTGGTCTCCTGTGTTCGGGTGCAGGAGTTCCTTCGTCACCGAATGCCCTCTACATGAGAGGAGATGAGCCGTCAGTAGGGCCCAACGCAGCGCAAGCCGTTGTTTCATGGGGGTTTCAGGGGAGTGGTGCTCATTTGGCCATTCTCGTCCGTATTTGACATAACGTCGCTTATGGGCGATCCGGCCCGATTGGGCCCCGACTGGCCGGAGCTGTTCAGGACGCCGATTCGCTCTCGACGCCGAGCCCTCTAGCCCACCTGTCTCGCTTCTGGTCGCCGTGCAGCGCAGCGCGTGGCGTCGGATCGAGTCCCTCTCGAGGGCCCGCGACGCAGGTTCGTCCCGGTGGACCGGTTGGGTTGACTGGCCCCAGAGGCCGACCGGCCGCCGGTGGTTGCTGAGGCGCGTTCCCCTCCCCGGGGGCGATGACAGCCGCCTATAACGTCATGACGTTATTGAGGTGGTGTCGTTGGTGCGGAGATCTCGCGGTTGCGAAGGGGTTCAGCGGCGGTGAGCAGCCAATCGAGCATCTCCCGCAGCTCGGCCGCCGTCACCCGACCACCCCCGCCCCCCAGATCGGCGCGCACATCGTCCACCGCGCACGCCATGACGTACAGCTCGTCATGGAGTGCGTCGAGTTCGGCCCTCGCGATGACCAGCTCGCCCTCGGACAGCTCGAGCTCACGAGCCCGCTGTCGGGACACCCAGTCCCACTGCCGACAGCGTGCGGAGCAGAACTCCCGGGGTCGACCGGCCCCCTGTCGCTCGGGCAGCGCCCGGCGGCACCATCGACATCTTCGGGGCTGTTCCACAGGGAGATTCTGTCATGACGAAATAGGCCGCACCGTGGATTGTTGGGTGCGCAGTGAACCTCAGACGGTGATGCTGATCGGCTCGAGGACCAGGTCGGGTTCGTCCTGCTCGAGACGCTGGAGTCGATACCGCGACTCGAAGAGGGCCACCATCCGGCCGTCGCTCCGAGCGAGGATCCGCACTCCCCCCACCTCGCGGAGGCGGTCAGCGCTCCCCTGGTCCGTGAATCGGATCGCCTCGTACGGGGACGACGAGATCTCCGCCGGCGCGTTGAACTCGACCTCCAGACGGTCCGCGAAGACGTCGAACTGGAGGGTGCCGACCGCCGCCAGAACCGGATTCGCGTCGCCGGCCAGCGGGTCCCGGAGCACCTGGACCACTCCCTCGCTGTCGAGTTGCTCCAAGCCTCGACGGAACTGCTTGTACTTCCCGGTGTCGATGGGTCGGGCCGAGGCGAACACCTCGGGAGCGAATCGCGGGATGGGCGGGTAACGGACCGGGTCACCGACGTGCAGCGAGTCGCCGATCTGGAGATCCATGGCGTTGACGAGGCCGACGACATCACCCGGATGGGCCTCGTCGACCGTGGTGCGCTCCGCCCCGAACACCTGGGAGGCGTACTTGGTGGCGAAGGGCTTGCCGGTGCGCTCACAGGTGAGGACCATCCCGCGCTCGAACACCCCCGAGCAGACCCGAATGAAGGCGATCCGGTCGCGATGGGCGCGATCCATGTTGGCCTGCACCTTGAAGACGAAGGCCGAGCAGTCCGACTCGAGAGGCCTCGGCTCTCCCCCGACATCGATTCGCGCGGAGGGAGCCGGCGCCAGATCGATGACGGCGTCGAGAAGATGCCGGACGCCGAAGTTGGTGAGCGCCGAACCGACGAAGACCGGCGAGGTCATCCCTGCCAGGAAGGTCTCCTGATCGTGGGATGCGTCCACCGCCTCGAGAAGACCGATCTCATCGACTGCCGCCGACCACGCGGCGCCCTCCTCGGACTCGGCCCGCTCGGCGTCGACCTCCTCCTCCGGGGCGATGGCAGATCCCCGCACGGTTCGGGTGAAGCGCGTGAACCCCCCGTCACGACGGTCGATTACCCCTCGGAAGTCACCGGAGATCCCGACCGGCCAGGTCACCGGCGTCGGCTTGAGACCGATCTGCTCCTCGATCTCGTCGAGGAGCTCGAGGGGCTCACGCCCCGGACGGTCGTACTTGTTGAGGAAGGTGATCACCGGCAGACCGCGATCTCGGCAAACCTCGAAGAGTTTGAGGGTCTGCGGCTCGATGCCCTTCGCCGAGTCGAGGACCATGACGACCGAATCGACCGCGGAGAGCACGCGATAGGTGTCCTCGGAGAAGTCGCGGTGGCCCGGGGTATCGAGGAGGTTGCACTGCATACCCCGGTAGTCGAAGGAGAGGGCCGTCGAGGAGATGGAGATACCCCGCTTCTGCTCCATCTCCATCCAGTCACTCGTCGCCGATCGACGCCCGGTACGGGCCTTCACGGCACCGGCCTCACCGACGGCGCCGGCGTAGAGCAGGAACTTCTCGGTCAACGTCGTCTTGCCGGCATCCGGATGGCTGATGATCGCGAACGTCCGTCTCCTGGACGCCTCCGCCACTGGATCTCCCACATCGTCAAGGCTACGGCTCGCGGTGCGATACTGAGCCGATGGCGATGCCCCCTCCCCCGGCCTGCGCGTTCGCGAGCGACAACGCCGCCGGCGCCCACCCCCTGGTCCTCGACGCTCTCGTGCAGGCCAACAGCGGACACGCGCTGGCCTACGGTGACGACGACTGGACACGGCGCTGCGAGGCTCAGTTCAGCGCCCTGTTCGATCGCTCCGTCACGGTCCTGCTCGCCATCAACGGGACTGGGGCGAACGTGTTGGCGCTCTCGGCGATGCTCGATCGGGCCGAGGCCGTGCTGTGCTCGGACTGGGCGCACATCAACGTCGATGAGACCGGCGCCCCGGAGCGCGTGCTCGGCACGAAGCTCATCGCACTGCCGAGCGTGGACGGCCGGGTCTCCGTCGAGGGCGTCGTCGAGGCTTGTGGGGCCCTCGGCAACCCGCATCACGCCCAGCCCGGCGTCCTCTCGCTCACGCAGAGCACCGAGTGGGGCACGTGCTACTCGGTGTCGGAGATCGGTGCCCTCTCCGAGGTGGCCCGCTCCCACGGACTGCGGGTCCATGTTGACGGTGCCCGTATCGCCAACGCGGTCGCGGCTCTCGGATCCGGAGTTGAGGGCGTCCGGTCGATGCTGGTGGACACCGGTGTGGATGTGGTGACCTTCGGCGGCACGAAGAACGGCCTGATCGGAGCCGAGGCGGTTGTCTTCCTCAACGAGGCGCTCGCCGACCGCGCCGTGTACCTCCGCAAGCAGGTCAACCAACTCGCCTCGAAGATGAGGTTCCTCTCCGCCCAGTTCTGTGCAGCACTTGAGGATGACCGCTGGCTCGACTGGGCAACGCACTCCAATCGGATGGCACGCGTTCTCCACGAGGCAACCGCTCCCCTGCTCCCCGAGGGCGCGATCGCCGCTCCCGAGGTCAACTCGGTGTTCCCCGTGCTGCCTCCTCAGGTGGCCGCGTGCCTGCAGGAGTGGTGTTTCTTCTGGGACTGGGACACCAGCCGCGACCAGTACCGCTGGATGACGGCCTGGGACACCACCGAGGATGATGTGAACCGCTTCGCCGCCGGCCTGGCCGCGGCCCTCGCCGGCTGAGCCGGAATCGCAATTGACCGCCCGCGGACCGCTCACGTAGTCTTCGTCGGTACCGGTCCGGCTGGACTGGTACCAATCATCGGGGGGAATGCGGATGAATCTTGTCGACTTCGTCAGGCGGGAGTTGACCGAGGATGACTGGATGGCCGAGGGCGCCTGCCGGGGCCTGTCCCACCTCTTCTTCCCCATCGCCGCTGAGCGCCCTCAGACCCGCGAGCGTCGCGAGGAGGCCGCCCGTGAGGTCTGCGCCGGCTGCCATGTGCGGATCACCTGCCGCGATTTCGCGCGGGAGCAACGGGAGTACGGGTTCTGGGGTGGCGAGACCGAGGATGAACGCCATGCCGCCGGCTACCGCCTGATCGCTCCGATCGGGGTCCGCGCCCGTCAGTCCGGCTGATCCCACCGCCATGACCACGAGCGCGATGACCGCCGGAAGCGTCCTCGTGCTCGGGAGCGCGAATCTCGATCTCGTCGTCACATCGGAGCGTCATCCCGAACCGGGCGAGACGCTCATCGGTGGTGACTACAGCGAGCATCCCGGAGGCAAGGGCCTCAACCAGGCGGTGGCCTCGGCGCGCGCCGGCGCCACGACCCGGTTCGTCGCCGCGGTGGGCGCTGACTCCGCGGGTGACGTCCTGCTCGGCGTGGCCGACGATGCCGGAATCGACACCAGCGGGGTCGTCACCGTGGATCGACCCACCGGCCGGGCGCTCATCGTGGTCTCGGCGAGCGGCGAGAACTCGATCGTCGTGGTTCCCGGGGCGAACACCCTGTGCCCGACCGCCTCGGCGATCGACACCGATGTGCTGGTGGCGCAGCTCGAGGTACCGATCGAGGTGGTGACCTCCTCATTCGTCGCCGCTCGCGATGCCGGCGCGATCACCGTTCTCAACCCGGCACCGGCCACTCCCCTGCCACCCGAACTCCTCGCCGTGGTCGACGTCATCGTTCCCAACGAGCATGAGGTCGACCTGCTCGGCGGGGTGGATGCCCTGCTCGCCAGCGGGGTCGGAGCCGTCGTCGTCACCCTCGGGGAGCGCGGCGCCCGGGTGCACACCGAAGGCCGGGTGACGCAGGTCGGTTCGCTCGCCGTCGACGCCGTCGACACCACCGGCGCGGGCGACACCTTCACCGGCTACCTGGCGGCGGGGCTCTCCGAGGGTCTCAACCTCGTCACCGCCGCGACACGTGGATGCGCCGCCGGAGCGCTCGCGGCCACGCGAGCCGGAGCGGTTCCCTCCATTCCGTCACGGGCGGAGGTCGACGCCGTCAGCGGCGTCTGAGGACCAGGGCGCACCAGTTCCCACGGATCCGACGCCGCGATTCCACCCAGTCGGGGAAGGCCGCGTTCACGAACGGGATCCGGGCCTCGGGGAACCCGGAGAGGACCAGTCGGCCCGAGGGCGCGACGGCGGCGTCGATCGGACCGGCGAGAGCGACCAACTCCGGCGCGAGGATGTTGGCCACGAGCAGGTCAGCGGAACCGTCGAAGGCGGCGACCGCTGCCGCTCCGGTGCCGTCGAGGATCGTCGTGACCCGATCGGCGCAGCCAGCCGTCTCGATGTTGAGCCGCGCCGCGGCCACGGCCTCGGGCGCGATGTCGATGGCGCAGACCTCCACGGCACCTCGAAGGACGGCCGCGATCGAGAGCACCCCACTGCCCGCCCCGAGATCGATCACCCGATCACCCGGCCGAACGAGGGCGCGGGTCTCAGCGAGGGAGATCCCGCTCGTCGGGTGGTCACCGAGGCCGAAGGATCCAGCCGGTTCGATCGCGATGGCGTCACCGGGCACCGGAGCCTCCAACCAGGACGGCCCGACGAGCAGATCGGGTGCGATCCGGTGCCAGCGGGCGTGATCCCGCCAGGACTGGCTCGCCACGAACTCTCGTCGCTCCAGGTTCACTGTGGAGGGGTCGACCCCGGTGGTCGGAGCGAGGAGCGATCGGAGGAAGTGCTCGGCTGCCGCCCGGTCGGACATCGTGACCACCAGCACCGCTCCAGGGGAGGTGGGCCGCTCTTCCACCGCTGTGGCGCCGAGGGACCAGAGGAGGTCCGAGGTGAGTTCCAGCTGATCCTCTCCGACGGAGACCGCGATCTCCCAGACGGTCTGCGCCCCGGCGCCGTCAGTCGAGCCGTCGTAGCTCACGGTGGAACCGGCCGGCGCGGAGGCGATACGACTCGGCTGCGAGGGAGATCAGCTCGGATCGGGCCCTGCCCTCCTTGACGGTGGCTGGGGAACCGACTGCCAGAGCACCGGGGGGCACGTGCACGTCGTAGAGGACGACCGAATTCGCGGCGACGATCGCCCCCGATCCGACCACTGAACGATGGAGCACCATGGCGCCGTTGCCGACCATGGCGCCGTCCTGCACCTCGCATCCCTCGAGATGGACGATGTGCCCGATGACGCAGTCATCGCCGACGACCGTGGGATCGGCAGGGGTGGTGTGCAGGACGGAGTTGTCCTGGATGCTGGTTCGAGCGCCGATCGAGATGTACCCGTCGTCGCCGCGCAGCACGGCACCCGGCCAGACCGACGACTCAGCGCCGATACGCACATCGCCGATGATCACCGCGTCGGGATGGATGTAGGCGCTCGAATCGATCGAGGGCTCGGTGCCGGCAAGGGCGTAGATCGGCATGCGGCGACGATACCGTTGCGCCCCATGTCCCGCCGGATCGACATCGAGTTGACGAGTTCCCAGTCCGATGGGTCCTGGACCTGGAGAGCCGCCGGTGCCCGGGAGCCGAAGGGCACCGTGTCCGCCGGCGTCCTCCCGGCGGACGCAGCGGTCGGATCGACCCTGCGCGTCGAGGTAGAACAGGGTCTCGACGGGATCGAGGTGCTCTCCGTCCTCGGAGGCCGTCAGCGCACTGAGGACTCGGGTCGCCTCGAACTCCTCGCCTCCGACGCGAAGTTCGATCCGGTCATCGAGACGCGCGCCAAGCGCGCCCGTGGCGAGCGTCGTGGTGACGACCGTCCCCGCCGTCGCGATGGTGGCGGTCAGCGCGACCGTCGTGGTGGACGCCGAGACGGAGACAACGCCGGTGGTGAGGGCCGGGAGGGCCGCCGATCCGGCCAGCGTCGTGGTCCGCGGTTCACCCCGCCACCCGAGGTGCCGCAGCGCCCGAAGCCCAAGCGGCTGCGTCCGGGCCGAACCCACCGAGCCGAGGTGTTGGGCGCCATCGCGGAGGATCGCCGACCGATCGCCGAGGTGGCCCTCCAGGGGATGGCCGCCGTACGCAAGCGCCTCCGCGAGGAGAACAAGCGGATCAGCGAGTCCGGCGGCACCCCCATGCCGGAGGACTCGGTCCTCAAGATGGCCGAGGAGATGCTTCCGAGGCTCCGCGTCGCCGAGTGGCGGGATCGCGCCGATGCCGCTCTGCGCCAGCTCGAGAACCTCGATCTCCGCGATCTGCGTTCGGTTGTAGCAGCGGCGGACGATCCGATCGTCACGCGCGACACGACCACCCGCGAGCTCGCCGACCGGTTGCGCGTCGCGCTCCGTGAGAAGCAGGAACAGGAACTGCAGCTGTGGTTCGGTGACGTCGATGCGGCGCTCGCTGTCGGACGGGTTGTCCGCGCCCTCCGTCTCAGTTCCCAGCCCCCGAAGGCCGGGGTCGTCTTCCCGCCCGCCATCGCCACCCGACTCGTCGATTCGACCAATGCCACGTTGACTCCTCTCGAGTCGGCCGAGCGTTGGAGCGCGATCCTCGAAGCGGCCGCCTTCTCCCCCATCAGGAGTCTCATCAAGCCGATGGGACGTCCCGATGTCGTCGCTGACGACCTGCTCGCCACCATCACCCGGCTCGCACCGGCCATCCCGCAGGTGGCGGAGATGTTCGGGGTCGAGGTGCCCGCGGGGGCCCAGATGCCCAAGCCCCTGCGCCCGACCCGACCCGGTCGCCCCGGCCAGGCCAAGCAGGATCGGGGCAAGGGGTCACCTCGTGACGGTCGTGAGACCAAGGGTGCCGACCGGAAGCGCGAGAGCGCACAGAACGACGCGGGGTCATCCGACAGCGGTCGCGTGGACGCCGAGGCCACCGAGCACAGCACGAAGCCCATCGAGCAGGGCGAGGTCAAGGAGACTGCCGCCGAGCAGACTGTCGTCGTCGAGGAGACTGTCGCCGAGGAGACTGTCGTCGAGAAGGCCACAGCCGAGGAAGCTTCCGTCGATGAGGTTGTTGCCGACGAGGTCACATCCGATGCCGCCGAGACGAACGACACCCCGTCCGACGCCGACGAGGTGACCTCCGCTGACAGCCCCGAGGGCTCAACCGAGGACTCCAACGACGAGGCCGTCGAGGACTCCTCCGACGAGAAAGCGGCAGAGCCTTCCGACGAGGATGAGCTCACCGACAGCTGACTCGTCCGACTCCGGTCGAGCTTCCTAGCATTCTGGGATGAGCGAGATCGTCAAGTACTCCAGTGAGGGTCGCGTCGCGACCATCACCCTGAACCGGCCCGAGGCCCGCAACGCCGTGAACGGCGATGTCGCCCAGGGCCTCGAGGCGGCCATCGATCGGATGGAGGACGATCCCGATGTCTGGGTCGGAATCCTGACGGCCAACACCGAGGGGCAGGAGCGCCCCGTGTTCTGCGCCGGGGCGGATCTCAAGGCGATCAACTCCGGTCAGGCGGCCCAACTTGCGACCGCACGCGGCGGTTTCGGTGGTTTCGTCTACCGGGAGCGGCGCAAGCCGGTGATCGTTGCCGTCGACGGTCTGGCCACCGCGGGGGGATGCGAACTCGTCCTGGCTGCCGACCTCGTGGTCGCCACCACCCGGTCCGCCTTCGGTCTCGCTGAGGTCAAGCGGAACCTGGTGGCCGGCGCCGGCGGCCTCTTCCGACTGCCTCGGGCCATCGGTCAGGCCGCGGCGATGGAGGCCATCCTGACCGGCGAGCCGATTCCGGCCGAGCGGGCCTTCTCACTCGGTCTCGTCTCCCGCCTGGTCGAACCCGGTGAGGCGCTCGCCGAGGCGGGTCGGCTCGCCGAGCAGATCACGGCCTGCGCGCCGCTCGCGGTGTGGGCGAGCCGCGAGGTGGTCATGGCGTCAGCCTGGGCCGACGATGAGACCCTGAAGAAGATGACCGACCGGGCCTTCGGCACGGTTCTGGCCTCGGAGGACACCAAAGAGGGTCTTGAAGCCTTCATCGAGAAGCGTCCTCCGAACTGGAAGGGACGATGACTCAGAGGTCTTTCGAGACCGTGATCAACCGCGCGGTGATACCGGCGCGCTCCCAGAGGTTCTTCGTGTCGCGATCCCCGGGAAGCGCCTCGGCCTCGATTGACCGGCATCCGAGCTCGCGTGCCACGGTGAGTACCGCCTCGACCATGCCGTCGCCGTAGCCGAGCTCTCGACACTCCGGTCGCACGTACACCTCCTGGATGTGCATGATCCGGTCGGTCCCTGATCGACCGACGAGGTAGCCAACCACCATCGAGTCGAGTTCAGCCACGAGGACCACCAGCTCCTCCGAGGCCCACTCCGGCTCGGGATGGCTCTCCAACCAGCGCGATCCCCCGCGCGCCGTCGCTACGGACTCCCGAGCGAGTTGGGCGAGTTCGGTGAGTGCTCCACGGTCACCGTCCGAGGCGGGACGGACGACGGGGTCAATCACGAGAAGACAGGGCAGTCGTCATCCCCCACGGGACAACTCGGCGCATTCGCCCGAACGAGGAGGAAACACGAGGAGCACAGCTGTTCATCGGAGCGCTTCGGCTGGATGCCGTCGATGGCCTCCGCCTTGTCGTCCACGACTGGTGCGGGTTCCTCGTCCTCGTCGCCCTCACCCTCCTCCTCGGCCGCGACCATGCGGTCCTTGAGGATCATGTCGAGGTCGGCCTCGACATCATCGGGCGAGAGCATCTCGTCGTCCTCGTCATCGGAGTCGTCGTCCTTGGAGCCCTGGCGACGGCTCGACTCCTCCTCGTCCTCGTCCTCGTCGTCGTCATTGTCGGACTCGTCGCCGTCTGAGTCGTCGTCGGAGTCGTCCTCGTACTCCTCGTCCTCGTCGAGTTCCTCGGGTTCGTCGAGGTCGTTGTCCTCTTCGGTCTCCTCAACCTCGAGTTCCTCGAGGTCCTCAGCGTCGATGTCGTCCTGGGCCATGTGTGCTCCGTCCTCAGCGGTTCGGGGGGATGGTAGACGGAGCGCCGCGCGGGCGCTCGTCGAGGTGCCACGGCTCTGGTCCGCGACAGGCGGGAGACTAGCCGTCGGAGAGGCGTCTCGCCTCGGACCGGCGCTCGCTCTCCAGGCGTTCGAGTTCGGGCGCCTCGGTCGTCATATGGCTCATCGCGCCTGCGATCGCGTGATGTCCGGCCTGATCGGCGATGAGTCGGTGCATCTCGAGGACGACCCGCCGATAGGAGGGATGCCCCTGGGGTGACGACCGGAGTTCGAGCATGTGCATCGCCTCACGGGCGTTGAACTGCATCGAGTAGCGAAGTCGGTAGGCCATCGAGACGGCGTAGGAGGCCTGCTGCGGGAAGTCCTCGCGCAGTAGGTCGAACAGGTCGGCGGATCGCGCCATCGTCGAGTCGAACAGATCCGACAGCCCGGCCTCGTCGACCAACTCGGGCCTCAGGAAGCCATGGTTCGGCGTCAGGCGCTGCCATTCCACGGTCATCATCCGATGACGTTGCAGATCGCGGAAGGCCCCGTAGTCACTGAGAACGTCGAAGCGGTACCCGGTCGCCTCGAAGGCCCGGCCGGGGCGATGCCTGCGGTTCCCGCGGTCACCGACCTCAGCGGAGATGAGCGCGAGACGGTCCTCGAGCGGCATCTCGCTGACGCGTCGCCGGAGCTCGGCGTCGGGCAGGTCGCTGAAGGGGTAGCAGATCGCGGCGATCAACCGCTCCTCACCGTCGGCGTCGTATTCGGTCAGCGACACCTCGGGCACCGATGGGACCGGAGTTCCCCCGAGCAGTTCGTCAACGGCGCGCTCGGTCTCGGTGCGGCGCGTCCGGAGGTAGTCCACCCAACGTCCACCACGCTCGGGGATGTCGACGCGGCGGAGGAAACTGGGGATCACCTTTCGCAGTTCCACCAACATCTCGTCGGCGTAGGCGCGCGCCTCCGGCAGGGGATGCGCCCGCATCCTCAGGATCAGCGCCTCGAAGGCCTGGCCGCTTCCGTAGATGCCGACATTCGACGTCGCCCCGGCGGGGAGCAGGCCCCGGACAGCGTCGAGAGCCTTCGCCCGTGTGGCCTGTCGATAGACGAGATCGCTGTCGTCGGGGCCCTGGGGCACCGCCCGCCGGACATGCTCGGTCATCCGCTCGACCGCGGTCGAGTAGGCGTCGAACATGCGGTCCATCTCGCCGATGTAGCGGGTGCCGTGACGGCTGGCCAGGAGCTCGGGATCACGGTGGTAGCGGTAGCGCCCGCCGAATCTCGAGTCATAGGAGATGTAGCGCGTGCTCTGCTCCAGATAGCTCATGAGACGGCCGCGCTCGAGCACCTTCGTCAGGAGGTTCGAGGCCTGCTCGCACGCCAGGTGCACCCCTCCCAGCTGAGCCACCGAGTCGTCGCCGTACTCGAGGAACACCCGTTCGTAGAGCTCCTCGGCGCGCGCGAGGCCCATCGTGGCGTCGACGGTCTCATCCCCACCGATGTCGAGATCGCCGACGAACTCGTCGATGAACAGTCGGCGGAGGCTCTTGGGGCTTCGACTGTACCGGGCGAAGAGCGCGCCCTTGACGACCTCGGGCAAATTCACCAGTGCGAACACCGGTCGATCGAGGTTCGTGAAGTAGCGACGGAGGATGTCCGCTTCCTCTGGGGTGAACTCCTCCGCGACGTAGGTCACGACCTCAGATCGTACGGTCCGAGCCACCCTTGGGCGTGGATGTCATCTCACACCGCGAACTCGTAGGCCGCAGCGATGACGGCGACATCGAGATGAGTGGTCACTCCCACCGGTCGACCGTCGATGACCACCTGCATCGGCTTCTCGTAGGACCGCCGGAGATCGCGTACCCGAGTCATCGAGATGTGCGGGTGGGGCAGATGGCTTCCGGTGCGTGATCGACGGAGCGCCATCCATCGCTGGCGAAGGGGCATCGCGTCGGAGACCTCCACGACGTCGAGCAGGCCATCGCCGGGGTGCGCCCTGGGAGCCGCCTCGTAGCGCCCGATGTGACCGGACACCATGACCACCGTGATGGGGCCCGTCCACCTGCTGAGGGAGCCCACCGGACGGCAGAGCACGTGCGCCGCGGCGCGGAAGCGGCCGTGATCGACCCGGCAGTCGATCAGGTCGAGGGACACGGCCGTGGTCACGCGTTGGCGGGCCGGCTCGCCGAGGCTGCGGTGGACGTCTCCCGAGGCGGCGTGCACCACGACATGGTCACCCGAGCGCTCGGCCAGCTCGGCGTCATCGGCGCAGGAGAGCACGCGCTCGTCCGCGCCGAGCGGACGCGACCAGTCGTCCAGACTCACCGGTGCTCCCCAATCGCCGCCGAGTCGGCGATGACGCCACGGAGACAGAGGTCGACAGCCTCCGCCGCCACGGCGCGCGTCTCCGCCGATGGCGCCACCTCCGCGACCTGCTGGACGAGGTCGATGACCTGCCGGATGTTGCGAACGAAGTCGCCCCCGGTCAGACCGTCCTCCAGGACCTCCGAGAGGTCGACGCCTCCGGCCCATTCGGCGGCGGCGGCGATGAACCCCGGGTCGGGGCTCCGATGGGCCGAACGTTCGTGTCGTCGTTCGATCTTTCCCAATTCGGCGCTGATCGACTCGATCGACCTCCAACGTTCGCGGATGAGGCGATCGGGGAAGATGGGCGGAGGGGGTTCGTCCGGGCTGCGGTGCTCGTAGACGAAGGCCGAGACCAGGGAGGCCAACTGCACGGGGGTGAGACCGTCGAGGGCCCCTCGTCGCAGCGCTTCCGCGACGAGCAGGTCGCACTCGTGGAAGATCGAGGCCAGCAGCTCCCCCGCCTCGGTCAGTCTCCATTCGTCCTCGGAGATGTGTCCGAGTTCGGTCAGTACGGCAGTGACGGCGTCGAACTCACGACCGAGGGAGCTTCGACGGTCGTCAAGACGCGCCTCGAGGCGCTCGAGCTCGGTCCGCACCCGCTCGGCATCCGATGCCGCGCGGAGCCGCTCGCGGAGGTCGGGATCGTCCTCCACGGGGTGCCTGACGGTTCGCGTCGGACGGCTTCGGCCCCCCGTCTCGACGCGACGCAGGCGACGCGCGACCTCGCGCCGGACGTCCTTTCGGTTCGGGCTCGCGCCATCGGGAACCGCGATGCGGCCGACGACAGATGATGATCGCGCCAGATCCTCGGCGCTCAGGGTCAGCGGACGTCCAGCGGGGGTCACCGCCGAGACCCTGAGCCCGCCCGAGCGGTGGGCGGTGGCGACCACGGCGACGACACCCCGATAGCCCCGGACCCGAACGTCGATGACGTCGCCCGGGCGGACGGAGGGCCCGTCGGGCTCGGTCCCGCTGTCCTTGGCGCGGCGGTACTCCTCGAGGTCGCCGTACGGTGATCGGGCGCGCTCCTCGAGTTGGGAGAGCTTCTCCCGGCGCCGTGTCACCCGTCCCTGCGAGCGGACGACCTCCCGATCACCCTGGAACTGGGCGAAGGACATCATGAGGAGTTCGCGCGCTCGCTCCCGGCTGTGCCTCCTCACGAGGTTCGCGGTCATGTTGTAGGTGGGTCGGAACACCGAGCGGAGTCCGAAGGTTCGACTCGAGGCCAGCTCGGCCGCCTGCTGGTAGCGCACCCACGGACTCCAGAGCACGACCGCGTGACCGATGGTGTCGATACCGCGGCGTCCGGCGCGGCCCGTCAGCTGGGTGAACTCCGCGGGACTGAGCGACACATGGTGATCCCCGTTGAACTTGGTCGTCTTCTCGATGACGACCGTGCGCGCCGGCATGTTCACGCCGACGGCGAGGGTCTCCGTCGCGAACACCGCCCGTATGAGACCCCTGGTGAAGCAGATCTCGACGGCCTCCTTGAACGGCGGCACCATCCCGGCGTGATGCGGAGCACAGCCCGCCAGCATCTGGGCCCGCAGCGTCTCGAGGCCGAGGGCGTCGAGATCGGCGTCGTCGAGACCGGAGATGCGATCCTCGAGCACAGCATCGATCTCAGCCGCCTCCCCCGCATCGGTTAACACCAGCCCGGCATCGAGGCAGCTCTGCGCCGCGGCGTCGCACTGCGCTCTGGAGAAGATGAACACGATGCACGGCAACATGTCGAGGTCGTCGAGGTGGGTGACGGTCTCGACACGGTCCGGTGTGGCGAGCCGCCGACCCGACCCTCCCGTCGGACGGCCCCGCCGGTTGCGCGTCGGACCGCGCAGACGGGACTCGTCGATACGCATGGCATCCCGGTTCAGCGACCCGTCGACGAAGGTCGGCATCATCTGCAGGCGGTCGTTCGAGCGATCGGCGACGAGATAGTGGTCGACGAGTTCGACGGGTCGACGATGCTCGACCACCGTGCGGGTCAGACCGCGCACCGTGGACATCCACTCCGCGAGTTCGTCGGCGTTCGACACCGTCGCCGAGAGGCAGACCAACTGGATCTCAGGTGGGAGGTGGATGATGACCTCCTCCCAGACCGGCCCCCGATAGGCGTCCTGGAGGAAGTGGACCTCGTCGAGGACCACCAGCGCGAGTTCGTCGAGGGCCTCGGAACCCGCGTAGATCATGTTCCGGAGGACCTCGGTGGTCATCACGACGATCGGGGCGTCGGGACGCACCGCGTTGTCGCCGGTGAGGAGCCCCACCCGCTCGGGCCCGTGCTCAGCGATCAGGTCGCGGAACTTCTGATTCGACAGGGCCTTCAGCGGAGCCGTGTAGAAGGCGCGTCGGCCATCGGCCAGGGTCGCCGCGATGCCGTACTCGGCCACCGCGGTCTTCCCGCTCCCCGTGGGAGCCGAGACCACGACGCTGTAGCCGTCGTCGAGCGCGTCGAAGGCGTCGGTCTGGAACCGGTCGGGCGTGAACGAGAATCGAGCGGTCAGCTCGCTGCGATCGGGTCTCAACGGTCCCGACCGCGGGTGAGGAGGTGGCCCACACCGATCGCGACGAAGTAGAGGACCACCATCGGCACCGAGAGGCTGAACAGTGAGATCGGGTCGCCCGAGGGGGTGATGACGGCCGCCAGCGCGACCGTTCCGACCACCGCGTAGCGCCAGGCGCGCAACAGGGTCCGCGGGGTCAGCACCCCGATGAGCTGGAGGAAGACGAGCAGGACGGGGATGGTGAATCCCACGCCGAAGGCGACGACCATGAGGGTGACCAGACGGATGTAACTGCTCACCTGGAAGGCCTGGTCGACACCCTCCCCCGCCCAGGAGATGAGGAACTCGAGCGCGCGGCCGAGGGTTCGGAACGCGATCAGTCCACCGGCGACGAAGAGGACGACCGTGCTCACCACGAAGCTGATGGCGTAGCGGCGCTCCTGCTTGTGGAGCGCCGGGACGATGAACTTCCACAGCTGCCAGAGCAGGACCGGGAGGGCCAAGACGATGCCGCCGTAGGTGGCGATCCGCAGACGGGTGGAGAAACCCTCGATCGGGTCGAGGGTGAACAGCGCCACCTCGTCGGTGCTCGGGTCGAAGGAGAGCCCGCAGAAGCCGGGATCCGACCGGCGACACAGATCGAGGTACGGCTGGGTCAGCGCGGCGAGCACCCGGTCATAGAACGACACCACCACGAGCGCGCCGAGGAGGATGGCCAGCGCGCTGCGGATGATCCGCATCCGGAGCTCGCCCAGATGCTCCGTCAGGGTCATGGTCGCCGAGGGCTCGACGGTCTTGTTGCCCCGTCCGAACCTCACCGCTCCTCCGCGCTCGTTTCATCGACGTCCTGACCGGCTTCGAACGGCGTCGAGGCGTCGGCCTCACCCTCATCCACCGCCTCAGACGTTCCGGAGTCGGTCTCGGTCGCGGGTGCGTCGGGACTGTTCACCGGCTCGGCCACGCTCTCGGACTCGGTGACCTTCGGAACATCGTCAGCGACCGGGGCCTCGGACCCCGACGCCGACTCCGCGGCGGCATCCTCACTCGTCGAGTCGGACTCCGGTTCGACCATGGACTTGGCGGCGCGCCGAAGCTCATCGGCACTGCCGGTGGTCGCCCGGCGGAGGTCCCGCATCGGCTCGTCGAGGGCCTGCTTGAACTCACGCTGGAACGTGTCGCGGACGCCACGCATCTGTCGCATGAGACGACCGACATGACGCATGGCCTCCGGCAGTTTCTCCGGGCCGAGGACCACGAGGGCCAGCAGAGCGATGATGACCAGCTCGCCACCCTGGAGGTTGAACACGACGCTGAGTCTACGGGGCTGACAGGATCGACGGTCGTGCAGCAACGCCTGCCCTCCCTCCTCGATCCCCCGATCCTCTTCGCCCACCGGGGCGCGCGGGCGCACGCCCCTGAGAACACCCTGGAGGCCTTCGCGCTCGCGCTGCGTCTCGGCGCCACCGGTCTCGAGAGTGATGTGTGGGTCACCAGGGACGGCGTGCCGGTGCTCGACCACGACGGCGCGCTGCGAAGCGGACTGCGACGCCGCGCCATACGCGACATCGACCGGGTCGACCTCCCCGACCACATCCCGACCCTCGGGGAACTGCTCGACCTACTCGGAGACTCCGGCGGGGAGATCCCGATCTCCCTCGACCTCAAGGACGATGCCGCCCTCGAGCCACTCCTGGCCGTCATCGGGGACCACCGGCCGGAGCGCATCTGGCTCTGCCATCCCTCCGCTGAGACGGTGACCTCCCTTGCCGATCGCGGGCTCGACCTGCGTGTCGTGCACTCGACCAGGGTGGACCGCATGGCCGGTGGGCCGGAGCGCTGGATGGCCCGCCTCGCATCCCACGGCGTGGCCGCCGTCAACCTGCGTCACGACGACTGGAACGGCGGCCTCGTGACGATGGCCCACCGATTCGGTCTCCTCGCCTTCGGCTGGGACCTCCAGCACGATCACGTGATCCAGTCCGGACTCCTGATGGGGCTCGACGCCGTGTACAGCGACCGGGTCGACCTCATGGTCGAGGTGGCCGAACGCGAGATCGGTCGGTCGCGCTAGACCGACAGAGGTCTCAGAGCCACTGCCAGCCCGAGCGCGGCCAGAACACCACGAATGCCCGTCCGACGATGTCGTCCTCGAGGATCGGTCCGAGCGCGCGGGAGTCCTGACTCCCCGCCCGGTTGTCGCCGAGCACGAAGACCGTTCCCTCCGGTATGACCACCGGGCCGAAGTCGCCGCCGCAGTTGCCCGGGGTCACGACGGTCGGATCGAGGTAGGGCTCCACGAGCAGCCGTCCGTCGATCCGGATCTCGCAGGCCCGGCTCTCGATCTCCTCACCGGGGAGGGCGATCACGCGTTTGATCAGGTCGCGCTCGGAACTGCCGGTGATCTCGTGCAGGACCACGACATCGCCACGGTTCGGGTCATGGAGTCGGTACGACATCTTGTTGACGAACACGCGGTCGCCGGTGCTGAGCGTCGAGTACATCGACGACCCCTCCACGACGAAGTGGGCGAGGAAGAACGTCCGCACGACGATGGCGACGAACAGGGCGACCGCCACGACCAGCGCCCATTCACCGAATGCCCTCGCCCCTCGGCCGAGGCGACCCTCGTCGGCAACAACCTCATGGTCGACGTCGGCGCTCACATCGAATGACGGTATCGCTCGACGGTCACAGTTGTTCCATGAGTCGGTCGACGCGCTCGTCGGTGGCCGCGAACGGGTCCTTGCACAGGACCGTGCTCTGCGCCTGGTCGTTCACCTTGAGATGGACCCAGTCGACGGTGTAGTCGCGCCGCCGATCCTTGGCCCGGCGGATGAACTCGCCGCGCAGACGGGCGCGTGTCGTCTGCGGAGGAACATCCACCGCCCGTTCGATCGCCGAGTCGTCGCAAACCCTCGCGACCAGGCCCCGATCCTGGAGCCGGTGGAAGGGGCTCCGCGAGCGGGTCACGTCGTGGTACTGCAGGTCGAGGGCCTGGACCCGCGGATCACCGAGGCCGAGGTCATGCCGTTCCCGGAAGGCCTCGATGAGACTGAGTTTGATCACCCAGTCGACCTCGGTGTCGAGCTTCATCGGGTCGGACTCGAGCATGGTGACCGCGTGCTCCCACATGTCGAGCGCCCGCTGCTCCTCCGGGGGGAACCCCTCGGCCTGCGCGAACCGCAGGGCGCGGTCGAGGTACTCACGCTGGATGTCGAGCGCGCTCACCTCACGACCGTTCGCCAGGCGGACGGTTCGACGGCAGGTGAGATCGTGGCTGATGTCCCGGATGGCGCGTATGGGGTTCTCCAGGGTCATATCCCGCAAGACCACCGATCGCGACTCGAGCATCCTGAGCATGCAGGCTGCGGCGCCGACCTTCAGATACGTCGTGTACTCGCTCATGTTCGAGTCCCCGACGATGACATGGAGACGGCGGTAGCGGTCCGCGTCGGCGTGGGGCTCATCCCGGGTGTTGATGATCGGCCGACTCCTCGTCGTGGCCGAGCTCACCCCCTCCCAGATGTGATCGGCGCGCTGCGACATCGAGTACCGCACACCACGGGAGGTCTGGACCACCTTCCCGGCGCCGGCGTAGATCTGCCGACTGATGAAGAACGGGATGAGCACCTGGCCGTAGTGCTCGAGGTCGTCGGCGCGGGAGGTCAGGTAGTTCTCATGGCAGCCGTACGAGTTGCCCGCGGAGTCGGTGTTGTTCTTGAACAGATACACCGTGCCGCGGATGGCCTCCTCCCCCAGTCGCTCCTCGGCCGAGGCCACCAGCGACTCGAGGATCCTCTCCCCTGCCCGATCGTGGGTGACCAGGTCGATGAGCGAGTCGCATTCGGGGGTCGCGTACTCGGGGTGCGACCCGACATCCAGGTAGAGGCGCGAGCCGTTCTGCAGGAACACATTCGACGACCGACCCCAGGAGACCACCTTCCGGAAGAGGTAGCGCGCCACCTCGTCAGGGCTGAGGCGACGGACCCCCTTCAGCGTGCAGGTCACGCCGTACTCGGTCTCGAGACCGTAGATACGACGACCGTCTGCACCCGCCATGGGGGAATGGTAACGACCTTCGACCCGTCAGGTCGGAGCTTGCACGAACCGCAATCGGGACCCGCGCGGCAGCTGCGCCATCCGGCCGAGGTCGTCGGCCAGCACCACCGCCAACACCGGATACCCACCCGTCGTGGGGTGATCGCGACCCATCACCAGTGGCAGACCGGAACCTGGAACCTGGATGGCGCCGGCGAGGAGTCCCTCGCTGCGCAGCTGCTCCGATCCGGATGGGCTGATGGGGGTCCCACCGAGGCGTATCCCCACCCGGTTCGACTCCTCGACCGTCCATGTCTCCGAGGTGAGCCGCTCCATGGCTCCGTCCTCGAGCCAGTCGGCCCGGGGACCAACGCTCACCCGTATCGCCTCAGTACCCGGAGCCATCGGCAGGGTCACGTCGGCCATCGGCCGGTCACCCGGCTCTCCAGTCGCGATGATGGCCCCGACGGTGACCGGTAGGGGGACGATCCCCGAGAGGGCATCGGCGCTGCGCGAGCCGAGCACCATCGGAGCGTCGACACCTCCCCTGACCGCCAGGTACCCCCACATGCGTCCGGGCTGTGGATCGAGGCGGATTTCACCCCCGGCCTCGACGGTCGATGGACCGATGTCGCCGTCGCGCACGTACGCCACCGGTGCCTCCGCCACGAGCCGCAGGCCGCCCGCGGACTCGAGCACCGCGCAGGAGACATCATTGCCGAGCGTCAGATTGAGACGCGCCGACGTGTCGGGGTCCACCGCGCCCGACCCGGTGACACCGAGATGACCGAAGCCGAATCGTCCGAGATCCTGGACCGAGGACGCCACACCCTGTGAGAGGACTCGGAGGCTCACGCCGGCCTGAACCTGACCCGCGAACCCGGCGTGAGGAGGGCTGGCGACTCGCGTGTGGGATCGAACACCCGCAGGTCGGTTCGACCGAGGAGGCGCCAGCCCCCGGGGGACTCCCCCGGGTAGACGGCGCTCCACCCGGCCGCGATGGCCACCGAGCCAGCGGGAACCCGGGTGCGCGGCTGCTCGAGCCGGTCGAGGTGCAACCACTCGGGAAGTCCCGACATGTAGGCGAAGCCCGGAGCGAATCCGCAGAAGTCGACGATGTGCAGAGCGGATGTGTGGGCCTCGATGACGTCGCCGACACCGGTTCCGACCTCGGCGGCCACCGCGTCGAGGTCCGGGCCGTCATAGTGCACCGGCACCTCAACGATCTCACCCTCGGCCGGATCGTCCGAGTCGAGGGACGGCAGTGCCGTTCGGATCGCCTCCTCCAGTCGCCCGCGATCGAGCGCACCGGTGGATTCGATGAGGACGGTGCGCGCCCCCGGGATCATCTGGACCGACGGGTGCCCGTCCCAGGAGACCGACTGACGCAGGAGGTCCGCCAGGCGCGCCGGATGGGTGGTGCCGCATTCGACGAGGGCCGCCCGATCTCCGTAGGGCAGCACGTCGAACATGGGATCAGCAGAAGGGGTAGACGCCGATACCGGCGTCCTCGAGTGCGCTTCGCACCCCTCGGGCGAGACCGACGGCGTCGGGTGTGTCGGAGTGGACGCAGATCGATCTCACCGCCGTACGCACCACGGTGCCGTCCACCGCCTCGATCTCACCCTCACCGACGGCTCGGAGAACCCGGGTCACCACCGAGTCGAGATCGTGGAGCACGGCACCGGGCTCCGAGCGCGGCACGAGGTGCCCATCGGCGGTGTAGGCCCGATCGGCGAACACCTCCTCGGCCTGCTCGAGACCGATCCGCTCGGCCTCCGCGAGGAGCATCGATCCGGCCGGACCGAGGATCACCAGGGAGGGGTCGTACTCGATGGCGGCCTCGACCACGGCCCGCGCGCTGACGGGATCGTCCCAGCAGGCGTGGTACAGCGCGCCGTGCGGCTTCACATAGGCCACCTCGGTTCCGGCCACCTGCGCGAACCCATCGAGGGCGCCGAGCTGGTAGAGCACGAGGTCGCGGAGTTCCTCGAAGGGGATCGACATCGCGCGTCGGCCGAATCCCGCCAGGTCCGGATACGAGACCTGAGCCCCGATCCTCACCGACGACCGGGCCGCCGAGAGGCAGGTTCGTCTGATGGTGCTCGGGTCCCCCGCGTGGAAACCACAGGCCACATTCGCCGAGGTGACCGTTCCGAGGAGCGCCTCATCGTCCCCGAGTGACCACGCCCCGTATCCCTCACCGAGATCCGCGTTGAGGTCGACGGCGGCCATGATCAGCCGTCGAGGAGTCCGGCCACCTCGTCGGAGGCGAGTCGTCGGAAGCAGCGACGGTCATCGCCGCGCTCGAGCGTGGCGATCTCCAGCTCCGAGGCCCCGAGGGTCCGGTCCCCTGCCAGGGCGCTGACCCCGAGCAGGACCGCGCCACGGAGGTCGAGCCCCTCGGTGAAACCGGAGGCGAGTCGGCCAGCGACCGCATCCGCATCACCGCCGAGGGCGCAGGAGTCGTCGTGGTCGACCACCGTGCCGTCGTACATGATGTGGAAGATCTGATCGTCGCCCTCACCGGTCAGTCCGACCTCTGCCACGAGGATCTCCACCTCCATCGGCTTCATACCGTGGGTGAACGAGTTGCCGAGGAGCTGGGCATAGTCGTTGGCGAGCGTCCGCGCGTCGACGTCGTCACGGGAGTACTGGTAGCCGGTGAGTTCGGCCTGACGTATGCCAGCGACCCGCAGCTGGTCGAACTCGTTGTACTTGCCCACTCCGGCGAAGGCGATGCGGTCGTAGATCTCGCTCACCTTGCGGAGGGACTGCGAGGCGTTCTCCGCCACGATGACCACACCCCCGGAGTGACGGAGCGCGACGAGGCCGCGCCCCCGGGCGATCCCCTTCCGCGCGAAGTCCGCGCGGTCTTTCATCGCCTGCTCGGGGGCGACGTAGTACGGCATGCTCACGAGCTCGACCCCCTCGCCGTGTCGATGATCCCGGTGAAGACGGTGGTGAGCTCGCTGTCGTCGATGCGGTCCCAGCCGTCAGCGTCGATCGCGGCGATGATCGGGAAGATGCCGCGGACCATGTCCGGTCCACCGGTGGCTGAGTCCGCCTCCGCGGCCTCCCAGAGCGAGCGGCACACGAGAGCAACCGCCTCCTCGCGGCCCATCTGCGCCTGGAAGCCCATCTTCATGACCGTGGCGGCGTGGAGACTCCCCGATCCCGTCGCGACGTGGTCACGCTCCTCGTAACGCCCTCCGAGCACGTCGTAGTCCCACAGCCGGCCGGTCTCGCGACGCTGGTCGTATCCGGCGAAGATCGGGACGACACCGAGACCCTGCATGGCCCCGGGGAGGTTCGACCGCACCAGCGAGGACAGCTGGTTGGCCTTCCCCTCGAGGCTGAGGGCTGCCCCCTGCACCTTCTCGTAGTACTCGAGCTGCACCTGGAAGAGCCTGATCATCTCGACAGCGGGCCCCGCGGCCCCGGCGATGGCGACCCCGCTGTGCGAGTCGGCCTGCACCACCTTCTCCATCGAGCGATGGGAGATGAGATGACCTGAGGTGGCCCGACGATCGCCACCCATCACCACACCGCCGTCGTACCGAAGCGCGACGCAGGTGGTCGCGTGTGGGACATCCTCCGGCCGGAGGCCCGAGACGACCGGGTTGGAGACCCCGGCGCGGTTCAGGAGCCGCGAGAAGTCGGTACCGGGATCGTCCGATGCATCGAAGACGGGAAGGGCCACGTCACTGCCCACCCTTTTGCACATAGGACTTGACGAACTCCTCGGCGTTGGTCTCGAGCACCTCGTCGATCTCGTCGAGGAGGTCGTCGAGCTCGGCCTTCAGCCGAGTTCCCTCGCTGCTGTCCTGTGCCGCGGGGGCCGCAGCGTCGGAGACATCGTCATCGCGTCGCTGCGGTTCGCGGTGGGTGCGCTCAGCCATGTCATGGACTCCTGGGTTCCGTTCCCGCCGGTGTGGGAACGCTCACGCGCCGAGGCGTTCGAGGAGTTCGCCGACGGTCGAACTCTCGTCGATCACGTTAGCGACGAGGTCAGCGGTCCCGCGCAACGGTTCCGACATCTGGACTCGGCGCAGAGGATCGTGGCCGAGGTCGAAGACCATCGAGTCCCAGTTCGCGGCCACCACGCTCTCGGCGAACTTGCCCAAGCACCGACCACGGAAGAAGGCCCTCGTGTCCGATGGCGGCTCGTCGACGGCCCGGAGCACGGCCTCGGCCGGGACCACCTCCTCCAGACCGGCCCTGGCGGCCAGGCAGCGCTCCGGACGCAGGTCGTGGTACTGCAGGTCGATCGCGCGGAGGCGAGGCGAGCCGGGAGCGACATCGTGCCGGGTCGCGTAGGCGTCGATGATCCTCGACTTGGCTACCCAGTCCACCCACGCAGCCGCCCGTCCATCGTCGGATCGGAGCGATGCGATGACCTCACCCCAGCGACGGAGGCTCTCCGTTCCGGCCTCCGCCCCGACCGACTCGGGACCGAAGCGATCGAACCAGCGGAGCGCCTGCTCGTGGAGGGCCTCCTGCATGTCGAGTCCGGTCATGCGCCGGCCGTCGTCCAGGAGGATGGTCGCCCTCAGGGTCGGGTCGTGGCTGATCTGACGCACCGCGGTCACCGGGTTGGCCGGCAGCAACTCGTCGCCCAGGGCTCCGTCCTCGATCATCGCGAGGATGATCGCCGTCGACCCCACCTTCACCAGGGTGGAGACCTGGGACATGTTCGCGTCCCCGCAGATGACGTGGAGACGGCGGTACACCATCGGGTCGGCGTGCGGTTCGTCGCGGGTGTTGACGATCGGACGTCGGATCGTGGTCTCGAGGCCCACCTGCTCCTCGAAGAAGTCGGCCCGCTGCGATATCTGGAAGGGCACGGCGGACGGCTCCTGCCCCGGGAACTCCGATCCGACCTTGCCGGCACCGCACACCACCTGTCGACTGACGAAGTGGGCGAGGACCCCGTTGACGACGCGGCCGAACGGGACCTGACGATCGACCAGGTAGTTCTCGTGGCAGCCGTAGGAGTTGCCCTTCCCGTCGGAGTTGTTCTTGTGGATCACGATCTCCGCGCCGTCGGGGAGGTGTCGCGAGGCCAGTTCCACCGACCGCCGCAGGACCTCCTCCCCCGCGGCGTCCCAGCGGACGGCGTCGATCGCGTCGCGCACCTCCGGGGTGGACAACTCCGGATGGGCGTGGTCCACGTAGAAGCGCGCCCCGTTCCGCAGGACGGTGTTCACCAGCCGGGATTCGAGTTCCGGGTCGCCGACCCCGAACGGCGAGGGGAGGTCGGGATCCCGCGCGTCGGAACTCGGCCGTTCGTGCTCGTAGTCCCAGCCCGGGCGACTTCCCAGCCGGTCCGCGTAGGCGTTCACCAACAGTGATGAGGCTGCGACCGGATCGTTCTCGGCGCCCCGGACGAAGATGCCGTACTCGGTCTCGATACCGCAGACCTTGGGGATCGCCATGGTGCCCCTACAGGTACTGACCGGTCGAGGAACGCTCGATGGCCCGACCACCGGATCCCGTTCGCTCGTCATCGTTCATGAGGGTGCGGATGAAGGTGATCCGTTCGCCCTTGCGGCCGGAGATCTTCGCCCAGTCATCCGGGTTCGTGGTGTTCGGGAGGTCCTCGTGCTCCTTGAACTCCTGGCGGATCGAGGCGAGGAGGTCATCCAGGGACACGCCCCGCTCGCCGCCGGCGATCACCCGTTTGATCGCCGACTTCTTCGCGCGCCGGACGATGTTCTCGATCATCGCGCCCGATGCGAAGTCCTTGAAGTGGAGTTCCTCGCGGTCGCCGTTCTGGTAGGTCACCTCGAGGAACCGGTTCTCGGGGAGGTCGGCGTACATCGCCTCCACGGTTCGCGAGATGAGGTCGCCCACCGACTCGCCCTCGGCGATCGGGATCTCGTCGGTCAGATACCGGGCGAACACCTCTCGCGCGGCGTCGGCATCGGGGCGCTCGATCTTGATCTTCACGTCGAGGCGGCCGGGGCGCAGGATGGCCGGGTCGATGAGGTCCTCGCGGTTCGTGGCACCGATGACGATGACGTTCCGCAGACCCTCCACGCCGTCTATCTCCGCGAGCAACTGCGGCACCACGGTCGACTCCATGTCGGAGGAGATCCCAGTGCCGCGCGTCCGGAACATCGAGTCCATCTCGTCGAAGAAGACGATGACCGGCCAACCCTCCTCGCTCTTCTCCCGCGCGCGCTGGAAGATCAGTCGGATCTGACGCTCCGTCTCACCGACGTACTTGTTGAGCAGCTCCGGACCCTTGATGTTGATGAAGTAGCTCCGGCCCTTGCCCTCACCCATCTGGGCGGCGACCTTCCGGGCCAGGCTGTTCGCCACGGCCTTCGCGATCAGGGTCTTGCCGCATCCGGGTGGGCCGTAGAGCAGGATCCCTTTCGGCGCGGGGAGTCGATGCTCGGCGAACAACTCCTGATGGAGGAACGGCAGCTCGACGGCATCGGCGATCGCCTCGATCTGGACGCTGAGACCACCGATGTCGTCGTAACCGACGTCGGGGACCTCCTCCAGCAGCAGCTCGTCCACCTCGGGACGGGGCAGGACCTCGAGCACGACCGACGCCCGGGGGTCGATGCGCACGCGGTCGCCGAGACGCAGTCTGGTGCCGCGCAGCGAGCCGGCGAGCTCGCAGACCCGCTCCTCGTCGCCACGGCCGGTGACCACGACGCGGACGCCGTCCTCGAGCAGGTGCTGGAGGGTGGCCACCTCGCCGACGGGATCCGATCGACGGTGCCCGACGACCGCTGAGGAGTCGTTCAGGTAGACCTCATCGCCCGGCTCGATCGCGTCGGCCTCGAGTGACGGATCCATCTCGACGCGCATCTTGCGGCCCATGGAATGCACATCGAGGGTGCCGTCCGAGTTGATCCCCGCCACGACCGCGTAGGGGCTCGGCGGCCGGGTCAGCTTGTCGACCTCCTCACGGAGCGCCGCGATGTGCTCGCGCGACTCCCGGAGGGTGTACGACAACTTCTCGTTCTGCGCGGTCGCGGCGGCCAGGCGACCCTTGACCTCGAGGAGGCGCTCCTCGAGGATGCGCACCCGGGGCGCATCCGCTCCCGGTGCGGGAGTGGCTCCCGTTGCGGCCACGTTCGACTCTGGATCAGATTCAGGCTGCACCGCACACCTCCGATTCCGACCCTACACCGGGCCGCGGAAAGACTCCCACGGAGCATCCTGCGTCCGCGGCACCGTCCCGTTAGGATGAGTGGACCATCTATCGGACCCCCACAAGGAGCCCCAACGACATGAAGGTCTGGATCGATCAGGATCTGTGCACGGGAGACGGCCTCTGCGAGGAGATCGCACCCGACGTCTTCACCCTCCTCGACGATGGTCTCGCCTACGTCAAGGAAGGCGACAAGATCTTCGCCGAGGCCAAGGGCAACGCCCAGGGGGCCGACGGGCTCGCCGAGATCCCCGAGGGTCAGCTCGACGGTGTGATCGAATCCGCCGAGGAGTGCCCCGGCGAGTGCATCTTCATCGAGCCCTGAGGTCCAGCGACCGCTGCTGAGCGGTCAGCCGTCGCGCGCGATCCGCTCCGCCGAGCGGCCCAGGAAGCGCGCCAACGTCAGGAATCCCGTGTGGGCGACCATGCGATGGTCGGGTCGGACAGCTTGGCCCTCCACATGCCAGCCCCGGTGCAGCACCTCGATGGTCCGGTTCTCGATCCAGCGCCCGCGCAGGGATTCCCTCGTCTGCGAGGCCTGGGTGATCGACGGCGTGTAGGCCAGCAGGATCCCCCCGGGTCGCAGAACGCGCTCCGCGTGTGGCACGACCTGCCAGGGCTCGGGGAGGTCGAGCACCACGCGGTCGAACGGCCCGAGGGACTCGTCGATCCCGGCATAGGAGTCGGCCACCGAGACGTGATAGCGCTCGAGGGCGCCCTCGCCCAGAAATGAGCGCACGTTGATTCGGGCCCGATTCGCGAAGTCCTCCCTGACCTCGTAGCCGGTGACCTCGGCGCCGGCTCGCAGCATGGCGGTCGAGAGCGCCCCGGAGCCCAGACCGCTCTCGAACACCCGCACCCCCGGCGCGATATCGGCCAGCATCAGGATCGGCGCCAGGTCCTTCGGGTAGATGACTTGGGCGCCTCGGGGCATCTCCAGGACGAAGTCCTCGAGCGTCGGACGCAGCACGACGTACTCGGCGCCCTTGGTGCTCTCGACCACGGTGCCCTCCGCGGAGCCGATGATCGAGCTGTGCGCGACGTAGCCCGCGTGGCTGTGGAACTCGCCATCGGCGACCAACTCAACGAGATACCGTCGCCGCTTGCTGTCGAGGAGCATCACCCGTTCTCCGACGGCGAAGCCGCGATCACCCTCGGTCATCTGAGCTCTCCTCCCCCCACTGGGCGTCGAACGCCCGACGCGCGACCCGATTCAACACCATGCGGACCGGAACCGGCTCGTGCGAGCCGGCGTTCTCCTCCAGCCGACAGAACGAGCATGGCATGCCGTCGCTCGATGACGGTGACCCGCAGCTCGGGCAGGCCTCGGGAGCGGCCTCGGCATCGGTTCGTTCCCGGAGCAGGGGTGCCATCCGGTCGAGGAAACCGAGGTAGAACGAGGCTTTGGTCCCGGGCGAGCGCTCGTCCATCGCGTTCAGCGTCTCCTTCAGACCTGCGTGCCGGTTCCCGATCGCCATCGGGCACTCCTCGACCACATAGTCGATACCCCGAACCACACACCACGCCGCCATCTCGCGCTCGGTCAGTCGGATGAGCGGCTTCACCTTGCGCGGGAACCCGTGGCGCTCCGGGAGCACCGGCGACTGCCTTGACAGGTAGTCGACATCCCAGCGGATCGTGTTCCCGAGGAGCACCGCTGCCTCGTCGTCGAGGTTGTGACCGGTGGCGAGCACGTCGTATCCGTGTCGTCTGGTCTCGCGGTCGAAGATGTGCCGTTTCGACAGGCCGCAGGCCGAACACGGCACCCGCTTCGTGGCCCTGGCCGCCGTCGGGATGTCGAAGCCGTGCTCCGCCCTGAGGTCGACGGTGTGCAGGGTGAGCCCCCGCGTATCCGCGAACTCGGCGGTGATCCGATGGCTCTCCTCGCTGTACTCCCCGATACCGAGACCGATGTAGAGGCCGTCGGCGCGATATCCGAGTTCGATCAACATGTCCCAGAGGGCGAGCGAGTCCTTGCCCCCGCTCACCGCCACGAGGATCCGATCCTCGGGAGCGAACATCGAGTGGTCGGAGATGGCGCGTTCCACCTGCCGGGTGCACAGCTGTTGCAGGTGAACGCTGCAGAAGTTGGCGTTGTGCCGTGGCAGGTCCACCACCGCCGGCTCGCCGCAGGATCGGCACTTCGACATTCAGCCTCCGGAGATCACCGGACGTATCTCAACGACGTCGTCGTCCGCGAGCATCGTGTCGGAGGGAACGAGGGTCCCGTTGCAGATCACCAGATGGCCCTCGCGACTCAGACCGAGATCGCGCAGGACCGCGTGGGCCGCCCGCCCTCCGGACATCTCCACCTCGCGCCTCGGTTGACGCAGGCGCACGATCATGGGCGGCGGTTCCTTCTGGTGCGGACATCGAGACCCTGTCCCGGGCGGAGCCGCTGCACCGTCAGACGCTCAGGGGTGCGCCGCACCGAACGCCCAAGGAATCGACCGACCAGGATCACCCAGCCGATCACCCTCCAGCCCCGTTCGTTGCGCACGACACCGCGCCGCACGGCGGATCGGGCGAGTGCTCTCGGAGAGAAGCGGGCCACGGCCGCGCTCAGACCCGCCGGATCTCGACGAACGAGGTGCGACGACGACCGACGCGACGACCGAGGAGGAACGCGACGACCACGACGGCGACGCCGATCGCCGCACCGACGGTCACGAGGGTCTGCCGTCGGTCCTCGACAGCACCTCGGAGACCGTCCTGGAAACCCTGGAGGGTCTCCTGGAGGTCGTCCTTGGAGGTCGTTCGGGCGTTCTCGTGATCAGCCATGGCGGTCCTCCTGGTCGGCGTCGGTTCGGGCGAGATGTCCCCGGCTTATCCTGGTGAGGGTCACGATCAGGAGCACGATCGCTATGACCAGCGCGATGAGATATGGGATCCACGACCAGTTCCAGTCGGAACCGACGGAGCTCCACTCGACCTGGACCAGCCGCAGCACACCGAGGATCAGGAGCAGTGCCCCGGAACCGAGGAGGATCGCCCCCACGGCACCCCACAACACCCAGCGACCGGCACCACGGAGCGGTCCGATCGTCTGGTCCTTGGCGTACGCGATGACCGCGTCGACCACCTCGTTGACACTCGGGGTGCCCCTGTCGGCCATGGGACTATTCCTATCAGCCCGTCGGCCGAACCGGTCCCGCCCGGGATCGCCGTTCAACCGGCGTTCAGTCGCCGGAGAACCGCAGGATCGCCTCGAGGTCGTCGAGGGCCTCCTCGACGGCCGCCCGACGCTGGGACTCGGAGGTGAGCCGGAGCAGGCGCTGTCGGTCGACCTCGGCGATGGGCGCGATCGCCGCTGCGGCGAAGGTCGGGCACACATCGATCCTCTCCGGGGCCTCGACGGAGTGTCCGGCTCTGCGGGCGAGGTCCACCGCGCGCTCGATGAGTTCGGGAGCATCTGAGGGCGGTCCTGTCTCGTCATCGTCCAGAGCGGTGACCATGGCCTCGGGGTACGGATCATCGGGAAGCCACGTATCGACGACGAAACGATCGGATCCCACGGTCAACATGGTGAAACGCCCGTCTTCGAGAACGCGGACATCGAGCACCCGGGCGACGGTGCCGACGTCGGACCGTGTCTCTCCTCCCCCGCTCTCGCGACCACGTTCGATCAGGACCACCCCGAACCCCATGTCATCGTCCGCGGCGAGCAGATCGGCAACCATCCGGCGGTATCTGGGCTCGAAGATGTGGAGTGGGAGGACCGCCCCGGGAAGCAGGGCGAGTCCGAGGGGGAACATCGGCATCCGGTCCACGATGGGACCATACGACGACCGGCGACCGGTCGCCCGACGGTGCGCTCAGGGCAGCAGTTCGTCGAGGGCGATCGGATCCGCCACCTCAGCCAGGGCCGCGAGCGCATCGGTGAGCACCCGAGCCGAGCCGATCGCCGCGACGGGCGGGCTGTCCCCGATCTCCCCGAGGACGTCACCGTCCCCGAGCAGCATGCCCTCCGTGACGAGTTGACCGGCCCGTTCCCACGCGGAGAGGAGCGCGCCGCACGACACCCGGTTCTCTGGACCGAGACCCGAGCCGTCGGTCAGGGCCACGCCAGCCGCTCCCCACGCGGCGACCGCACCGGCGATCGCGGCAGCCCCGTCGGCGCGGGTTCCCCGACCCGAGGTCCGGACTCCGATCTCCTTGAGTACCGATTCGGCGATGTCGGGGTCGTCGCTGGCCAGCATCCCGGCAAGCACCCGCGGGAGTGGCTCACCGCGAACCGTCGCGACGGCGGGAACGTCGGTGGGCATGGTTCCCGTTCGGGGGAACCCCTCGACGACCACCCCTCGCTCACGGAGCAGGTCGACCATGATGCGGGCGGCTGCCTGCACGGGGTCGAAGGCCACGTTCCCCGGACTGGTCGAGAGTCGTCCACGATCGATCATCAGCGCATCGACGCGCCCCGCGTCAACGAGGGAGACCTCCGCCGGCCAGTCCGCGGGACGGAGGTCGTCGTCATACCGGGTGCCGTCCCCCACCACGTCACCGGCCACCCGTTCGACCCCGAGGAGGACGAGGGCGTCGGCCAACGCCTCGACAGGCGTCCACCAGCGTGGAACCGACCGGAACTCGTCGGCGAAGTCGGAGGTCGCCAACATCGGGTCACCCCCTCCGACGAGGTACAGGTCGCCGATCACCGGACCGTCGAAGGAATCGGCGTGAAGCGAGGTCTCGAATCGGTAATCGACTCCGAGGACCTCGAGGGCCACCCCGGCGACGAGGACCCGCTGCAAGTCCCCGGCGGAGACACCACCGTCGGCCTCCACCCGGATCCCGGTCTCGCCGCCCACCGCGAGACACGCGCCGGCTGGGACCGATTCGGCCACCGAGGTCATCCGCGCGGTCCTCGAACGCTCGAGGGCCTCCTCCGCGACCGAGGACGGGATCCGGCGGAACGACGCGAACGGCACCTCGGCATAGGACCCTGCCTCCTCAATCTCCGCCGGGTCGACGGACGGCACCGTGATCACCGGGATCGATCGCACCTCGTCACGCGCCCAGTTCCACAGGGCGGCGAGGCCGATGGCCGGCACCAGGGCGACGATGACAACGACCGCCGACCGGGGCCCCGACCCTCGACGCGCGGCCCGGTCGCTCATCTCGGCCCCAGGGATCCGAAGTCCGGGCCGGTCGGGTGCGCGCCGAGCACCTCCGCCAGTCGGTCCCACAGCGGTCGGTACTCGCGTTGGTCGTTGACCGTGGGGGCGTTGAGGACCAGCGCGAAGGTGAGCCGCTCTCCGCTCGGCGCCTCCACGATGCCGGCAAGCGCCTTGACCGCCGGCGGGTCTCGGTCGAAGGGCGGGTTGCCCAGGGTGCCGGTCTTGCCGAATAGCCGACCCTCGACCGACGAACCGACGAAGACATCGGAGAGGGTGCCCGAGCGACCCGCCACCGGGAGCGCCTCGACGTACACAACCCGATCACGGTCGATGGCCGCGACCAACACCTCGCACGACAACGCGTTCGTGACCGCCAGCCCACTGCCGTCCACGGCGGTCACATCGCCACCGAGCCCGGCCGCGTGCGCCTCGATCGCCGCGGCACCCGCAGCCCGTGAACCCACACCGGAGGCAGCGAGGCCGATCTCCTTCACCAGCATCTCCGCGCTGTTGTTGTCGCTGTTGGTGAGCATCTCGGCGAGGACTGAACGCAGGGTCATCGACGGGATCGACGCGAGGGTCTCCCCGTCGGATGCCTCACCCGCGCGCGGGTCCGCGCCGAAGCTCACCCCGCGGTCGACGAGGAGTCGTTGGAACTCGCGCGCGGCCGCCCTCGCCGGATCCGAACCCCGGTAGTCGTCGCCGAGCACCCGGGCATCGTTCACGAGCAGGCCGCCGATGGGGCCGGCTTCGATCCCCGCGATGCCCTCGGCCCACGCGTCGACGTACCACTCGTCGTCGTATCGCGAGCCCACCCCGACGACCCCTCCCGTCACCGTGGTCACACCGCGGGCGAGGACGGCGTCGGCGAGCGAGTCGAGGGAGGTCGCGTTGAAGACCGGGAACCGGTCGAGCGATGAGGTCGGGTACCAGTCCGAGGAGAGCAGCGGGTCGCCACCCCCGACCAGTCGGATATCGCCGTCTACTACCCCTGCCTGCGGTGGCGGCCCGGTCACCCGAGTCGTGAAGGTGTGCTGGTCGCCGAGCACCGCGAGAGCGGTCGACGCGACCAGGATCTTCTGGGTGCTGGCCGGGATCACCGATGGCGCGCCGGCGCTCATCACCCGGACCCCGTCGACCGACACCGCCAGGCAGCTCGTTCCCGGCAGGGACGCCGCCAGAGCGCCGAGACCCTCGATCAGAACGTCCTGGTTGGCCCGTCGCGACAGGACCGGCGCCTCCCGCCGCATGGACATCACCGGGGTCGGCGCGACCGTCACCGGTCGCGGATCGGCGATCGTCCCGACCGGAACCGGATCCCCCTGGGCTCGGCCGTCGGCCCACGATGCTGTCGCCTGCAGGAGGAGGGCGGGCACGGCGGCCGCGATCCCCAGGACGATGAGCGGGCCGGGACCCGCCGAACGACTCACCGGCTGGCGACCCCTTGGAATCGGGCGTATCGCAGGAGATGTCCGAGCGCCCGCGCGGCGCGGTCACCACCCGGGTAGCAGAGACGTCCGGACTCGCGCACGGCCTCCACGGCCGGGCTCGCGTCGTCGGCCACCGCCAGTTCGGTGGCCACGAGCACCGGCTTGTCGTGAAGGGTGCCCAACCGCGCTGCCTCCGAGGCGAAGCGACGGTCCTGACGCTCGTGGTACTCCACGATCCGCTCGAGGCCGTGGTCGGGATGGAACCCTCCCTCGCGCATGAGCCGCGCCTGGTTCGACTGGATCCCGATACCGAGATAGATGACGGCGTCCACGTCGTCATGGGAGACGAGCAGTTCCAGCACCTGCGGGATGGTGTCTCTGGTCTCGCCTCCCGCGCAGTCCACCGGATTGTTGCGACTCCACCGGGACGGCAGGAGACCGTCGATGGCCGCCATGAGGTCGTCCGGCAACACCGCCAGTTCGAGATGCGGGTCGGAGGCGATCGCGTCGGCGGTCAGCACCCCCCATCCGCCGGCGGTGGTCAGCACCGCGACCCGGGGGCCCCGCGGCAACGGCTGGGTGGCGAAGGTCGCGGCCGCATCGAAGGCCTCCTCCGCCGTCGACACCTGAGTCACACCGAGCGCCGCACACACCCCCTGGAAGACCCGGTGGTCGGCAGCGAGCGCGCCGGTGTGGCTGGCTGCGGCCCGGGCACCTCCCTCGCTGGCCCCGCCCTTCAGGATCACCATCGGCTTCGTCCGCGCGGCATGACGGAGCGACTCCATCAGCGAACGACCGTCAGTGATCCCCTCCAGATAGGCGAGACCGACCCTGGTGCGCGGGTCATCCGCGTAGTACTCGAGATAGTCGCCGACGCCGACGGCGGCCGCGTTGCCGGCGGACACCGCCCGGGACACACCGACGCCGGTCGAGCGAGCCAGATTGAGGAAGGTGGAGACGAGATTGCCCGACTGCGAGGCCACGCCGATCGAGCCCGGCGGCGGCATCGGTGCCACGATCTGCGCGCACATCGACACCGGGGTGGACACGACCCCCTGTCCGTTCGGGCCGGCGAGCAGAATGCCGAGCTCGGAGGCCAGGCGGACGAGGTCCTCCTGGGCACGGGCACCCTCGGGCCCCGCCTCGCCGTAGCCAGCCGAGGTGAGGAAGGCCGCTCGGATGCCGATCGAAGCGCACTCCCGGAGCACGGCCTCATTGGTCGAGGCCGGTGTGCAGATGACCGCGAGGTCGTAGCAACCCGACTCCAGCTCGGCCACCGAGGCGACGGTCTGCACACCGAGCACCTCCTCGAGTCCCAGGTTGGTCGCCGCGACGCGGCCGCCGTACCCGCTCGCCAGGATGTTGTGCAGAGCGACGAAACCGAACTTGCCGGGATGGGTCGATGCGCCGGTCACGACGATCCCCGCCGGGTCGAACAGGGCGCTGAAGTCACGGTCGCCCGTCCCCGCCGCACCATCGCCTGCCGGCACGGGTGACCCGGCGCCGTCGAGTTCGACGAGGGCATCGACAGCCACCGCGGAACCGTCCGAAGTGACGATCAGCGGGTTCAGATCGACGCTCAAGATGTCGGGCCGCTCGTCACAGATCCTCCCGAGCCCCACGAGGGTGTCGGCGAGCGCGTGCCGGTTGACCGCGGCCTCCCCCCGAAACGAACCGAGCAGGACCTGGGAGTCGAGCGAGGCGATCTGGTCGAGGGCCGCCGCGTGATCGAGCGGAGCCGGACGGAAGGCGACGTCTCCGATGGCCTCGGCGAGGACGCCACCCACCCCGAGCATCACCATGGGCCCGAAGATCGGATCGCGGACCACGCCAGCGATCAGCTCGCGGTTCCCCCGGACCATCGGCGCCACCAGGAGCGCCACCTCGCCGTCCTCGGGCGTCGCGAGCGCGAGCAGCTCCTCGGCGGCCTGGCGGACCGCTCCCTCATCTCCGAGCTGGAGTCGCACGAGGCCCCGCTCGGTCTTGTGCGCGATCGCATCGCCCATCAGCTTGAGCACGACCGGCAGTCCGATGCCCGTCGCGGCCTCCACCGCCTCGTCGACGTTCGCGGCGACGCGCTCGTCGGGCACCCTGACGCCGAACCTCGAGATCAGCTCCTTGGAGTCGGCTTCGGAGAGGGTGCGTCCGGGGGAGGCCACGTTGCCAACGTAATCGTCACCCCCGCTCGAGACGGGGCAGCTCGGGCGCCGTCAGGCCCCGGTCCGAACGCCGAGGGCGGTGGCGAACAGATCGACGACGTGATCGGCGCGCCGTTGCAGTTCCTCGTGACCGAGGGGATCCTCGTCGAGGAGGCCCCGGAGGAAGGCGGCGTCGGAGAAGTACGACAGGAGCGCCCCGTAACCGGAGATCATCAGGTTGCGGGGGTCCTGGCGGAGGAAGGTCCCCGCCTCCATCTCCCGCTCGAAGTAGGCCGCCGCGCGATCGAACATGGGTCGGAGCACAGCGGCGAGGTCGATCGCCAGGTGGTTGCCCCCGTCGATGGCGGCTCGGCGCACCAGGGTGACGTAGTCGGGATTCTCAGCGAAGTAGGCGAACCCGGCCCGCAGAACGGCCTCGACGCGCGCCCAACCGGTGTGGTCGACGGCGACGGCCGATTCGACCCGCTCGAGCCAGTCGGAGAGCAGGCGCTCGAAGGCCTCCTGGTAGAGCACCTCCTTCGAGGGGAAGTGGTGGAGCAGGCTCGGACGACGGATGCCGACACCGGCGGCGATGTCGTTGAGGGAGGTCCCCTCGTAACCCCACTCGGCGAAGCAGCGCAAGGCCTCGTCCAGGATCAGCGACCGAGTGGTGGCCGCCGGATGTCGAGACACGGTGGGAATCTAGCCCCTGAACGTTGGCCTACCGACCAGTAGGTCGGACTGCTATGGTCCGAACGTGCTGCTGAGTTCACAGGGACTGCTCATCCAGGTGCTTCTCGGCTTCGCCGCCGGCGTCGCCGTGACCACCCTCGCCAACGTCTGCACCACCGTGTACCTCCACCGGGGTATCGCCCACCGGGCCATCCGGTTCCGGCGACCGGCCGATGTCGCCTTCCGGGTGGTGTTGTGGCTCACCACGGGCATACGCGTCCGCCAATGGGTGGCGGTCCACCGCAAACACCACGCGCACACCGACACCCCCGAGGATCCCCACTCCCCTGCGGTGCACGGATGGTGGGCGGTTCAGCGCGGCAACTACCGGATGTACCGACGGGCCGCCCGAGACGCCGACCTCGTCGCCAAGTACGCCCGCGATCTCCCGCCGACGCGGTTCGACCGCCTCGTCCTGGACCGAGCGCTCGTCGGACTCGGACTCGGCATCGCGATCATGGCGATCGCGCTCGGTCCGGTGACGGCCCTGGTGGCCGCGACGGTCCACATCAACTACTACCTCGCCGCCTCGGCCGCGGTGAACGCGATCGGGCACCACTTCGGGCGCCGTCCCTACGCCAACAGCGCGACGAACCTCCAGTGGTTGGCGTTCCTGACCGCCGGCGAGGGACTGCACAACAACCACCACGCCGCGCCGACCTCGGCGAAGCTCTCGCACCGCTGGTACGAGATCGACCCCGGCTGGTGGGTGGTCAGAGGCCTGACTCTCCTCGGACTGGCGAGGGTGCGCCTCGATCCGAGGCGCACCCGACTGGCTCAGTTGGGCGGGTAGACGCCCATCTGGCGACCCTTGTCGGTCTGCCAGAAGATGCCGGCGATCTCATCGATGTAGGCGACGAGCTGCTCACCGACCGCGGGGTCCATCGACTTCTTGGCCTCCCCGGCCTGGTGGGTGGCCTTCCAGAAGAGGTCGTGCAACTGCGGGAACTCCTCGAAGTGGGCCGGGGCGAAGAAGTCGGCCCACAGCACCATCAGGTGATGCTTGGCCTCCTCGGCGCGCTGCTCCTTGATGAGCACGCACCGCTGCCGGAAGGCCTCGTCGTCGGATTCGTGGTACTTCTGGGCGGTCTTGACCACACTCAGAGCCTCGATCTTGGCCTGCGCGGGGTCGTAGACGCCGCAGTACAGGTCGCAGTGGGCGTGCGCCACGGTGGCGGAACTGAAGAGTCGTGAGAGCATCTGGTCTCCTCGGACGGGCACGGCGTTGCCGTGCGGTGGGGTTGGCCCGGGCGACATTACCCTCCAGCCGATGACCGCGCACGGTCGTCATGGACGCATCTCACCGCTTCGGCGCTTCCTCGTCGCCGATCGCTCCATGGAGCCCACGCTCCGGGACGGGCAGGGACTCATCGCGATCCGTGGGCTCCGGCCCCGACCCGGACAGATCCGGTGCGCCCCTCACCCCGACGGCACCAGATGGGTCGTGAAGCGGGTCGAGTCGGTCGATGGCGACCGCGTCGTGCTGAGCAGCGACAACCCGGAGCACGCGATCGACTCCCGCCATTTCGGACCGGTACCGACGCGTGGCACCTACACGGTGGTACTCCGGGTCCCGCTGCGCCTCATGTGAGGAGCTCCCCGCGGGCGTAGCGTTCGACCCATGGCCGTCTACCTCTGTCACGAAGACCCGGATCTGCTGCGCCACGAGGCCACCGTCGTCGACTCGCGTCCGGGTGCGGTAACGCTGGACCGCAGCGCCCTCCACCCCGGTGGAGGCGGCCAACTGGGTGACCGGGCCGGCGTCGAGTGGGATGGGGGCGCCGGGGTCATCACCGGAGTGGAGATCGATGACGAGGGCCGATGGTGGCACCTTCTCGACGACGCCACCGTCCGACCGAGCGGCACCGTTCAGATCGACATCGACGGCGCGCGCCGCCACCGCATCGCGGCGCTGCACACCATGAGTCACGTGCTCAACGCCCTCGTCTTCGCCGAGTTCGAGGGCACCCTGGTCACCGGAGCGCAGATCAACGACGACGGCACGGGCCGGATGGACTTCGATCTCAGCGAGGTCGACAACGACCGCCTGCGGGCATTGGCCGATCCCCTGAACCGGATCATCACCGACGCCGTCGACGTGCGCACCGACTACGTCGAGGCCGGGGAGGCGGCAGTCGCTCACGGACTGGTCCGGAGTCTCTCGGTCGCGCCACCGCCGACCCCCGACGGTCGACTCCGAGTCGTCATCGTCGAGGACATCGACCGTCAGGCGTGCGGGGGCACCCACCTCAGCAACACCGCGCAGTCCCCGCCGCTCCGGATCGACAAGATCGAGAACAAGGGTCGACGAAATCGACGCATCCGTTTCAGCGCCGATGGCCCCTTCCCGACCTGAGTTCCCGCCCCTCAGGCCCGACCGGTAGGTTCCGAGCGTGCAGATCGTCTCCGCGCTCTTCGTCGAGGAGTTCAACATGCGCCAGGTCGAGGGCCCGTCGACCCGCCTCGACCTGACCGGCGTGCTGTTCTCCCTCCCCGCGCCCTCCGAACCGCCGGTCACCATCGAGCCTCATCTCGTGGCGCTCATCCACTGTCCTCCAGACAGCAACGGTGCAGGAGTCTTCGAGGTCGTCGTCACCCGCTCCCACGATGCCGAGGCCGATGACGGCTCCGAGCCGGTCGCGCGGAATGTCAGCCCCTTCCAGGTCGAACCCGGCCGGTTCACCTATCGCCTGGTGCGGGCCGAGATCGCCTTCGACGCCCTAGGCACGGTGTACGCGCACTGTCGCATCGACCGCGGACCATGGACCACCGTGCCGCTGACGCTCCTCCCGGGCGGCTGACCGACCGTACCCGTCGACGATGAGGGGCACGGTTAGTGTCGGCGGCGTGCTGAACGACATCCCACCGCTCGGCGACGAACTCGACCAACTGGCCGTCGCCGTGATCCGGGGACTGTCGATGGATGCCCCGCTCGCCGCGAACAGCGGACATCAGGGCACCGCGATGGCCCTCGCCCCGCTCGCTCACGTGCTCCACAGCAGGGTCATGCGATTCGACCCCGTCGATACCGACTGGATCGACCGCGACCGGTTCATCCTCTCGGTCGGACACGCATCGATCCTGCAGTACGCCATGCTCATGCTGAGCGGCTGCGGTCTCGAACCCGACGACCTCCGCGCCTTCCGCGCTCTCGGATCACTGACACCGGGCCACCCCGAGGCGGGCCACACCGCGGGCATCGAGGTCACCACCGGCCCGCTCGGCCAGGGCTTCGCCAACGCGGTCGGCATGGCGCTCGCCGAACGGATCCAACGCGACCGCTTCGGCGCGGACGCCATCTCCCACCACACCTGGGTCATTGCCGGCGACGGCTGCCTGATGGAGGGGGTCAGCCACGAGGCGGCGTCGCTCGCCGGTCACCTCGGACTCGATCGCCTCATCTGCGTCTTCGACGACAACCGGATCACCATCGATGGCCAGACCGCGCTCACCTGCGAGGACGACGTCGTCGGTCGTTTCACCTCCTACGGATGGCGCGTCATCGAACTCGGCGACTCCGGCGAGGACCTCGACGCTCTCGAGACGGCGCTCCTGTCGGCTCGGCGCGGCGACGGCCGGCCCACGCTCCTCGTGCTCCGGACGCACATCGGTTTCCCCTCACCGGACCACACCGACAGTCATACCGCGCACGGCCTCGCGTTCAACGCCGAGGATGTGACCCGCACCAAGTCGGTTCTCGGGATTCCCGATGAGCCATTCCACATCCCCGACAACCTGCTCGCCGCCTACCGCTCCCTGGCCGCCGCGCGCGGCGCGGCCCTCCGCGACGAGTGGACCGCGGCCAGCGAGTCGGCCAGAGCCTCCGAGGCGTGGGCAAACACCTTCGAGCCCTCCGTCGAAGCGCTCTCGGGGGTCCTCCCGAGTTGGGAGCAGGGAGAGCGTGTGGCCACCCGCAAGGCCATCCAGGCAGCCCTCGACTCCTCGGCCTCGCAGCTCCCCGGCCTCGTCGCGGGGTCGGCGGACCTCACCGGGAACACCGGCACCAAGGTGGCGGGTCTCGCGGTCCAATCGGCCTCGTCGCCGGGCGGCGGACAGGTCCACTACGGGGTCCGCGAGCACGCGATGGGCTCGATCATGGTCGGCTTGGCTCTCCACGGCGGCACCATCCCCGTCGGAGGGACGTTCCTCGTCTTCCTCGACTACATGCGCCCGCCGGTCCGGCTCGCGGCGCTGTCGGGCGCACCGTGCGTCTTCGTCTTCAGTCACGACTCGGTCGCGGTCGGCGAGGACGGCCCCACGCATCAACCGGTCGAACACCTCGCCACGCTCCGCGCGGTCCCGGGCCTGCATGTCATCCGCCCGGCGGACGCCAACGAGACTGCCGCGGCCTGGGCCGATGCCGTCGCCCATGACGGGCCAACCGTGATCGTGCTCTCCCGTCAGGACGTCACGGTGGTCACCGATGGATCCGCCATCTGCACCGGGGCGGCCGTCGTCCGAGACCGCGACGATGCGGCGCTCGTCATCGTCGCCACCGGAGCCGAGGTCGCGCTCGCCGTCGAGGCCGCTGACCAGCTGGAGGGTATGGGCGTCGCCGCCCGTGTGGTGAGCATGCCGTCATGGGACCGCTTCCGCGAGCAGGGTCGGACCATGATCGACGAGGTACTTCCCCCGGGCTGCCCGGTGCTCTCCGTGGAGGCAGCCTCCACCTTCGGTTGGGCCGAGTGGGCCGATGCCAGTGTCGGCATCGACCGGTTCGGCGTCAGCGCTCCCGGTGGCCAGGCGCTCCAGCACCTCGGCATCTCCGTCGACAGCGTGGTCTCCGCCGCGCGGGATCTCCTCGGAGGCGCGACATGACCGACCTCACCACACTCCACGCCGAGCAGGGCCAGAGCATCTGGCTCGACAACCTCAGTCGCGCCATGCTGCGGTCCGGGACGCTGGCGGACTGGATCCGCGACGGTGTGCGGGGCCTCACCTCCAACCCGACCATCTTCGCCAAGGCCATCGGCGGCTCCGACGACTACGACGACCAGTTCGGCGAGCTGATCGCGATGGGACTGTCCACCGAGGAGGCCTACTGGGCGATGGTGGTCGACGACATCCGTGCCGCGTGCGACGAGTTCCGAGCGCTCTACGACTCCTCCGACCGGACCGACGGGTTCGTCTCGGTGGAGGTCTCCCCCGCCCTGTCTCGCGATACGGGGGCGACACTCGACGCGGCCCGTGACCTCCACGCCCGGGTGGGCCGCGACAACGTGATGATCAAGATCCCCGCCACCGTCGAGGGCCTCGACGCCATCCGCGGCGCGATCCGCCTCGGCATCCCGGTGAACACCACCCTGATCTTCGGCCTCGACCGATACCTCGCCGTCGCCGAGGCCTACATGGCAGGGCTCGAGGACCGGGTCGCCGACGGGGTCGAGGATCTCTCCGACGTGGCCGGTGTGGCCAGTTTCTTCATCTCGCGGGTGGACACCGAGGTCGACCGGCGACTCGGCGATCATCTCCTCCGCGGCAGTGCCGCCCTCGCCCAGGGTCGACTGGCCTACCGGCGCTTCCAGGAGACCTTCTCCGGGCCCCGCTGGGAGGCCCTGGCGGCTCGGGGTGCCCGCGTGCAACGCCCACTGTGGGCCAGCACCGGAACGAAGGACCCCGCCTACTCCGATGTCTGCTACGTCGATGGGCTCATCGGCCCCGACACCGTGAACACCCTGCCCGAGGCCACGCTGGCCGCCTTCCGGGACCACGGCTCCATCGCGCGGACGGTCGACGCCGATCCGACCGGTGACGACGAGCGGTGGAGCGGCCTCGCGTCGGCCGGTATCGACATGGACTCGGTGGCCGACCAACTCGAGGAGGAGGGCCTCGCATCGTTCTCGGCCAGCTTCGATGAGTTGCTCGAGGCCCTCGCGTCGAAGGCCGACCGTCTTCGGTGAGCAACGACGAGCTCGCCGCGCTCGCTGACACCGCTCTCGAGGGTCTCGACCTCAGCGACACCATCACCGACCGTCGGGTGGCGCGGTCCCTGCTCAGAGAGGCCCTCGGACTGCTCGCCGACGGGCCCCATGCCCTCGATCTGAAGATCGCCACCAACGCCCTCGCCGAGATGCGCGACGCGTATGAGATGTTCGCGCCGTTCCGGGACCGCCGAAAGGTGACCATCTTCGGTTCGGCGCGGACCGGACCCGACGATCCGGTCTACCGACAGACGGTCAGGGTCGCCGCAGAACTCGCCGCCCGAGGATGGATGGTCGTCACCGGGGCCGGCCCCGGCATCATGCAGGCCGGCATGGAGGGTGCCGGACGGGAGGCGAGCATCGGGGTCTCCATCCGCCTGCCGTTCGAGACCGGCGCCAACCCGGTCATCGCCGGCGACGCCAAGTACGTCAGCATGAAGTACTTCTTCACTCGCAAGCTCATGCTGATCAAGGAGTCAGCCGCCTTCGTGTGTCTCCCGGGTGGCTTCGGCACCCTCGACGAGACCTTCGAGCTTCTGACACTCACGCAGACCGGGAAGGGAGTGCCCGTTCCGATCGTCCTGCTCGACACGCCGGATGATCCCTACTGGGAGGCCGTGGACACCTTCGTACGTGAGCACCTCGTGGCCCGCGGGATGGTGAGCGCCGACGATGTCGACCTGTACCGGATCCGTCACGATGCCGACGGGGTGGCGGAGGAGATCGAGGGCTTCTACCGGAACTACGACAGCATCCGCTTCGTCGGTGACCGACTCATCATCCGCCTGCGGGAGATACCGGTACCGAGCGAGCTCGAAGCGCTGAGATCCGAGTTCGCCGACCTGTCGCGGGGTGGATCGATATCGGAGACCCCACCGACGGCTGCCGAGGTGGCTGACGACGACCGGCTGGACCTCCCTCGCCTCGCCGTCGACTACGACCCGCGACATGCCGCCGGCCTCCGACGGCTGATCGACCGACTGAACGACCGCTGAGGCGCCGGTCAATCCGTCTGGGAGCGCAGGATCCCGATGGCCTTGTCGAGTGACCGTCGCACCTTCTGGAGCTCTCGATCGAGGGGTGGCCGCTCGGCGCCGTCCGCCACCGCCTGCCGCAGGAGGTCGAAGGTGAGATCGTCGAGTTCTCCCGCGACATCGACCAGGCGCTCCGCCAGGGTGTCCAAGCGCGAGCCGAGCGCCGGATCGATCGAGCCGTCCATCACCCGCGATCGTAGGCTCATCCCATGACCATGACCTCGGACCGTCCCACGGTGACCACCGGACCCGACATCGAGCGACTTCGCGCCGGTGCCGACGCCATCCGCTCGATCGGCGAGAGGTCGGACCGCCTCCGGCGCCTCGAGGAGCACCTGCGTGCCCACGAGGCGGAGTACGCCGAGGCCCTTGCTTCGGACCTCGGCAAGAGCGCCACCGAGGCCTGGTCGACCGAGATCGGTTTCGTCATCGGTCAGTCGAGATACGCGCGACGTCATCTCCGCGAGTGGACCCGACCGCGTCGCGTCGCGCTCCCAGCGGTCGCCCGGCCGGGTCGCGCCCGGGTCATCCCGACCCCGGTCGGCGTGGTCTGCGTCGTCGCTCCCTGGAACTACCCGCTGAACCTCGCCCTCGCCCCCGCCGTGGCGGCGCTCGCGGCTGGCAACGCCGTCGTGGTGAAGCCCTCAGAGCTGGCCCCGGCCACCTCCGCGCTCATCGAACGCCACCTTCCCGATGTCCTCGGGCGCGACATCTGCGACGTCGTCACCGGCGGAGCCGAGATCACGTCGGCCCTCCTCGCCGAGCGGTTCGACCACATCTTCTACACCGGTGGTGGCCGCGTCGGTCGCATCGTCATGGAGGCCGCGGCTCGACATCTCACCCCGGTCACCCTCGAGCTCGGCGGGCGCAGCCCGGCGATCGTCTGCTCTAACGCCGACCTCGCGGTCACCGCCCGGCGAATCGTCTGGGGCAAGTTCATCAACGCGGGTCAGACGTGTGTCGCCCCCGACCATGTGATCGTCGAGCGCGAGGTGGCGGATCGGCTCACCGCCCTCATCCGATCCGAGATCGAAAGGGCCTTCGGAGAGGACCCGTCGGAGAGCCCCGACTACGGACGGATCATCAACGGCCACCACGTCGAGCGACTCTCCCGCCTGATCGCGAACAGCGGCGCGGCCGAGGTCATCGGGGGTCGTATCGACCCCGCGACTCGCTATGTCGAGCCAACGATCCTGGTCGAGCCCGACCCGACCTCGGAGGTGCTCTCCGAGGAGATCTTCGGCCCGCTGCTCCCAGTGCTCGCGGTCGATGACCTCGACGCCGCCCTCGACTCGATCAGACGCGGACCGACCCCGCTCGCCATGTACGTCTTCTCCTCCTCGGATGACCGGGCGCGGGCCATCCTCGAGAGGGTTCCGAGTGGCGGAGCGGTGGTCAACCACACCCTCCTGCAACTCGCGGTCCACGAGCTGCCCTTCGGAGGCATGGGCGAGAGCGGTCACGGCTCGTACCACGGCCGAGCCGGATTCGATCGGCTCAGTCACCTGCGCTCCGTGCTGCAGCGACCGACGCGCCCGGATCCACGGATCGCGTACCCGCCCTACGGCCGTGTCGCGCGTTCGCTCCTGCGACGCCTGACCGGTTAGGCGCTGGTCCAGCGCGGCCCGTGGCCGTCGCGCCAGAAGGCGAGACGACGTCTGGCCTCCGAGGCGCGTCGGGGATCTCGACGACCGGCCCGGACCGCCATCAGCGTCGCCGCGAGGTCGCGAAGGTCGCCGAACGCCGCCAGTCGACCCCCATCGAGCGCACCGCCATACCCCGTCTGCAGCGCCTGAAACCAGGCCTGCTCCCCTCCCCAGTTGCGCGACCAGACACCCATGGGCGCGAGGTCCCACTCCGGTGGGGCCAGGCACATGAGATCCCAGTCGAGGATGACGGGCGCCGCACTACCAGCGACGACGTTGCCCGGATGCACATCCCCGTGGCACAGGACGAGTTCGACGCCGTTCCAGTCATCCCAGCCCGCATGACGGTCGAGGCACTCGCGCATCCCCTGTAGCGCTCCCCCGTCGATGTCACCGTCGAGTTCACCCAGCAGGGCGTCGAAGGACCACCAGGGAAGGCGCCGCGGATCGGCGACGGGATAGCCGGACGGCACCGGCGACTCGGCCGTCGCCGAGTGGAGGACGCGCAGACCGACACCGACCGCCTCCCAATCGACCGCACCGGCGTGAGCGACCCGCCGCCAGGCGCTCGCCGTCAGACCGGAGTCGACGACCACCTCCGGTCGCGCGGGTTCGGGAACGCTGAGCCCGAGATCGGCGAGGTTCTCGGCGAGCGCGATCTGGGCGAGTCCGTCACCGTTCGGAATCCCAACCCTCACCACGGTGTCGCCAGCCACGAAGACGTGGTTCATGGAGGCGCGCAGCAGTCGCGGCGAGGGGAGCCCCCACCCATCCGCAGCGACGTCGGCAAGATGCCGCGCCCCCTCGGCGTCAGCGACCGGCTGATCGACGTAGGGGCGACCCGGTGTGGAACCGGTCACCGGTCAGTCGCGGTCCGAGCGCATGACCACGACCCGGCCGGGTTCGATGGGCGCCCCATCGACCAGAACGGTCTCGTCTTCCTCGAGGCGTCGGTCGATCGGATCGATACGGCGGTCGACCCGCGCCCTGAGTTCACGTTCCCGATTGCGCATCGCGAGACGTCCCTCCCGGACCGCGCCGGACACGGAGTCGATCCCGTCCTCGGCCCGCCGTCGCACCCGCGCCACCACGTTCGTCGGGGACAGGCGACGCGCGGTCCTGGCCACCCGTCGTCGCGCGGACCTGGCCACGCCGACACCGGCGACGACACCGGCCGCGAACCATGAGAGACGTCTGATCACGCGCGCTTCCTCCTCGGCTCCCCGGATACCAACTCAATTCGCTCACCGCCGTAGCGGAGACGGTCAACCGCCCGTCGGACACCGGTCACGACACCGACACCCTTGATGACCGGAGCGGCGAACACGCGTCTCGCGGCGCCACCGCCGCGACCCACCGCCGCGGAGATCGCCTCGGCCGAGCCGAGCACGCGATCGAATCGCACGAGGTCCTCACGTGCGGCACCGACCGCATCGCGGGCCTCGTCGGTGCTGTGTCTCAGTTCGGTGACCATGCGCCTCGACTGCTCTCGGAGTTCCGCCACTTCGACGCGCAGTGCGGAGAGGGCGTCGAGCACCCGCATGAGCGAGACGGCCAGACCGGCAAGGCCGATGGCGCACAGCACGATCGCCGCCACGAGCACGATCTCAGCTGTCGTCACGGGAGCCCTCCTCCGTCGTCTGTCCGTCGGTCCGATCAGGACGGTACCAGCGCCGTTGGGACAGTCCGTCGGGCAGGTACGCCTGAGCTCGGCCGCCGACCGGGTCATCGTGGGGTGAGATGTAGTCGTTCCCATGCCCGATCTCAGCGGCACCCGCGTAGTGGGAGTCACGGAGGTGCGCGGGCACCTCCCCGACCAGACCGGACCGGACATCGGCGCGGGCCCCCCAGATCGCCCGCGACACCGCGGGACTCTTCGGGGCGCGAGCGACGGCGATCGCGGCCTGGGCGAGGTTCAACTGGGCCTCGGGGAGACCGACCAGTTCGAGCGCTCCGGCCGCTGCCACGGCCACCGGAAGCACCGAGTCATCGGCATCCCCGACGTCCTCGCTGGCGGCGATCACGATTCGTCGGGCAATGAACCGGGCGTCCTCCCCCGCCTCCAACATCCTCGCCAGCCAGTAGACCGCGGCGTCGGGATCCGAGCCCCTCATCGACTTGATGAAGGCGCTGACCACGTCGAAGTGATCATCGCGCCCGTAGCGGAGCGCGCTCGTTCCGAGGGCCGCCTCGACGTGGTCGAGACCGACGGGATCCTCTCCCGAGAGGGCGCACGCCACCTCAAGGGCCGTCAAGACCTGTCGGCCATCGCCACCGGAGCGGTCGACGAGCAGGTCGACCGCGTCATCGACGACATCGGTGCCCTCGGCCTCGGCGCCACGCAGGACCAGGGTGCGGATGTCGGCGGGTTCGAGCGGCTCGAGACGGAACAGGGTCGACCGGCTGCGGAGCGGAGCGTTCACCTCGAAGAACGGGTTCTCCGTGGTCGCGCCGATGAGCGTCAGCGTGCCGTCCTCCACCGCTGGGAGGAGTGCGTCCTGCTGCGACTTCGAGAAGCGATGGATCTCGTCGAGGAACAGGATCGTCCCGCGATCGTGCTCGCCGAGGAGGGCCGTCGCGCGGGCGATGGTGGCACGGACATCCGCGACACCGGCGGTCACCGCCGACAGCTGCTCGAAGGCCCGGGAGGTCGATCCGGCGATCGCGAGGGCCAGGGTGGTCTTCCCGGTTCCCGGGGGTCCCCACAGGATCGCCGAGGTGAGTCGATCCTGCTCGACGAGTTGACGGAGCGGCCGGCCCGGACCGACCAGATGACGCTGTCCGACGACGTCGTCGATGGTGCGGGGTCGGAGTCGCGCGGCCAGGGGTGACCGGCTCACCAGACGCTCCCGCGCCGCCGAGGTGAAGAGGTCACCGCCGTCCACGGAGCATCTCCTCGTAGCCCGGACGCCGGAAGGGGGCTACCCGTTGGATCAACTCGTCGATGTCCGTCCACGCCCACGCCGCGAACTCGACACCGTCGGGCTGCGGCGCGACGGTGCCGTCGACGACATCGAAGTAGCACCATCGGTGCGCCTGACCGATGCGCCCGGGGCGACGGTGCTCGACCGGCAGCTCATAGACCGTCCAGTGTCCGGAGACGGACCGAAGCGAGACCTGATCGGAGCCGAGACCCGTCTCCTCCCGGAGCTCGCGCCAGGCAGCCTCCTCGACCGTCTCCCCGTCGTCGATGCCGCCCTGCGGGAGTTGCCAGGCTCCGGGCACATTGGATCGCTCGAACGCCATGACCGCGCCGTCACCCCTAGCAACCACGAGGATCACCCCGGCGCGGAAGTGTGGAGAGGGCACGGGGTCAGGGTATTCCGTGCTCTCAGCGTCCCAGTTGCCGCAACCGGCTCCGCACGTCGACGAAGTCGGCATCGCTGGCGAGGATCCGTTCGAACCACCGTCGCGCGGCGACCACATCACCGGCGCGGTCGTGGAGGTCGGCGAGCACGTACCACTGTCTGAGGTGATGGTCACGCACCCGCTTCGGCCGCGCACCAGCGGGCTCGAGGAGCTTGATCGCTCCGGCGATGTCCCCACCGTCCGCGAGGGAGCCCGCGGCCACGATCCGGCCCTCGGCCATGACCTCATGGGAGGGCGACATCGCCTTCAACTCGCCCCAGACCGTCTCGACCTCACGATGCCGCCCGAGGGCTCGGAGGCAGTCCATGAGCACCGGCAGCGTCGAGGGTTCCGGTCGGAGGTCCTGGGAGCGCTCGAGGGCCGCTGCCGCCGGCCGCCAGTTGCCGAGCCGGTAGTTGGAGAGACCGATGATCTCGTGCACCGCCGCCACCGAGCTGAGCTCGCGCACCAGGGCGTTGGCCATACGGCGGGCATCGCCGAAGCGCTCGCGTTCGAGGGCCTCGTAGGCGTTCAGCAGACGTTCGCGAAGGCCGGCCGAGCGCTGGCCACCTCCGGAGGCACCATCGACCTCCGCTGCCAGGGTGGGTTCGAGGTCGGTCGGTGTGCGACGCCGTTGCGCCCGCTCGACGGCAGCGACGGCCTCCTCGCGCACCGGACCCTCGTCGATCCACTGGTCCGGGGGGCTGGGTGGCGCGTCCTGGCCGATGCCCCCCTTCCTGCGAAGACCACCACCGCGCGAGCGGACCTCGGCCGCGCGGCGCTCGGCCTCGTTGCGCGGCTCGCGGGCCGGGCGACGACCGCGTTCAGCACCGTCGCCGGGTGGGCGCTGAGCCCCCTCTCCACGAATCGGGCGTCCGGAACCGGGACGGTCTCCCCGGGGGCCACGACCGCGAGCCGATGCTCCGCCGTCGCGGGTCGCGCCGTCGGATCGCCGTCCCGGCCGACCCCGACCGGACGCTCCGCCACCACCCGAGCCGCTCGGACGACCCCGACCGGACGCACCACCGCCACCCGAGGCGTTCGGACGACCCCGACCGGACGCACCGCCGCCACCCGAGCCGTTCGGACGACCCCGACCGGGGCCGCCGGGGCGACCGCGACCTGCGGACCCTCCCGGGGACCGGCCCCGACCGGAGCCGGGGGCAGCGGGACGACCGCGGCCCTCGCGTCGGGGGTTACCGCTCTCTCGTGGCATCGCACCGAGGCTAAGGCGCGGCAACGGGAAACGGCCGAAACCGCGAGGGTTCCTCACCGCGGCTCACGGACCCAGATGCCGTTGGCACCATGGTGAGGCGCGCGTGATGGAGACGAAAACGACGAGAGGCGCTGGACCGAAGTCCAGCGCCTCTCGAGTGCGAAATCCGGCGGCGTCCTACTCTCCCAGGGGATCTCTCCCCAAGTACCATCGGCGCTGACAGGCTTAACTTCCGTGTTCGGGATGGGAACGGGTGTG